>RCUJ01001999.1_pt1 | contig 10312 bp, 10 predicted proteins | sample 2166321 | NCBI WGS metagenome assembly RCUJ01 (sample SAMN09932808, study PRJNA488358) | compost metagenome | feature: garden; material: soil; isolation source: compost soil in an enriched community after 118 h of incubation | place: Germany: Experimental Botanical Garden Goettingen | collected... | reverse complement strand
GCGCCAACTGGCGCCTGAGCCAAGACGGCGACGCCGTCATCACCTCCATCAACCCTGCCGACGGCAGCATTGCCGGCGTCGTCACGCGCGCCTTGCCGCAGGACGTGGACACGGCGGTCGCCATCGCCTGGGACGCCTTCCACAACAAGCCCTGGCGCAAGCTGCGCCCCGACCAGCGCGCGGCGACGCTGTACGAGATCGGGCGGCGTCTTGCGGCCGAGCGCGAGCCCCTGGCGCGGCTGCAGATGCAGGACAGCGGCAAGCCGTGGAAGGAATGCCTGAACATGGTCGACAGCGCGGCCGGGCATTTCCGCTATTACGCCGCGGTGTGCGAGACCTGGCAGAACGAGATGACGTCGCCGCGCGGCGAGTACTTCTCGATGGCGCTGTCCGAGCCCTTCGGCGTGATCGCGGCCATCACGCCGTGGAACTCGCCCATCATGAACGAAGCGCAGAAGGCCGCGCCGGCGCTTGCGGCCGGCAACGCGGTGCTGATCAAACCGTCCGAGGAAACGCCGCAACTGGCCCTGGAACTGGCCCGCATCTGCGGCGAAGCCGGGCTGCCCGAGGGCCTGCTGACCGTGCTGCCCGGCCACGGCGAAGACGTGGGCGCCGCGCTGGTCAAGCATCCCGGCGTGCGCATGGTGTCGTTCACCGGCGGCACCGACACCGGACGCGCCATCGGCGGCATCGCCGGCCAGCGCCTGATCCCGGTGGGATTGGAACTGGGCGGCAAGTCGCCCCATATCGTGTTCGACGATGCCGACCTGGATCGCGCCGTGGCCGGCGTGGTGTCGGGCATCTTCGGCTCGGCCGGCCAGAGCTGCGTGGCGGGTTCGCGGCTGTTCGTGCAGAAGTCCATCTACAAGCGCTTCATGGACGCGCTGGTGGAACGCACGCGGCAGGTGCGCGTCGGCCTGCCTGATGATCCGGCTACGCAGATGGGTCCGCTGGTGTCGCGCGCGCATCGCGACAAGGTCGCGGGCTATGTGGACATCGGCCGCGCCGAAGGCGGCCGCGTGCTGGCGGGCGGCGCCGCGCCCACGCAGGCTGAACTGGCCAAGGGCTGGTTCTACATGCCCACGGTGATCGACGGCCTGGGCAACCAGGCGCGGGTCTGCCAGGAAGAGATCTTCGGACCCGTGCTGGTGGCGCTGCCGTTCGACGACGAGGACGACGTGATCCTCCAGGCCAACGACACGGCCTTCGGCCTGGCCGCCGGCATGTGGACCGGCGACTACGCCCGGGCCTGGCGCGTGGCCCGCGAGATCGAGGCCGGCTCCATCTGGATCAATACCTACAAGCAATCGCATATCGCCACCCCGTTCGGCGGCTTCAAGGCCAGCGGCATCGGGCGCGAGAAGGGCCTGCACGGACTGCGCCTCTACAGCCAGGTCAAGAGCCTGTACTGGGGCATGCACGACAAACCCATGGGACTTTGAACAAACATGACGACTGAAAAGAAAGGCGCGGCGCTGTCGCTGGCCGATTCCCGCATCCTGATCGCTGGCGCTGCCAGCCTGGTGGGTTCGCACACCGCGGACGCCTTGCTGGCGGCTGGCGCGAAGGAAGTGATCCTGCTGGATAACTTCGCGTTCGGCACGCCCGAAGCCATTGCCCACCTGCAGGACAACCCGCGCGTGAAAGTGGTGCGCGGCGACCTGATGCGCCTGCCCGACCTGCTGGCGGCGACCGAAGGCGTGGACGGCGTGCTGCATCTGGCCGCCTACATGACGCTGGGCTTTTCCCAGACGCCGTGGCAGGCGGTGGACGTGAACGTCCGTGGCGCGCAGAACATGCTTGAAGCCTGCCGCGCCAACAAGGTGAAGAAGATCGTCTTTGCCTCGTCCAATGCCGTTTACGGCTATGGCACCGGCATCGCCGGCGCGCTGGTCGAGAACGGCCCCTTCCATTCGGTGGGCGCGCCTCCGGCCGCCATTCTGTATGGCGCATCCAAGATCATGGGCGAGCAACTCTGCCGCCAGTACTACCAGAAGTCCGGGCTGGACTACGTGGTGCTGCGTTATTCCACGGTCTACGGAGAACGGCAGCACTATCGCGCGGCCAACTCGCTGTACATCATGGAAACCTATGACCGCGTGCGCAAGGGCGAGCGCCCCGTGCTGCCCGGCGACGGCACCGACACCAAGCACTTCGTGCATGTCTCGGACGTGGCGCGCGCCAACGTGGCGGCATTCCAGAGCGCGGCGACCGACGTGGCGGTGAACGTGTCCGGCCCCGCGCCCATCACCACCGGCGAACTGGTGCGCCTGGTGCTCGACTACTGCAAGAGCGACCTGCAGCCCGAGATCAAGCCGGATCCTCCCGGCACGGTGCGCCTGACCTCCGGCGGCGCGTTCCATATTCCGCACGACCTGGCCGGCCAGCATATCGGCTGGCAGCCGACGGTGACCATGAGCGAAGGCGTGACCCGGCTGCTGGCCTGGCGCGAAGCGCAGGAAGCGGGTTAAGCCCGGACCGGCCGGGACCGCGCAAGCGGTGCCGGCCCCACGGCGCCGCAGGGCGCCGGACGGCAAGCAGTGAAGGCAGCAGTGAAAGGCATCGCGGATCCGCACCCGAAGAAAGCGGACCCGATGCGCACACGTTTACGTGCGTCGAAAGTCGATACAACAACACAGAGGAGACAGGACAATGAAGAAGCGCAATTGCATTGCCGGCGTGTTCATCGCCATGGGACTGGCGCTGGGCGGGGGCGCGGCCCTGGCCGCGGGCTATCCCGACAAACCCGTGACGCTGGTCGTGCCCTATCCGCCGGGCGGCGCTACGGACGTCATCGCGCGCCTGATCGCGGAAAAGCTGCCGGCGGCGTGGGGGCAGCAGGTCATCGTCAACAACCGGCCGGGCGCGGGAACCACCGTGGCCGCCGAAGCGGTGGCGCGTTCGCCCGGCGACGGCTACACGCTCTACATGACGACGGCGGCGCACACCATCAGCGCCAGCCTGTACAAGAAGCTGAACTACGACCCGCTGAAGGACTTCGCGCCGCTGACGCTGACATCCACCATTCCGTTGGTGCTGGTGACCGCGCCGTCGCTGCCGGTCAAGAATCTGGACGAGCTGATTGCGTACGCCAAGGCGTCGCCGCAGGGGCTGAGCATGGCGTCCACCGGCAACGGCACGCCTCAGCACCTGACGGGCGAACTGTTCAAGGCCAAGGCGGGCCTGAACCTGGTGCACGTGCCGTACCGTGGCGACGCGCCCATGCTGACCGACCTGATCGGCGGCCAGGTGCAGATGGCATTCGTCACGCTGTCGGCGGCGCTGCCCCACATTCAGTCGGGCAAGCTCAAGGCCATCGCGCTGGCGCATCCGCGCCGGGTGGAGGCCATCGCTCAGGTGCCCACGATGGCCGAGGCCGGAATGAAGCAGTTCGAAGCGGCGACGTGGTTCGGGCTGTTCGCGCCGTCCAGCATGCCCGCCGACCTGCGCGAGAAAATCTACACCGATGTCGCCAAGATCGTGGCCACGCCGGAAATGACCAAGAAGCTGCAAGACATGGGCGGTGATGTGAACAACAGCTCGCCCCAGCAGTTCCAGGCCTTCATCAACGACGAAGCGCAACGCTGGGCAGAGGGCGTAAAGCTCTCGGGCGCGCAGATCGACTGACCGGCCGCACGGGCCAATCCGACGGGAGACCACGCACTATGAGCAACACCGATCAAGACCTGCTGGCGCGCTGCGCCGCCATCGGGACCAGCACCTGGGCCGACGCCATGGACACGCTGGGCATTGCCGGCGTCGTGCAGGGCATCGCCCGGCGCGGCGGCCAGGGCCGCATCGCCGGCTTCGCCGTCACCGCCCGCCACGTATGGGGCGGGCTGGGCGATTTCGACCGCTCCGAATTCGCGGTGGGGCGGCTGGTGGCCGCCACCGGCCCCGGAAAGGTGCTGATGGTGGATGCGGGCGGGACCTGCATTTCCACCTTTGGCGGCATCGCCTCGCTGGCGGCTTCGCGGCGCCAGGCCACCGCGGTGGTCATCGACGGCGCCTGCCGCGACGTCGACGAAATCCAGGCGACCGGGCTGTGGCTTGCCAGCCGCCACGTCACGCCGTTGACGGGCAAGACGCGGCTGCGCCTGCAGGCCATGGGCGAGCCCGTGGTCATCGGCGGCGTGCCGGTGGCCGAGGGAGACCTCGTGGTCGGCGACGACACGGGCCTGGTGGTGGTGCCGCGCGCGCGGCTCGATGAGGTGCTGGCCGCGGCGCGGGAAGCCCTGGACGTCGACGAGCGCGTGGAAAAGGGCATACGCGACGGCCTGTCGTTCGCCGATGCGGCCGCCGCCGCGAACTACATCCCCGCCAGCCCTGGAGACCGGGCGTGACGGCTTCTTATGATGTCGTGCAGGTGGCGTCGCTGGGCGCCGACTTCGATCAGCGACTGGCGGCGCGCTACCGGGTCCTGCCGGCCTGGCGCGAGCCTCGGGGCCTCGCCGCGTTCGGCGGCGAACTGCAAGGCCTGCGCGTTGCCGTGACTTCGGTGCGCCATGGTTTTACGCAATCCATGTTCGATGCGCTGCCCGCCCTGCAGGCCGTCTGCAGTTGGGGCGTGGGCCACGACACCCTGGACCTGCGCGCGGCCGCCGCGCGCGGCATCGGCGTCAGCGTCACGCCCGACGTGCTGGACGATTGCGTGGCCGATCTGGCCTGGGCGCTGATGCTGTCGGCGGCGCGGCGCACGGCCGTGGGCGACCGCTACGTGAAGACGGGCCAGTGGCGGGCGCTGGGGCAGTTTCCAGTGGCCACCAAAGTATCGAGCAAGCGGCTGGGAATTCTGGGGCTGGGCCGCATCGGCGAGGCCATCGCCCGGCGAGCCGCGGGCTTCGATATGCAAGTGCGTTACCACAGCCGCAGCCCCAGGCCGCAGGCGCCTTACGGTTACGAGGCCTCGCTGGTGGACCTGGCCGCGTGGTCCGATTTTCTGGTGGTGGCTTGCGTTGGGGGCGCGGCGACCCGGCATTTGGTGAATGCGCCGGTCATCCGCGCGCTGGGGCCGCAAGGCATCCTGGTCAACATCGCGCGCGGAAGCGTCGTGGACCAGGCCGCCGCGCTGGCCGCGCTGCGTTCCGGAGAACTGGGCGGCGCCGGCCTGGACGTGCTGGAGCAGGAACCCACGCCGGCCGTCGAATTCGCCGGTCTGGACCAGGTGTCGCTGATGCCTCATGTGGGCAGCGCCACGCGCGAGACCCGGGCCGCCATGGCGGAACTGGTGCTGGACAACGTGAACGAGTTCATGCGCTCGGGCAGGCTGCTGACGCCGGTGGCGGCGCGGGAGATGCAGGCGTGACGCGGGCCGGGCTGCTGGGGGACCTGATCGCCTGCCTTGGCCAGGCGCATGTGCTGACCGGCGCCGATGCCGAGCCTTACCTGACCGACTGGCGCCAGGCCGTCACCGGCCGCGCGCTGGCGGTGCTGCGGCCCGCTGATAGCGACGAGGTGGCGCGGGTGATGCGCGTGTGCGCCGCCGCCGGCGTGCCGGTGGTGCCGCAGGGCGGCAATACCGGCCAGGTGGCGGCCGCCACGCCCGATGCCAGCGCGTCGGCCGTGGTGCTGTCGCTGCTGCGCATGAACCGGGTGCGCGCCGTGGACCTGGACAACGACACCATCACGGTCGAAGCCGGCTGCGTGCTGCAGGCCGTCCAGGAAGCGGCGGCCCAGGCCGGCCGGCTGTTTCCGCTGTCATTAGGGGCGGAAGGCAGTTGCACCATCGGCGGCAACCTGGCGACCAACGCGGGCGGCACGCAGGTGCTGCGCTACGGCAACGCGCGCGAGCTTGCGCTGGGCCTGGAAGTCGTCACGCCGCAAGGCCGGATCTGGCACGGGCTGCGCGGCCTGCGCAAGGACAACACCGGCTACGACCTGCGCGATGTCTACATCGGCAGCGAGGGCACGCTGGGCATCATCACTGCCGCGGTGCTCAAGCTCTTTCCCTTGCCGCGCACGCAACGCACCGCGTTGATCGCGGTGCCTGGATTGCCCCAGGCGCTGCAATTGCTGCAGCGTGCCCGCGCCGGCTTTGGCGCGGGGCTGACCGCCTTCGAGGTCATGTCGCTTGCGTGCCTGCAGGACGTGACGCGGGCGTTTCCGCAGCAACGCCTGCCGTTCGCCGAACTGCCCGAGGGCGCCTGGTGCGCGTTGCTGGAAATATCGGACAGCGAGGACGAGCAGCATGCGCAGGAGCGGCTGGAGGCCGTTCTGTCGGCCGCCATGGAGGCGGGCGAGGCGCTGGATGCGGCGGTCTCGGTGTCGGGCGCGCAAAGCGCCGCCTTCTGGCATCTGCGCGAGAGCATTACGCTGGCGCTGGCGCGGGCCGAGGCCTGCGTCAAGCACGATATCTCGCTGCCCGCGTCGCGGATCCCCGATTTCGTACGGTCCACGGACGAGGCGCTGGCCGCCGCGTATCCCGGCGTGGCCATGCGCGTATTCGGCCATCTGGGCGACGGCAATCTTCACTACAACCTGCTGCCTCCTGCTGGCGCGCCGCAAGCGGACATCCAGCGGCTGGTGCATGACCGCGTGCACGAGGCCGGCGGATCCATCAGCGCCGAGCAGGGCATCGGCCAGCGCCGCGTGCAGGACCTGCAGCGCTACAAGAGCGAGGTGGAGCTGGACCTGATGCGGCGGATCAAGCAGGCCCTGGACCCGCAGGGGCTGATGAACCCTGGCAAGGTGCTGCCGGCAAGCCCGGCCGGCGCCTTGCCGTAATACGCCGCGCCGCGAGCCTCGCGCGGCGGGCACTTTTTCTTAGATGGCCGCTTGGCCGGACCACACCAAAAGCCTGGAGACAAAAAATGTTTGTATCGTGCAAGACCATCGCGCGCGCCGCGCTGTCCGTCGCGGGCCTTTGCGCCGCGTTGCCCGCCTGGGCGTGGCCGGACCGGCCCATCGAACTGGTTGTCGGCTTTGCGCCGGGAGGCGGCACGGACCTTACGGCCCGTTCGCTGGCGGTCTTCCTGGAAAAAGAGCTGGGCACGACCGTCGTGGTGCAGAACAAGCCGGGCGCCTCGAGCGCGATTGCGCTGTCGTACGTGGCGCGCGCCAAGCCGGACGGCTACACGCTGGCCATGACGAACATGCCCGGTCTGGTGTCCTTGCCGATCGAGCGCAAGGCGGGTTTCACGGGAAGCGATTTCACCTACCTGGCCAACCTGGTGCGCGACCCCAGCGCATTCAGCGTGGCCAGCGACAGTCCGTACCAGACCTTGGAGGCGCTGATTGCCGCGGCCAAGGAAAAGCCCGGCGCGGTGAGCTATGGGTCTACGGGCGTCGGCACCGACGACCATCTGGCGCTGGTGTTGTTCCAGGCCCAGACAGGCACGAAGCTGAACCACGTGCCGTACAACGGCGCGGGGCCGTTGCGCAGCTCGGTGCTGGGCGGGCACACCGTCATCGGCGGCCTGAACATGGGAGAGGTCATGCCCTACCACGGCAAGAACATGCGGGTGCTGGCGCAGGCCAGCGAAAAGCGTTCGCCGCTGGGGCCGGACGTGCCCACGTTCAAGGAACTGGGCGTGAACCTGGTGTTTGCCTCGGAGCGCGGCATCGTCGCGCCCAAGGACCTGCCCGCCGATGTGTCCGAGAAGCTGCGCGGCGCGCTGGGCAAGGTTGCCGCCAACCCGGAATTCCAGGCCCAGATGAAGCAGCAGTTCACCGAAATGGACTACGTGGACGGACCGCAATGGCAGGACCGCCTGAAGGACGATGATGCCCGCCTGCGCCAGATCTGGGCGCAGACGCCCTGGGTGGAGTAGCCCCGCCGGCGTCTTATTCCAGCGGCAGCGTCAGCACGCCCTGCGGAGCGGGGCGCATCATGACGCGGCGGTACCAGGCTGACAGCGCGGGCGTATCCGGACGCGCTATCGGCAGGGCCAGCCAGCGGTGCGCGGCGCTGACCAGGGCGATGTCGCCCATGGTCAGGTGGCGGCCGGCGATGAACTCGCGGCCTTGCAAGGCCTGGTCCAGGATCAGCGCGCGCGCATTCGACCGCTTGACGGAGTTTTCGATGGCGGCGTGGTCGCGCTTGTCTTCGGGCGTGCGGATCAGGCCCAGGAATGCCGGACCCATGGCGGGCTGCCATTCGGTCGCCTGCCAGTCCATCCAGCGGTCGGCGTCGGCGCGCAGGCAGACGTCCTCGGGCCAGAGCGTGCCCACGCCATAGCGCGCGGCCAGGTAGCGCACGATGGCGTTGGATTCCCACAGCACGAAGCCGCCGTCGTCGATGACGGGGACGAGGCGGTTGGGATTGAGCTTGGCGGCGTAGTCGGCCGTGTCCACCACGCCAAACTTGCCACCGGCCTGGACAAAGGTGTGCGGCAGGGCCAGTTCGCGCACGGTCAGCATCACTTTCTGAACGTTGACGGAAGTCAGGCGTCCCCAGATCTTCAACATAGCCAATCCTTTAAGTGTCAGACGGGCGGCAACTGCCGCCGCGCAAAGCCGCTGTCGCGCGAAAAGCGCGTCCAGTTGAAAGCGGGGCCGGGGTCCGTCTTGCGGCCCGGCGCAATGTGTTCGTGTCCCCAGGCCGCGGCCAGGGGATAGCGCGTGCGCAGCAACGGCGCCAGCTTGCGCAGCGCCTGATATTGCTCGTCAGTGTAGGGCAGCGTGTCCGTGCCTTCCAGTTCGATGCCGATGGAAAAATCATTGCAGCGCTCGCGGCCGGCGAAGGCCGATACACCGGCATGCCAGGCGCGGCGCTCGGTGGACACGAACTGCAGGATGCGGCCTTCGCGGCGGATGAAGAAGTGCGCCGATACGCGCAGTCCGCGCAGGCGTTCCAGCCAGGGGTGCGAGGCGTGGTCCAGCGTATTCAGGAACAGCCCGGCGACCTCGGGGCCGCCGAATTGCCCGGGGGGCAGGCTGATGTTGTGCAGCACCAATAGCGACACCTGCGCGCCCGCGGGCCGCGCGTCGCAGTTGGGCGAGGGCAGAAGGGAAACGCCCGGAGCCGGCGCCAGCCAGCCATGTCGATCCAGAAGCAAGGCCATGGAAGAAAGCATGTGTGTTGATTCCGACATGCATTATGCCGTGCGCGGACGCAATGCCCTATCGGCGGGCGCACGCCCACGCCGGCCGGCGCAAAACCCGCTCAGCGCTTGGCCGGACCCAGCCGCGCGTGTTCGGCGCTGCACCAGGTCTGGCCGTTCAGCAGCACGGCTTCGGAGCGCGGCAGGTGGATGCCGCAATGGGCGCAGCGCTCCATGGACTCCAGCGGTTTGGGCGGCGGGGGCTGCCCGCCGGCCTGCTTCTTGCCGTGGCCGGCTTGCGTGCCGGCCTGGCGCGCCGCGGCCATGCGGCCGGCGATGCGGGCCACGAACAGCACCAGGATGATCAGAACAATCCAGAACAGCAACTTGCCCACGTCAGCCTCGATGCAAAATCATTTCCAGCACGAACCGGCTGCCGGTGTAGGCCAGAATCAGGAAACCAAAGCCCGTCAGGGTCCAGCGTAGCGCGACGCGGCCGCGCCAGCCCCAGATGTGGCGGCCCGCCAGCAGCACGCCGAAGGTCAGCCAGGACAGCAGGGTGAAGACGGTTTTGTGGTCGAACGGCAGGATCTTGCCGGTCAGCTTCATGGACGCCACGGATCCCGACCCCACGGCCAGCGTCAGCACGATGAAGCCGATCCAGATGATGCGGAACAGCAGTTGTTCCTGCACCAGCAGCGGGGGCTGGGAGTCCAGCACGCGCCCGACGATGCTGCGCTCGGTGGGCGTGTCGAGAGGTCGGTGCAGGTGGCGGTCCAGCAGGGCCATCATCATGGCGTGCAGGGCGGCGATGGTGATCAGGCCGTAAGCCGCCAGGGCGATCAGCAGATGGACGCGCAGCCAGGGGTCGTCGGCGTGGGGCACGAACTGTCCCTGGGGGAACAGGGCGGCCAGTGCGCTGGCGGCGGCGGCGGCGGGCAGCAGCAGCAATTGCAGGCCGTCGATGCGGACCAGCAGGCTTTCCAGCCAGAAGACGACCATGCCCAGCCAGATGGCCGCGGACAGGGCAAGTGCCCACCCAATGAACAGATGATGGGCGCCCAGCATAGACTGTTGCAGCCCGATTCCATGGAGAACCAGGGCTCCCAGCAGGCACAGACGGGCAATTCTGCCTGTCTTTTCCACTTCCCCGGCGCCGGCCAGGCGGATCCAGAGCGACCCCCCGAGCACTGCGTACGCCAAGGCAGCCGCTGTGTGAAATACAATGCCTAGTGACATAGAAACCGTTGTCTGGATGGGGCCTTGGGGTGCATGTCACCCGAAAGCGCAGAATCCGCGCCTGCGGCCACCGTTCAATCAACTAGTTTAAG
>RCUJ01001996.1_pt1 | contig 10318 bp, 12 predicted proteins | sample 2166321 | NCBI WGS metagenome assembly RCUJ01 (sample SAMN09932808, study PRJNA488358) | compost metagenome | feature: garden; material: soil; isolation source: compost soil in an enriched community after 118 h of incubation | place: Germany: Experimental Botanical Garden Goettingen | collected... | reverse complement strand
AAATTAATGAAATTGGAGAAACGGAAGTTAACTAACGATTTGTTTCTTTAAAATAAAGTTTTAGATAAAATACATCAAAGATAGAAAACAGGTAAAACAGTTGCAAATAAAGGATTTGCAACTGTTTTTCACTTTTTGGTATTGCAGTTAAAAGCAATAAAATGCAAGGGATTACAAAAGTTCGGTTACCAAATCGTTACTTTTAAAAACTCTTTGGCTATTTGTATTTGATTGTTTTTCAGTTTATTACATTGTATTTCATAATGTTTCCCATCTCGATAAATTTTAATTTAACATTAAGAAATTTTGAGTTATGGAAACGACAAAAAGATCAACATTTAAGGTATTATTCTACCTTAAAAAGAATGCACCAAAGAAAAACGGAATGGTGCCTGTTATGTGCAGGATAACCGTTAATGGCAAGCAATCCACATTCAGTGCCAAGCTGGATATTTCTGCTTCTACATGGGACTTGAAATATGGCAGGGTTTCAGGAAAAAGTAAGGAAGCACAGAACATCAACGCCAAACTTGACAGTATTCGTATGGGTATTGAAAAGTGCCATTCAAGAATTATGGAAAGTGATGGTAGTGTTAGTTGCAATAAGCTCAAAGATGTTTTTCTTGGTATGGAAAGCGGAGAGCTGACATTTTTCAAATTCTATGATAGATTTGTCCTGGATTTTGAAAAAAAGGTAGATAGCGGACTTCGGGCGTACGGAACACTTGGAAAATACAAGAGCCTTTTGATCCATCTCAGAAGTTTCGCCCGTTCAAAATATAAAAGTTCGGATATTGCTTTCAATACTATTGATTGTGAATTTATTCAAGAGTTCGATTACTATTTGCGTAATAACCAAAGTCTGGAACACAATACCATATGGGTCTATATGATCGGGCTTACTACGGTGTGCCGATTGGCTGTAAGCAGGAAACATCTTTCCTGCAATCCGTTCACCGAATACAAGAATACCAAGAAGGACAGGGATCGGGGCTATCTGCTACGAACTGAATTGGAACAGCTCGTTAATTTTGAATGTGCGAAAAAGAAAGACGAATTGGTAAAAGACCTTTTTGTTTTCAGTTGTTTTACGGGACTTTCTTATTCTGATATGAAAGGATTGAAGAAAAGCAATATCCAAGAGTTTTTTGATGGCAGGGAATGGATTATCATTCGCAGGAGAAAGACAGCTACATCATCCAATGTGATGCTGTTGGATATTCCAAAAATGATTATCAGCAAATATGAAGGTCTTTCGCAAAATGGATTTGTATTTCCCGTACCTTCCAATACTGTCTGCAATGAAAGCCTTAATAAGATATCACAATTAATTACCTGCCTTGAAAACAAAAAAGTGACATTCCATTTGGCACGGCATACATTTGCGACCCTTTTTCTAAGCGAAGGTGTTCCGCTAGAAAGCCTTAGCAAAATGATGGGACACAAGAACATTGCTACTACTCAAATCTATGCAAAGATATTAAATGAAAAAGTGGGAAAAGATATGGAGAAGGTAGCCGAAAATTTCAAAGGAATGGAGAGTTCTTTCATTTCTCAATTCTAGTAGTATTGCAGTAAATGAAATTCTAAAATATTTAAATTATCCTTATCAGATATTAGAAAGGCTCAACTATTCAGTTGAGCCTTTTATGAATTAAGAATTATTCCTAAATCATTTATTGATTATTTTTTCAAGTCTTTGTATTATTTTGTCTTTTGCTTAAAAGAACTGCTCGTAAAGTTTATTTTTTCTTTTTCGGAAAGAAAAATTCTGTAATACCTTTTCTGCCAGAACCACTACTTTTCCAATAATCTCCAGATTTACCTCTCCACAGCCTTAACCCACTGTTTTTCGTTTGCCCCTTTAACATAAAATCTAGTAAACCCATTATAATTTATTTAAGTTGATAAAAATAGATTGCTGATATTTTTACTTGTTTGAAACCAATTTTTCCAAAACCTTAATCTGTTCATCTTTGGCCTTCAAAAGTTCCAAATTCAAGCGCTTAATTTCTTCTAATGCTTCAATCCATTTTTCTACTGGATTGACATTAAAAGTTGGATAATAATTGTATCCATTGGATTGGTCGTTAAAAGTATTGGATATGATATTTACCGCTTGTTCTTCATCAAAGTTTTGAAACGCTTCCACAGGAATCCTTAATGCTCCTGAGATTTGTTTAAGAAGATTATCTTCAATTACATCTTTCTGCTCCAGCATAGAAATTTTCTTCTGATTCCAGTCTTCACCCAAATCATAAGCCAATGCTTCTTGTTTAATTCCGAGCATTTCTCTGAAGCGTTTTACATTTCTTCCCTGATGTATTTTCTGTTCCATAGCGAGTGTCATTTTTCTAAAGGCTCAAAGATAAAGCCATTTGGATTAAAAAATCTGAATCTCAAAGGTAAAAAAATATACTGTAAAATATCCATTTTGTCAGATATTATATCCGCATCCCGAATAGATTATCCTTTACAAAGAATAGAACTTCGCTACTCAATATTAAAATTTCCAATTATGAAAAAGAATAAAATATCTTTTGAAACGAATTTTTGGTATGCCTATGAGATAGAAAACCCTTTTGAGGTAATTGATGCTTTTTTTGATTATGCGGATCTTGATCATTATAAGCAGAGATTAGCAGAAGCAGTTCTTTATATCAGTAAGCAGGAAGTTTACAAAAAAGAATATCCAGGACAGGTATTTGTTTTTTACACTACGCTTCGATCTTTTCTTAAGGCTTGTTTTTACCTGCAAAACAAAGGAAAAAAATGGAAAGTCAAGCAGGCATCTGACTGTAAATCGATTCTCCACCGAGCTTCATTGACAAAGGAAGAATTTGCCAATCCGTTTACAGTATTTCAAATTGCATTTACAGAGAAATCACTAGATGAATTTGACTTTTTTCTTTGTGAAATCATAAACATATCGTTATCTCCTAATGTCGAAGAATTTGATTATGACCTGATCACGCCCTATATCCATTTGGTCAAAATGCTTGATGCAAGTCAGATTATGCGTGAAAGTGGTCTTGAAAAGATAAAAAAGAATATCCTTCCATTAGAATAATACATCCAGTAATGGATTAGAATATCCTTTTGCACATTCCCAACTTTAACAAAGCTAAATTTTTATGATATGGAAAATAATGAAAACTTTAAGAAAGGAAAAAGGCTTATAAAATCGGCACAGCAGACGAAGACAGCATTGAATATGTTACTGCAGGATTCAGAAAAGTTCAATATCGAAAAGGGAATTTCGGAGCTTTTGAAAAAATTAGAAAATCCAAAACTCGAATTATTGCTGGACAGGTATCCCGAACTTTTGCAGGAATACGGACTGGAACAGTTACTTTCTGGCGAACTTGAAATTCCTGATAATGAAATAATCGATGTGAAAACAGCAGGGCTTTTCTCCTGTCTCCAGTTACTGATACATTTTTGTTATGAGCTTAAGGAAAATCCAAACCCCAGCGATTATAGTTATGACAGTCTCAGGTATATTTTACGTTCAATAAGTTCCGACAAGTTTGTACACGACCTGCTGATTATAATTGTATCGGTTGTAGGGTTAGACTATTACGAAAAGTTCCAGCATAAAATTCAGGATTTAGATTTAAGCTTAGAAAGCGCAAGAGGTTTGGAAAATGATCCTGAATTGCAGGAACACACTGAGCTTATGGCTTGGTTTGCATTAGTCCGCCTGTTTTTAGAATCGGTCTACACTTATTTCAATGTACCAGATAATAATCCTAATAAAACTGTATTATGAAAACTTCAAAAAAAATCACATTTCCAAAACTTGAAAACGAGTTTTTGGAAAATATCCTGAGACAATTGGTCAATCAACATAATATCATTCAGTTATTTTTGGTAAAAAATACCTCATCCCTATTTTCGCATCTGATTATTCATACTGAAAAAAATAGCGATGCACAAGAGGCCAATGTGAACTCATCAGATTTGAACTGTCGCTTGATCAAGAACTTTTAAAACTTCATAAAAACAGAATAACTTTTGACTGTTACTATGATGAAAATCTAAACATTCTAACGCAAGATTTTATATATGCAGTTTCAAGACATTTAGACCAAGCAATTTTAGTTGATACGCCTGAACCAACAGAAATAACAGAAACCAATGTCTTATCAACTGACTTAAGAATTTCTGCTGACCAAATTAGTTTTCGTGGAAGAACTGTAAACTTTATTCAAAACGGAATTGAAAATAAAAGATTGGGAGATTTAGGCGAATTGTGGGTTATGAACTACGAAATTGAGAAGTTACAAAACGCCAAACTTTATAATCTAATTGACAAGATAAAGCATACATCAAAAGACGAAGGAGACGGAACGGGCTTCGACATCCAATCGTTTGACATTTACGGAAACAAAATTTTCATAGAAGCTAAAACAACAAAAGGCAAACAGAACTCAACCTTTTTCATTACTAGGAGCGAACTTGAACGAAGTAAAATCGAAAAAGAGAATTATTATCTTTATCGTTTATACAATTACAGTGAACAAACAGACACGGCTGACTTACTAATAATTCAAGGCGACTTGACAAATATTTGTGAGTTTCCTACAACATATAAAATTAACTTACACAATGATTAACAAAACGATAGCAGGTAATAACATCAATTGTAAAGCGACAGCATAAAAAATGACAGTAATCATAATCATAGCAGTAGTTGGACTACTAATTTACTTCGGTACAAGAAAAAAATCACAGCAACCTTTTGTTGATAACAGACAGGGGGCAACTACAAACAATCAGACAAATTCAGCACGACAAAAATTTCAATCCAAAATATCAAGTTTACCATTTCCCGACAGAACTGATGCAATTGTTTGGCATATTAATGCCATTGAAAGCGGACTCACAAATGGCGACTTAGAATTCTCCAATCTTTCGTATGCTAAACTTATTGAAAGTATCAGACAGCAAAACATCAATGAAAATGGAAATCTCGCAGGCCATTTACAGATAATCCAAAAGGAATATGACGACTTTATAACTTATTACGGACTTGCATACCCTGAACAATTCCTTCCACCCGAGGAACGGAAAAAGAAAAAAGAACAAGAATTTGAAAAAATTAAAGAAATACCTATCTATTTAGAAACTGGAAATTACGTAGAGCTTCCCAAACAAATTTTAAAATATGTGGACATTGTAAAACCACTTTCAGAATGGTATGAAATAGGAATTAAACCACAAAAGGAAAAATATGGAAGTTGGAAAGCTATAAAAAGACAAGAACGGTATTTTGGGTTTTACGATGCCAATCTAAAAAAGCAAAATCATAAAATTTCACTTGAAACAGGCAAAAGAATAACAGAAAAACCCTACTTCATAAAAGCGCTAAATGAACAAGGTATTTCTTTAGCTGACTTTGTTGTTTATGGGGAAGACTTAGAATGTTTCGTAAGGGCTGTTGACTTTTTTGATAATCAAGATTTTGTAAATGCACAAAAAGAAATAGATAATGCTTTGCTATTAAAAAAAACAGAAGATTACGAAGATTTAAAAGTTGATATAGAAATAAAATTAAATAATGAGCAGGTTGTAGATGAGCAATTTGAAAAATACAAGTTTGATATTGATTCTGCCATCCATTCTGGACAAATTAATAGTTGGCTAAAAGTTTTAATCAACAATAATAAATATGAAAAAGTTATTTCTTTCATAGGGACAACAAATGAAATTTTAGACAAACTTATCAAAGGAGAAATTAAACATAAAATTTATGGACAACAGTCATCAGACTGGTACGAATACAAAAAGCAAGAATTTAATAAAAACCTGATTTATATTTTTGACCGTAAAACTACTGAGCTTACAAAATCCGAGAACTCAATAAAATTACTTGAATTATTTTTAAGTCTGTATAGTAAGGAAGATTTCAGACCAATAGAAAAAATTGCAGACCAATTTAGTTCTTGGAACTTAATCGAGCGTGCAAATGAACTTTACGAAAGCTGTTTGAAAATGATAGAAAAAGAAGATAAGCCAAGAGTAAAATCACGGATTGAGAAGAAAATTAAAAAATAATACCAAGCCCCGAACCTTTAGAGTATACAATACAACGATAAATCACGATATGAAAAATGGGACGTTATGACCGTTCAATAAAAATTGCATTTGACAAAACATCAGGAGAAATACTTGATGCTGACGAAGTCTTTGACATTGCCAAAGATGCTTTTGAAATTAGAAAAAAGTATCACGAAAAAAATCTGATACTCTCTTGTTGTGAATGTGAACAAGATTTAATGGTCTCGGGCAGTAAGTATGACAGGCTTCATTTCAAGCACAAGCCAGGACACAGTTATTGTATTTTGGCTGATGGTAAACTTTCGCCACACGACCACGAAAAATTAACATTAATCTTAAAGGCTAAAGAAAGTGACAGACACAAAGAACTTAAACACAAAATTGGCGAATATCTAAAAAACGTATCAGGCGTTGATGTAAATACCATTCAAATTGATAACAAGTTTATCATCAAAGACAATGAAAAAAGAAAACCTGATGTTTATTGCAAATTTCAAGATAAAGAACTTGTATTTGAAATTCAGCTTTCAGACTTGTCGCTTGGCTATATTTTAAGCCGTTACGACTTTTATAAAAAACACGGAATGTATCTAATTTGGATACTAGACAACTTTGACATACACAATCAGGGAACATTAGAACGAGATATTAAATATTTGACCAAATATGAAAACTTCTTCAAACTTGACGAGAAATCTGAAACCTTGAAACTTGAATGTGAATATAAATTCCCGTTTTTAACTGACAATAATAAGCTTCATACGAAATGGCTTAAAAAATCGGTTGCATTAAATGAGCTAAAATTTGACAGCGAAGTTCATCAAGCTTTCTATTACAATTTTGGTGACAACAAAACAAAAACTGAAGCACTTCAAAAGCAAAAAGAAGCTGAATTTAAAGAAGCTGAAAGAAAAAGACGAGAACAGCAAAAACTTGAAAATGCGCAAAGAACAGCAAAAAATCTAGTCGCAGAAATTGCAGATTTCCGAAAGCGTAAAATTCAAAATTTTGACAGCATTTCAAACCAACTTGAAGAATTCGATGATTTTGAAATTGATGTTCTTAATAAAATTCTGAACTTGAAAGGGAAAAGCAAATCGCCTTTAATAAAATGGATTGACGAAGCTACTCAAGATGATGTTGTCTTTCTTAGCTTTGTTTTAAAGACAAATAAAATTGAACTTGACATAAACACAAACGACAATGGAAGAACACCATTGCAAGCGTTATTTGAGAACGAGAATATTCATAAGACGACACCAGCATTATCATTGTTTCAAGCAGGTTACACACTTACAGAAAGCGACAACTTGAAACTTACTGAACTTAAAGAGTATCAGAAAATTTCAGAGACGGATTTTTATATATTAGAATTTTGCAATAACTTAACCGACAGAAGTCTTGTTCCTGATGTTTTTCAATTTTCAAAATTGCTTTTCATTCTTGAATCTGCACGCATTAAGGAGTTAATAACATTCAACTTTCAAGGAAACAAATGGGTTTCATTTGCTAACAATGCAATCCAATATTACAGCGAATATTGGGAATACATAGAGTTAACCTTTAAAAAATTTGGACTTTGGGACGAACTAATTAAACTTGATACCAAAGGTACTTTTCATAAAAAGGTAGAACAGTTTTACGCAAAAATACCAAAACAAAAGTATGATTTTGAGAGAGTATTTAACGACCTCTATCCAGAAATGGAATATATATATTGATAATGAAACTTTGGAAAGTAACTGATAAAATATAAGTATAAATTTTTGCAAATAATTATAACGAGTAATTTTTGCCAATCTGAGAATTACTAACAACACAAAAACAAACACACTGAATATGACAGAAGAAGAACTTATGAAGAAAGTTCAAGAGAAATTAGCAAGATTGAACGCTTATGACGAGCGTAGAAAAATTGCTGAGGAAAAAAACGTAAGTGATATAGACAAACTTATCAACTTAGTAAATTCCATCTTGAAAAAACACGGAATTGAAGATAGTATAAACAAAAATCAAATTCGTTTCAATTCTGACTACATCGGGAACATTAGTTGGGTTGATGATAAGAAACTATCAGAACTAATTTTTGACAAAATTTACCCAAAACCAAAGAAAAAGACATTTTCGCATTATACGAAATTTGACAAAGGAAAAGCTATAATTGAAAAAAGTGAGTTTTGGCTTTTTAATTTACTTCAAAATTTTGATGCAGAAGAGTTTCGTTTATTTTATAAAGAGCACGGCTTAGATGGTTATGAAGTAAATGCAGAAACATTTGGTATTTGGACGGGATATAGACCATTGATGTCTGAAATTTTTGCTCTTTGTTTAACAACAGAAGAAAATACATCACCTAATCTTTGGAACTACTTTGCAGACAACGCAACAGGACTTAAATTGACTTTTGAAGTTGAAAGTAAAATTCCTGATTTTAGAGAAGTCTATTATTCCAATGTTGCAACTCAACAACCAATCGAACTATTAAAAGATTTATTTTCCGAAATACAAAATACTTTTAATTACCCATTCAATTTTACTTATATGTCAAAAATTGGAGCATTTTACATTAAAGGTTCATTTGAAAACGAACAAGAATTTAGATTTTTAATAAAACGTACTTCTGATAGTTATGATGCTTGGGGACTTCAACCAATAACATTTCAAAATGACATTTCATATATTACTTTACCCTTTCTGTCAGACTATGCAGATTTTAAATTGACGAAAGTGGAAAAAGGCGCAAATTGTAACCAAGCTAACTTTAATACACTAATTCCAATTATACAAGCAATCCACGGAAACGTAGAAATAATATAATGACAAAAACTCCATAAGTATTTTAGCAAAAGAGTGGTGTAATTCTTGAAAAACAGCACAGCCCACTGCTTTAAGCAGTGGGCTGTTTCTTAAATTGACCGTTATGGTTACACTTTCAAAGCATTCTTTTTTTAAAAGGCTAACGCCGATAATTTTCTTCTAATACCTTGATAATGTCCGACTCTCGGAAAAGGATTTTTCGTTCGAGCTTAATAAACGGTATAAGTCCTTCGTCCCTATACTGTTGTAATGTTCGTTTGCTGACGTGTAGCATCTCGCAAACCTGCTCGCCTGACAGGTAAATTTCCCCTTTTAAGAGTGGATGGAAATATTCCCTAATATACAACAGTTCATTTTTGATGCCTACCACAGCTTCGAGCAAGGCAAGCATATCCTCGTTAGAATCTCCAATCTGTTTCATTTCTTTTACTTTTTTAATGGTTGCTCCGTCTGCATCATCAATTCCACATCGGTCAGTTTGAAATAATTCTTACGATTGATTTGCGTTGCCCCGATAATACCTTTTGTTCTGTAGGTCTGTAACGTTCGCTTGCTGATATTGAGCAATTGGCAGGCTTCCTGCCCGTCAAGCCATTTCGTTGCCTGTTGCAGTGCTTTGTAGGGTGCAGTAATTTCCGCAATCAAATTGGAAACTTCCTTTACTTCCCTATGCAGTGCTTTTAAAATCTGAATATCTAAAACCGTTACGTCCATATTTTTGCCATTTAAACTTCAAAAATATAGATTACTTATATCAGTCATTATAATCTTGCATCCAGAGGTAGTATTTGGCGTGCAATTACCAGATAAGAGTATTATAACCAGATTTTTATCCTCAAAACACTTTAATTTACCGACGCTTCCTCCTCGGCAAATTAAAAAATTTTGTACGGATGTTGTAGAAAGCAAAACAAAAAATACCCGATCCACATACCCAAAAGTATTTTTCGCTATCCTTTGTGGCTTTCAAAGCCAGATCATTTATAAATGGAATCTATTCCGCTTTTCATAAGCGGAACGGTTAGGTAAGATAGGTTTCCAAATAAACAGATAAAAAGACAGCTAAGTTGGGTAGGGCATCCCACACACCGGCCATCCAAAAGCTTACGGCATAATGAAAAAGAAAAAAAGCTTCGCCAAATATTTTTTTCTTTTTCACCCTTCGGGACTTATTCCGTTTCCTTTTGGCTCTGCATTGCCCTTCCCGTTTATCTGCTTTCTTTTTTTCTTGTTTTTTTCTTTTGGAAACATTTTTTTGAACGGCTATCTGTAATCTTTAGAGAGATGCAGGGTATTTTGTTTGTCCTTTATAGTTTTGCCGTGACTTCTTTTTCTTGCAGGATTTGCGGAGCAAGAAAAAGAAGCAAAAAGAACACCGCTTTTTAGACTGCCCCCAAAAAGTTAGACACTATTTGGGGGTATTTTTATGAAAAGAAAA
>RCUJ01001990.1_pt1 | contig 10335 bp, 9 predicted proteins | sample 2166321 | NCBI WGS metagenome assembly RCUJ01 (sample SAMN09932808, study PRJNA488358) | compost metagenome | feature: garden; material: soil; isolation source: compost soil in an enriched community after 118 h of incubation | place: Germany: Experimental Botanical Garden Goettingen | collected... | reverse complement strand
TGTGCCCGAACGTGGACTCGGGCAACATCGCCTACAACCTGCTCAAGACGGCGGCGGGCGGCAACGTGGCGGTGGGTCCGTTCCTGCTGGGCGCAAATGCGCCGGTGCATATCCTGACCTCCAGCTCCACCGTGCGCCGCATCATCAACATGGCTGCCATGACGGTGCTGGACGCCAACCGGGTGGAAGCTCCTTAAGCCGTCCGTACCTGGCTGTTCCTGCCGCGCCGCGCGTCCCGCGCGGCCGGTTCAGCCAATGCCGCATTCGCGGGCAAGAAAATGCGCGCCGCTCCTTCCGGAGCCGGCGCGCATTTTTCATGGGTGGGCGTCACGCCCCCTGCACGGGATCAGTTGCTGCTGGCCTTCCAGGTGCCGTCCGGCTGCTTGCAGAACCAGAACTGCCATTTTTCAGTGGTGGTGGTACGGGCGAATTCGCCGACCAGGAAGCGGCAGACGCGGTCGTTCTTGGCCTTCGTGGTCTGGGTGGGCGTCAGTTGCACCGTGATCGGCGCGGCCTTTTTGCGCTGGACGGTGCTGGTCCATTCGGTGCGCTGGCCATCGGCCGACTGATTCAGCGATTGCGCCACCGCTTCGTGGAACGATGCGCGGTCGGCCTTGGAGATCTGCGTGATGAGGGCGTCGTTCAGCATTACCGGTGGCGCGGCGACGGCTGCCGCCGTCAGCCCGCAAGACATAAGCAACGCAGCGAGAACGCGGGTATATCTCAAGATTTGCTCCCTGATCGGTAGAGTCGATATTGCGGCACGTGGGCCTGAACCGTGAATCTGAGCCGATAGTACGCCAAAAAAGGCCGCCCAACCGGGGCGGCCAAGGTACAACAAGGGGAGGGTAAATCGGTGGGGCGGCTTAGTTGCTGCCGTGATACACGCCCTGGAAGGGCACGTTGTTCGGTTCGACGCTGGAATCGCGGCCGGCGGCCTTGTCAGCGGCCTTGGCGGCGGCCAGTTCGGTCTGCACCTCGGCGCGGGTCTTGCCGGTGTGGGGCGTGCCAAACACGCCCTGGAAGGGCACGTTGTTCGGTTCGACGCTGGCATCGCGGCCGGCGGCCTTGTCGGCGGCCTTGGCGGCGGCCAGTTCGGCCTGCACCTGGGCGCGGGTGGGGCCTTCGTAGGGGGTGCCGTAAACGCCCTGGAAGGGAACGTTGTTGGGTTCGATGTTGGGCGAGGCGGCGTAGGCGCCGGCGCTCAGTGCGGATAGCGAAAACATCAAAGCGGTAGCAAGGGTCTTCATGGTAAACCTCCGATTTCAAGAGCTTGGGAGCGAATCCGGCGGCCTATCCGTCGTCCTTCGTTGCTGTTTCCCGATGACTCAATGTTGCGCCGTTTCTAGGTAGGGATAAACCCGTATATCCGTAAAAGATAATTCCATTCATGGAGGTAATAAGCATTGTTTTGCTTAGATGCCCCATTTATGGGATAGGCGCTGGCGCACGACTGACGGGGCCAGCATGGAAAAGATCCATCTCACGCGTGAAAAGGCGACGCTCCTCATCACGCTTTACGCCAAGGCCCAGGAAAGCCGCCTGCCGGGCTCCTTGCTGAGGGACCACCACGCGGCGGCGGCCGTCGCCCGTATCGACCACGATTTTTCCCGGCTGCGCATGCGCCGCGACGAAATGATCGGCCTGGCGACGCGGGCCCATACGCTGGACGGGTGGGCCCGCGAGTTCATTGCCGCGCATGGCGACGCCACGGTGCTGCACCTTGGGTGCGGACTGGACACCCGGGTGTTCAGGGTGGACCCGCCGTTCGGGGTCGATTGGTTCGAGGTCGACTATCCCGAGGTCATCGAGCTGCGGCGCAAGCTGTATCCCGTCAGGCCGGGCTGCAGTTTGCTGGGTTCGCCGGTCACCGATCTGGCGTGGCTGGGGCGGATTCCCGCCGGTAAGCCCACGCTGATCGTCGCGGAAGGCCTGTTCTTGTATCTGCCCGAGGATGCGCTGCTGCGCTTGCTGCGGGCGGTCACCACGCGATTTCCCGCGGGCGAGATCGTCTTCGATGCCTACAACCGGTTGGGATTGACCTGGGTGGCGCACAATCGCATGATCCGCTCAACCGGGGCCGTCACGCGATGGAGCCTGGGCCGTCCGAGGAAACTGGAGGCGCTGGTGCCGGGCCTGAGGTTGCGCACCGAGCACGGGGGCTACGAGTCGGAAGACCTCAGTCAGCGCACGCGGTATTCCTGGCCGGCGCAGACGGCGCTGTGGCTGATGCGCAGGGTTCAGCCCTTGGGAGGCATGACGAGGCTGCTGCGCTACCGCTATTAGCGCGCGTCAGTAGTGCGCGTCAGTAGTGCGGCGGCAGTTCGTCGCGCAGGCTGCGGAAGGGGGCGGCGCCCTCGGGCGCCTGCTGGCGCAGGTCGGCGACCTCGCGCAATAGCCGGTCTATCTGCTGTTGCTGGCGGACGATGATCTGGTTCAGTTGCTCCAGAAGATCGTCGGCGAAGCTGGCCTTCACCTCCAGATCCAGCAGGCGGCGTTCGATGTCTTGCGAATTATCCATGGCGGGTATTAGAACCGATTCCCGCCCACAGCTACAGGAGAGCGGTTTGGCGCAGCGGCGATGGCGGGGCGATGGGGCATGGCGGCGCGCGGCGGGCGCGGTCCTCGCGTTCGCGCCGGCCGGGGCCACCCTGGCGCAGGCGCAGGCGCCGACGCTGGCCCCGGTCGTCGTGACCGGTACTCGCCTGGGCACGGCGGTGCTGGACACGCCGGCTTCGGTCGACGTGGTGGAGGGCGCGGCCATGCGGCGCGGGCAGCCGGGTATCAACCTGTCGGAAGGCCTGGCCGGAGTGCCGGGCCTGCAGATCCAGAATCGCCAGAACTACGCGCAGGACCTGCAGATTTCCAGCCGCGGCTTTGGCGCGCGGTCCACCTTCGGGGTGCGCGGCGTGCGCTTGTACGTGGACGGCATTCCGGCCACGATGCCCGACGGGCAGGGGCAGACCTCGAACATCGACATCGGCTCCATCGCGCGTGTCGAGGTGCTGCGCGGGCCGTTCTCGGCAATCTACGGCAACTCCTCGGGCGGCGTGATCCAGGTGTTCACGGAAGACGGCGCGTACCCGCCCTCGCTGTCGGCCAGCGGTTGGGGCGGCAGCTACGGCACCTGGCGCTATGGCACCCGCGCAAGCGGAATCACGGGCACGGGTGTCGGTGAACTGGACTATGTGGTGGATCTGACGCGGTTCACCACCGACGGCTACCGCGACCACAGCGCCGCCCGCAAGAACCTGGGCAATGCAAAGCTGGGCCTGCAACTGGACGACGCCAGCCGCCTCACCGTGGTGGTCAACAGCGTGGACCTGACGGCGCAGGACCCGTTGGGCCTCACGTATCAGCAGTTTCAGGACGATCCGCGCAGCGCGCCGCTGGCCGAGCAATACAACACCCGCAAGACGGTAAAGCAGACGCAGGGCGGGCTGCTCTACGAACATCAGGTGAATGGACGCAATGCATTGCGCCTGATGGTGTATTACGGCCAGCGCGACACCACGCAATACCAGTCGATCCCGCCCGCGGCGCAGCTTGCGCCCACGCAGGCCGGTGGCGTCATTGATCTGAAACGTCAGTATGGGGGCGCGGATCTGCGCTGGACGTCCGAGCTGGACGTGGCGGGCAGGCCGCTGACCCTGATCGGAGGTTTTTCCTACGACTCGATGCGCGAAGACCGCAAGGGGTACCAGAACTTCACCGGCGCGGGGGCTGGCCAGCAACTCGGCGTGCGCGGCGCGCTGCGGCGCGACGAGACCAACACCGTGTACAACGCGGATCCCTATCTGCAGGCTTCGTGGGATTTCGCCGAGCGTTGGACCCTGGACGCCGGGCTGCGCTGGAGCACGGTCCGCTTCGACTCCGACGACCACTACATCGCGCCGGGCAACGCCGACGACAGCGGCGGCGCGCGCTACCGCAAGGCCCTGCCGGTGGCGGCGCTGCGCTACGCCGTGAACGCCGACGTGAGCGTCTACGCCTCTTACGGACGCGGCTTCGAGACCCCGACGCTGAACGAGATTTCGTATCGGCCCGATGGCCTGCCCGGCCTCAACTTCGGCCTGATGCCCGCGCTCAGCACCAATCTGGAAGCGGGCGTGAAATCGCGCATGGCCGGCGGGCTGCTGACGGCGGCGGTATTCCACACCCGCACCAACGACGAGATCGTGTCCGCGGGCAGTTCCGGCGGGCGCAGCAGCTATCAGAACGCCGGCCGCACGCGGCGTGACGGCGTCGAGCTGGGCTGGTCGGGTGAAATGGCCCGGCATTGGCGCACCCAGTTCGCCTACACCTGGTTGAATGCCCGCTATTCGGACGACAGCGCCGGCGCCATCCGCGCCGGCAACAAGATTCCGGGCATTGCGCGCCAGGCGGTGTTTGCGTCCCTGGCCTGGGCGCCGCCGCAAGGCTGGCAGGCCTCGGTTGAAGGGCGCTACCTGAGCAAGATCTACGTCAACGATGCCAACGACGGAGACGCGCCAGGCTACTTCGTGGCCGCGGCCAGCGTGGGCTATGTGAAGATCCTGGGCGCCTGGGAATTGAATGCCTATGCGCGCGTGGACAACCTGTTCGACCGGCACTACGCGGGGTCGGTGATCGTCAACGAAAGCAATGGGCGCTACTACGAGCCGGCGGCGGGGCGCAACGCGGGGTTGGGGGTCGGGGCGACCTACCGGTTCTGAGGCGGGCGCCGCGGTCAATCGACCAGCCAGCCCCCTTCACCCTCGATCAGCACGCCGCCGTGGCTGGTCTTGTCCCCCATCCGTGCCACCGCCCGGCCTTCAACCGTCGCAGCCGGCGATCCCGTCTGGATCACCGCCCCGCAGCTTATCGTGTCGCCGACACGGGCGATCGGGCGGCCATCCACCTGGGCGTGCGCGGCGCCGCTGACCACGGTTCCCTCTCCATGGGTGGGGCAGCTGTGACGATGGCCTACAAGAACAAGCGGTTGCATCGAGGGCTCCTGAATGGATAAGCCAAGACTGGGTTCATCGCTCGGCTGGCGACCGGTCGGAAGAGCCCGGTGACGTCTTCCCGGCCTCTTCAATGACCCGTGGGAATCTGGGTTCGTAGCACAGCAGCAGCGACAGCCAGTGGCCGGTGGCGTGGATCAGGATGGCTGGCAGTATCAGGATGTTGATCAGTACGAATACCCACAATGCGCTGTGACGCAGGAACTGGGTATCCAGGCGCCAGGCGACCTTGAGCGACAGCCAGGGCCAGGGAAACTTGTTGATGAGTTTCTTGGGTGCGGGGGCAGCGGCGGGGCCTTCTTCCATGTAGCGGCGGATGTATTCCCAGAAGGCTAGGAGTTCGCTGGCGTTCCGGGTGGGCTTGCCGACGAAGGCCAGTTCCATGTCGTCGACCGGTCTACCCTCCAGGTCCACGCCATCTCCCTTGTCCCACCCGAGGATAAGAAATCCGCCGGTGCCTTCCAGTTCCGACATGTTCTTGTCCACGACGATTTGAGTCTTATCCCAGTCGAGGATTTGAATGCCGCCCAAATGCTTGGGGCGGAGCAGGTAGACCTTACGGGTGATGCGGTTGAATCGTACGATAAGGCGGCGGGCGGTGAAACTCTCTAGGCGAAGGTATGGGAATGCATACTTGAAATATATAAAAATCGCCCCTACACAGATCAGCGGGATAACTATCAGAAAAAAGTAGTCGGATCCCATAAGTGGCTGTCCGTTGGGATTGTGGCCCGCGTGCATTCTTCTAATCGAAATATTTCCCAATTCAGCTAATGCATAAAAGAGAAACCCTCCGATCCATCCTAAGAATACGGTTATAAGGCCCCGTTTTTCGTCGTTGGAGGTTCTCACGTCCATGTAGATGTCGCTGTAGGCATATACGGAATCATTGTCGTAAACGCAGGTTGAGACGGATTCACCCACGCCGTCGGGTGCATTGAGCTCAGCTTGTCCGGGTTTGCGCTTCTTATTCTTGACGGTCTTAAGGCTCTCTTCGTAGGACATCTGACGCTTCGACCATTGGAAGCCCCATTCGTACAGATACATCAGAATGTGCTCCCGATTGCGCGTTGCATGATCTCCACTTCCTTCTCCTCTGTGTCGGTTATGCCATTGCTACGGTCTTTGCGAAAGGTGCAGTGATCCAGATAGCGTTCTAGCGCGTCGGGTATGAAAAATATCTCGATCACAGTCAATGCCAGAATGACGATGTTCAAACCGAAGAAGACCCGCAGCATCAGTGTCAAGCGAAGTGCCAGTGCTGACGATATTTGAACTGAGCGCGATAGTACTCGTCCAAAGAACGAACTGATGCCGTGCTTCTTTATCAGGTAGTCAAGATACGGTCCCGCAGACGCAAGACCGACCGCGATTGAGAGGGAGGCGGCTCCCGTTTGGGCAAGAGCTCGCAATAGGTATATTGCAGAAATCGAATACTTGGCTGTTTTAAAGCTCCCCACTGTGTCCTGAAGGTCATACCAAGCCCCCACCGCCGCAGCCCCGCCCGCCAGCGTCCCCGCCGTCAGCCTCAATCCACCCCTGAACACCTTGGCGCCTTGCTGAACTGCTGCATTGCCGCTTCGTTCCGCAAAGCCCGCCGCCGCGGCGCCCATCTCCAGACCCGCTGCGGTCAGCCCCACCATCGCCGCGGCGATTTCCGCGTACTCCCTGCTGTGCTTGTCGACCGCATCGAGGCGATTGGTCAGGTTCCAAAGCTCCAGCACCACCAGCAATCCGCCCACGCGCACTTCGGCCATGGGTCCTTTTGTGCCAGCGCGCAGGGCGTCGTCGAAGCTGCTGGCGGCGGAACGGTCCATGCGTCTCACCGTGCCCTGGCTCAACGCCTTGCCGCCGCGCGTTTCCAGGCGGAAGTGCTGGGCATAGTGGCCCAGCCGCGCATGCAGCACGTTCGCCAACAACCAGTTGGAGGGTTTGTCGACCGCTGCGGCAAGCTTGTTCTGGAATAGCGTATTGCCCAGCGTATTGACGACGACGGCCGAGCCGACCAGATAGCTGGCGGGCGGGCCAGCCGTCGTGCTCTGCGCCAATTCATCGACCAATGCGTGGGCCTTGTCGAAGAGATCGGCCAGCTTCTTGATCCGATCCTGTTGCGCTTGCGTATCGCGCTGCGCGAGCATGCTGCGCTCGGCGTACAGTTTGTCGATCTCGTCCTCGGCGGATTCCTGGTTTTGCGCCAGCGACCGCCAGAACAGGTTCTCTCGTGAAATGCCCGCCTCGCGCCAACGCTCTAGCAGTGCGTGGCCAACGGCGGTGGCGTTCATGCCGGCGATGGCGCGGCCTATCTGGTCTTCGAACAGCATTCCCTGTTCGGTATCGTCGCGGTCGAAGGCGTCCAGCGCGTTGAGGAATGGCTCGCTCTCAAGCCAACGCAGATGGTCCGCGGCCCTGGCATCCTTGGCCTTGTCCGTCTCATCGACAATGCGGTGATAGTCGGCCAGGAACGCCTGGCGCATGTCTTCGTTGATATACGGCGCGTACTTGTCCCAGCTTTCCCGGCGCCGCTGGCCCGCGATACGCTCCTGCACCTGCCGCTGGTGCTCTGGGTTGCGGTAGTTTTTGTAGTTGCCCGCCGATTGGACAACGGCATGGCGATTGCTCATTTCGTATTCGCGGTCGGTATAGCGCACGCCGGTATTCTGTTCTTCCTTGTAGTAGTCGCGCTCGGCGGTTTCAGCCAGCGTCTTCTTGATGTTCTCGATGGCGAAAGCGATGGTGAACTTGCGATGGTTGGTGAGCTTTTCTCCATCCTCGGTTTTCATGAAGGCTTCCACGGGCTCGGTGCTTGCGTTGCGCCAGGCATTGAGCTCCTGAGTGATGCCGATCGCGTCGTCGACGACAATCGCCGCGCCACGGTATTCCTTGCGGCTGCCAGCGGGCATCATCTCGGCACGCGCGGCCATATAAGGCGGAGGAAAGGAAGGAAATGCCTGGGTCTTGAGCAGATCGCGAAGCGCGGGCCGACTGTTCGCGGCAAAGTCCGCCACGGCCTCAAGCTGGTGCTGAGGCAGCACGTTGTCCATCTCGGGCGGAGCGGCCGACGCGAGCTTGGCCACATCGATGGAGGCCAGCGTGTCCCGATACGACGCCAGGACGCGATACTTGCGCAGTACGTCCTTGGTCAAGGGAGCTGGACTGAAGAGCAGACGCAGGTCGCCGATATCGTCCAGGTCGTTGATCTTGAGCATCCATGTCATTCCCTGGATGCCGTCCCTGCCGGCGCTGATCGGCGCGGGGGGCGCCCAGGGATTTTCGGCATCGATGTAGTCGAGCGTGCCGAGTTCCGAGACGCGATATTGACTATGCCACGCGTAAGAGCCGATGCTCTTGCGTTTGAGCAGGACATAGAGAAAGCCCGCTCGCATGGGCCGGAGCGCGTAACTCGATTCCGCCAGGTCGCTCGCCTGTCTGGGTTTGTCCAGATGCTTGGGCAGCGACGGCAACAACTGGCGCTGGGCGGCGGTCCCGCCGACGGCGCCATAGCGCAGCGGCAGGATGGTGAACGTGCGCGTGCAGGTCACTTCCGCGCCGGGATTCAGCATGGTATCGAGCAGTGAGCGGTTGTCTTCGCATCGGTCGAAAGTGTCTTTCCAGCCATACATGGCGGTTCTTCCTCTATAGGTTTGGGAACGCGCGCACCTTCAGCGCCTGTGCGAGGGGCTGGCCGTCATTGCGTGCTTCCGCCAGCGCCTCCTGCCATGCGGCGATGCCGCGCAGCTTGCGCCCGTGCAGGGCAAGCAGGGTGACGTAGTCGGCCAGGTCGCCCGGCCGCGTCAATCCTCCCGCTCGCGCCTCGCGCAGTAGCGATCCCACCAATCCAAGCCGCGTTCCATGACAGTTTTCCTCCATTCCCGCAGCGGTGAGCGGCTCACGGAGTTGTTCGGCCAGGCGATAACTGAGCGGGTCGCCCGCCAAGGCGTCCCAACACGCCTGATCGAGCTCAATGAGCGGGACGCCGGCATGCCGGGGCTGGTCGTAACCCGGGTAGTGCCGCCAGGCTTTGCGCTCGGGATGAGGTTCGGTTACCCACCAGGATTGGACGGGGGCCAGCAAGTGGCCGATACCCGGCAGATCGTGCCGCGCATGAAGCACGGGAAACGCCAGCTCGGTATGGAAGCGCAGCATGTACGTGTGGCCGTCGGGTCCTCGGGCGGTCGTGGCTTGGGCAAGGTGCGCGGCGAGTCCGGCTGGCGGCAAGGCGCTGATCAACCAGCCGCATAGGGCGTCTCCGGCTTTATCGGTCAAGGTGCGATGAAAGTCGTATTGGCGTTGAAGATCGGCATCCGGCTCCGCTGCGAACAGCCACGGGCCCATCTCGCGAAGATTGGAGAAACACGGTTGATTCAGTAGCGGCCACGCGGTGTGCGCATGTCCGTCCAGCAAGGGCTGACGCGCAGGCACTGGCAAGCGCGCCATTTCCACGATGGCGGTCAGGCGATGTGACGGCGACTTGCGCAACGGGTTGATCAGATCCTGTGAAAACGATGTGGTCATGCGCCCGCTCCTTCCAACCGGACGAGGCTGCGCCCTTCCGCGATGGCCTTCAGCAGGCAGCCCACGCACACGGGTTCTCCCATGTCCGGGACGCCGCTGTGGGCAATCGAATTGGCGTGGCCTTGAGCGGAGGTCGACAACGGACCTTTGATCTGTATCGCAATGCCATCCAGCGTGATGCCGGCGCCATCGATGCGCAACGTCCCTCCCGGCGCCCTGATGGTCAGGCTATTCGCGGCGAGAATCTCGTAGTCCTGGGTGCGATGCGTGATGCGCTGGCCAACTTGAATGTCGGCATGGCCTTGGATCTTTTGTTCAAGGTGACCGCCGATTTCCACCCAGTGGTTTGCGGTCGTCCTGTCCTGGCGGTTGTTGCCGACCGCTTCGATACGGTCTTTGGCGATGGTGATGCCGTGGTTGCGTCCGATGCTGAGCAGGTCGTCGCGGCCTATGTCCTGCTGCCGGTCCTGCCCCACGGTGACCTGCTCGTCATTGCCCACCGTCTTCTTGCGGTCATGTCCGATGACGATGCGCTCGTCGTGTTCGACCTGTTCGCCGCGATCGTGGCCGATGAAGGTGGATTCGTCATGGTTGACGTGGATGTTCTGGTCCTTCTGCGCATGGATGTAGATCTCTTCCTGATCGAGCTCGTCCTCAAAGCGCAATTCGTTGAACCCATCGCCTTTGTGGGACTTGCTCTTGATCGTCATCCGCGTCTTGTGCTGCGGCAAGGCGTAAGGCGGCAGGTTCGTTGCCCGGTACGTTCTTCCGGAAATGATCGGTTGGTCGCAATCGCCGTCCAGGAAGTTGACGATCACTTCCTGCCCGATGCGCGGGA
>RCUJ01001989.1_pt1 | contig 10337 bp, 7 predicted proteins | sample 2166321 | NCBI WGS metagenome assembly RCUJ01 (sample SAMN09932808, study PRJNA488358) | compost metagenome | feature: garden; material: soil; isolation source: compost soil in an enriched community after 118 h of incubation | place: Germany: Experimental Botanical Garden Goettingen | collected... | reverse complement strand
AAGATCATGTTGGCGTACTGGCCCAGCGTGGTCCAGGTCTTCTGGCCGTTGACGATGTAGTGGTCGCCGTCGCGCACGGCGGTGGTCTTGACGGAGGCCAGGTCGGAGCCCGCACCGGGTTCGGAATAGCCCTGGCACCACCAGTCGCTGCCGTCCAGGATGCGCGGCAGCCAGTATTGGCGCTGCGCTTCGTTGCCGTACTTGATCAGCACCGGCCCCAGCATGCTCAGGCCGAAAGGCACGATGCGGGGCGCGGCGGCCAGCGCGCATTCGTTATCGAAGATGAATTTTTGCGTGGCGCTCCAGCCGGTGCCGCCGTATTCCACGGGCCAGTGGCTGGCCAGCCAGCCTTGCTGGTTCAGGATGGCGTGCCATTCAACCATGTCGTCCTTCGTCAGCAGCTTGCCCAGGCCAACCTTGTCGGAAAGGCGCCGGGGCAGCTTGGCCGCCAGGAAGGCGCGCACGTCGTCGCGGAAGGCGTTTTCTTCGGGGGTGAATTCCAAGTCCATGTCGGTCCTTAATGCATCTCAAGCATAGATTTCAAACAGGCCGGCCGCGCCCATGCCGCCGCCGATGCACATCGTGACGACGGCATAGCGGGCGCCGCGGCGGCGGCCTTCAATCAGCACATGGCCGGCCAGGCGCGCGCCGGTCACGCCAAACGGATGGCCCAACGCAATGGAGCCGCCGTCCACGTTCAGGCGGTCCATGGGGATGCCCAGCTTTTCCTGGCAATACAGCGCTTGCGACGCGAATGCCTCGTTCAGTTCCCAGAGGTCGATGTCATCCACCTTCAAGCCATGGCGGGCCAGCAGCTTGGGCACGGCGTAGACCGGGCCGATGCCCATTTCGTCGGGCTCGCAGCCGGCAATGGCCAGACCCCGGAACGCGCCCAGCGGGCGGATGCCGGCGCGCTCGGCGTCGCCGGCTTCCATCAGCACCAAGGCGGCCGCGCCGTCGGACAGTTGCGAGGCATTGCCGGCCGTGACGAACTGACCTTCGCCGCGCACGGGCGCAAGGCCGGCCAGCGCTTCGTAGGTGGTGCCGGGGCGGTTGCAGGTGTCTTTGTCGATGGTGACTTCGCGTTCGCTGACGACGCCCGTGGCGCGGTCGGTGACGGACATGGTGGTGGTGACGGCGATGATCTCTTCGCGGTAGCGGCCGGCGGCCTGGGCGGCCTCGGTGCGCGCCTGGCTTTGCGCGGCGAAGCGGTCCTGGGCTTCGCGGCTGATGCCGTAGCGGGCGGCCACGATGTCGGCGGTTTCGATCATGGGCAGATAGAGCTCGGGCTTGTTGGCCAGTATCCACGGGTCCATGCCGCTGACGCCGTCGTCGCGCGTGCGGATCTGCGATACGAGCTCCACGCCGCCCGCGATCACGGCCGGGGCGCCGTCCATCACGATGCGGCCGGCGGCCGACGCAATGGCTTGCAGGCCCGACGCGCAGTAGCGGTTGATGGTGGCGCCGCCCACGCTGACCGGCAGGCCGGCGCGGATGACGGCTTGCCGGCCGATGTTGCGGCCGGTGGCGCCTTCGGGGTAGCCGCAGCCGATGAAGGCGTCTTCGATCAGCGCGGGGTCGATGCCGGCGCGGTCAACGGCGGCGCGCACGGCGTGCGCGGCCAGCGTGGGGCCGGCGATCTGGTTGAATTCGCCGCGCCCCGCCTTGGTGATGGGGGTGCGGGCGGTAGAGACGATGACGGCTTCGCGCATAGGGGTTCCAGTCGAAAGTGGGTTCTGTATTCAGGCGGGCTGTGTTCAGGCGGCCGGCGGTCAAAAAACCTGCGTTCAGGCAGCCTGATTCAGGCTGGCGAAGTTGCGGCCGGATTCGGCCAGGCGCACCAATAGCGGCGACGGCTTCCAGAACGCCGGGTCTTCCTGCGCATAGGCGCGGATGTCGGCCAGCACGCGGTCCAGGCCCACGCTGTCGGCGTAGTGCATCGGGCCGCCGTGGTGGCGCGGAAAGCCGTAGCCGGACAGGAACACCACGTCCACGTCGGACGGGCGCAACGCAATGCCCTGGTCCAGCACGTTGGCGGCTTCGTTGATCATGGCGGCCAGGTAGCGGCGCTGGATGTCTTCGTGCGTGAATGGGCGCGGCGTGACGCCGGCGCGGCGGCGTTCGTCGTCGATGATGGCCAGCACGTCCGGATCCGGCGTGCCCACGCGCGCGCCATCGGGATACAGGTAAAAGCCACGGCCCGTCTTCTGGCCGAACCAGCCGCGTTCGCACAGGCGGTCGGGAATCTGCACATAGCGCAAGGCGGGGTCGCGGGTGGCGGCGCGGCGCTTGCGGGTGGCCCAGCCGATGTCGCCGCCGGCCAGGTCGGCCATCTGGTAGGGCCCCATGGGGTAGCCAAACTCGCGCACGGCGGCGTCGATGTCGTAGGGGGACGCGCCGTCTTCCATCATCATGTCCGCCGCCTGCCGGTGCACGGCCAGGATGCGGTTGCCGATGAAGCCGTCGCACACGCCCGCGCGCACGGGCGTCTTGCGCAGTTTGCGCGCCAGTTCGAAGCCGGTGGCCACCGTGTCGGGCGCGGTCTGCTCGCCCACCACGATCTCCAGCAGCTTCATGATGTTGGCCGGTGAAAAGAAGTGCAGCCCCAGCACGTTGCCGGGATTTCGCGTGGCGGTGGCCACGCGGTTCACGTCCAGGTAGGACGTGTTGGTAGCCAGTACCGCGCCGGGCTTGGCTACGCGGTCCAGTTCGGCAAACACGGCCAGCTTCACGTCCATGTCCTCGAACACGGCTTCGATGATCAGGTCGGCGTCATTCAGGGCGTCGTAGGTGGTGGCGCCGGTCAGGCGCGCCAGCCGGGCGTCGCGTTCTTCCGCCGTGATGCGGCCTTTCTTGACCAGCAATTCATACACCTGCGCCACGCGCGCGCGGCCACGTTCCAGTGCGGCATCGTCCTGCTCAACCATCACCACCGGCAAGCCGGCGTCCAGCACCGACACGGCGATGCCCGCGCCCATCGTGCCGCCGCCCACCACGCCGATCTTGTCCAGGGCGCGCGGCTTGCCTTCTTTCAGTTCGGGGACCTTGGTGGTTTCACGCTCGGCAAAAAAAGCATGCACCAGGCCGGCGCGCTGCGGGCTGTCCAGGCATTGCAGGAACAGCGCGCGTTCGGTGCGCAGGCCTTCGTCAAAAGGTTGTTCGATGGCGGCGCGCACGGCTTCGACGATCTTGGCGGGCGAATACAGCCCGCGCAGCGTCTTGGCGATGCGCTCGCCGGCCGCGGCGGCTTCGGCCAGGGCAGCAGCCTTGTCGGCCAGCGCGGCGGTGGCGTCGCGGCTGCGGCGCGGGCCGGCGCCTTCGGCCAACAGTTGGCGGGTGTAGGCCAGGCCCGCCGCCAGCGGGTCGTTGCCGTCGGCCAGCGTGTCCACCAGCCCGGCGCGCAATGCGGCGTCGGCAGACAGGTGCTTGCCCGACAGCATCAGGTCCAACGCGGCGGCCGCGCCAATCAAACGGGGCGTGCGCTGCGTGCCGCCCGCGCCCGGCAGCAGGCCCAGGTTCACTTCGGGCAAGCCCAGCTTGGCGCTGGCAAGCGCTACGCGATAGTGCGCGGCCAAGGCCACTTCCAGCCCGCCGCCCAGCGCCGCGCCATGCAGCGCGGCCACCACCGGCTTGGTGCTGGCTTCAATCTGATTGCAGACGTCGGGCAAGGCGGGGGGCTTGGGCGGCTTGCCGAATTCGCGGATGTCGGCGCCGGCAATGAAATTCTTGCCCGCGCCCACCAGCAGAATGGCGCGTACGGCGGGGTCGGTTTGCGCGGCCTGGACGGCGTCGGCCAGGTTGCGCCGCACGTCCGCGCTTAGCGCGTTGACCGGAGGGTGGTCCAGGGTAATGACCAGGATGTCTTCGTCGCGGCGCGCGTGGGCGGCGCCGGCAGTGCTGCTGTCCGTCATGGGTCCTTGTCTCCGTTGGGGCGTCCGTCGTTGCGGCGCCTGGCAAGCCGAGGAATGGGCCGTCTTGCTCATCCCGTGGCTTGTCTTGTTTTGCGTCTATCGCTTAGTTCTTTATTCTTTCCCAGTAAAGATGTCTTGACAATGGCATCAGGAATTGACACGACGGATAATAAAATTTGACAATCCGGCCCAAGGAGACGCCATGGACACCAAATCCCTGACCTTGCTGGTCGACATCCTCGACGCCGGCAACTTGAGCGAAGCCGCGCGCCGGCTGAAGATGACCCGCGCCAACGTCAGCTACCACCTGAATCAGTTGGAACGGTCGGTGGGCATGCAACTGGTGCGGCGCACAACGCGCCATGTGGAAGCCACCGAGATCGGGCTGAAGCTGTATCAGCATGGCCGCAGCATCCAGGACGAACTGGTCGCCGCGCGCGAGGCGGTCGATACCCTGGGCAAGACGCCGCAAGGCAAGGTGCGGCTGAGCGTGCCCAGCGGCTATGGGCAGTTTGTGATGACGCCCTGGCTGCTGGAGTTCAAGCAGGCGTATCCCGATATCGTCCTGGACGTGCTGTTCGAGAACAGCGTTGACGATCTGCTGCGCGACGAGGTCGACATCGCGGTGCGCATCATGTCCGAGCCGCCGCAGAACCTGGTGGCGCGCGAACTGGGGCTGGTGCGTTACGTGGCTTGCGCGTCCAAGGACTATGCCGAGGCCCGGGGCCTGCCTCAGCGGCCCGATGACCTGGCCCAGGCGCCCGTCATCAGCGCGGCCGTCATTGGCCGACCGTTGCGGCTGTCGGCCTATTACGGCGGCCAGCCGCGCCAGCACGTAGTGCTGGAACCCACGGTCATTTCGCGCAACTACGCCTTTCTGCGCGACGCCATCCGCGCCGGCTTGGGCGTGGGCGTGGTGCCGGACTACGTGGTGCACGACGACATCGCGCGCGGCGAGCTGCTGGCCGCGCTGACGCAATGGCGGCTAAGCATTTTCGGGCGTGGCATGTACATGCTGTACATGCCCAACCGGCACCATCCGCGCGCAATATCCATGCTGATCGAATTCATCCTGGAACGCGCGCAGCGCGATCACGAAGGGCAGGCGGGCCTGCTGGCCGTGAAAGCCTAGAAAAGCAGGGTCGAAACGCCCCGGGCACGATACTTGCTGCCCGCGTTCACCAAAATGAAATGCGGGGGCGGGATGCAGAGCGCGACACCGGCGAACATGACGCCGGAAACTCAGTTGCCGGGGGCGGCGGGCGGTACCCTAGAAGAAAAAGCCGGGCAAGCAAAGTCACCCGAAGAGCGGGCGACGGAAAAGTCCGGGCCGGACGATCGCGCCTCGGATGAAAAAGCCACTGTGCAAGACGCCGGCATCATCCCCGAACCCGCGCCCAACGTCACGCACGTCTGGGCGCGCGGCGCCTGTCTGACCACGCTGACCGTGCTTGCCGTGCTGTTTTCCCTGAAGATGGCGCAGGAATTCATCGTGCCCGTGGTCATGGCGATTGTGGTCGCATATGCGCTGGACCCCGCCGTGACCCTGATGGAACGGGTGCGCCTGCCGCGCCCGGTCGGCATCATCATCCTGATGGCCGTGATTTTCTTCGGGCTGGCGGGCCTGGTGTACGCCACCCAAAGCCAGGTCAACTCCATCGTCGAGGCGCTGCCTGAGATATCGGGCAAGATCTCGCGCACGCTGGGCGGTTTTGCCAGCGGCGATGGTTCCTTCATTGAACGTATCAAGGGCGCGGCCAGCGTGTTGCAGGACACCGGCGGCGTAGAGCCTGGCCGCCAGGTGGTGGTGGCCAAGTCGGACGCGGGCTTCAGCGAATTCCTGCTGTGGGGCTCCAAGGGGCTGGCCACCTTTCTGGGTCAGGCGACGATGGGCATGTTCCTGGTGTTCTTCCTGCTGCTGTCGGGCAATGCGTTCAAGCGCAAGTTCGTCAAGGTGGCGGGCAAGACCTTGTCGCAGAAGAAGATCAGCGTGCACATGCTGGACCAGATCAACAATTCCATCCACATGTACATGGCGATGATGCTGGTGACAAACGTGGCGCTGGGCGTGCTGTCTTGGGGGGCGTTTCGCCTGCTGGGCCTGGAAAACGCCGCCACCTGGGCGGTGGTGGCGGGCGCGCTGCACATCATTCCGTACTTCGGCCCGCTGATGACGGCGGTGGGCACGGGCATCGCGGCGCTGATTCAATTCGGCGAAATCGGGCCGGCGCTCCAGGTCGCGGGCAGCTCCGTGGCCATTGCCTTGCTGATCGGCGTGCTGGTCACCACCTGGATGTCGGGTCGCATCGCCAAGATGAATTCGGTGGCGGTGTTCATGATGCTGCTCTTGTTCACCTGGCTGTGGGGCATCTGGGGCACGCTGCTGTCCGTGCCCATTGCCTTTATCGCCAAGGTGGTGGCGGACCACATCGAAGGGCTGGAGGCCGTGTCGGAGTTCCTGGGCGAGTAGCGCAGTTGTTATGCTGACGCCTCGCTTGCCACGCCGACACCGCCATGCCTGATAAGCCCGAACCCGCCGACACGTCCCAGACTCCCGACTCGCCGCACCTGCCCGGACGGGCCACCGCCGCGTTCGCCACGCACTCCACCTTGGCCTCCGACCCGCGCCGCACGCAGTTGCGGCGTATGAAAATCGCCGCGCTGGCGCTGCTGGTGGCCATGGTCTGCGGCTTCATCACCAGCCATGTCATGGGCGGGCAGGGGGCATGGGCCTGGGTGCGGGCGTTTTGCGAAGCGGCCACGGTGGGCGCGCTGGCCGACTGGTTCGCGGTGGTGGCGCTGTTTCGCCGTCCGATGGGGCTGCCGATTCCGCACACCGCCATCATCCCCAGCAACAAAGACCGTATCGGCGACAACCTGGCCGTGTTCGTGCGCGACCACTTCCTGGACCCGGACACGCTGATGGAAAAGCTGCGCGTGTTCGATCCCGCCACGCGGCTGTCGCGATGGCTGGTGCGACCCAGGCAGGCGCATGCCTTGAGCGACGGCGCGCGCCGGGTGGCGCTGCAAACGCTGGACATGCTGGACGACCACGCGGTGCGCGGCGTGATCCAGGAATTCGTGGTGAAGAACCTGCGCGGCTGGGACGCGGCGGGCACCGTCGGCGAAGTGCTGGGCCTGCTGACGCGAGACGGGCGCCACCAGGAATTGCTGGATGCGGCCATGGAGCGGCTGGGCGGCTACCTGGGTGAAGACGATGTGAAGGAACGCGCGTCCACGCTGCTGGTGAAGTTTGCCCGCAAGGAATGGCCGCGCATCATCGCGGCGGTGGACGTGGTGAAGTCGGTGGACGGCATTGCCGACAACCTGGCCGACCGCCTGGCCATGGCCTTGATGGACGAGCTGCGCGACGTGCTGTCCGAACCCGACCACCCCGTGCGGCGCGACTACGAAGCCTGGGTGCTGGATTACATCGAACGCCTGAAGACCGACCCAGCCTTGTCGGCCCAGGTTGAAGCCCTGAAGCAGCGCGCCATCGACCACCCCAAGGTGCAGGAATACGTGCAGGGCCTGTGGGACGACATCCACGCTGCGTTGCGGCGCGACCTGTCTGACGAAAACTCGGCGCTGGCCGGCCATCTGGAACGCGCCATGCTGGCGCTGGGCCGCAAGCTGGGCGAAGACCCAAGCCTGCGCGACGCCATCAACAGCCACGTGATGGGCAGCGCGCGCCGCCTGACGGGCCGGCTGCGCATCGGCGTGACCGAACACATTTCACGCACGGTGAAGAACTGGGACGAACGCCATCTGGTCGACGAACTGGAACTCAGCGTGGGGCGTGACCTGCAATACATCCGCTTCAACGGCACGCTGGTCGGCGGGTTGATCGGTGTTGCACTGCACGCGCTGGTGCTGCTGGTGAATCGTTAAGAAGCCTGATCGCTTGTATCAGGAAGGAAGAATGCTGGTGCGCCGTCTTGCCCCGGTGCTATTGTTTTCTGCGCCCTGAGTCAGGCGGCAAGGTTCGTCCTGGCCGGGCATCCGCACCTTGCGTGCATGATTCCAGGAGGCACTTCATGAAGAAAATCTCGATGCTTGTCGCGGCGCTGACGATGGCGGGCGCGTCTGGCGCGGTGCTGGCCGAAGACGTCTCGATGTCATTCCTGACCGCCGACGGCCTGGGCAAGAGCGCCGGCACGATTTCACTGAAGGACACCAAGGGTGGGCTGGAGATCACGCCCAACTTGACTGACTTGAAGCCGGGCGAGCACGGCTTTCACGTCCACGAAAAGGGCTCGTGCATGCCGGGCATGGTGAACGGCAAGATGGCGCCTGGCGGCGCGGCGGGCGGGCATCTGGACCCGAAGGGCACCAAGGCCCACAAGGGGCCGATGGCCATGGATGGGCATCAGGGCGATCTGCCGTTCATTACGGTGGCGGCCGACGGCACGGCCAAGAAGGCCGTGGTGGCCCCGCATCTGAAGCTGGCCGACGTGAAGGGCCACGCAATGATGGTGCACGTGGGCGCCGACAACTACAGCGACAAGCCCGAGCCGCTGGGCGGCGGAGGCGGGCGCCTGATCTGCGGCGTGGTGAAGTAACACGGCCTGCCGGCTGATCGTTCAGCGGACCCGTCAGCCAAGCCCACCCGTCAAACCATGCCGTTGCGCCCGTACAGCCGGTAGCCCTCGCGGGCGGCAAGCCGGTCGTAATAGGCGCTGACGGCGGGCAGGGCGGGTTTTTCATGGACTTTGTCGAACGGCGTCGCGAACCAGCGGTTGACCGATAGCCCGATGGGGATGTCCGCCAAGGTGAAGGCCTCGCCCGCCACATACGCGCCGGTTTGCGCCAGCCGGGTTTCCAGGATGCCCAGGTAGAACGCCCAAGCCTGGCACGAGGCCGCGATACTGGCCTCGTTCTGGTGCGCGGGCGATTGCCGCGCCAGCGCCATGAAGGCGTAGCTCCAGGACCGGTTCAGGTCGGTGGCCTGCCAATCCATCCATTGATCGACGCGCGCCCGTAATTTCGGTTCAGCCGGATAGAGCGCCTGGCCCCCGTACTGCGCGGCCAGATAGCGGATGATGCTGTTCGATTCCCACAGCACGAAGTCTCCGTCCTGGATGACGGGCACCATGGCGTTCGGGTTCAGCGCCAGAAAGCCTGGGTCGCTGGTGGGCTGAAAGCCCGAGCCCCAGTCTTCGCGGATAAAGGGCAGGTTCAGTTCGGCGCAGGTCCAGAGCACTTTGCGCACATTGATGGACGAGGCTTTACCCAGGATTTTCAGCATTTTTCGGTGGCCAACTAGGCGGTGGGTGGGGTGGCTGGAAGCCATATCGAAGACGGATCGCCGCAGTCTAGCGGCCCGCGCTTGCGGCCGCCAGATACAGAGCCACGCGCGCGCAAGCACAACAGATTGCTGGCGGACTTCGACCCCCGCCTCAGGCTTCCACGGTGCGCGGTTGGCTCTGCAAGCGCGCAACGGGCGACGTGAACAGCACCACGAACTGCACCAGAAAGCCCGCTGTCGACACCCAGAGGCAAGCGTCCAGCCCGATGCGGGCGGCCAGCGCCGCGCCAATCAGCGCGCCCACGGGCCGCGCGCCATAGGTGGCTGTCAGGATCACCGCCGATACGCGGCCCAGCAGCGCGTTCGGCGTGACGGCCTGGCGCAAGGTGGTGGTCGTAATGGTCCATAGAATGGGGCCGGCCCCAAACAGGAAAAAGCCCGCCGCGGCCACGACGCCCGACGGGTACGCCAAGGTGAACAGCAACAGGACGCTTGCCGCCAAGGCCGATAGCGGACCGGCCGCGATCATCGCGCCGAAGGACAGGCGACGCGCTAGCCATGGCGCGGCCAAGGCGCCCGCCAGCATGCCGCCGCCGTACACGCCCAAGGTGATGCCCACGCCCGTGGCGTTCAAGCCCAGGCGCTCAATGGCATAGACCACGTACACCGCTTGCAGCACGAACCAGGCGGTATTGAAGAACACCGCCGTGATCAGCACGGGACGCAGCAGCGGGTGCGTGGCGACGAACGCGGCGCCTTCGCGCAATTCGGTCAAGGGATGGCGGCGAGCCGGGTTCCCGTTACCCACCGACCCATCCTGCGGCAAGCCCGCCAGCAGCGCCGCCGCCAATAGCGACAAGGTGGTGGCCAGCACATAGGCGGTGGGCGCGCCCATCCAGCCGACCAGCGCGCCGCCCGCCGCCGGCCCCGCCGCGAACGCGCTGCTGCGCGCCAGTTCCAGCCAGCGGTTGGCGCTGGCCAGTTCGCTGGCGGGCACCAGCCGGGGCAGCAATGCCGGCGCGGATACGTTGTACGCCACGGTGCCCACCGCGCCCAGAAAGCCCAGCGCGGCCAGCCAGGCCAGGTTTAGTCCCCCCATCCACAGCAAGGCCAGCAGCCCCAGCAGGCTGGCGGCGCGTACGCATTCGGCGGCCGTCATCAGGGCTTTGCGCGACATG
>RCUJ01001988.1_pt1 | contig 10338 bp, 8 predicted proteins | sample 2166321 | NCBI WGS metagenome assembly RCUJ01 (sample SAMN09932808, study PRJNA488358) | compost metagenome | feature: garden; material: soil; isolation source: compost soil in an enriched community after 118 h of incubation | place: Germany: Experimental Botanical Garden Goettingen | collected... | reverse complement strand
CGGGTAGGCCGACAGGTGGGCGTTGTAGTTGCCCACGGCGCCGTTGATCTTGCCCAGCAGCGGCACGGCCGCGACCTGGGCGATCTGCCGCTCGAGGCGGTAGACCACGTTGGCCAGTTCCTTGCCCAGGGTGGTCGGCGAGGCCGGCTGGCCGTGGGTGCGCGAGAGCATCGGCACGTCGGCGAATTTCACCGCCAGCTCGCGGATGGCTTCGGCGGTCTGACGCATCAGCGGCAACAGCACGGTGTCGCGACCTTCGCGCAGCATCAGGGCGTGGGACAGGTTGTTGATGTCCTCGCTGGTGCAAGCGAAGTGGATGAACTCGCTGACCTTGTCCAGCTCCGGCAGCTTGGCGGCCTGTTCCTTGAGCAGGTACTCCACGGCCTTGACGTCGTGGTTGGTGGTGCGCTCGATCTCTTTCACACGCTCGGCGTGCTCGAGGGCGAAATTGTCCGCCAGTTGGTTGAGTAGCGCCTGGGCTTCGGCCGAGAAGGCCGGGACTTCGCCGATGCCTTCGTGGACGGCCAGGCGTTGCAACCAACGCACTTCGACCAGAACGCGAAAGCGGATCAGGCCGTATTCGCTGAAAATCGGGCGCAGGGCGCTGGTTCTGCCGGCATAGCGGCCATCAACGGGGGAAACCGCGGTGAGCGAGGAAAGCTGCATAAGAGGGCGTTCTCGGACAATCGGCTGACGAAAAGGGCGCATATCATACATTAAATCGCCGCTCTGGCCGCGTTTGCTCGCTAGCCGTTCAGCGGCTGCGTCGGGCAATCGACAGCAGGCTGGAGGCGAAAATCAGGACGGCACCGATCAACGAGGTCGGATCAGGGGTTTCGCCCCAGCGCAACCAGGCGATCATGCCGGCGAAGACGATGGCCAGGTAGGCAAAGGGGCCGATCAGGCCGGGCGGCGCCATGCCGTAGGCCTTGGACATGATGATCTGGCTGGTGGTGGCAAGCAGGCCGATTACCAGCAGCAGGCTCAGCTCATGATTGCTCAAGGGTTGCCAGGCCCAGGTCAGCGGGATTGCGGAGGCCAGCGCGCTGAATAGCGAAAAATAGAACACGATGCGATAAGCCGGCTCGGTATCGCTCATCTCGCGGATGGAGACAAAGGCAAATGCCGCCAGAACACTGGCCGCCATGCCGATCAGGGTATTGCCGCCGAGCAGGGCGCTCGAGGGTTTAGCCACCAGCAGCACGCCGAGCAGGCCGATGCCGGTCGTCAGCAGGATGCGCTTGTTCAGCGGCTCCTTCAGCCACCACCAGGCGATCAGCGGGGTGAACAGCGGCGCCGAGTAGGTGAACAGCATGGCGTCGGCCAGGGGCAGGTGGGCCAGCGCATAGAAGAAGCAGTACATCGCCGCCAGGCCATAGCCGGTGCGCCACAGATGCGCCTTGAGGCGCGTGGTCTTGAGCGGGGCCACGCCCTTGAGCAGGATCAGCGGCAGGAAGAACAGCACGCCGACCAGGTTGCGGAAGAACACCACCGACTCGTTATTGACGCTGGTGGACACTTCGCGCACGCCAACGCCCATCAGCGAGAACAGCAGCGCCGAAAGCGCCAGCAGCGCGGCACCCTGTATGGGTTTGACCATGCGGGTGGTCACGGTTAACCGCGCAACAGCGGGTAGAGTTCCTTGAGCAGTTTGCCGCGGCTGAACACCAGTTGCCAGCGGTGGCCGCCGAGCTGGCGCCACAGCCGTGCCGAGCGGATGCCGGCGAGCAACAGGGCGCGAATCTTCGCGGCGTTGCTCGCTTGTTGCAGGTGGCGCATGTCGCCCTGTACCTGGATGCGCTGGCGGAAGGTGCTGATGGTGTCCTCGTAGAGACTGCCGCAGGCGGCGATGACGTTGTCGTGCACCAGGCCGAAATGGCCGACCTGGTTCTGGATCTGGTCCAGGCGGCTGCCCATGACCTGCAGCATGTCGTCGCGCTTGTCCAGTTGCCTTTCCAGCCCGAGCAGGGCGAGGGCGTAGCGCAGCGGTTCGCGCTGCAGGCTGGCCGGGTCGCGCTCCAGGGCGCTGATCAGGGCGCGATAACCCTCACGCAGATTGAGGTCGTCGCCGCCGTACACGTCCAGGGTGCTCTTGGGGTCGCGCACCAGCAGGCTGCCGAGCATGCAGGCCAGTCCTGGCTCGCCAACCTGACCGGTCTTGGCCAACTTGTCGACCAGCACCGCGGCCTCGAAAACCGCACCCAGGGCGACCAGTTGTTCCTGTATTGGACTCATGGATGCTTATCCTTGCTGCTCCAGGGTTCTGCTGTTTCGATCACGCCGCCGCCGAGGCAGACTTCGCCGTCATAGAACACCACTGACTGGCCGGGCGTGACCGCGCGTTGCGGCATGGCGAAACTGGCGCGATAGCCGCTGGCGGTTTTTTCCAGGATGCAGGCCTGATCGCCCTGGCGGTAGCGCACCTTGGCCGTCAGCTGGCGCGGTTGGTCGAGTTCGATCGGGTTGACCCAGTAAATCTCGGAGGCGAGCAGGGCGCTGGCAAACAGCCAGGGGTGATCGTTGCCCTGGCCGACCACCAGCACATTGCGTTGCAGGTCTTTTTGCAGCACGTACCAGGGCTCGTCGCTGGCGTCTTTCAAGCCGCCGATGCCCAGGCCCTGACGCTGGCCGATGGTGTGGTACATCAGGCCGTGATGACGGCCGATGACCTCGCCTTCGGTGGTTTCGATATCGCCGGGCTGGGCCGGCAGATACTGCTTGAGGAAGTCGCTGAAGCGCCGCTCGCCGATGAAGCAGATGCCGGTCGAGTCTTTCTTCTTCGCCGTGGCCAGCTCATATTTTTCGGCGATGGCGCGCACTGCCGGCTTTTCCAGTTCACCCACCGGGAACAGGGTCTTGGCGATCTGCTCGCCACCCACTGCATGCAGGAAGTAGCTCTGGTCCTTGTTCGGGTCCAGACCCTTGAGCAGTTCAGTGCGGCCTTCGCGATCGCGCCGGCGCACATAGTGGCCGGTGGCGATCAGATCGGCGCCGAGCGCCAGGGCGTAGTCGAGGAAGGCCTTGAACTTGATTTCGCGGTTGCACAGGATGTCCGGGTTGGGCGTGCGTCCGGCCTTGTATTCGGCGAGGAAATGCTCGAACACGTTGTCCCAGTACTCCGCGGCGAAGTTGGCGGTGTGCAGTTTGATGCCGATCTTGTCGCACACGGCCTGAGCATCGGCCAGGTCAGCCATGGCGGTGCAGTATTCGGTGCCGTCGTCTTCGTCCCAGTTCTTCATGAACAGGCCTTCGACCTGGTAACCCTGTTCGAGCAGCAGCAGGGCCGAGACGGAGGAGTCCACGCCGCCGGACATGCCGACTATGACGCGTTGCTGTTCTGGACCGGGGAGGGCTGGATCACGCATGGGGGTGTCTGCACAAAAGACGAAATTCTAACAGGCTGGCGCGGCCAAGGCTAAGTCGGTATTCAATCACGGACCAGCTCCAGGTCGTGCAGCGGACCGGCGAGGTAGTCGTCGATGCAGCGCAGGACCAGTTCGCTGCGCCAGCGCTCTGGCTGGCCGGACAGCTCATCGCGGGTCAACCATGCCGTGCCAACGATGCCGCTGTCCAGGCTGCGTTGCGGATGATGGCGCAGCGCTTTGGCGACAAAGCAGACGCGCTGATAGGTCACCCCATTGCTCGGCGCGGTATACAGATAAATGCCGACGATGCCGGTGAGTTTGACATCCCAGCCAGTTTCTTCCAGCGTCTCGCGCAGCGCTGCCTCGCGCAGGGTTTCGCTGGCCTCGAGATGGCCGGCGGGTTGATTGAGCACCAGGTGCCCGCCCTTGAGCTCTTCGACGAGGAGAAAGCGGCCCTGGTTTTCGACGACCGTGGCAACGGTGATGTGAGGATGCCAATCCATGTGTGTGTCCTGTAGGAATGGGTCGATCATAAGCAGTCGCTGGTCGGCGGCCTGCCTGGCCTGCACAAGCAGAAACCCCGGCTCGCGGCCGGGGTCTCTGGTCATGCGGCGCGCTCAGGCGCCGGGTGTTGCACCTTACAGCAGCGAGGCGATCGCGGCGTTGAAGGTTGGGCTCGGGCGCATGACTTTGCTGGTCAGCTCCGGGCTGGAGCGGTAGTAGCCGGCGATGTCCACTGGCGTGCCTTGCACGGCGCTGAGTTCGCCAATGATGGTGGCCTCATTGTCGGTCAGGGTTTTTGCCAGCTGGCTGAAGTGGGCCTGCAAAGCAGTGTCTTCAGTTTGTGCGGCCAGTTCCTGGGCCCAGTACATGGCCAGGTAGAAGTGGCTGCCACGGTTGTCCAGCTCGCCGGTTTTACGCGACGGTGACTTGTTGTTGTCGAGCAGCTTGCCGGTGGCGGCATCCAGGGTTTTACCCAGCAGCTTGGCGCGCGGGTTGTCGGTCTTGATGCCGGTCTCTTCCAGAGATACCGCCAGGGCCAGAAACTCGCCGAGCGAATCCCAGCGCAGGTGGTTCTCTTCGATCAGTTGCTGCACGTGTTTCGGCGCCGAACCACCGGCACCGGTTTCGTACATGCCACCGCCCGCCATCAGCGGCACGATGGAGAGCATCTTGGCCGAAGTGCCCAGCTCCATGATCGGGAACAGGTCGGTCAGGTAGTCGCGCAGTACGTTGCCGGTCACCGAGATGGTGTCCTGACCACGAATCAGGCGCTCCATGCTGATGCGGATGGCCTGGTTGTAATCCATGAGGCGAATGTCCAGGCCGCTCAGGTCATACTCCTGCAGGTAGGTTTCAACCTTCTTCTGCAGCTGCCGATCATGGGCGCGCTCCGGGTCGAGCCAGAAGATCGCCGGGGTGCTGGATTGACGGGCGCGGGTAACGGCCAGCTTGACCCAGTCGCGAATGGCCGCGTCCTTGGTCTGGCAGGCGCGCCAGATGTCGCCGGCCTCGACTTCGTGCTGCATCAGCACGCTGCCGTCGGCCAGCACCACGCGCATGGTGCCGTCGACGGTCATTTCGAAGGTCTTGTCGTGGGAGCCGTATTCCTCGGCCTTCTGCGCCATCAGGCCGACGTTCGGCACGGTGCCCATGGTGGTCGGGTCGAATGCACCGTTGGTTTTGCAGAAGTTGATCATTTCCTGATAGATGCGCGCATAGGTGCTTTCCGGCATCACCGCCTTGGTGTCCTTGAGCTTGCCATCCTTGCCCCACATCTGCCCGGAGCTGCGGATCATCGCCGGCATCGAGGCGTCGACGATCACGTCGCTCGGAATGTGCAGGTTGGTGATGCCCTTGACCGAGTCGACCATGGCCATTTCCGGGCGGCCGCTGTAACAGGCGTGGATGTCGTGGAGGATCTCTTCCTGCTGCGAGGCGGGCAGGGATTTGATCTTGTCGTAGACGCTGCTGATGCCGTTGTTCGGGTTGACGCCGAGTTCAGCGAACAGTGCGGCGTGCTTGTCGAAGGCTTCCTTGTAGTAAACGCTGACCGCGTGACCGAAGACGATCGGGTGGGACACCTTCATCATGGTCGCCTTGACGTGCAGCGACCACATCACGCCGGTTTCCTTGCAGTCCTGCAGGGTCGTCTCCAGGAACTCGCGCAGCTTCTTGCAGCTCATGAACATGCTGTCGAAGACTTCGCCTTCCTGCAGGGCGAGCTGTTTCTTCACTTCGACCTTGCCGTTCTTGTCGACGAACTCGATGCGCACGTCACCGGCTTTGTCCATGGTGATCGACTGCTCGCTGGAGAAGAAGTCGCCGCCGCGCATGTAGTCGGCATGGGACTGGGAGGCCATGCTCCACTTGCCCATCGAATGTGGGTGCTTGCGGGCGAAGGCCTTGACTGCGGCAGGTGCACGACGGTCGGAGTTGCCTTCACGCAGGACCGGGTTCACGGCGCTGCCGAGGATCTTGCTGTAACGCGCGTGGGCTTGTTTTTCCGCTTCGGTCTGCGGGTCTTCCGGGAAGTCGGGGATGTTGTAGCCCTGGGCCTGCAGCTCGGCGATGGCGCCCTTGAGTTGCGGTACCGAGGCGCTGATATTGGGCAGCTTGATGATGTTGGCTTCTGGCGTGGTGGCCAGAACAGCCAGCTTGGCGAGGTCGTCCTGGACTCGCTTGTCGGCATCCAGGTGCTCGGCAAAGCTTGCAAGAATACGCCCTGCAAGAGAGATGTCGCTGGTTTCGACGGCTATGTCAGCGGATGCGGCGAAAGCTTCTACAATTGGCAGAAGCGAATAGGTGGCGAGGGCTGGAGCTTCGTCGGTGAAGGTGTAGACGATCTTCGAACGGTTGGACATTTAGGATTAACTCTCTTCTTTGCTAGGCGAGCACAGAATCTCGAGATGCGCAGGTAGGCGCGTTCGCTCAAAGTCGTCAATGAGCCGAAAGTCGAGGATTTGCCGCGGTGATGTGGGATGCACCAGTAGAGCGTTGAGCAGTTGAACGGTTGGATTGCGGTAGCAACTCGACCGGTTCAAGGGCCGGCTGTCTCGTTCAAGACAGGCAAACCCCTATGACTCGTTAGTCACGGCGCGCAGTATATCATTGCACCAAGGTACTGAAGAATGCCCTTGTGCCTACAGGGGCCTGTCGGACTTGACCGTTGGTAGCGAGGGGCGGTCCGGTTTGAGGCAATTTGGCTGCTTTCCCGAGGCGAATAGCTGGGCTATGTAACGAAAAAATGACCAAACCCGGTTTTTCCATAGTGGAACTGCGTTAAATTCGCCAGTCTCCTATAGACGAAGGAACAGGTAGTCTCACCCGATTCAAGTGGGTTACGCTCGGGAGAGATATGATTTCTAACCACAAAGCGGAGTCCAGCATGGGATACCAAAAGATCCAGGTGCCAGCAACCGGTGACAAAATCACCGTCAATGCCGATATGTCGCTTAACGTACCGAACAACCCGGTCATCCCTTACATCGAGGGTGACGGCATCGGCGTCGATATCAGCCCGGTGATGATCAAGGTCGTCGATGCAGCCGTCGAAAAAGCCTACGGCGGCCAGCGCAAGATTTCCTGGATGGAAGTTTACGCCGGCGAGAAAGCCACCCAGGTGTATGACCAGGACACCTGGCTGCCTCAGGAAACCCTGGATGCGGTCAAGGATTACGTCGTCTCCATCAAGGGGCCGCTGACCACGCCGGTCGGTGGTGGCATCCGCTCCCTCAACGTAGCCCTGCGCCAGCAACTGGATCTGTACGTCTGCCTGCGCCCGGTGCGCTGGTTCGAAGGCGTGCCCAGCCCGGTGAAGAAGCCCGGCGACGTCGACATGACCATCTTCCGGGAGAATTCCGAAGATATTTATGCCGGCATCGAGTGGAAAGCCGGCTCGCCGGAAGCGAACAAGGTCATCAAGTTCCTCAAGGAAGAAATGGGGGTTACCAAGATCCGTTTCGACCAGGACTGCGGTATCGGCGTCAAGCCGGTTTCCAAGGAAGGCACTCAGCGTCTGGCGCGCAAGGCCCTGCAGTATGTGGTCGACAACGACCGCGACTCGCTGACCATCGTGCACAAAGGCAACATCATGAAGTTCACCGAAGGTGCCTTCAAGGAATGGGCCTACGAAGTGGCGGCTGAAGAGTTCGGCGCGACCCTGCTCGACGGCGGTCCGTGGATGCAGTTCAAGAACCCGAAAACCGGCAAGAACGTCATCGTCAAGGACGCCATCGCCGACGCCATGCTGCAGCAGATCCTGCTGCGTCCGGCCGAGTACGACGTGATCGCCACCCTGAACCTCAATGGCGACTACCTGTCCGACGCCCTCGCGGCCGAAGTGGGGGGCATCGGTATCGCGCCGGGGGCCAACCTGTCCGATACCGTGGCCATGTTCGAGGCGACCCACGGCACTGCACCCAAGTACGCCGGACAGGACAAGGTCAACCCGGGTTCGGTCATCCTCTCCGCCGAGATGATGCTGCGCCACATGGGCTGGACCGAAGCGGCCGACCTGATCATCAAGGGCACCAATGGTGCCATCGCTGCGAAGACCGTGACCTACGACTTCGAGCGTCTGATGGAAGGCGCCAAGCTGCTGTCCTGCTCCGAGTTCGGCGACGCCACCATCGCTCACATGTGAGCCTGACGGCGTATACGAAAAGGCCGGTCATATGACCGGCCTTTTTTGTGCCCAAATATTCAGGGGCTCAAACTTCTACCGTGCTGCCCTGGGGTTGGCTGATGGAGACAGGCGCTTCGGTGGTGGCCGTGACGGGGCGAATATTCACGGCGTGCAGCCCTTTCGGGCCCTGGATGATATCGAAGCTTACCGGCTGTCCAGCCTTTAGCGTCTTGTAGCCGTCCATCTGGATGGCCGAATAGTGGGCGAACAGGTCCTCATCTCGGCCTTCGGCAAGGATGAATCCATAGCCTTTGGCGTTGTTGAACCACTTGACCTTACCGCTAAGCATGCTGATATCCCTCTGCAAAGGACTCCATCACTGGAGTATCATCCACTTCGACTCCACGCCCCTGCAGCCACTTTGGCCGCGCGCGTGGAACCCCTGATACCCGAAGACGGGTATCCACTGGTTGTAACACCGTTTTGCCGTTAGTCAAGGCGCCGCCCGCATCGCCTGAGAAGCGGATCAAAGTCTTTCCAGCGGCCTTTTCCATTCACTCATGACCTTTATTTCCAGCATGCATGCAAGCAGCCAGATTCGACTAACATTCAATCAGGACGGTCCGCAGCATCATGAGGACGACTCCACCGGCCTGGCGGTGCAAGAGGCCAAGCCGGCCCTGCAGGCGCCACCCATGTATAAGGTGGTGATGTTTAACGATGACTACACCCCAATGGATTTTGTGGTCGAGGTGCTCGAAGTGTTCTTCGGGTTGAACCGGGAACTGGCCACCAAGATCATGCTGACTGTGCATACGGAGGGTCGAGCGGTTTGCGGCGTGTTCACTCGCGATATTGCCGAAACCAAGGCCATGCAGGTCAATCAATATGCGAGAGAGAGCCAGCATCCGCTGCTCTGTGAGATCGAGAAGGACGGTTAACGCCGCCGCTTGGGTATGAGGTGAAGCCATGTTGAACCGCGAGCTCGAAGTCACCCTCAATCTTGCCTTCAAGGAGGCCCGTGCCAAGCGCCACGAGTTCATGACGGTCGAGCACTTGTTGCTTGCCCTGTTGGATAACGAAGCTGCCGCCACTGTGCTGCGTGCATGTGGCGCGAATATGGACAAGTTGCGGCACGATCTGCAGGAGTTCATCGATTCCACCACCCCGCTGATTCCTCAGCACGACGAAGATCGTGAAACCCAGCCCACGCTGGGCTTCCAGCGCGTCCTGCAGCGCGCGGTGTTCCATGTGCAGAGCTCCGGCAAGCGTGAAGTGACCGGTGCCAATGTGCTGGTGGCGATCTTCAGCGAGCAGGAAAGCCAGGCCGTGTTCCTGCTTAAGCAGCAGAGCGTGGCCCGCATCGACGTGGTCAATTACATCGCCCATGGCATCTCCAAAGTGCCGGGGCATGGTGAACAACACGACCACGATCAGGAGATGCAGGACGAGGAGGGCGGTGAAGCCGCTGCCTCCGGTCACCCCCTGGATGCCTATGCCAGCAACCTGAACGAACTGGCCCGCCTGGGGCGTATCGATCCGTTGGTCGGTCGCGAGCCCGAGGTCGAGCGCGTCGCCCAGATCCTCGCCCGTCGCCGCAAGAACAACCCGCTACTGGTGGGTGAAGCCGGCGTGGGCAAGACCGCCATCGCCGAAGGCTTGGCCAAACGTATCGTCGATGGCCAGGTGCCTGACCTGCTGGCTGACAGTGTGGTCTATTCCCTGGATCTCGGTGCGCTGCTGGCCGGCACCAAGTACCGCGGCGACTTCGAGAAGCGCTTCAAGGCGTTGCTCAACGAGCTGCGCAAGCGCCCCCACGCCATTCTCTTCATCGATGAGATCCACACCATCATCGGTGCCGGGGCTGCCTCGGGCGGTGTGATGGATGCATCTAACCTGCTCAAGCCGCTGCTGTCGTCGGGTGAGATCCGCTGCATCGGCTCGACTACCTTCCAGGAGTTCCGCGGCATTTTCGAGAAGGACCGGGCTCTCGCTCGGCGCTTCCAGAAGGTCGATGTCACCGAACCGTCGGTCGAGGACACCGTAGGCATCCTCAGGGGGCTCAAGGCGCGCTTCGAGCAGCACCACCATATCGAGTACAGCGATGAGGCCTTGCGTGCCGCAGCGGAGCTGGCAGCGCGCTACATCAACGATCGGCATATGCCCGACAAGGCCATCGACGTGATCGACGAGGCGGGTGCCTACCAGCGCCTGCAGCCCGAAGAGAAGCGGGCCAAGCGCATCGAGGTGGCCCAGGTCGAGGACATAGTCGCCAAGATCGCGCGGATTCCGCCAAAGCACGTCAGCAGTTCCGACAAGGAGCTGCTGCGTAACCTGGAGCGCGAC
>RCUJ01001986.1_pt1 | contig 10346 bp, 7 predicted proteins | sample 2166321 | NCBI WGS metagenome assembly RCUJ01 (sample SAMN09932808, study PRJNA488358) | compost metagenome | feature: garden; material: soil; isolation source: compost soil in an enriched community after 118 h of incubation | place: Germany: Experimental Botanical Garden Goettingen | collected... | reverse complement strand
GGAACTGGCCGCGCCGTCGTCCACCTGGGCGCTGTTGCGCCTGTGGCGATTCGCGCGGCCGTATCGCGGGCCCTTGCTGGCGGGATTTTTGCTGACCTTGCTGGGCACGGCCGCCACCCTGGTGCCGCCGTACCTGACCATGCCGCTGATGGACGATGTGCTGATTCCGTTCCAGAACGGCGCGCCGATCGACTACGACAAGGTTCGCTTGTATTTAAGCGGTTTGCTGGCGTCCGCCTTGCTGGCATGGGGGTTGGGCTGGGCCCGGACCTACATCCTGGCCTGGGTCAGCGAACGCATCGGCGCCGACCTGCGCACCACCACCTATGAGCACTTGCAGCAGTTGTCGCTGGAATATTTTGGCGGCAAGCGCACGGGCGACCTGATCTCCCGCATCGGTAGCGAGACCGACCGTATTTGCGTGTTCCTGTCGCTGCATCTGCTGGACTTCGCCACCGACATCCTGATGATCGTCATGACGGCGGTGATCCTGGTGACGATCAACCCCTGGCTGGCGCTGGTCACGCTGGTGCCGCTGCCGTTCATCATCTGGATGATCCACGCGGTGCGCGACCGCCTGCGCCATGGCTTTGAAAAGGTCGACCGCATCTGGTCCGAGATCACCAACGTGCTGGCCGACACGATTCCCGGTATTCGCGTGGTCAAGGCGTTTGCGCAGGAAAAGCGCGAGGTCGCGCGGTTTCGCGAAGCCAATAACCGCAACCTGGAAGTCAACGACCGCGTGAACACAACGTGGTCCTTGTTTTCGCCCACGGTGACGCTGCTGACCGAAGTGGGTTTGCTGGTGGTGTGGATATTCGGTATCTGGCAGGTGTCGCAGAACCAGATCACGGTGGGCGTGCTGGCGGCGTTCCTGGCGTATATCGGGCGCTTTTACATGCGCCTGGATTCGATGAGCCGCATCGTCTCGGTCACGCAGAAAGCGGCCGCCGGCGCCAAGCGCATTTTCGATGTGCTGGACCATGTGTCCAGCGTGCCCGAGCCGCAAAAGCCCGCCACGCTGCCGCACATCAATGGCCGCATTGAACTGCGCGACGTGGGCTTTCGCTATGGCAACCGCCAGGTTATCCGGGGGCTGGACCTGACCATCGAGCCGGGCGAGATGATCGGCCTGGTGGGGCACAGCGGTTCGGGCAAGAGCACGCTGATCAACCTGATCTGCCGCTTCTACGATGTGTCCGAAGGCGCGGTGCTGGTTGACGGCATCGACATCCGTTCCGTGCGCGTGGCCGATTACCGGCGCAACATCGGGCTGGTGCTGCAAGAGCCTTTCCTGTTCTTCGGCACCATCGCCGAGAACATCGCTTACGGCAAGCCCGACGCCACCCGCGACGAAATCGTGGCGGCGGCGCGCGCGGCCCACGCGCACGAATTCATCTTGCGCCTGCCGCATGGCTACGACTCGCTGGTGGGCGAACGCGGCCAGGCCCTGTCGGGCGGCGAACGCCAGCGCATCTCGATTGCGCGTGCGCTGCTGATCGACCCGCGCATTCTGATCCTGGACGAAGCCACGTCGTCGGTGGATACCACCACCGAAAAGGAAATCCAGAAAGCGCTCGACAACCTGGTGCGGGGCCGCACCACCATCGCCATCGCGCACCGCTTGAGCACGCTGCGCAAGGCCGACCGGCTGGTCGTGCTGGATCGTGGTCAGATCGTGGAGCAGGGTCCGCACGAAGAATTGATGGCCCGCGAGGGCGCCTACTATCGCCTCTACCAGGCGCAGGCGCGCCAGGCGGAAGCCGACGCGCAGGCGTCGGGCAGCGAAGACATGGCCGCCGTGGCCTGACGCGGAACCGGGATCCCCTTCATGACGTTGCCGACCTTTCAGCTACGCCGCAACGCCTTCGGGCGTCTGGAATACCTATCCGCCGACGGCGAGACGCACGAAGGGGTCATACCCGTGCGCGCTTTCCCGATCAGTGAAGCCGGCCGAGGCCTGTCGCTGGTAACCAGCGACGGCCACGAGCTGTTGTGGATCGAACACCTGTCCGACGTCCCGGCGCCGCAACGCGCCTTGATCGAGGAAGAACTGGCCGGGCGCGAATTCATGCCCGAAATCCAAAAGCTGAACAGCGTGTCCACCTACGCCACGCCCAGCACCTGGAAGGTCGAGACGGATCGCGGCCCCACGTCCTTCACGCTGCGCGGCGAGGAAGACATCCGCCGCCTGAGCCCGCAGACGCTGTTGATTGCCGACAGCCACGGCATTTTTTATCTGGTGCGCGACATCCTGTCCCTGGACAAGCACAGCCGCAAGCTGCTGGACCGCTTCCTGTAGGTGGCACGCGCGACAGGGGTACGCGCGCTACGCGCTGCCCACGCGCGCTACGCGCTCCCTTTGAACGGCGTATGGGATTCCAGTTCGCCCAGGTAGTCCGTGACCGCCGAAGTCTCTTCATCCAGGAAGTTCTGGATGGCTTCGGCAAAGCCTGGATGCGCCACCCAATGCGCCGACCACGTCGGCGTGGGCAGCAAGCCGCGCGCCATCTTGTGTTCGCCTTGCGCGCCGCCTTCAAAGCGGTTGATGCCATGCGCGATGCAATACGCGATGGACTGCATGTAGCAGGTCTCGAAATGCAGCCCCGGCACGTATTCCGTCGCGCCCCAGTAGCGACCGTACAGCGCGTCGCCGCCCGCCAGGTTCAAGGCCACCGCCACGGGTTCGCCATCACGTTCGGCCAGCACCAGCACGAAGGCGTCGGGCTGTTCGCGATGCGCGCGCTCAAAAAAATTGCGGTTCAGATACGGCGGGTTGCCATGTTGGAAGTACGTGCGGCAATAGCAGTCGTAAAAGAAACCGAGTTCAGCGGGGCCGATCTCGGCGCCGCGCAGCCAGCGGAACGACACGCCGGCGGCGGCGACTTTCTTGCGGTCTTGCCGGATCTTCTTGCGCTTGTCGTGGCTCATCATTGCCAGGAAGGCGTCGAAATCGGCGTAGCCGGGGTTGGTCCAATGAAACTGCACGCTCTCGCGCACCATGAAACCCGCCTCGCGCAGCACGCGCATGTCGGCGTCCGACGGAAACAACACGTGCAGCGACGACACCTTGATTTCCTCGGCGAAGGCGACCAGGCCGCGCGCGAGCGTGGCGCGGTCTTCGTCGTTGGACGCCAGCAGGCGGGGTCCTGTGACTGGCGTAAACGGAATGGCCGAGAGCAGCTTGGGGTAATAGCGCATGCCGTGGCGCTGGAAGGCGTCGGCCCAGGCGTAGTCGAACACGTACTCGCCGCGCGAATGGGACTTCAGGTAAAGCGGCACTGCCGCCGCCAGCGCATCACCGCGCCAAAGTGCCAGGTAGTGCGGCGCCCATCCCGATGCCGGCGCGGCGCATTCCGTTTCGTGCAGCGCGCACAGGAATGCGTGCCGTAGAAAAGGTTGATCACCGGCCAAAGCGTCCCAGGCGTGGGCGTCGATGCGGGACAGGTCGGTTTCAATGGTCAGGCGCAGGGAATCCATTCGTGAATGATAAAGTCATCGACAGCGCACGGGTTTGAAACCGTGGGCTTTTTCAGGGTTTGCGGTGGCACGCGCCACCTGGGATTGAAAACACCATGGACAGCAACACAATGCCCGCCGCGCCGAGCGGGCAGGTCGACGACTGCTTGCGCGGACAGGCGCTGGCGGCGCTGGCCGCGCGGGAATGGCCGGAAAAAATGGAGGCCGTGCGCGGTATCGCGGATAGCGCCCTGCTGGACTGCCAGCGGGAATTCGTTGCGCCCGTCGGCTTGCCCGGCCGGCCGCAACGCCCGGAACTGGTCGCGCCCGCCCAGGTCAAGCACCGTTCCATGGCCACCGTCGAAGGCCGCGCGGCGCTGCTGCACGCGCTGGCCCACATTGAGTTCAACGCGGTCAATCTGGCACTGGACATTCTGTGGCGTTTTGCCGGCATGCCTGACGCCTTCTATCGCGACTGGCTGCGTGTTGCGCGCGAAGAGGCCTACCACTTCGATCTGCTGCGCCAGCGGCTGGCGGTGCTGGGTCATGCCTATGGCGACTTCCCGGCGCATAACGGCTTATGGGACATGGCCGAGCGCACAAGCGGCGACCTGCTGGCGCGCCTGGCGCTGGTGCCGCGCACGCTGGAGGCGCGCGGGCTGGATGCCTCGCCCATGATCCGCAATAAATTGGCGGGGGCGGGCGACGCGGAAAGCGCGGCCATCGTCGACATCATCCTGCGCGACGAGATCGGGCACGTGGCCATCGGCAACCAATGGTTCAAGCACCTGTGCGCGCAAGCGGGCCAGGAGCCCGTGGCCTGTTACGCCGAACTGGCGCAACGCTATGACGCGCCCCGGCTGCGCGGCCCGTTCAACCTGGAAGCGCGCCGCGCCGCGGGGTTCGACGACGCCGAATTGGCCGCGTTGCAAGCCGATCAACCGGAATTGAATACTCGATGACACCCATCACCATTGATGCGCTGCTGACGGGCACGGTGCGCCCGCTGGGTGATTCCGGCCGCGATAGCGGTATCGACAAGCACCCCGTGGCCGAGCGCCTGTGGCTAGGCGCCGAAGGTTTGCGCGGCGACGAACAAGCCGACCGGCGCTTTCATGGCGGCCCGGAAAAAGCGCTGCACCATTACGCCCGCGACCACTACCCGACGTGGCGCGCCGAGCTGGGCGAACGTGCCGTGCTGGATGCCGCGGGCGCGTTCGGCGAGAACATTTCCACCACCGGGCTGACCGAAGCCGACGTCTGCGTCGGCGATATCTTTGGCGTCGGCACGGCGTTGATCCAGGTCTCGCAGGCACGCCAACCGTGCTGGAAGCTGGACCAACGATTCGGCCAACGGGGCATGGCGGCGCGCGTGCAAGCAAGCGGCATGACCGGCTGGTACTACCGGGTGCTGCAAGAAGGCTGGCTGTGCGCGGGCGATACGCTGGCCCTGCGTGAACGGCCTCAACCGCAATGGCCGTTGTCCCGCGTGCAAGACATCCTGAACCGGCGCGTGCTGGATGCGGACGTGCTGCACGCCCTGGCGACGATGTCCGAGCTGTCGCCGAACTGGCGCGCGCTGTTCGAGAAGCGCGCGCAGGCGGGGCAGGTGGAAGATTGGACCCGACGACTGGAAGGCGACACCGCGCTTTCAGCACCCAAGGAACGTTGAACATGAAGCATCCCCGCATGAAGCACTCAGGCATGAAGCAACCGTATCGCGCTGGAAAGCAGTTCCTGGCCCTGGCGCTTTGTAGCGCCGCGCTGGCCTTGCCCGTGTCGGCGGCACAAGCCGCCGACGCCTACGCCGCCTGCCTGTCGCAATTGCGCGGCCCGGCGCAGAAAGCGGGCGTGTCGGCGTCCACCTTTGATACGCATACGGCCGGGCTGTCGCCCGATATGGCGGTCATTGATCTGCTGGATGCGCAGCCCGAATTCAAGACGCCCATCTGGGACTACATGGCGGGCCTGGTGGATGACGAGCGGGTGGCGGACGGCCAGGCGGGCATGGCGCGGTGGCAAGCGGAGCTGGCGCGCGCGGCGTCGCGCTACAGCGTCGACCCGGCCACCATCGCGGCCGTGTGGGGCGTGGAAAGCAATTTCGGCCGCACGCTGGGGGGCCGGCCCTTGTTGACGTCCTTGTCCACGCTGTCGTGCTTTGGCCGTCGGCAAGCGTATTTCCGGGGCGAATTCTTCGCCACCCTGAAAATCATCCAGGACGAGCACATCGCACCGGAACGTCTGGTGGGGTCCTGGGCGGGCGCATTCGGCCAGACGCAATTCATGCCGTCGACCTATTTGCGGCTGGCGGTTGATTTCGATGGCGATGGCCGCCGCGACCTGGTCGATAGCGTGCCCGACGCGCTGGCGTCCACCGCCAACTTCCTGAAGCGCGCGGGCTGGAATCCACAATTGGCCTGGGGCTATGAAGTGCGCCTTCCCGCCGGGCTGGACACGGCGGGCGCGGGGCGCAAGAACAAGCGTCCGATGTCGGCATGGGCCAGGCAGGGCGTGACGCGCGTGGACGGACAAGCCTTGCCCGGGGGCGATACGCCGGCTGGCCTGTTGCTGCCGGCGGGCAGGAAGGGCCCGGCGTTTTTGGTAACGCGCAATTTCGATGCGCTGTATTCCTACAACGCGGCGGAAAGCTACGCGCTGGCCATCGCCCATCTGTCTGACCGGCTGCGTGGCGGTGGGCCGCTGGTACAACCCTGGCCGACGGATGACCCGGGCCTGTCCCGAGCGGAACGGCGCGAATTGCAACGCCTCTTGATCGCCAAAGGCTATGAGCTGGGTGAACCCGATGGCATGGTCGGTTCCCGCACGCGCCAGGCCTTGCAGGCCGCGCAGCGCGAACTGGGCTTGCCCACGGACGGGCGGGCGGGGCAGAAGGCGCTACAGGCGCTGCGGGGTTCGGCTTCGGCCCCAGCCTCGGCCACGCCGCGCTGACCGGCCCCAGCCGCCAGATTTACAAGTTTTGCAAAGATCCCGCGCCAGGTAACCACCCTGACATGCGCGACGCCAACCGGGGCCCTATACTGGTTTTCCCACTTTTCAGGAGCACTGCGATGAGCCTGTTGGATACCTTGGCCTCGATGGCCGGCGGCGGTCAGCAAGGAGGTTCGGCGTCGTTGCTGCCGGCGCTGATCGAGCAATTGAACAAATACCCGGGCGGCCTCAGCGGCCTGATCGCCAGCTTCCAGAAAGGCGGCTTGAGCGAAGTGGTGGCGTCATGGGTAGGCCCGGGGCAGAACTTGCCCGTCAGCGCCGACCAGTTGGGTTCCGTGCTGGACCCCGGCGTGGTCAACGAGCTATCCGCCAAGACCGGGCAGGACACCGATTCGGTGCTGGCTTCGCTGTCTTCGCTGCTGCCGCAATTGGTGGACAAGGCCACGCCGGAAGGCGAAGTGCAGCCCGGCCAGCAGTTCAACCCGACCGATCTGCTGGCGTCGCTGTCCGGCATGTTCGGCAACCGCGGCTAAGGGCGGCACGGGGCTTTTCCCTGACGTACCGTCTGCTTACCTCCTCCTCGCGCCGGCGCCTGCTTCAGGCGCTGGCGCTTGGCGCGTTGGCGCCCTTGGCCGCCTGCGCGCCGCCCCTGTCCCTGAACGCCACCTTCCTGCAACTATGGCGTAGCCACCTGGACCTGGGCCCCGACGATTGGCGTGTGCGCCTGTCGGCCTACCGCCGGTTGGGATGCCGCGAGATTTTCCTGCAATGGGTGGGCCTGGAAGGTGGCCGGCCTGACGATTGGATGGCGTCCGACACCGTCCTGCGCATGATCTTTGACGAGGCCGAGCACCAGGGCCTGGGCGTGCATGTGGGCCTGCCTTACGACCAGCGCTGGTGGGACGTGCTGGCCAAGCCGGATCAAGCGGCGCTGACTGCCTATCTGGACCAGACGCGGGCACGCGGCGTGGCCTATATGCAGGCCGCGTCCTGGCCCAAGCGCAGAGCTTTTCGCGGTTGGTATGTGCCTTACGAGCTGGAGCAATACAACTGGGCATCCGCCGAACGGCAAGCGCTGTTGATTCCCTGGCTGGATGGCTTCTCACGCACCGCGCAGGCCACCAGCCCGGGTGTGCCCTGCATATCGACCTACCATTCCCGCCTGCCCGGTGAAGGGTCATTGACGAAGCTGTGGAGCGGCATCCTGGACCGGGTTCGCATCCACCCCATGATCCAGGACGGCGTGGGCGTGGCCGGCTTGGCCAACTACCAATCGCTTGCACCCTTGCATGACATGTTGCTGGCGCGGCGCGCCTCGTTCGACTTGATCCTGGAACTGTTCGAGGAACTGCCTTCGAGCAGTACGGACGGGTCCACCTTCAAGGCGCGCTCGGCGGATTTCGATCGCGTCAAACAGCAATGGGAGGTGGCTCGCGGCTACGGCGCCAAGCGGGTGGTGGCGTTTGCGATAGACCCTTGGGTGATCGACAACACGCCCGAGGCGCGGGCACTGATGCAGGCCTGGTTGGCCGCGCGCGTTTGATGCCTGGGGGCAGGGCGGCAGCGCGCGAGCGCCTTCAGTACGACCTTCAGTACGACAGGGTCAGATTGATGAACAGTCCGCGCGCCCGGTCGGCCGAGCCTCCGCCGATGTTGAAACGGTACTGCGTGGTCAGGTCCAGATAAGACCGTGGCGCGTTGTAGTGGTCTTCGCGGAACCAGTAACGCACGTTGAAGCCGGGCCCGGCGCCCAGCGACCACGACGAGCCGTTGCCTAGCTGGTCGACGCTGAACGACTCGCCCTGGGAGGAGAAAGATGCGCGGTTCTTGTTCCACAGCCAGTCGGCGCCCACCACCGCATAGGGAAAGAGCACCAGCCGGTCGCTGATGGCGTCCAGGCGATAGCTGCGGCCCACGCGCAATTCGCCGGCGCCGAAGGCCTGGTCGCGCTTCATGCGGCCCGAGACCTTGTCGCTGTCTTCGCCCGTGACGTTGTCGCGCAACCAGAATTTGGCCGGCATGTCCTGCCAGGAATAGCCGGCCTGCAGATAGCCTTCCATCGTGAACCAGTCGGGCCGGTCGATGCGCAGCGTCGTGCCTTCGTACAGGCCGTACGTGACATAGGCCAGCCAGGCGCCGTTGTCGGCGGTGGTTTCGTAGTGCGGCGATTGATTCGTCTGGTTCAAGGCGCAGCGCAGTGCGGCGGGCGCCGGGCTGAAGGTGCCACGGCGGGTGGCGGTGCCCAGGTTGAACTGGCGTTCGATACCGAACGTCAGCCCCACTTCGGTAGAGGGCGTGAAGCGCATGCCCAGGGAGCCGATCGTGGTCGGAAAGCCGGCAATGCCCTCGTTGCGGGTCTCGGCCACGTCGATGCTGCCCCCGCAAGGGTCGGCCACGGTCTGGCCCGTGGTGGTGCCGCCGTTGTCATAAAGCGTGTTGGAAACGCGCCCATACAGTTCGAAGGTCTGGGTGGCGGAGTTCATGAAATCCGCCGGCCGCCAGAAGATCTCGGCCGTGCTGAAGATGGCGTCGCCCGGCACGGTGATGGCCGCGCCACCCAGGCCCGACGAGGCTGGCCGCGCGCCACGATAGCCTGCGGAAACGTAGCCGCCCCATTCACGCGACAGTTCGCCGATGCCGCTGCGGGTGTCATAGCGCTGTTGCGGCGTCAAGGCCAGCTTGCCCGCATCGGCCTCGTCGATGGCCTGCTTCAGGTTGTCGACCGCGCCGCGCTTGTCGCCCGCGCCGGCCCGCGCGTAGCCTTCGTCCAGAATCACGGTGGGCGGCGCTTTGCCGGTGGCGCGCGCGGCCTCGAAATCCCGCAGCGCAAGCGCGGGCTGCCTCATGCGCTGGTACAGATAGCCCCGCTGCATCAGCAGCGTGGGATCGTCAGGCTGGGCCGCCAGCGCTTTGCTCATGCGCTGCTCTGCCTCGACCAATTCGGGGCCCTTGCCCGCCGCCAGCGTGGTCGTCAACAGGCGCTGATAGTCCTGGTTGTTGGGGTCTTGTTCGACTGCCTTACGGGCTTGGGCGATGGCTTCGGCGTACGCTTCCCGCGCGTAGGCGGCGTAGGCTAGCGCGGCTGGGCCGCCATTGCCCGCGGCGTCGGACGGCAGCAGTTGGCAAACATTGCCGGCAGTCGTGTCGCGGCAGTCCTGCACCGGTGCGGGGTAGTTGCCTAGTGTCAATGTGGCGGGCACGGCGGGGCGGGAGCGCGCGCGTTTTAGCCGTGCATTGGCTGCGTCGTCCTGTTGGCCCAAGGGCGCCAGCAAGTCCAACGCGCGCGCATTTTCGCCGGCTGCCAATGCCGCATCGGCGGCAAGCAGGCGGACGTTGCGGCGTTGGGCATCGTCTTGCGGATCTTGCCTGAGCGCGGCGTCAAAGTCCGCATTCGCCAGATCGGTTTTGCCTTGGCGTTGGCGTAGATAGCCGCGCATGACAAGCGCCGTCGTGTCGCGCTTGTCATGCGTGATGGCGTCGGTGGCGGCCGCTTCGGCGGCGGCCAATTGGTCGTCCAGCATCAGGGCGTTGATCAACAGCAAGCGGTGGCTGGCGGAGTCGGGCGCCAGGGCCACGGCTTGGCGCGCCAGCGGCACGGCGTCGCCGGGGCGGTTGGCGCTTAGCGCCTGGTAGGCCGCTTCAGCCTGCTTGGTGGCCATGCGCGCGTTCATTGTCTGGCGGCGGGCGGCCAGGTCTTTCTTGTTGGGGGCGCCCAGCGCAATCGCCTTGTCCACGGCGGCTTCGGCCTGTGCGTACTGGTTCTGGGCTTCCAGCGCGTCCAGCCACAGCATGGCCCAGGCGCCTTGCTTGGGATCCATGCGAAAGGCCCGCTCGGCGCCGCGCGCGGCGGCGGCATAGTCGCCGCGCTTGTAGTCGGCGTAGGCGCGGGTGGCGATGGGGTAAGCGCGGCTGTAGGCAGAGGCGGGTCGGGGGGCGGG
>RCUJ01001985.1_pt1 | contig 10348 bp, 9 predicted proteins | sample 2166321 | NCBI WGS metagenome assembly RCUJ01 (sample SAMN09932808, study PRJNA488358) | compost metagenome | feature: garden; material: soil; isolation source: compost soil in an enriched community after 118 h of incubation | place: Germany: Experimental Botanical Garden Goettingen | collected... | reverse complement strand
GGCTGAAAAAATTGTTGTAGTGGCTTTTGGAGAGAAAAAAGCACCTGCTTTGAAAGAAGTAACAACCGGAGCGTATAATCCTGCAACTTACCCGATGCAGTTGATTAAGCCCGTTTCAGGAGAATTATTATTTCTTGTAGATAAAAATGCAGCTGGTACTAATTAAGAAATTATTTATATACCCCGTTTATACTAAAAAGAATAAACGGGTTATATACTTTCTTTATCTTTTCTTCCCATAAAGCAAAATTCTTTTAAACGCATAAATGGCAGGAAGCTTTGGAAAATGCTCTGTTATTCTGGTTTTAAATGTGCTGATAAAAAATTCTTGCTGATCTTCATGAAGTAGTTCTATATACGGAATCAGGGCTGAGCCTGAAATAAAATTATATAGCGTATCATGATCATGCGCGATTATGGGATAAACTTTCTGCATGATCTGAATTTCTTCCAGTCCACCATCAAACATAATTTGTGCATACTGGTCCATACTTAGTACAGGAGAATCTCTTTTCCATCCCTTAAAATAAGTTTTAAAAGGACCTTCTTCTGCTAATTGATATAAAATTTTATTAAGCAGATTTTCTTTCTGAACCGGCATTTGTACCGCAAATTGTCCACCCGGATTAATAACATCAATCAGTTTCGGGAATAATATCTCATGGTGATCTGACCACTGCAGCGCTGCATTACTAAAAACTAAATCCCACTTTTTATCTGATCCTGCCAGATCTTCTACTGACATTTGCTCAAAACGAAGATTATTTGCTTCAAAAGATTTTGATTTTGCCAGCATTTCAGATGAGGAATCAATCCCAAGAAAATCGGTTTTACTAAATTTCCTTGCTAATATTGAAGTTTGTTCCCCTGTACCACAACCTAAATCAATTGCACTCGAAGATTCTGGTAACTTTATAAAATCCATTAGATCATAAAATGGTTTATAACGTAGATCTTTAAACTTATTATATATTTCCGGGTTCCAGGGCATATGCTGATAATTTTATAGTTCTGATCACCTCCGAAAATGTCTAAATTGAAATAAAATGAGGATACTTAGCTAATTTACAACATCATTTTAAATTAATTCAAAAGTTTCAGCTAAAAATATAGTAGCTGTACCAATATAAGTGACATTCTAAACAAAGTAATTAGACTTTATAAACAAAATGCAAGAACTGTTATGTCTCTAATTTTGTCCCATAACTTTTAATAATTAAAAATATGAGACGCAACAATTATCAGGGAGACTTACAGCAACCAATAGGTTCAGGGTTTGATGCAACATCTACTACAAGTGATGTAATTAAAGGAATTGACCTTAAGGGGAAAATCGTAATCGTAACAGGTGGAAATACAGGTATAGGGCTTGAAACCACTAAAACGTTGGCCAATGCAGGTGCTACTGTAATCGTTCCTGCCAGAGATGTTGAGAAAGCTAAGAAAAATCTTGAAGGGATTAAAAATGTAGAAATAGAAATCATGGATATTATGAATCCCGATTCGATTGATGCATTTGCAGAGAAATTCCTCCTATCTAACAGACCATTGCATTTGCTTATCAACAATGCAGGTATTATGTGGGTTCCATTGCGTAGAGACAGTCGAGGAATCGAATCACAATTGGCTACTAATTATTTAGGACAATTTCATTTAACGGCAAGATTATTTCCGGCACTTAAAAACGCAAATGGTGCAAGGGTAATCAATGTGTCTTCTCTCGGACATCAGATGGCTCCTTTCAATTTTGAAGATCCTAACTTTCTTCACAGAGAATACGAAACCTTGCAAGCTTACGGACAATCAAAAACCGCTTGTAATTTATTTTCTCTCGAACTTGACAATCGCGCCAAAGCATTCAATGTAAGAGCATACTCTTTACACCCTGGTTCAATTGCTGGAACTGAATTGGGAAGGGAAGCTTCATTAGAGTTATTCAAAAAAATGGGCTTCCTGGATGAAAATGGTAACCTGCTTCCTGAAGTAGCAGCAAAATTAAAATCAATTCCACAAGGTGCTGCTACAACTGTGTGGTGTGCGACAAGTCCATTACTTGATAATATTGGCGGTGTTTATTGCGAAAATAATGATATCGCCCCATTATCAAATGGTGCGGATAGCGTTGGATCGTATGGCGTAGAACTTTATGCTCTTGATGAAACAAATTCCAAAAGGTTGTGGGATTTAAGCGAGAAAATGACAGATATATCATTTCAGTTTTCTTAATCAATAGCTAACCCTGAAAGGCATTGACAGTCAAACCCATATTACCAACTGTGAGATCTGGGGCGTATTGCAATGCCAACAGAGATAACTATCTTTGGACTAGTAGTAATAATACAAATATGGAACACATTTCAAAATACTTAACACCTGAAATTAAGCTTTCCAGCTATGATGATAAGTTGTTTAAATCGGACTTAATCTTTGAGGACCATATGCTGATTTGGTTTATTTCAGGTGAAACCAAAATAATACAGGCAGATGCTACTTTTTATTTTAAAACGGGTGATATATTTTTAATTCCAAGAAATCTGCTGGCTACCATAATAAATTATCCTAAAAATGGACAGCCACACAAAACTGTAGTAATGCATCTGTCTACAGAACGCCTAAAAAAGTTCTATGAAAAAATTGATGTAAACAAAAAGCAGGTTACCACACAGAAAATATACAGTTTTAACAATCATCCGTTATTAGAAAGTTGCCTGGCCTCGGTAATTCCATATTTTGAACTGGAAGGCAAATTTCCTGAGAACATCGCGTCGCTAAAAATTAGTGAGGCAATAAGTATTTTAAGAGAAATAGATAAAAGCGTGGATAACATTTTGGCCAATTTTGACGAGCCGGGCAAAGTTGATTTAATTAATTTCATGGAGCGAAATTTTATGTTTAATATGCCAATGGAAAAATTAGGTTATTTGACAGGCCGCAGTTTATCTACCTTTAATAGGGATTTTAAAAAACAGTTTAATAGTACACCTCAGAAGTGGTTAACCGAAAAGAGGTTAGCATTGGCCTATTATCAATTGTCAGAAAAAAAGAAAAAACCAACGGAAGTTTATCTTGAAGTTGGTTTTGAAGATCTCTCCCATTTTTCCTTTGCTTTTAAAAAGAAATATGGTTTATCTCCTACTCACATATCAAAAAATTATAAATAACTACCTGTTATTAAATCATTTAAAATAAAAAATAATAACATCCAAAATGAGGTAACAAAGTCATAAAAGCATTTTTTCCTTTAATTTTATTTTATAACGCTTTCATTACTATATTTGACGTGTAAAATCTACACCTCTTCATGATCTTGTCCCTGCTTTTTCAAATTCTTATTTCCTGGCTGGTAAGCTGTTGTATACTGCGACTGTTCAACAGAGCATTATCAGTATCAGACAACGAATTTTATCAGGAACCGGTCCTGCTCACTAGTTTTCTTTCTGCTCTTAATATAGATTTCCCGTTAAAAGCAAAATTAAAAGCCGGAAAGCTATTACACCATAGCTTTGGACTATGTTTTGCAACAATTTATTATCTTTTATGGTATTCAGAATTTGGAGAAATTTCCTGGACGACGAGCATGATTATAGGTTTCATTACTGCCGTAATACGAATTATAAGCTGGATGTTTCTGGCAGAAATCATACCATCAATTTATACTGCCAATTTTAAGGGATATTATCTCCAACTTGTATTTATACACAAGATTTTCATCATCCTTGCTTTTTCTGTAGACTGGCTGTTTCACTAATTTTTTTTAAAAACATTCTTGTATGAGATGCTGCTTCTTCTAAAATCTCATTTCTTCGGAAAATATTTTTTTTTCACATTTACCATATACCGATCGGTATTTATATTATATTTGTTGTGAATCTTATCAAGATATACCGAAATCATGAATACTTCAGAAATCATATTAAACAAAGTGGCCCCCATTTTTAATAAACAAGGGTATGTTGGCACTAGCTTAACTGATATAACTAAGGCCACTGGTCTTACAAAAGGTGCGATTTACTGTAATTTTTCAAACAAAGAAGATTTAGCATTAAAATCATTTCAATTGAATATAAAGCTTTCAATAACACCTTTATTCCAACTAGTTGCCGCTCAACAAGGCAGTATAAATAAGCTTCATGCTATAACAGATTATCAGCGAAAGTATTATGATTTAGTTAAAGACAGAGGTGGATGCCCAATGCTGCGCGCTGGAGTTGATACAAAATTTATCAATCCTTTATTATTTCAGGCAGCACAAAATTTATCTCAAAAATTTACTGTCGGTTTAACTACTATCATCAATGAAGGCATTAATAATAATGAAATTCAGCCAAATACGGATCCGGTTCAATACGCAAAAATAATTCTATCCTTAATTGAAGGAAGTTCACTTTTGGCCTTTACCCATAATGATCCAACCTATATAAATACTGCAATGGACTTTATCGATAATAGTATAATTCAAAGCATCAGAAAATAAAAATTTTTTAACCCGTCAGATACCGATCGGTATTTGATATAATATATTCGAAAATGGAAAAAGTATTAAAAACAAAAAGAAAAATTAGATTTCAGGATTGCGATCCTTTTAATCACTTAAACAACTCAAAATATTTAGAGTATTTTATTAATGCCCGGGAGGATCAAATTGCTGAAAATTATGATCTTGACATATTTAAATATATGCAAACAACAGGAAATAGCTGGGTTGTTGCCTCTAATCAGATAAGTTATTTAAAACCGGCTTCTACAATGGAAACCGTAGTAATTGAGTCTCAGCTGATTCAATATACCGCTAATCTTCTACTGGTAGAAATGAAAATGTGGAATGAACATGAAACAGAATTAAAAGCAATTCTATGGATAAAATTTATTCCTTACAACATCCAGACAAAAAAAGCAGCAAATCATTCTGACGATTTGATGCAACTATTTGAATCGGTTGTTTTACCTGTTGATCAATCCATTTTTGAAAATAGATATTTAGAAATTATTCAAAAAATAAAAAACAGAACTTATGCCTAAAGTAGAAACAATAGAGCAATTTATAGCAATGGTCGAAGCTAACGAACATGATAAAGCCATTGAAAAATTTTATACTACCAATGCTTCGATGCAGGAAAATCAGGCAGAACCACGGCTAGGCAGAGATAATCTTGTTGCCAATGAAAAAAACACACTTCTAAAAGTCAAGTCATTAATATCCAAATGTATTCGTCCGTATTTTATCAATGGTGATCAGGTCGTTATTCAATGGTATTTCCGATTTGAATGGAAAAATGGGACTGTTTCTGAAATTGAAGAAATGGCCTGGCAAAACTGGCAGGGTGAACTTATACAATCAGAAAAGTTCTTTTATGACTCTAAGCAATTTAGCAGCACACAATAGTGTTAAACTTATTAAAAACTCTCAAATCGCTTTATATTAAAGCAAAAAACTCCACAAATATCTTTGTGGAGTTTTTTATTAGAAACATTTTTATTTGATTTATCCCTTTAGGAGTTCAGCCTATTTTACATCAAACCATAGTTTTGTGGTAAGCAAGTCTTTTCCCTGAACTGATACTGCAGCCTGGTAACTATTTCCGTTCAATGATTGCTCTGTGCCGGGATAGAAGAAACGTGAAGGAATCTGTCCGTCTAAAACTGTAGCCGGACCGGCTTTTAATAGAGGATAATCAAGTCTTCTCCACTCCACAAAAGCATCAAGACCTTGTCCGTAGAATGCAATCCATTTTTGTGTACCTATTGATTTGGCATAATTTGTAGCATCATATTTTACAATAGCCTGATTAAGATAATTAGAAATAGTAGCGACATCAGTAATACCAAATTGATTAAACGATGCTGTAATTGCACTTTTGTAAAGCTGTTCTGCGTCTCCGGCAATATATCCACGAGCAACTGCTTCGGAAAGATTGAACAACGTTTCAGAATAAGAAGCAATTACAGCCGGTGATGACGAGGTCAGGAAATAAGTTCCCGGTTTTGATGTTTTAGCAAAACCCTGACTATTGGCATCGCTATTTGATAATCCATTAGCACCACCAACGTATTTCCCTACGCTTGCATCTGATGGCAACTGTGCATAAACAGGTAAACGTGGATCTGATAACTCATTTAACTTATCAACCATTGTTTTCGAAATACGATAATCATCGCGGGTTTCAAACCAGGCCGAGGCCGGATTCTGCTGCGGGGAACTGATGTAGATAAACTTAAAAGTTTCGCTGTTGTTGCTTATTAATCCTGCAGCATCTGTTGTTGCCTCAATCGTAGCCTCCTTCGCTAAAGCAGGTTCTTTATCAGAAATTCTTAACGCAATGCGCAAACGAAATGAATTCACCAGTTTTTTCCATTTTAAAATGTCGCCTTTATAAACCAAATCGCCGGTTACAGTACCGTTTGCTGTATTTAGCAACGATTGGGCTTGTTTCAAATCTTCAAGCAATCCTGTGTATACTTCCTTTTGAGTATTATATGCCGGTGTTACTTTTAGACCTGCTTCTTTATAAGGAATACTTCCATAAGCATCTGTCAACAATAAAAATGTCCATGAACGAAGGGTCAATGCAATTCCTTTATAATTTGAATTTGCCTGTTCTTGCGGAAAATTAATAATCGTGTTCAAATCCGTAATCAGGGTTGAGTATCCAGTATTCCACAAAGAAGTGAAAGACGTGTTAGATACATCGTATCTGTCCGGTTCAGTATATTGGATTTTAGCCCAATGCTGCACAAACAATAAAGACGAGTCAAAGTTATTTGTTGACCCCCAATATAAATCGGCTCCTTGTTTTAATGATCCTGTTAACAGGTAAGGTGCCAATGGTGTTTCGGTTGCGTTTGGATTTTTATTAATATCATCCAAAGTATCACTGCAAGAGGTAACTGACAATGCAAACAGCGTTATATATAATATCTTTTTTAGCATGATTCTGTGTTTTAAAATTTAAGATTAACATTAAGGCTAAAATTTCTTGTAGTTGGTAAGGACAAACTTTCTAATCCTTGTGCATTTCCAGTATTAAAAGCGGTTTCAGGATCGATATTTGGCGCGTCTTTGTAAATAAAGAACAGGTTACGACTCGCAGCTGTAATGCTTGCTCCCTGAAATCCAAGCTTCTTAGCTAATTTCTTATCCAAATTGTAAGTAAGTTTTACTTCTCTTAGTTTTACAAAAGTTGAACTGTAGATATAAGCTTCACTAATATTGTACGGCGCTTTGTAATATTCCTGTGCACTAAGAACTGAAGTGTTTGGAGTTCCATCAGCGTATACTCCGTTAAAGATCATTCCATCATCATATACCGCTGCTCCACCAGGAGCAGTTGCACCAGCTGGTAATAAGGTTTTTGTAGTACCTGCCAAATAGTAATTTAATCCGCCATTGGCTGCATCGCGACCAGGAAGAGTTTCAGCTAGTACACCTGTATAAGTTCCTGTTCTGTTTGTTCCTGAAAAAAGCTCTCCTCCTACGCTCGCATCAATAAGGAACGAAAATTCAAGATTTTTATAAGTCAATGTGTTGGTAAGACCAGCTAAATAATCCGGAGTGTAATGTCCTAATACTTTCTTTTGCGGATCAGCCTTAGGCAATCCATTCGCCCCTACTACTATATTTCCATTTGCGTCACGCTGATAAGCTGTACCGTAAAGTGCACCATACGCCTGTCCTACAGATGCCAATACATCTACACCTCCCGAAGTACCAATAGTATAGTTTTGAATCTGTTTATCATAATCCAGAATCTCTACTTTGCTTATATTCTTTGAATAATTTACCCCTACATTCCATTTGAAATTTTCAGTTTGAACAGGGTTTCCATCCAATTGAATTTCTATACCATGATTGTTTATTTTACCTGCATTGATTAATTGCGAAGTATAACCACTCGAAGCAGTTGTTTTTATCTCCAGAATCTGGTCAAAACTATCCGTGTTATAGTATGCAGCATCAAAATGTAGTCTGTTTTTCCAGAACGAAGCTTCTAAACCAACTTCTGTAGAACGGGTTGTTTCTGGTTTTAAGTTCTCATTAAGTTTCTTCTGTGAGGAAGTTTGAATCGGATTTCCGTCAAATGCAGTTTGAAAATTGTAAACTGTAGACAATTGATACGGATCTGCATCATTACCTACTTCAGACCAACCACCACGTACTTTTAAGAAATCGAGCGTATTGCTTTTCAGCTTCAGGGCATCCGATAATACTAAACTACCACTAATTGAGGGATAGAAATAAGAACGGTTACTGCTTGGCAATGTCGATGACCAGTCATTACGGGCAGTCACGTTTAAAAATGCATAATTTTTATAGCCCAATTGTGCTGAAGCATAGGCACTGTATACTCTTAATCTTGCTAATGAATTTGACGAAGTTAACGGATCTCGTGAATTGGTCAATGTATATAGATCAGGCACAGCCAAACGTGGTGCTTTTTGATAATTGTTTGCATCGCTATGGTTACGTACATTGAAACCGGCAAGAGCATCCAGACTAAAATCATCATTTAGTTTTTTGGTATAAGTAAAAATACCTTCTGTGTTTTGCTCGTTTACTGTATAAGCATCTTCAGCATAAGAACCGAAAGGAGTTCCATTTGTACCATACTTGATCTCATACTTTCTTCGATCGTTATAATAGTCAACTCCGGTACGGAATCTAAAATTAAGTCCGTCGAAAATCTTTGCATCCAAATGGATATCCCCTATTAAACGGTTACGTTGTTGACTGGTAGTATTATAATAGGCATTCCAATACGGATTGCTGTAATAACTGTTATTCCAGTTAACATCTCTATTATTTTGAAGCTGATTGATATCTACCTGGCGTCCGAACCAAAGAAATTGTAACATTACACCGGCAGCACGGTTACCTGATGGACCACCCGGCAAGGCCGGAGCATTGGTAACAATATAGTTGGCTGTTACACCCACTTTTATATTTTCTGTTAATTGATAATTAGAATTAACCGTAAAGTTTGTTTTATTTACTTCACTATTAGGAACTGTTCCTAATTGTTTTTGATTATTTACTCCCAAGCGAAAATCTGATTTTTCATCTGATTTGGCCACAGAAATGCTATTATCATACGTAAGACCAGTATTAAAGAAGTCTTTCACATTATCAGGATGGGCAACAAAAGGTACTGCCTGACCATTTGAATAGAACTGAGGAATAAGTCGTCCATCCAGTTTAGGTCCCCAGCTTTCATCAACTCCATCATTAACTCCGCCTCCTTTACCATCGACATAGCTGAACTTTCCGTTTGACCCTTGTCCAAATGAATTTTGAAAATCAGGTAAAGTGGTAACCTGAGAAACAGTTATACCTGAACTGAAGCTTATACCTAATCCTTTTTGACCTTTTCCTGATTTTGTTGTTATAAGAACAACACCATGCGCAGCGCGTGATCCATAAAGAGCAGCTGCGTTAGGGCCTTTCAGCACAGTTAATGTTTCAATATCCTGAGGATTTAAATCGGCAATCGCATTTTTGAAATCGCGGGTTGCGCCACCAAAGTTCAACTGTGAGTTATCTACCGGAATTCCATCCACCACAAATAATGGCTGGTTATTTCCGGCTATTGATGTTTCACCACGAATAACAATACGTGAAGATCCCATATCACCCTGTGAATTGGTGATACGTACTCCTGCTAATTTACCAGTAAGGCTATTCAAGAAATTCGTTTCTTTTGTTTCTCCCAAATCCTTGCCTTTTAAGGATTGGGTAGTATATCCTAAAGATTTCTTTTCTTTTGTAATACCTAATGCGGTAACTACCACTTCTGACAACACGTTCTGTTCTTCTGAAAGAGAAATAACAACTGCATTTTTATCCACTACAACTTCCACCTTTTTATAACCTAAATAACTTACGATTAGCGTATAAGGAAATTTTTGTCCTGTTTGGAAATAAAATTTTCCATCCAAATCTGTTACAACTCCGTGTGTAGTACCTTTAATATTTACCGAGGCACCGATAACAGGCTCCTTTGTAATAGCATCAATTACAGTTCCGTCGAGTCTGGACTGGATTAACGGTTTGGTTTCCTGAGCTTTAATTCCGATGGAAATCAACAAAAAGCATAACCAGACATATCTATTTAATTTTTTTTTCATTACTTTGTTTTGGTTTAATAAATAAGGTGAGCCGAAAACGGATTTACTCCACTCTCGCTTTCCTTATAGAGATGAACAATTTCTTTAAACTTCACCATTTCTGCTGCAACAGAAATGGTTTTTTCTTATCTACACATTCGTTTTTTCATTTTTATTTTATTTTGGATTATTATTATTTGAATGATTTTATAAGAATTCAAGCCAAAACTAAAGATGAATCCTTAAACTC
>RCUJ01001983.1_pt1 | contig 10358 bp, 10 predicted proteins | sample 2166321 | NCBI WGS metagenome assembly RCUJ01 (sample SAMN09932808, study PRJNA488358) | compost metagenome | feature: garden; material: soil; isolation source: compost soil in an enriched community after 118 h of incubation | place: Germany: Experimental Botanical Garden Goettingen | collected... | reverse complement strand
GCCGCCCGTCTGCGATTCGGACGCCACCAGCACCAGGCGGTCATAGCGCCAGATCAACGGGTCGGGCGGGGGCGGCGGCGGGTCGTCGCGTTCGATGTTGCGCAGCAAGGTGACGTGCGGGCGAAAGGGCTGCGGCGGCGCGGTCAGGCCATAGCCGGCCAACCAATGCCACAGGCCGTCGTGGATGGCTTGCAGTGCGGCCGGCGCGTTCTGCGGTTCGGGTCGATGTGGTTTGGACTGATGGGGGTCGGGCGGATGCGGTTCGGCCTCATCCAGCCCCGCCTCACGCGGCCCGGCCTCACGCGGCCCGGCCCACAGAATGCGCTGGCGCTTGAATACCCCGTAGCGATCCAGCGCCAGTTCTCCCGGCGGCACACAGCGGTCGGGCGTGGCGGCGGCCAGCGCGTCCGCCAACTGCGCTTCGACCGGCCCCAGGAACGCCAGCGTCAAATGCAGTGTCTCGGTGCGCATCACGCGGCCACCGGAATGCAGGCGGGCGGCTTGCGCCCATTCGGCCAAGGACGCGGCCAAGGGCGGCGACGGCCACAAGGCGAAGAAAAGACGGATGGCGGACATGCGCCGATTGTAGGCGCGCGACCCTGGCCAGGCGTCTCTCCGTCGCCGAAGCGCCGTTCAACTCCCGGTGGTTTCCGACTTGCGCAGCCGGGACAGCGCGGTGTCGAAGCGTTCAACGCCCGGACGCGCGGGGCGGGCAGGGGTGTCAAAGCGTTCCACGCCGGGGCGGGCCGGCTTGTCGAAACGTTCCACGCCTGGACGAGCCGGTTTGTCGAAGCGCTCGACGCCAGGGCGGTTGAAGCGTTCCACACGCGGCGGGCTTTGCGTTTTTGCCTGCACGCTTTGGGCCGCGGCCTGTTCGCGCTTGGCGATGATCTCTTCGGCGCGCTGGTGGTGCGGCGCCATCTTGCGCACCATCACCCGGCCGTCACGCGGGAAATAATTGATGCGGCGCGCGTGCACGTCGCCCAGGTCTTGCGCCTTGACCGGAATGCCTTCGAGCTTCAGGTAGTTCAGGACAAACACGCCATTGCGTTCGCCGATGTTCATCTGCTGCATGGCGCTGAGCACCGCGCCGCCGCCAAACACCTTGGCTTCCAGGCGGTCGCGCGAGGCGCCGGCCTTGAGCAATTCGTTGATCAGCACTTCCATGGCGAAGGCGCCATAGCGCATCGTCGCCGACGCGGGCGACTGCATGTCGCCTTCCGGCAACATGAAGTGGTTCATACCCCCCACGCCGGTCACCGGATCGTGGATGCAGGCGGCGACACAGGACCCAAGCACGGTCGAGATCATCAGGTCTTCGTTGGTGACGTAGTACTCGTTGGGGAGCACTTTCACCGCTTGGCATTGGAACGCGCTGTCGAAGTAGTGGCGCGTTGCGCGGGCTTCAAGTCGGGAGACCATGGGACTTATCAGGCAAGAACGGCGATTGGGACATGAAGGACGAAGCCCTGCGGTAACGGTGTATGTTTCAAAAAGTGTAGAAAAATTTCGCTTTATTCTTACATATCCCGAATGACAACGGGAGAAATGCTTGTAACGGCGGGGAGCGATACGGCCCTTTTAAAGGGAAACGTAACGCCAAACGCTACCCCGGTGGCGACGACCGAGCCGGCCGCCAGCAACTGGGACCCATCGTACACAGGCGCGCGCGGAGTCTTTCCCCGGATCACGGGGAGGTTCGGGCTTTATACGTGGCTTTAATGCGGAGCCGGGGCGCGTGGAGTGAGGCGCCCCGGGTGCGTGAGGACGCCTAAAAGCGGGTGCTGCGCGTCACCGACCAGCGGGCTGACAGCGCGCCCAGCGCGGCCGTAGCCACCACGGCGGTGACCAGGACAGACGCGCCAGGCAAATGCAGGGCGAACTCGGCGCCGTAGCTGCGGGCCAGCCCCAACAGCGCGTCGTTCAAGGGCGACAGCGCGATGGCCGACACGCCGATGGCCAGTAGCGAGGCCACCGCGCCCGACAGCGCGCCCAGGTACAGGAAGGGGCGGCGCACGAACGATTCCGTGGCGCCCACCAGGCGGGCGACGCCGATCTCTTCGCGTTGCGACAGCGCTTGCATGCGCACGGTGTTGAACACCGTGGCCAGCACCACGACGGCCACGCAAGCGGCCAAAAAGCCCAGGCCGATGCGGGCAAACCGCAGGATGGCTTCCAGGCGCTGCACCCAGGCGCTGTCCAACTGCACCAGGTCGACGTGGTTCCATTGCTTCCAGTCGCCCGCCAGCTTGTCGGCACGCCCGGCCAGGTTGTCGCCATCGGCCAGCGTCACGACCACGGCATCGGGCAGCGGATTGCCGGGCAGCACGGCCAGCGCCTGTTGCCAGGCAGGGTTGGCGCGCAGGTCAGCCAGGGCGGCGTCGCGCCCAACCACGCGCACGGCGCGCACGTCGTTTTGATAATCGTCCTTGATGCGCTTGGCCACTTCCGCGGCGGCGCCCGTGGGGGCATCCACCCGCATGAACACGGTGACTTCGGGCGTTACTGACATTTGGCGCGCAACGGGTTGCACGGACACCAGAATGGCGCTGCCCAACAACGGCAGGGCCAGCGCCAGCGCCATGACCAGCAGGTTGGCCAACGATGAGAAAGGTTGCTTGGCCAGCCGGCGCACGGTGACCATCAACGCATAGCGGTGCTGCCGCAGCCAGGCGTTCATGACGAGGCTCCCGGAACACCCATGCCGGGTTCAGTGCGGCCACTGGCGCGCGGCGAGTTCGATGCGGGCTGCCCCGCGTCGGGTGGCGTGGCGGGGCCGTGCGAATCGGCGAACTTGCCCGGGTCGATGCGCAGGGTGCGCGAGGCGTAGCGCGCCATCAGCCCCTGGTCGTGCGAGGCGATCAGCGTGGTCACGCCCACGCGGTTGAAATCGCGGAACACGTTCATGATGCGCTGCGCGTTATCGTCGTCAAGGTTGGCGGTGGGTTCGTCGGCAATCAGGATGGCGGGCCGGTTCACGATGGCGCGCGCGATGGCCAGGCGCTGCTGCTCGCCGCCGGACAATTCGATGGGATTCAGGTCTTCCTTGCCCGACAGGCCCACCTTGTCCAGGGCGGCGCGGGCGCGCGACGCGGCGGAATCCCAGGGATGGCCCTGGACCGCCAGCGGCAGCATGACGTTTTCGAACGCGCTTCGATCGAACAACAGGTGAGTGTCTTGCAAGATGACGCCCACGGCGCGGCGCAGATAAGGGCGCGCGCGGGCGGGCAGCTTGTCCAGCCGTTGCCCGTTGACCTGGATGGACCCGCGGCTGGCGGGCTCCAACCCGCCGATCAACTTGAGCAGCGTGGATTTACCGGCGCCTGACGGCCCGGATACAAAAACGAATTCTCCCGCGCTTACGCGGAAGTTGATGTCGGCCAGGATATTTCGGCCGCGACCATATGATTTGAATACGTGCTGGAATTCGATCATGGCGGCTGTCGGAAGAAGCCGCAATAGTAACTCGGGGACAGGAGCCAGGCATAAGCCGATTCACGACGGTCCTGTGAAAAAGCGTTTCCGCGTGACCAGTTGGACACCTTTTGATCAGAACGAAATGAACGCATCTTGGAACGGTGTTCAACCGAAAAAAGGTGTCCCCGTTTTCGAACGAAAACATCAATTGATTTCGCCAGTGTCCCTATATTTCAAGGGAATTCCCGGATGTGCCCGCCCGTGTCCGGACGCTACCATCCGCCCCATGCTTCGGCCCAACCCGGCCGTTGCAAGCTCGATTTGTCCCACACGGAGATCACGATGAAAGTACTGAAACTCGCTGCTATTGGCGCGGCACTGTTCGCCGCATCCGCGGCTGCCAATGCAGGCGCGACCTTCGATAACGTTAAGAAGAAAGGGTTTGTCCAATGCGGGGTTTCAACGGGCATTCCGGGATTCTCGATTGCTGACAGCAAGGGCGAATACAAGGGCATCGACGTGGACATGTGCCGCGCCATCGCCTCGACCATGTTCGGCGATCCCACCAAGGTCAAGTTCACGCCGCTGAACACGCAGCAACGCTTCACCGCGCTGCAATCCGGCGAAATCGACGTGCTGACCCGCAACACCACCGTGACGCTGACCCGCGACACGACGCTGGGCCTGATCGGCGCGGGCGTGAACTACTACGACTCGCAAGGCGTGATGGTCTCCAAGGACCTGAACATCAAGAGCGCCAAGGAATTGAACGGCGCCACCATCTGCGTGCAGCCGGGCACCACCACCGAACTGAACCTGGCCGACTGGTTCCGCAGCCAGAAGATTGAATTCAAGCCGGTCGTGATCGACAAGTACGACGAAATCATCCGCGCCTTCTCGGCCGGCCGCTGCGACGCCTTCACGACCGACAAGTCGCAACTGGCTTCCACCCGCACGACCCTGGAAAATCCGGACAAGTTCATCATCCTGCCGGAAGACTTCTCCAAGGAGCCGCTGGGCCCCATGGTCCGCCAGGGCGACGAGCAATGGTTCAACGTCGTGCGCTGGTCGCTCAACGCCATGCTCGAAGCCGAGGAATACGGCATCACCAAGGCCAACGTCGACGAAATGCTCAAGAGCCCCAACCCCAACATCCAGCGCATCCTGGGCGTGACCCCGGGCATGGGCAAGAACCTGGGCGTGGACGACAAGTGGGCTTACCACATCATCAAGAGCGTGGGTAACTACGGCGAAAGCTTCGAAAGCACGCTGGGCAAGAACAGCCCGATGAAGCTGGAGCGTGGTTTGAACGCTTCGTACAAGCAAGGCGGTTTGATGTACGGCTGGCCGGTGCGCTAACACGGCTGCCTGGCAAAACGGAGCCTGGCGCTCCGTTTTGCCTAGCCCGCCACCCGAGCGGGCGGCAGGAGTAGGGGTGGCCTTGCCGGCGTTGCCGCCCGGTTTACGACTTCTGTAGATTCATCATGACGACTTCTAAAAATAATGCCCCAATTGCGGCTCCTCGCCGGCGGCTCAACTGGAACGACCCCGGCGTGCGCTCGGTGGTGTACCAGGTGTTCGCGCTGGCCGCGGTGGCCTGGGCAGTGTGGTTCCTGGTTTCCAACACGCTACACAACCTGTCCGTGCGCAATATCGCCACGGGCTTCGGGTTCCTGAGCCGCGAAGCCGGGTTCGCGATCGGCGAAACGCCCATCGCCTACTCTCCCTCGAATGATTACGGCCGCGCCATTCTGGTCGGCTTGCTCAACACCTTGCGCGTCGCCGTCATCGGCATCGTGCTTGCCACCATCCTTGGCACCCTGATCGGCATCGGCCGCCTGTCCAAGAACTGGCTCGTCGCCAAGATCACCTCGGTTTACGTCGAAGTGATGCGCAACGTGCCGCTCTTGCTGCAATTGTTCTTCTGGTACGCGCTGATCACGGAAAACATGCCGGGTCCGCGCCAGGCGCACAATCCGCTGCCCGGGGTGTTCATTTCCAACCGTGGCCTGAAGGTGCCGTCGCTGGAAGGCAATTCGCTGGATTGGATGCTGGCGGGCCTGGGCCTGGCCATCGTCGCCATCATCTTTCTGGGCCACTACGGCAAGAAGCGCCACGAAGCCACGGGCCACATGTTCCCGCTGGGTCGCTGGGCCATCGGCTTGCTGATCGGGCTGCCGTTCATCGGCTGGCTGGTCAGCGGCGCGTCGCTGACGCTGCAAATGCCGGAACTCAAGGGCTTCAACTTCGCGGGCGGCCTGACGCTGTCGCCGGAATTCGCCGCATTGCTGGCGGGTCTGGTGATCTACACCTCGGCCTTCATTGCCGAAGTGGTGCGCTCGGGCATCCAGGCCGTCAACAACGGCCAATGGGAAGCCGCCGGTTCGCTGGGCTTGCCGCGCGGTAAGGTGCTGCGCCTGGTGATCCTGCCGCAGGCGCTGCGCGTGATCATCCCCCCGATGACCAGCCAGTACCTGAACCTGACGAAGAACAGCTCGCTGGCCGTGGCCATCGGCTACCCCGATATCGTGTCGGTGGTGAACACGACGCTGAACCAGACAGGCCAGGCCATCGAGGGCATTCTCATCATCATGGGCGCGTACCTCACGGTCAGCCTGTCGATCTCGATATTCATGAACTGGTACAACAAGCGCATCGCGCTGGTGGAGCGTTGAGATGAGCAGCACTACGCATACCCCCACCGAAGCCATGCCGCCGCCCAGCACGCATGTGGGCGCATGGGCGTGGCTGAAATCCCGCCTGTTCTCGTCGCCGCTGAACATCCTCATCACGGTACTGCTTGCGTGGTTCCTGTTGATGTCGGTGCCGGCGCTGCTGGAATGGGCATTCTTCAAAGCCGACTTCAACGCGGCCAACGCCCAGGAATGCCGGGCCTCGGGTGGCGCCTGCTGGGCGTTCATCATCGAGAAGCACCGGCTGATCCTGTTCGGCACCTATCCGTTCGACGAGCAATGGCGTCCGCTGATCGCCACCATCATCCTGGTGGGCGTGATCATCTGCAGCGGCATCCGTTACTTCTGGAACTGGAAGCTGGCCGCCATCTGGGTCGTGGGCCTGACGGCGGTTGCGCTCTTGATGTGGGGCGGCGTGTTCGGCCTGACCTACGTGGAAAACGCACGCTGGGGCGGTCTGCCGCTGACGCTGATCCTGTCCACGTTCGGCATCGCCTTCGCGTTCCCCATCGGCGTGCTGCTGGCCTTGGGCCGGCGTTCGAAGATGCCGGCCATCAAGGCGCTGTGCGTCGTGTACATCGAGCTGATCCGTGGCGTGCCGCTGATCAGCCTGCTGTTCATGTCGTCGGTGATGCTGCCGCTGTTCCTGCCGGAAGGCGTTTCCATCGACAAGCTTCTGCGCGCGCAGATCGCCATCATCATGTTTGCCGCGGCCTACATCGCGGAAACGGTGCGCGGCGGTTTGCAGGCGATCCCGAAGGGGCAGTACGAAGGCGCGGATTCGCTGGGCCTGAAGTACTGGCAGCAGATGCGCAAGATCATCTTGCCGCAGGCGCTGAAGATCGTGATTCCGCCGCTGGTCAGCATTTTCATCGCGCTGTTCAAGGACACCTCGCTGGTGGTCATCATCGGTATTTTCGACCTGACCTTGGCAGCCAAGGCGGCCTTGTCGGACGCGGCATGGCGCGGATTCGGCGTAGAGGCGTATCTGTTCATCTCGCTGATCTACTTCGTGTTCTGCTTTTCCATGTCCAAGTACAGCCAGGCGCTTGAAAAACGTCTTGCGACGGATCACCAACGCTAGTCAATGGTGCGCGTCCGCCTGCCGGCGGGCGCGCACAGCGATATTTACGGGAGTACAGGCATGTCGGATGCCATTATTCGTTTGCAGGACGTGAACAAGTGGTACGGCCAGTTCCACGTGTTGCGCAATATCAATCTGGACGTGGCGCAGGGTGAGCGCATTGTGGTGTGCGGCCCGTCGGGCTCGGGCAAGTCCACGATGATCCGCTGCATCAATCGTCTGGAAGAGCACCAGAAGGGCCACATCATTGTCGATGGCACCGAGCTCACCAATGACTTGAAGCACATCGAGACGATCCGCAAGGACGTCGGCATGGTGTTCCAGCACTTCAACTTGTTCCCGCACCTGACGGTGCTGGAAAACCTGACGCTGGGACCCATGTGGGTGCTGAAGAAGCCGCGCGCGGAAGCCGAGGCCACGGCCATGAAATACCTGGAGCGCGTGCGCATTCCGGAGCAGGCCAAGAAATTCCCCGGCCAGTTGTCCGGCGGCCAGCAGCAGCGCGTGGCCATTGCGCGGTCGTTGTGCATGAGCCCGAAGATCATGCTGTTTGATGAGCCGACGTCGGCGCTCGACCCCGAAATGGTCAAGGAAGTGCTGGACGTGATGGTCACGCTGGCCCAGGAAAGCGGCATGACGATGATCTGCGTCACCCACGAAATGGGCTTCGCACGCAAAGTCGCCAACCGCGTCATCTTCATGGACCGCGGCGAAATCATCGAACAGAACACGCCCGACCAGTTCTTCGACAATCCGCAGAACGAACGGACTCAGCTTTTCCTGAGCCAGATCCTGCACTGACCCGTCAAGAACCGCCGTTTCGGCAAACGCCCCAAAGCTTGGATTGCGATCCGGGTTTTGGGGTGTTTTGTTTTTGACGCGACGAAAGTGTGTGGCCGGCTGACGCTACAGGAGGATCTGGCCGTTGTTCTAAATGTACCTTTTGAGCGACAATTCTCGGTATGCTTAGATTCCGAGAAACCGAGGCGTTCACCCGTTGGCTAAATTCACTCCGAGACTTGCGGGCGCGTGCTCAAATCCTGCGCCGATTGTCGCGCGCCATGAATGGGAATTTTGGCGACGTAGAGCCAGTGGGCGAGGGCGTCAGTGAAATGCGCGTGAATATTGGCGCCGGCTACCGGGTGTACTACGCCCGAGCCGGCGAGGTGGTCTACGTGCTGCTTTGCGGCGGTAGCAAGACCAGCCAGGGCAAAGACATTGCCCACGCCAAACGCCTTTGGACGGAAATTAAGCGGAGCATCGAGAAATGACCAAATTACGCGACTTCGACGCAGCGAATTATTTGAAAGATGACGAAACGATCGCGCATTACTTGGCGGATGCGGCGGCGGAGGACGATCCTGACGCCTTCCTGCAAGCGCTAGGCGACGTGGCGCGCGCGCGCGGCATCACTGAAATCGCTCGTGAAACAGGACTTGCCAGAACGAACCTCTATCGGGTGCTGGCTCCCGGCGCGAATCCCAGCTATCACACGCTGCGCAAGGTCATGAACGCACTAGGCGTTTCACTCACTGCCCTGGTCAGGCGTAAATCCGAACCCACGCCGCAAGGCTGATTCACGCACGCGCGGTGGCTGAAATTCCGCTGACCCGCGCGAATATCGGGCCAATCAGCCGCGTATCCCTTTGTTACGCCAGCGCCTGGGCTGCGTTATGCTACTGACCGCCATTGATCTGGAATGAGGAGAACAACATCATGACGAATACCCCCCGCCGCGCGGTCCGCCGTGCCCTGTTGCAAGGCGCCGTGGCGCTTGCCGCCACCTTGCCTTTTGGCGCACCCGCGCTGGCTCAAGCCACTGATTTCCCGACCAAGCCGATCCGCTTTGTCGTGCCGTACCCGCCCGGCGGCCCGCTGGACACCATGGCCCGCATGCTGGCCGAAAAGGTGCGCGGTTCGCTCGGCCAACCCGTGATCGTGGAGAACCGGTCGGGCGCGGGCGGCAATATCGGCGCCGATCTGGTGGCCAAGGCGCCGGCCGACGGCTACACGCTGGTCATGGGCGCGGTGGCCACGCACGCCATCAACCCCTGGCTGTTCGCCAACCTGCCTTACGACCCGGTCAAGGACTTCGCGCCCGTGACGATCGTGGCGGCGGTGCCGAACGTGCTGGTGATGAACAATGAATTCGCCGAGAAGAACAACATCAAGACGCTGGCGGACCTGATCGCCTACGCGAAGAAGAATCCGGGCAAGCTGAACTACGGTTCGGGCGGCAACGGCAGCGCGGGCCATTTGTCGGGCGAACTGCTGAAGGCGCGCGCCGGCGTCAATGTCGAGCACATTCCTTACCAAGGCGCGGCGCCCGCGCAGTTGGCGTTGTTGTCGGGTCAGTCGGATTTCATGTTCGACAACCTGGCCGCATCGGCGCCCTTGATCAAGGACGGCAAGGTCAAGGCGCTTGCCGTGACCACGGCCAAGCGTTCGTCGCTGCTGGCGGACGTGCCGACGGTTGAAGAGTCGGGCATCAAGGGCTTTGACCTGGGCACCTGGTTCGGCGTGTTCACGACCGGCGGCACGCCCGCGCCGGTGGTGGCAAAGCTGAACAAGGCCTACGCGGATGCAATGCAGCAACCGGACGTGAAGCAGCGCCTGCTGACGATGGGTTCGGAAGCCACGCCGATGACCCCGGAAGCGTTTGCTGAGTTCGTGAAGAATGAGAAAGCGAAGTACCAGGAGATCGTGAAGATCTCGGGGGCTAGTTTGAATTGAGGGGTGGGGCCGCGCGGAAGGCGTGAGTAGTTGGCGGCTGCGTGAACATTTGGCGGCTGCGTGAACATTTGGCGGGTTGCCTGATGGGTTCGCGCGCTTGGCGGTGGGGTTCTTTTGGCGAGTCTGGCGCGCCACACCCATCCTACGTGCCGGCCGTCTCTTGTAGGATGGGTGTAGCGCGGCACGGTCCAGGCAAGAATGCCAACGCCGAACGCGCGGAACCCATCAAGCAGCGGTAGAAGCCGCATAGGCCCCACAATAAAAAAAACAGCCGCCCGAGGTATTTATCGGGCGGCTGTTTTTTTTCTGGCGTTTCATGCTGTGGCAGGCATCGCCTGATGGGTTACGCGCGATTCACGCCTGTGTTCTTTTTACGGATCTGGCGCGCTCCACCCATCCTACATTTTGCTGTCTGCCGCATGCACCTACAT
>RCUJ01001979.1_pt1 | contig 10367 bp, 10 predicted proteins | sample 2166321 | NCBI WGS metagenome assembly RCUJ01 (sample SAMN09932808, study PRJNA488358) | compost metagenome | feature: garden; material: soil; isolation source: compost soil in an enriched community after 118 h of incubation | place: Germany: Experimental Botanical Garden Goettingen | collected... | reverse complement strand
GCGACAAGCAGTACCTGCTGACGGAGAACCAGTCGACCTACATCCCGCTGGGCGAAACCCACAGCCTGGAAAACCCGGGGAAGATCCCGCTGGAGATCATCGAGGTGCAGTCGGGCGCGTATCTCGGCGAGGACGACATCGTGCGCTTCCAGGATATGTATGGCCGGGTCTGAAGGGGTTTCTACCGTCCCTTTTTGGCGGCCGGGCTTCGCCAAGCTTTGCCTGCCGGCGGCTGGCTTGTTCTTCCTGGTGCTGGTCACCGTGGGCAACCTGCCCGGCCTGGCGGCCGACATGTCCGACGCCTTTGGCGACAAGCGCCTGCATCTTGTGGCCTACGCCGTGTTGACAGGCTTGATCTACCTGTCGGTCAACCGGCGCCCGGCGCTGGTGGCCATGTTGGCCGTGTCTGCGTTGGGCGTGGTGGACGAAACCATCCAATCCTTTTTTCCCTACCGACAGGCTGAACTCTTAGACCTTTTGGCCGATATCTTGGCGGCGGGTGCAACAGTAATCTCATTGCACATTGGTTCCGCAGCCTTCGGCTCCTTTCGTGCAGTCACTAAGTCTTAAGGACACAACCATGCCAAAACGGGCACTGATTACCGGCGTTACCGGCCAAGACGGGGCCTACCTGGCGGAGTTCCTGCTGGCCAAGGGCTATGAGGTCCACGGCATCAAGCGGCGCGCTTCGCTGTTCAACACCGCGCGCATCGATCATCTGTACCAGGATCCCCACGACAAGCCGCGCAATTTCGTGCTGCACCATGGCGACATGACGGACTCTTGCAGCCTGATCCGTATCGTGCAATCGGTGCAACCCGACGAAATCTATAACCTGGCCGCCCAAAGCCATGTGGGGGTCTCGTTCGAAGAGCCGGAGTACACCGCCAACGCCGACGGCCTGGGCACCTTGCGCCTGTTGGAAGCCATCCGCATCCTGAAGCTGGAAAACAAGTCGCGCTTCTATCAGGCGTCGACCTCGGAGCTGTACGGCCTGGTGCAAGAAACGCCGCAGAAGGAAACCACCCCCTTCTACCCGCGCAGCCCCTACGCCGCCGCCAAGCTCTACGCCTATTGGATCAGCGTGAACTACCGCGAAGCGTATGGCATGTACGCCTGCAACGGCATCCTGTTCAACCACGAATCGCCCAAGCGCGGCGAAACCTTCGTTACGCGCAAGATCACGCGCGGGCTGGCGCGCATTGTGCTGGGCCTGCAGGAATGCCTGTACCTGGGCAACCTGTCCGCCTTGCGCGACTGGGGCCATGCGCGCGACTACGTCGAAATGCAGTGGCTGATGCTGCAACAGGACACGCCCGAGGACTACGTCATCGCCACCGGCTTGCAGTACAGCGTGCGCGAATTCATCAATACGGCGGCGCGCGAGCTGGGCATTCTGTTGGCATGGGAAGGCGAAGGCCTGGAGGAAACGGCCACCGTGCTGTTCTCGCCCGTGCATGACGTGAAGCCCGGCCAGGTGATCGTGCGCGTGGACCCGCGTTACTTCCGCCCGACCGAAGTGGAAACCCTGTTGGGCGACCCCACCAAGGCACGCGAAAAGCTGGGCTGGTCGCCGCGCACCACGTTCGCGGAGTTGGTCAAGGAAATGGTGGAGGCCGACCTGAAGGATGCGCGCCGCGACGCGCTGGTCGAACAGAACGGCTACGAAATCTACGCCTACAAGGAGTAGTCCGCCATGACGAACCTGGACCAACGCGTGTTTGTCGCGGGCCATCGCGGCATGGTCGGCGCCGCGATCACCCGCGAGCTGCACCGCCGTGGCTATCAGCACGTGCTGACCCGCAACCGAACCGAGCTGGACCTGGAAAACCAGAACCAGGTGCATCGCTTTTTCTCGACCACGCCGGTCGACGTGGTGTATCTGGCGGCCGCCAAGGTGGGCGGCATCCTGGCCAACCAGAACCATCCCGTCGACTTTCTCTACAAGAACCTGATGATCCAGTGCAACGTGATCCGCGCCGCGTATGCGGCCGGCGTGCGCAAGCTGCTGTTTCTGGGTTCGTCATGCATCTACCCGCGCGAAGCTCCGCAACCCATCCGCGAAGACGCCCTGCTGACCGGCCCGCTGGAAGCCACCAACGAGCCCTACGCCATCGCCAAGATCGCGGGCCTGAAGCTGTGCGAAGCCTACCAGCGGGAATACGGCGCGCGCTTTATCTGCGCCATGCCCACCAACCTGTACGGCCCGCACGACAACTACGACCTGCACAGCAGCCACGTGCTGCCGGCGCTGATCCGCAAATTCCATGAAGGCCGCGAAGCCGGCCAGGAAAGCGTGACGATCTGGGGCACCGGCACGCCGCTGCGGGAGTTCCTGTACGTGGACGACCTGGCGAAAGGCTGCGTGATGCTGATGGAGCACCCCGACGCCGAAGGCATCTACAACATCGGCGCGGGCAAGGACATCAGCATCGCGGACCTGGCCGCGCTGGTGGCGCGCGTGGTCGGCTATCAAGGCCACATCGTGTACGACACCAGCAAGCCCGACGGCACGCCGCGCAAGCTGATGGATTCGTCGCGGGTCCAGGCACTGGGCTGGCAGCCCGCCGTGTCCTTGAGCGATGGCATCGCGCTGGCCTACGGGCATTTCCTGCGCGAACGTGCCGATCAATCCCAACCGGCGCTGCCCGTGGCCTGAGGGCCGCGCCAGCATCAACCACAGGTTCCCCGATGTTTGGATTCGTCAGGAAACACATCGCCGGCAACGCCTCGTTCTGGGGGCTGGTGGAATACGGCATCGGCCCGGTCGCGGCGCTGATCGCCCTGCCCATCCTGTTCCGCCAGTTGGGCACGGTGGGCTTTGGCCAGTATTCGATGATCATCGCGCTGGCCGGGTTCGGCAATGCCGCCAACCTGGGCGCGGCGGTCACCGCCACCAAGCTGGTGTCCGAACGCCTGCACGAACCCGGCGGCGCCTACCGCGCGGCGGGGGTCAGCATGTCGCTGATCGGCTGCGCGCTGGGCGTCGTCACGCTGGCCGCCGTGTTGCTGTGGGCGGTGGTGGGCCTGGCCTGGCCGGCCGCCACGTTCGGCGGCGTGGCCGTCACGCTGTTGGCCATGCCCGCGCTGGCCATCTACCTGACCCAGCAGTACGACCAGTTGTTTTCGGGTTGCCTGAAAGGCCGCGAGGACTTCCGCGCCACCGCGCTGTGCGAAGTATTCAGCCGCAGCGGCACCATGGCGCTGGCCTGCGCGACCGCCTGGTACACCGCGTCGCCCACCTACACCGGCCTGGCGCAGGCCGCCGGCCTGTTGATTGCGGGCAGCGTGAAGATGCGCGTGTTCTCGCGCGCCTATGGCCATGTCGTGGTGCGGCCCGTGCGCGACCGGGGCGCCATGATGGACGCCTTCAAGTTCTCGCGCTGGTCATGGCTGAACAGCCTGAGCGCGCTGGCCTTCGGCTCGGTGGACCGCGTGCTGGTGGGCAGCATGATGGGGCCGGCCGCGCTGGCGATCTATACCGTGGGCGTGCAGGTGGGCCAAATCATCCACACCGCCGCTGTCGCGATCTTCCAGAAGGCGATGCCGCGCGTGACGCGGCTGTCGGTGTCGCCCCCTTATGCAGGCGCCGCCGAACGCGAGATCCGCCGCATGATGATGTGGAACCTGCTGCTGTCGTCCACCGCCACGCTGGCGGTGCTGGCGGTCAGCCGCCCGCTCTTGAACCTGCTGCTGGGTGACAACGTGGCGGCGGGCCACTTGGGCACCTTCCAATTGCTGATCGTGGCCTCCGGGCTGCTGTCATTGAACGCCGCGGCCCACTTTTCGTTGTTGGGGCTGGGCAATTCCCGCGCCGTCGCCATCCTGAACGGGCTGGGCGGACTGGCGATGTTGTGCGTCATGGCGGGGCTGGTGCACGCCGCGGGCGAACATGCGGCGGCGTGGGGCCGCATGGCCTATGCGGCGATCACGCTGGCCGGCGTGGCACTTGCCATCCGTCAATCTCGCCCCGAGTATCCGGGCGCGTTACCCGCGGCCACCCGATAACACCAACATGCTGAGGTCTTACATGCGCAAGCGTCATAACGAGTATTCACGTCAGCTCATCGACTTCGTCCGCGAGCTGCGTCCGCCCGCGCCGATCGCCGGCGGCCTGTTGCCCAAAGTGACCATCGTGACCCCGTCGTTCAACCAGGCCAAGTTCCTGGAACGCACCATTCTGTCGGTGCTGAACCAGGGGTATCCGCGTCTGGAATACATCATCATCGACGGCGGGTCGACCGACGGCAGCGTGGACATCATCCGCAAGTATGAACGGTACCTGAGCTACTGGGAAAGCACGCCGGACCGCGGGCAATCGCACGCCATCAACAAGGGCTTCGAACGCGCCACGGGCGACTACGTCGGCTGGCAGAATTCAGATGACCTGTATTTTCCCGGCGCGCTGCGCAAGCTGGGCACGGCGGCCTCGCGCGGGCGCGCGCCGATCGTCAGCGGCAACCTGTTCGTGGCCGACGCCAACAACCACATCTTCCGCAAGATCCACTACACGCCGGTCAATCGCGGCACGTTGACGGTGGTGAAGGCTTCCATTCCGAACCAGTCGGCCATCTTCCGCCGCGACCTGTTGCGCAAGTACGGGCTGCTGCAGGAGAGCATGCGCTACTGCATGGACCTGGAACTCTGGAGCCGCCTGCTGCGCGAAGGCAAGAACCTGATCGTGCCCGATGCGCTGGGTGTCTACACCGCCCACGACGAAACCAAGACCGCGCTGATGCAGGACGTGCTGCTGGAAGAGCGCGAGCAGATCGTCACGCGCATCCGACGCACCGAGCCCGGACTGGGCCGCTTGTTCGAACTGTCGTGCCGCGCCTCGAAGGTGGCCGCCCACGCCCGCCAGGGCGACCTGACGTACCTGTTCGAAAAGCTGACCACGAAGATCTTCGGACGCGACGACTGGGCCGCGCACTAGGACGATGCCGACATGAGCCCGCACCGCCGCTTCTCCACCTTGCATCTGCTGGGGCTGTTCGCCTTCACCGCGCTGGCCCTGAACGATGACCGCTTCATCCTGGGCGTGGGCAGCTTCAAGCTGTCGCCCTTCGATGTGCTGTTCGTGATGATCCTGGCGGTCAAGGCGCTGCGGCTGTCGGAGCCCAGCGCCTATGCCTTGCCGCGCGGCATGCTGGGCGCGCTGCTGGGCTTGCAGACCTTGTCGGTGATCTATCTGCTGCTGGTGTCGATGGACCACCCCGGCATTGAAACCGGCGACGTGGCGCGCGATTTGCGCATCGTGTTCTATTTCCTGTGCACGCCCTTCCTTTGCTACAAGGACATCGACAGCCCCGCCGCCTACGCCGTGCTGCAGAAGTACATCGTGGCGGCCTGCCTGTTTGTGGCCGTGCAGATGTTGCTGGAACAGGCCATGGGCTTCAGCGTGGCGGATCCCCTGCGCAACGTGCGGCTGGGCGTCTGGGCCATCCCCTTCGGCGTGGTGTCGCTATTGACCTTCCGGCGCACCCTGAACGTGTCCGGCCCCAAGGCCTACGCGCTGACACTCTTCATGCTGCTGGCGCTGGTGTTTTCGCTGAACCGCAGCCAGTACCTGCAATTGGCGGTGTCCGTCTTCATCGCGGTGCTGCTGGGCACGGGCCCGGAAATCCGCCGGCGCGCGGTGCTGATCTTCGTGCCGGCCGCAGTCGCCGGCGTGCTGGTGTTTGCCAGCATCGGCTACCTGGACGTCTTGGCCAACCGCATCTTCAGCGTCGAAAAGCTGGACGAGGATTCCAGCTACGGCGCGCGCATCCAGGAAATGGAAGGGCAGATGGACTTCTTCGCCGAAAGCCCCGTGTTTGGCAAAGGCGCGGGCTTTCGCAGTTGGGTCATGGGCGAAAACGGCTTTGAACTCAGCACCTTCGCGCACAACTCCTGGGCCTTCTACCTGATGAAGTTCGGCGTGGTGGGCACCACCATGATCATGCTGCCGCCCTTGCTGATCCTGCTGCTGACCTTGCTCAGGCGGTACGCGCATCCCGGCCTGGAAATGCACCGGCGCTACCTGTTGGCCACCGCGCCCATCTACATCTTCATTGATTCGTTGTCCGGCGGGCTGGCCTACGCGCCCAAGACCGCCTTCACCGGATTCCTGTTGTGCTACTGCTTGTCGTTGATGAGAAATGCCCAGATCATGCCCGTGCCCAGGGCGGATGCGCCCGTGGCCCGGCGCCCCACCAGCCACCGTCCGGATGCCGCGCACCGGTCGCCACCTCGAGTGATACCCCATGCCTGATGTCTTGTTTGTCGCGCCAGACTTGCACGGCGGCGTCGGAAGATGCGTTGCCTTCATCGTGGATGCCTTGCCGGAACAGGGCGTTGATTCCGCCCTGTTCCTGCTGCGTTCGCGCAACCGGGAATACCCGGTGGCCAACCCGAAGGTGACGCGCGCCCTGCCCATCATTGAATCGTCCACCAAGCTGCGGCTGATGCTGCCCTTTGCCTTCATGCAGTTGATGGCCCAGATCCGCCGCGACAAGCCGGCCATCGTGTGTTCGCACGGCTTGCTGTGCAACATGCTGGTGGTGCTGGCCCGGAAGATGCTGGGCGGCAAGTTCCGCACCGTGGCATTCGAACACAGCAGCCCCGCCATCCATTACGGCGCGTCGAAGATGCGGCGGCTGAAGTGCTGGCTGGTCAGCCAGACCTATCGCCGGCATGACGCGGTGGTGGGCGTGTCGCGCGGCGTGAAGGAAGACCTGGTCAGCATGTTTCCGCCGCTGCGCGGCAAGGTACATACGATCTACAACGGCGTGCCCCTGGACAACGTACGCCGGCAAGGCGCGCAGCGCGCCGAAGGCGACAGCGCGGCGCCCTATCAGGTGGTGGCGGTGGGCCGGCTGGAAGCCGTGAAGGACTACGCCACCTTGATCGACGCCGCCGCCTTGCTGGACGACCCCGGCATCGCCTTCACCATCCTGGGTGAAGGCTCCGAGCATGCCGCCCTGCAAAAGCGCATCGACGAGCGCGCCTCGCGCAGCCCCGTCACGCTGGCCGGGCATATCGACAACCCCTTTCCCGTCATCGCCAGCGCCGGCGCGTTCGCCTTGACCTCTATCCGCGAAAGCTTCGGCAACGTGCTGGTCGAAGCCTTGTGCCTGGGCGTGCCGGTGATATCCACCGACTGTCCCCACGGCCCCGCCGAAATTCTTGACGCCGGCCGCTATGGCCTGTTGGTGCCCGTGGGCGACGCGGCGGCGCTGGCCGACGCCGTGCGCCGGCTGGCCTACGACGCCAAGATGCGCGAGCAACTGGCGGCGCAAGGCCCCGAGCGCGCCGACGCCTTTTCCCTAGAGCGGCACTGCCGCAACGTCATCGCGCTATTCCAGCCGCTGATGCAACGCGGCACGCCTTGAACAGGAAGGAATCATGCAGAAAATACCGGTTTCCGTGGTGGTCATGACGAAGAACGAAGAGCGCAACATCGCCAAATGCCTGAAGGCGCTGGTGGATTTTGACGAAGTCTTCGTGGTGGATTCCAACAGCACCGACGCCACCTGCGCGATGGCCTCGGCGCTGGGCGCCCGCGTCTCCAACTTCCAATGGAACGGCAAGTACCCGAAAAAGAAGCAGTGGTGCCTGGAGCAACTGCCCTTCTCGCATCCCGTCGTGCTGTACGTGGACGCCGACGAGGAAATGACCCCCGCCCTGGCCGAGGAAATCCGCGAGGTGCTGCCTCGCTTCGCGGCGGGCGCGGGCGGCGCCTTCGTGCCGTTCGACTACGTGTTCTGCGGCAAGAAGCTGGAACACGGCCACCGCGTCTACAAGCTGGCGCTGCTGGCGCGCAAGCAATCGCGCTTCCTGGATTACGACGACCTGGACGTGGCGCATATGTGGGAAGTGGAAGGCCACTATCAACCGCAGGTCAAGGGCGAGACCTTTGCCTTGCGCCAGCGCATGGTGCACAACGACCACGATTCGCTCTTTCACTATTTCGACAAGCACAACCGCTATTCGGATTGGGAAGCCAACCTGCGCACCAAGGGCCTGATGAACGATCCGCGCGAAGCCAATGTGGGCGCGCGCGCGCTGCTCAAGCGCATCTTCCAGGCCATGCCCTTCAAGGCGCCGATCTCGTTCCTGCATTCCTACGTGTTCCGGCTGGGCTTTCTGGACGGCAAGGCGGGCTATGACTACGCGGTGGCGCGCGCCATGTATTACTGGCAGATCCGCATCAAGACCGAAGAACTGCAAAAGGCGCGGCTGGCGCGCGCCGGCGAGGCGGATGCCGAGGCCGACGCCGTGACCGGAGCCGCCAAATGAGCACATTGCAGCAACTGGATCGCTTTGCGCTGGCGCCGGGCCAACGTGGCCGCTCCGCGCTGACGGTGCAACTGTGGTGGACGGTGCAGAGCACCTTGTTTCGGTGGTCGCCGCAAGTGGCGTATGGCTTTCGGCGCTGGCTGCTGCGTTGCTTTGGCGCGCAGGTGGGCAAGAAGGTGCTGATCCGGCCTAGCGCCACGGTGACCTATCCGTGGAAAGTGCAGATTGGGGACTATGCCTGGATCGGCGACGACGCCGTCCTCTACAGCCTGGGTCCCATCCAGATCGGCGCGCATGCCGTCGTGTCGCAGCGCAGTTATTTGTGCGCGGCGGATCATGACGCCGGCCAACCGGACTTTCCCCTGCGCGAACGCGCGGTCCGCGTCGAGGACGGCGCCTGGGTGGCGACCGACGTCTTCGTCGGACCCGGCGTCACCATCGGCCGGGAGGCCGTGGTGGGTGCGCGCAGTTCGGTCTTTCGCAACATGCCGCCCGCGATGGTCTGCCACGGCAATCCCTGCCGCCCGGTGCGCTCGCGCATGGCGACAAAACCATGAAGATCCTGATCTACGGGATCAACTACGCACCCGAACTGACCGGCATCGGCAAGTACAGCGCCGAGCTGGCCGAATGGCTGGCCGCGCACGGCCACGAGGTCAGCGTGGTGACCGCCCCGCCCTACTATCCGCAATGGCAAGTACATGACGGCTACCGCGCGGGACGCTACCAGAAGGAAGTGCGACGCGGCGTGACCGTGCGCCGCGCCCCGCTGTGGGTGCCCGCGCGTCCCGGCGGGCTGAAACGCCTGATCCACCTGGCCAGCTTCGCCGTGTCCAGCCTGCCGTCGCTGCTGCGCGCGGCGGCGGGGCGGCCGGACTTGATCCTGGTGGTGGAGCCCGCGTTGTTCTGCGCGCCGGCCGCCTGGATCACGGCGCGCCTGTGCGGCGCGCGCGCGTGGCTGCATATACAGGACTACGAAGTGGACGCCGCGTTTGAACTGGGCCTGCTCAAGGGAGCCGGCCTGCGCGCGGTGGTGAAGCGGGCCGAGCGCTGGCTGATGCGCCGCTTCGATCGAGTGTCGACCATTTCCCAGCGCATGCTGGATTTGGCGCTGGCCAAGGGCGTGGAGCCCGACCGCGCGGTGCTGCTGCCCAACTGGATCGACGTCAACGCCATCACGCCGCGTGCAGAGGGTGGCGACTATCGCGCCGAGCTGGGCATTCCCGGCAATGCGATCGTGGCGCTGTATTCCGGAAATATGGGCGGCAAGCAAGGCTTGCAGACGCTGGCGGATGTGGCGCGCCGCTTAAGCCGGGAGAGCCGGCTGTGGTTTGTGTTTTGCGGGCAAGGTCCGGAGCGCGCGCCATTGGAAGCGGCGTGCCAGGGCTTGGCTCGCGTGGTGTTTCTGGATTTGCAGCCGGCCGATCGGCTGGGCGCGTTGTTGAACACCGCGGATATTCATTTGCTGCCGCAACGCGCCGGCGCGGCCGACCTGGTGATGCCGTCGAAGCTGACCGGGATGCTGGCCAGCGGACGGCCCGTGGTGTGCGGCGCGGCGCGGGGGACCGAGCTTGCGAGCGTGGTGGCGCGCTGCGGGTTGGTGACGCCGCCCGAGGATGCCGAGGCGATGGCCGAAGCGGTGCGCAAGCTGAGCTACAACGCAGCGATCCGCGAAACGCTGGGCGCGGCGGCGCGGTTGTATGCGTTGAATAATCTGGATGTGGACGCGGTGCTGGCGGCGGCGGAAAGAGAATTTGGGAAGGTGGTGGGGGGGAAGGAAGCGGCGGCGGTGGGGAGGTAGGGAGGTAGGGAGGTAGGTAGGCGGGTGGCAGGCAGGTTGCAGGTGGCAGGTAGCAGGTAGCAGGTAGCAGGTAGCAGGTAGGCGGGTATTTGAGTTTTGCGGGAGAAAGGACGGGGATTTTCTGCCGTCCTTTTTTGTTTTGGCGCTGCTTGATGGGTTGCGCGCGATCGGTGGTGTGTTCTTGCCGAGGTCTTGCCGCGCTCCACCCATCCTACGTGCCACGGCGCAGCGCCCGTTGCCGCGCTTCACCCATCCTACTTGCCACGGCGCAGCGCCCGTAGGATGGGTG
>RCUJ01001978.1_pt1 | contig 10370 bp, 8 predicted proteins | sample 2166321 | NCBI WGS metagenome assembly RCUJ01 (sample SAMN09932808, study PRJNA488358) | compost metagenome | feature: garden; material: soil; isolation source: compost soil in an enriched community after 118 h of incubation | place: Germany: Experimental Botanical Garden Goettingen | collected... | reverse complement strand
GCGCAAGGGCGATGTGGTACGGGTTGACGCCGGGGAGATGATTCCCGGTGACGGTGAAGTGATCGAAGGCATCGCGGCGGTCAACGAAGCGGCGATTACCGGCGAATCCGCACCGGTGATTCGTGAGTCCGGCGGTGATCGTTCGGCAGTCACCGGCAATACCCGGCTGGTCTCCGACTGGTTGCTGGTGCGCATCACCGCCAACCCGGGTGAGTCGACCCTGGACCGCATGATCGCGCTGGTGGAAGGTGCCAAGCGACAGAAAACGCCGAACGAAGTGGCGCTGGATATTCTGCTGATCGGCCTGACCATGATCTTCCTGGTGGTGGTCGTGACCCTGCAGCCGTTCGCCCACTTCGCCAGTGGCAACCTGCCGCTGGTGTTTCTGGTGGCACTGTTGGTGACGCTGATACCTACCACCATCGGTGGCTTACTGTCGGCCATCGGTATTGCCGGCATGGACCGCTTAGTGCGCTTGAACGTCATCGCCAAATCCGGTCGTGCGGTGGAAGCCGCGGGTGACGTGCATGTGTTGATGCTGGACAAGACCGGCACCATCACCTTCGGTAACCGTCGTTGCAGCGCTATTTACGCAGCGCCTGGTGTCAGCTCCAAGGAGCTGGCCGAAGGGGCGCTGTTCGCCTCGCTGGCCGATGACACGGCCGAGGGCAAGTCGATTGTCGAGTACCTGCGCGGCCTTTATCCACAGGCCGAGCCGTCCGCTGAGGCGCTGACCGCCGTGCCATTCAGCGCCGAGACCCGCTTGTCCGGTGTTGACTATCAAGGCCGTGTCTATCGCAAGGGGGCCGTGGATTCGGTGCTGGCGTTTGTTGGCCTGACGCGTGCCGACATGTTGCCGCCGATGTCCCGGGAAATCGACAAGATCGCCCAGAGCGGTGGTACGCCGTTGCTGGTGTGTGCCGATGGCAAGTTGCTCGGCGCGATCCACCTCAAGGACGTGGTCAAGCCGGGTATCCGTGAGCGTTTCGCCGAGCTGCGCAAGCTGGGGATTCGCACTGTCATGGTCACCGGCGACAATCCGTTGACCGCCGCCGCGATTGCCGCTGAAGCCGGCGTGGATGACGTGTTGGCCGAGGCCACACCCGAGAAAAAACTCGCCCGCATTCGTCACGAGCAAAACGACGGTCGTCTGGTGGCCATGTGTGGCGACGGCGCCAACGATGCTCCGGCACTGGCTCAAGCGGATGTCGGGATGGCGATGAACGACGGCACGCAGGCCGCTCGCGAAGCGGCGAACATGGTCGATCTCGACAGCGATCCGACCAAGCTGCTGGACGTGGTGCAGATCGGCAAGGAGTTGCTGGTTACCCGTGGTGCGCTGACGACGTTCTCCATCGCCAACGACGTCGCCAAGTACTTTGCGATCCTGCCGGCCTTGTTCGCCTCGATTTATCCACAGCTGGGCGTGCTGAACATCATGCACTTGAGCAGTCCACAAAGCGCGATTCTGTCGGCCATCGTCTTCAACGCCCTGATTATCGTTGGATTGATCCCGTTGGCGTTGCGTGGGGTACGAGTCCAGGCCGCGAGCGCGGCGCATCTGCTGCGTCGCAATCTGCTGATCTACGGCGTGGGTGGCCTCGTGGTGCCGTTCGTGGGCATCAAGCTGATCGACATGCTGCTGACGGCGCTGCACCTGGTGTAACTGCTGCACGCCGCGCCGCGGGCGTGGCGTTCACCCTGAATTGAGGTTTTTGACATGTCCACAATGATTCGTCCGGCCTTGAGCCTGCTTGTCCTGATGACGCTGGTCACGGGCGTCGCTTATCCACTGGTGGTGACCGGTATCGCCCAGGTCGCCTTCCCCGGCCAGGCCAATGGCAGCCTGGTGCGTGATGCCGATGGCAAGGTTCGTGGCTCTTCCCTGATTGCCCAGGATTTCGTCGGTGACGCCTGGTTCCACCCACGGCCATCGGCCGGCGGATTTGCCACGGTTGCCAGCGGCGCCAGCAACCTGGCACCGAGCAATCCGGCCCTGGCGACGCGGGTGATCGACGACGCCACCCAGCAGTGGGTCCCAGGCCAGGGGCCGGTTCCCCTGGCGTTGCTGACCACGTCCGGCAGTGGCCTCGATCCACACTTGCCACCTGCCGCGATTACCTATCAACTGGCGCGGGTGGCAGCAGCGCGTGATGTGCCGGTTGCCACCTTGCAACAGTTGCTCGATGCCCACATCGAACAGCCATTGGTGGGACCACCAGTGGTCAATGTGCTGGAGTTGAACCGGGCACTGGAAGCATTGTAGAAACGTGATTGACCGGGACGCCGAGCGTCCCGCTCTGCATTCCCGCGCCAAACCCGGGAACGAACAACCTGAAAGAAAGAGACCCTGATGAGCGACTCCGGCCGCGCCGATGCACTGCTAGCTGAACTGCCCCGCGACGGTCGCGGTCGACTCAAGGTTTTTCTGGGCGCCGCCCCCGGTGTCGGCAAGACCTACGCCATGCTGCAGGCCGCCCACACCCAGTTGCGTCAGGGCGTGAAAGTCATCGCCGGGGTGGTGGAAACCCATGGTCGCGCCGAGACCGAAGCGCTGCTCGCCGGCTTGGCGCAGCAACCCCTGGTGCGCTCCGAATACCGTGGCGTGATGCTGGAGGAAATGGACCTCGACGGCCTGCTCAAGGCCAGGCCGAAACTGGTGCTGGTGGATGAACTGGCACACAGCAATGCCCCCGGCAGCCGGCATGCCAAGCGCTGGCAGGACATCCAGGAGCTGCTTGCGGCGGGGATCGACGTGTACACCACCGTCAATGTCCAGCACCTTGAAAGTCTCAACGATCAGGTGCGCGGTATCACCGGCGTTCAAGTGCGTGAAACCTTGCCCGACTGGGTGCTGCAGGAAGCCTACGAGCTGCTGTTGATCGACCTGCCTCCGCGTGAACTGCTGGAGCGCCTGCGTGACGGCAAGGTCTACGTGCCCGAACAGGCGCGGGCGGCTATTGATGCCTTCTTCACCCAGACCAACCTCACCGCGCTGCGTGAGCTGGCCATGCAAACGGCGGCGGCCCAGGTCGATGATGACCTCAGTCGCGGCTATCGACAGCTGGGGCAGGCGGCCCCCGCGGTACGTGGTCGCTTGCTGGTGGGGGTGGACGGCGATGCCCAGGCTGAGCGCCTGGTGCGTCACGCCAGTCGGGTTGCGCAGCGCCGGCATTTGCCCTGGAGCCTGGTGCACGTGGATAACGGCCGCGTGGGCGATGAACAGTCGCGCTTGCGGCTGCAAAATGCCCAGCAATTGGCGGAACGGCTGGGCGGGGAGGTGGTACTGCTGCGCGCCGGTGAAGTGGCGAAAACCCTGATCCAGCACGCCGCCGAGCGGCGTGCCAGCCTGCTGTTGGTCGGTCAGTCGCGCCCGCGCCTGCGTCGTCGAGTGTTGGGCGGCGGGTTGGCGTCGCGCTTGTTGCGCAATGCCCGAGGTCTGGAAATCAACGTTCTGGACAGCGACGAACAACAGTTCCAGCCACGTCAGCGTTCGGTGCAGTCGCTGGTCTGGTTCGACTATGCGCTGGCGCTGCTGGCAACGGTGCTGGCTACGGGTATTGCGTGGGCGGTGTCGAGCCTGCTGCCGTTGCCGAACATTTCGCTGGTGTTCCTTGCGGCGGTGTTGCTGGTGGCGGTGCGCAGCAGCCTGGGACCGGCGCTGGCGTGCGCGGCGTTGTCCTTTCTGACCTACGACTTTCTGTTTATTCCACCGACCTTCTCCTTCGCGATCCAGCGTGAAGAGGATGTGCTGACGTTGCTGTTTTTCCTGTTGATGGCGGCGCTCACCGGCAACCTGGCGGCGCGCCAGCGGCGACAGTTGCAGGCATTGCGCGACACCCAGGAGGAAACCAGCGAGTTGCTCGACCTGTCGCGCAAACTCACTGCGGCCACCGACCGGCAGGCCGTGGTCAGCGCGGCCGCGCAGCACCTGGTGGGCTGGAGCGATATGCAACTGTGCCTGGTCAATCGTGACGGGCAGGCGGGCTGGAAGGTCGAAGCCGGTGGTCCGTTGCAGTTTTCCGACGCCGAGCGCGCCGCGGCCGATTGGGCCTGGCAGCACGATCAACCGGCCGGTATGGGCACGGGCACCTTGCCGTTCGGCCGCTGGTGGTGGTGGCCGTTGTCGATCGACGACGGGCCGTTGGGCCTGCTCGGTGTTTGCCCGAAGGAGGGACAGTCGCTCAGTGGCCAGCGCCGGCGGTTGCTGACCGCATTGAGCCAACCGCTGGCCCAAGCGTTGGCCCGCGCCCAGTTGGCCGAAGACCTTGAAGCCGCGCGCCTGCACGGTGAAACCGAACAGTTGCGCAGCGCTCTGCTGGCTTCGGTATCCCACGATCTGCGCACGCCGCTGACCTCCATGCGCGGCAGTATCGACAGCCTGCTGGCACTGGGTGAGGCGATTCCGTTGGCGGATCGTCGCGAGTTGCTTGAAGGTACCCGGGATGAAGCCGAGCGCCTGGATCGCTACATCCAGAACCTGCTGGACATGACGCGCCTGGGGCACGGCGCATTGAAGCTGGCGCGGGACTGGGTGTCGCCTGCCGATATCGTCGGCAGCTCGCTTAACCGCCTGCGCGCGGTGCTGGCACCCTTGCAGGTGAGCACCGAGGTGCCGGGTGAGCTGCCGCTGCTCTTTGTGCATGCGGCATTGATCGAGCAGGCGCTGGTCAACATACTGGAAAACGCCGCACGCTTTTCACCGGTCCATGGCCGCTTGCAACTGAGTGCCGGTGTCGGCGACAGCGAACTGTTTTTCTCCGTGAGTGATGAAGGCCCGGGTATTCCCGAGGAAGAGCGGGCGAAGATCTTCGACATGTTCTACACCGCCGCCCGGGGTGATAGAGGGGGGCAGGGGACGGGCCTGGGCCTGGCGATCTGTCAGGGCATGGTCGGTGCGCACGGTGGGCGAATCAGCGTGGCCGACGGCATTGACGGGCGCGGCACCTGCATCACCATTCACCTGCCGTTGCAGGAGCAGCCGGGGATGGACAGTGAAGCTTGATGCGACCTGCGCTACGCTTGCGGCTCTTTGTTTGCCATTTCCTCTTATTGATGTGAATCCATGAGCCAGACCGCGACCATCCTGGTCATTGACGATGAACCGCAGATCCGCAAATTCCTGCGCATCAGCCTGGCCTCCCAGGGCTACAAAGTGCTTGAAGCCGGCACCGGCAACGAAGGCCTGGCCCAGGCCGCGCTGAACAAACCGGACCTGCTGGTGCTCGACCTCGGCCTGCCCGACATGGACGGCCAGCAAGTGCTGCGCGAGTTTCGCGAATGGTCGACGGCGCCGGTGCTGGTGCTGTCGGTGCGCGCCAGCGAAGGGCAGAAAGTCGAAGCCCTGGACGGCGGCGCCAACGACTATGTGACCAAGCCGTTCGGCATTCAGGAGTTTCTGGCGCGGGTCCGTGCATTGTTGCGTCAGGCTCCCGCGGGCGAAGCCCGGGAGGCGGCGTTGTCCTTCGGTCCGTTGACCGTGGACCTGGCGTACCGACGGGTGCTGCTCGATGGCGCCGAGGTGGCGTTGACCCGCAAGGAGTACGCCGTGCTGGCGCAATTGGCGCGCCATGCCGGGCGGGTCATCACCCAGCAGCAACTGCTCAAGGATATCTGGGGCCCGACCCATGTCGAGGACAGTCATTACCTGCGGATCGTGGTCGGGCACCTGCGGCAGAAGCTGGCAGACGACCCGACCCGACCCCGGTTCATCCTGACCGAGGCGGGGGTGGGGTATCGGTTGTTGAGCGAGGGGAGCCAATGATCCCGCCCGGGATGCGGGCTCCTCAGTCGCGCTCGTTCTCGTAGCGATCCAGGGTGTCGCGGGCAATTTCCCGTCCCAGGGCGATCAGTTCCGGCGCCTTGTAGAACTCGAAGAACCGGCAGACCCGTTTCGGTACGTTGATCAGGATGTCCGGTGGGTAACCGGCGATCTTGTATTGCGCCAAGGAGGTTTGCATCACCTCGAAACTCTGGTTGATCAAGTCCAGTAGCGAAGCCGGACCGACGTTGTCGATGATGAACGACCCTGTGGCGGATTTCGGAGCGCCCTCGTTTTCCGGGCCAGCGGCGGGTTGCTGGGCTTCGGGATCGGGTGACTCGATCCACGGATTGATCTCGGCGGCCTCGCTGCGCAGTGCTTCCTGCTCCAGCAGCAGTAATTGTTCGGCTTGTTTACGGCGAAACGGCAGGTGCGAACCCACGGAGTTGATCAGGCTGTCGAACCGGCTTTTGAACGCGGCGGGACGCTGGATCACCGGCAGTTGGTAATGCTTCTGGTTGGTGGAGTTGAGGTTGACCGCGATGATCAGGTCACAATGGCTCGACACCACCGGCACGATCGGCAGCGGGTTGAGAATGCCGCCGTCCACCAGCATGCGGTTGCCTTGCATGACGGGCGTGAACAGGCTCGGAATGGCCGCCGAGGCACGCATGGCCTGGTGCAGGCAACCTTCCTGGAACCAGATTTCCTGCTGGTTGGTCAGGTCGGCGGCAACGGCGGTATAGGGGATGCGCAAGTCTTCGATGTTGATCTCGCCGACGATCTTGCGGATCTGCCCGAAGACTTTCTCGCCACGAATGGCGCCCAGGCGAAAACTCACGTCCACCAGGCGCAGCACATCGAGGTAGTCCAGGCTTTCGATCCAGTCGCGGTAATCGTTGAGTTTGCCGGCGGCATAAATGCCACCGACCACCGCGCCCATGGAGCAGCCGGCAACACAGGCAATGTCGTAGCCACGGCGTTCAATTTCTTCGATGACCCCAATATGGGCATAGCCCCGGGCGCCACCTGAGCCCAGCACCAGTGCGACACGCTTTTTCATGTACTCGTCCTTACGTCAAACAGGCCTCAACAATGCACCCATCGAGGGGCGTGCTTCAATCATGTTGATCGGGCGTGCATGATGCGCGTCGTTTTTTCGACATTCGATGACGGCACATGAGTGCCCTGGCGGACGCTATAGTTTCCAGCGACGCTGCAAGGCACTTTTGGCCGCGTTGACCGTCTTACCCCGCATGATTGTTTTTTTACCTTGAGGTGTTATTGATGAAAGCCTGGATCTGTCTGCCATTGATTGCGTTGGTACTTGCCGGTTGCGCGGGTAAAACCGCCTACCGTGACAGTTGTGGTAGCCAACTGGATGCGGCCTGGAAAGAGCTGGATCTGGCCAAGGCCGAAGGGTTTGCCGGTACCGTGAGTTATTCCAAGGCGTTGTCGTTGCTGACCGGGGCCAAGACCCAGCAGCAGTTCGAGGCCTTCGAAGGTTGCGCCAACAAGGCCCAGAAGGCGCGCTTCTATATCCGTGAGTCCCGCGCGGGTCGTTGAGCCATCCATGACCTGGCGCAATACAGGTGCCAGGTAGCCGGCCCAGTATGGGCCTATGCTTGTGCTCTGGTGTGGATGCCTGACCTGGGAGAAGACGATGTCTGCGTTGGTAGATCGGTTAGTGTCCCGGGTCCTGGGGCTGGAGGTGCGTTTGCTGGCCTGTCAGGCCCGGCTGAGTGCGAGCACCGACGCCGAAGCGCTGCATGACTTGCGCATCTCGGTTCGCCGTTTGCGCAGCCTGTTGCGACCCTTGCGGGGCTTGCCCGGGGTTGAGCAACTGGAGGCGGCCGCGGCGGCGGTCGGCACCCTGACGACCCCTCTGCGCGACCGTGAAGTGCTGGCTGTCTATCTGCTGCAGCATGGGCAGCGGCAAGCGGCCGAGCATCGCATGCTGCAGATGAGCCAGGCGTACCCGGCGGTAGCGGACAGCCCGCAGCTGGCGCAGTTGATGATGATCCTCGACGCGTTTCCGCGTTTTCTACGCGCCTGTGAGCGCCAGGGGTTGCTCAAAGGCTTGCGCAGGCGTATCGAGAAGCGTCTGGCCAAGCAGTGGAAAACCCTGGATGACACCCTGCACGATCCCGCCCACGACCGCCACCGCCTGCGTCTGTTGATCAAGCGGGTGCGCTATGCCATCGAAGCCTACCCCGAGCTGGATCGCCTGCCAGCGGCCGCCACGGCACGGCTCAAGGCGGCACAAGGCGCCCTGGGGGATTGGCATGATTGTTTGCAATGGCTGGCGCGGGCCGAGCATGAGCCCGACTTGTCGCCCTGCGTGGCGGGCTGGAAGGTGACCATGGCCACGGCTGAAAGCCGTGCCGATCGGGTGCTCGACAAACTCAGTGCGGCCTGTTTCAAGTCTTGAACATGGGGCATTGCCCGAGCATCCGGCCTATCTGTCCGTTTCTTTGGCCGGAATAGGCGCTGTACCAGGGGCGAAGGCTGGTTAAGATCCGTCAGTCTTTTCCTAGCCTTGAGGTGTTCATGCGCTTTTCAGAATTACTCGACGCCGTGCGCAACTCGCCTGATGAGCTGATGATACCGGCGCAGTGGGGGCAGGGCCGCGCCAGTTTCGGTGGTCTGGTGGCCGCGCTGCAGTACGAAGCCATGCGCGCGAAAGTGCCGGCCGAACGCCCGGTGCGCTCGTTGGCGATTACCTTTGTCGGTCCGGCCGAGCCCGGTGTTCCCATCCGCTTCGAAGTGGAAGTCTTGCGTGAAGGCAAGGCGGTCAGCCAGGTACTGGGTCGAGCGCTGCAAAATGGTCAGGTGGTGACCCTGGTTCAGGGCAGCTTCGGTGCCTCGCGTCCTTCCGAAGTCGCGGTGACGGCCCTGCCGGCACCCGAGATGATGCATTGGGACGATTGCCAGGAGCTGCCCTACATCAACGGCGTGATGCCTGAGTTCATGCGCCACCTGGCGATGCGCTGGGGTGTCGGTGGCATGCCGTTCACCGGCAACAAGTCCCGGGACATGGGGGGCTGGGTTCGCTTGCGCGGCGACGTGAAGGATGAGCCGGTGAGCGAAGCGCACATTCTGGCGCTGGTGGACGCCTGGCCACCGGCCTTGTTGCCGCACCTGGCGAAGCCCGCGGCAGGCAGTACCCTGACCTGGACCATCGAATTCGTACAGCCCTTGCTGGCCGTGAGCACGCTGGACTGGTGCAAGTACCATGTGGAAATCGAGCATGCCCGTGATGGATACGGGCATGCCGCCGCCGCGTTGTGGAACCAGGAGGGCGAGTTGATTGCCCTCAGCCGACAGACCGTGACGATTTTCGCTTAACGATCTTTATGGCGGTGGCGTTCGCACCAGGCGCGCCACCAGCGGCCACTGAAGAGAAATCGCGGGAACGTCAGGAACTGCTCCACCAGCAAGCGCGACACCGCATCCTTGCGATCACTGAATGGCTCGGAGGCCTGCGCCTCCAGGCTGTGACCATGACGCTGCAAGCCCAGGGCTGCCAGCAGGCCGACGATGCCGATGGCGACGTTCCCAAGGTTCAGGCTGAATACTCCGGAAACGATCAGCAAAAATGCCAGGATGAACAGCGGCACGGCAATCAGGTGCAACACCAGATTGGTCGGATGCTGGTGATTGTTCGGGTACGCTCGCCATTGCCAGGCGGGGAGGTTGGGGTGGCGTTTGCCCATCGTGATAGTCCTCGATCCGTGAAACTCATACCTGAAGAATAGGCGGGGTAGAGGTCGACGGCGAATCAAGGTTGGCTATCGAAGTGATAGGCGGTCATGGCCAATGATGAGGGGGCCGGGTTAGAGCTTCAATTGCCCGATGGCCTTGCTCAACTCGCCCGCCAGTGTTGCCAGCTCATTGCTGGTGGTGGCCGAGTCCACGGTCTGCTGTACGGTTGACTCGGTGACGTCACGAATACTCACCACGGCGCGGTTCATTTCTTCGGCGACCTGGCTCTGCTGCTCGGCGGCCACCGCAATCTGGGTATTGCTTTCACGCATCTGTGCCACGGCGCTGGTGATCTGCGCCAGTGCGGCATCCGCCTCCCGGGCCTGTTGCATGCAGTCGTCGGCCTTGTAGGAACTCTCCTGCATGAAGTCCACGGCGTCCCGGGTACCGGTCTGCAAGGTCGACACCATGCGAGTGATTTCGTCGGTAGAGGCCTGCGCGCGCTTGGCCAGGTTGCGCACCTCGTCGGCAACCACGGCGAAGCCTCGACCCATTTCCCCGGCCCGCGCCGCTTCAATGGCGGCGTTCAGGGCCAGCAGGTTGGTTTGCTCGGCGATGCTATGGATCACGCTGACCACGCCATTGATTTTCTGACTGTCCTCGGCCAGGCGTTGAATCATCTCGGCGGTCTGCTGCACGCCGGTGGACAGCCCGGCAATCGAGCGCTGCACCCGCGTCACCACTTCCTGGCCACTACCGGCCAGGGTATCGGCCGATTGTGAAAGGTCACGGGTGGCGCCCGCGTGCTGGGCGATGTGATAGACCGTGGCGGTCATTTCATTGATCGCCGTGGCGGCCTGATCGGTTTCGCTTTGCTGGCCCAGCATGCCGTGGCGCACTTCAT
>RCUJ01001977.1_pt1 | contig 10373 bp, 8 predicted proteins | sample 2166321 | NCBI WGS metagenome assembly RCUJ01 (sample SAMN09932808, study PRJNA488358) | compost metagenome | feature: garden; material: soil; isolation source: compost soil in an enriched community after 118 h of incubation | place: Germany: Experimental Botanical Garden Goettingen | collected... | reverse complement strand
TATAAAGAGAAATAAAGGAAAAGCCAAACATGCTTTCCCATTCCGCCCAGCCACTGCCCCCCGGACTGCGTCCATGCGTATCCTTCTGATCGAAGACGAAGCCGAACTCGCCCTTTGGCTTGCCCGAAGCCTGGCCAGGCATGCCGGCTTTGTCGTCGAATGGGCCGATGACGGACTGGTTGCCGAAAGACGGCTGGCAATTGAAGAATTCGACGCGGTCATCCTGGATCTCGGACTTCCGGGCATGGACGGCCATACCTTGCTGGCGAAGATTCGCGCGCGAGACGACCGTACGCCGGTGCTGGTCCTGACCGCGCGCGATTCATTGGCCGAAAGAATCGGAACGCTTCACCAGGGAGCGGACGATTTCCTGCCAAAACCGTTTGTCCTGGAAGAACTCGAGGCCCGGCTGATTGCGCTCATTCGCCGCAGTCGCGGGCGTGAACATCCGCGCCTTGCGCTGGGAAACCTGGTTTTTGAAACCTCCGCGCAGAAATTCACGGTCAGCGGACAGCCTTTGCAGTTATCCCCACGTGAACATGCGGTGCTTCGGGTTCTCATCCAGAAAAGCGGGGAACCCATCAACAAACAGCAGATTCTTGACCGCATCCTTACCCACGATGCGGACATCAACCTGGAAGCCATCGAGGTCCTGGTTCACCGATTGCGCAAAAAATTGGCGGAAACCGGCGTTCAGATCGTGACCATGCGAGGCATGGGCTACTGCCTGGAGAACCTTGTTGACAACTAGAAGTCCGAAAAAAAACGCTTTTTTTGCGACGAAAAAACGAAATCGGACGCTGAAAAGCCAGTTGCTCTGGTGGCTGATTCCTACGCTCGTCTTCGTGATGATGGGCGCCCTGTGGCTGTCGAACCACCAATTGCGCAACCAGGTCGACAGTGCGTACGACCGGTCGCTCTCTGGAGCGCTGCGCGCGATCGACCACAACATATCCACAGCCAGCGGTGGATTAGCCATGGAGCAGCCATACCTGATGCTGGAATTTTTCGAGCTCACGGCCAATGGCAGCGTTTTCTACCGGGTCGCGACAGAGGACGGGCTGGCCGAAATCGGCCACGCCGACCTGCCCATGCCGGACCAGCCGCTGGTCTCCGGCGAACCGCGGTTTTTCTACGCGACTTACCAGGGGTCGCCGGTCAGGGTTGCCGCCCTGGCTCGGCCCATGGATCCGCCGCTGTACGCGAACAAAGGGGGACGGGTCATCGTGCAGGTGGCCGAAGGGCTGGAAAGCCGTCAGGCGTTTCTCCACAAGGTGCTGGTGCGTTCCGTGGAACGCGACCTGGCAGTGATCCTGATCAGCGTTCTGGTGATCGTGCTGGGCGTTTTCATGGCCTTGCGTCCCCTCGTCCGGCTCCGCCAGGAGGTCGAAGGACGTTCCGCGGACGATTTAAGCCCCGTGAGCGCTTCCGACATGCCAGGTGAGGTCCTACCCCTGGTTGCCGCCGTAAATCTCCATATGGCCCGTTTTGCGGCGTTGGGGAGGGTTCAAAGCCAGTTCCTGGACGACGCATCGCATCAGTTGCGCACGCCATTGTCGGTTTTGCGGACCCAGACGGCATATGCCCTGCGCGAAACAGACCCCCAGGAGGTCCGTACAGCCCTTCTGGCGATGCAAGAGGGGTTGGACAGGGCCGTACGCACCACCAACCAGATGCTCGCCCTGGCGCGCGCCAAGGACGCTTCCCTGGCCGAAGGTGGATTCACCCCCGAACCCGTGGATCTGGTGGACCTGGCTGACGGGGTCATCCGGGGACTGCTTCCCAGCGCCCGCGGCCGGCAACTCGATATCGGCCTGGAAGCCGATCAGCGGCCCGTGGCGGTCAGTGGAGCCGAGTGGCTGCTGCGGGAAGCGGTCAGCAACCTGGTCGATAACGCCATCCGCTATGCGTCCACGGGCGGGGTGGTCACCGTAAGGATCCAGGTCGCAGCCGGGGAAGCGCGGCTGGTCGTAGAGGATGACGGCCCCGGCATGTCCGCCGAGGATATCGCCCGGGCCTGCGTCCGGTTCCGCCGGGGCGCGGCAGGCAAAAACAAGCCGGGCGCTGGCCTGGGCCTGGCGATCGTGGGCACCATTGCCGAAATGCTGGGCGCCCGCCTGGTCCTGGAGAACCGGGTTCCGCTACCGGGGCTGCGAGCAGCGTTGGTGTTTACCCTGGGTTTGGAGCGGAATGCTGCGGCGCGTCACGAAAACGGCCGAAATTGAAAGGTTGTGGAAAGCTTCGATTTTGTACGGTTGCGTCCACTGGAGCCGCCGACGCGCACGGATTGCCCTGAGGGCGCTTCCAGCCATACCTAGACCTATAAATCCTGGAGACGCAAAAATGCAGACGAGTCTGAAGCTGCGCCTGGCCGCTGTCGCGGCGCTTGGCGCGATTACCCTGTCCCTGGGCGCGGCCCACGCCGCCGAGGAGCCCCGCCGTCCGGAATGCATCGCGCCGGCACAGCCGGGTGGTGGATTCGACCTGACCTGCCGCCTGGCCACCGAAGGCCTGAAGCAGAGCGGCGCGCTCAAGAACGCCATGCGCATCGTCTACATGCCCGGCGGCATCGGCGCCGTCGCCTACAACAACATCGTCGCCCAGCATCCCAACGAACCGGGCACGATCGTCGCGTTTTCGGGTGGCTCACTGCTCAACCTCGCCCAGGGCAAATTCGGCAAGTACAACGTCAACGACGTGCGCTGGCTGGCCGCCATCGGTACGGACTACGGCGTGGCCGTCGTGCGCAACGATTCCCCGTATACCGATTTGAAGAGCCTGATGGACGCCTTCAAGCAGGATCCCACCAAGATCGTGCTTGGCGCCGGCGGCACCGTGGGCAGCCAGGACTGGATGAAGGCTGCGCTGACCGCCAAGGCGGCGGGCGTGGACTTCAAGAAAATGCGGTTCGTGGCGTTCGAAGGCGGCGGCGAGGCCGTGACCGCGCTGCGCGGCGGGCATATCCAGGCCTACATGGGCGATGCGGCGGAAGCATTCACGATGCTGGAAGGCGGTGCGCCCATCCGCGTGCTGGCCGTGTTCAACGACCAGCGCCTGCCGGGCAAGCTGGGGTCGGTGCCCACCGCGAAGGAACAAGGCTACGACATCGTATGGCCCATCATCCGCGGCTTCTACGTGGGTCCCAAGGTGTCCGATAGCGACTATCAGTTCTGGGTCGACGCCTTCAACAAGGCCACCTCCGCGCCCGAGTTCGAAAAATTGCGTCAGCAACAGGGTCTGTTCCCGTTCAACAAGACGGGCCCCGAACTCGACGCCTACGTGAAAAACCAGGTCAAGCAGTACGGCGAACTGGCAGACTCGTTCGGCCTGGTGAAGAAGTAAGCCTCAAGGCTGTCCCTCTCGATCTCTCGCCCACCTGGGCCTGTCCGCCGCCGGCCGTGCCGGCGGCGGACAGGGATCGCTGCGCCGCACGGCGCGACTACAACGGAAAAGTGGATCATGAACGATCGAATCTTGGGCATTGCGGCCCTGGCGTTATCCGCCTTCATGACGGTGGCCGGATGGGGAATCGAAGCCCCGTTCGCCTATGAACCCGTTGGCCCGCGCGCCTTCCCGCTGCTGCTGGCGCTGATCATCGGCTTGTGCGGGCTGTGGCTGGTCTACAAGGGCGGCCATGCTGTCGAAGCCAATCCGCCGGGCGCCAACGCGCGCATCGCGCTGATGGTTGCGTTCGCGGCGGCGTATGCCTTCTTGTTCCAGTGGCTGGGCTTTGTCATCGCCACTTCCCTGATGACGGTCTTTGTGGGCCGCCTGTTCGGGGGTGGCTGGGTCAAATGCGCCATCGGTGGCGTCGTCATGAGCCTTTTCTTTTTCGTGCTTTTCGACAAGGTGCTGGACGTGGTCCTGCCGGGCGGAATGCTGGAGAACCTGATATGAGCGGCATTCTTGATCATCTGTCGATTGGCTTTGGCGTCGCCTTTTCGTTCACGAACATCCTGGTGGCGGCGATCGGTTCGTTCATCGGGACGATGGTGGGGGTGCTGCCTGGGCTGGGGCCGGTCAACGGCGTGGCCATGCTGATACCGATTGCCTTCGCCATGAACCTGCCACCCGAAACCGCCTTGATCCTGCTGGCGGCCGTGTACGTGGGAGCGGAGTACGGCGGCCGCATCACGGCCATCCTGCTGAACGTGCCCGGCGAGGCCAGCGCCATCATGACCACGTTGGACGGCTATCCGCTGGCCCGCCAGGGGCTCGCCAACGTGGCGCTGTCGTTGTCGGCTTGGTCGGCGTTCTTCGGCGCGATTGTCTCGGTCGTGGGCATCATTCTGCTGGCGCCGATGCTGGCGAAATGGGCGTTGGCCTTTGGTCCCGCCGAGTATTTCGTGCTGATGATATTCGCGTTCTGCTGCCTCACCAGCCTGCTAGGCAAACAGCCCGTGAAGGGCGTGCTGGCGGCGATGATCGGTCTGTCGATATCCGTGGTCGGCGTGGATGCGAACTCGGGCGTGTATCGCTACACCTTCGAGTCCGTCCATCTGGCCGACGGCATCGATTTCGTCGTGGTGGTGATCGCGTTGTTCGCGGTCAGCGAGATGCTGGAAATGCTCGAGAAGGTGATGGCGGGCCACAGCGTCGAGGTCAAGCCCAGTGGCCGCAAGCTGTTCAACCTGAAAGAGATGGCGTTCACCTGGTGGAGCGTCGTGCGCAGCGCGCTGGTGGGCTTCGGCGTGGGCGTGCTGCCCGGAGCCGGCGCCAGCGTGGCCGCGGCCGTGGCGTACTCGCAGGAAAAACGCATCATCGAAGCCAAGGATCCCGAAGCCAAATTCGGAAAGGGCGACATGCGCGGCCTGGTCGCGCCGGAAGCGGCGGCAACCGCTTCGGCGATCGGCTCTTTTGTGCCGATGCTGACGCTGGGCGTGCCGGGTTCAGGCACCACCGCGGTGATGATGGGCGCGCTGACGCTCTACAACATCACGCCGGGCCCGGTGCTCTTTGAAACCAAGCCCGAACTGGTGTGGGGCCTGATTGCATCGCTGTTCGTGGCCAACGTTCTGCTGTTCGTCATGAACGTGCCGCTGGTGCGGTTCTTTTCCAAAGTGTTGTCGGTGCCGGGCTGGTTGATGGTGCCGGGAATTCTGTGCATCAGCTACATCGGCGTGTATGCCATCAATGCGGGCACATTCGACCTGTTGCTGGTCGCCGGCATAGGAACGATCGGCTATTTCCTGCGCAAGTTGGGCGTACCGATGGCGCCGCTGGTGCTGGGCGTGGTGCTGGGAAATATGATGGAGCAGAACCTGCGCCGGGCGCTGTCGATGACCGATGGCGATGTGCGCGTGCTGTTCGCCAGCCCGGTGTCGATCGCGTTGTGGTCGGGAGCGGCCGCGGTCGTGATCCTGCCGCAGATCATGCGCCGGATTCGCGCAGCCAAAAAGGTTGCCGCTGGACCGGTTTGATGTCGTGCTGGCCATGACGCCAAAGCGGCAGCGGGCCAGATGTTGAATCAACGCCGGAAACTTCAAGGGGCGCCGTCTGGCGCCCCTCTTTTCATGCGCCGCCTTTGGGCACGAATTTTCTTTATACGAGTGATTACTCGCTTTTGTACAACATCAAACCTGGCTCAGTCTTTCAAGTGCGGCATCCAGCGTTGCGTCCTTCTTGGCGAAGCAGAAACGCACGATGCGATGATTCGACTCCGGCGCATCGGGCTGCCGATAGAACGCTGATACAGGAATGACCGTCACCCCATGCTTGACGGTCAGATCCCGCGCGAAATCGGCTTCGTTCTGCTTTGATATGTGGCTGTAGTCGGCCAGCAGGAAGAACGTGCCCGGGCTTGGAAGGGGGCGGAAACGTGTTTTGGCCAGGCCTTGCGAAAGACGGTCGCGCTTGGCTTGGTAGAAGGCCGGCAGATCCTGATAAGGTTTGGGATCACGCATGAATTCAGCCAACGCAAACTGCATCGGCGAAGGAACCGTGAACACCATGAATTGGTGAACCTTGCGTAGCTCGGCGCTCAGGTGGCGCGGGGCGCAGCAGTAGCCGATCTTCCAGCCCGTGGTGTGATAGGTTTTTCCGAACGACGAGATCACGAACGCGTGTTCGGCCAGCAGCGGGCGGCGCGCCACGCTGGCGTGCGGCTTGCCGTCGAACACGATGTGTTCATAGACTTCATCGGACACGAGCAGCACGCCGGTGTCGCGGACAATCGCCTCCAGCGCGTCCAGGTCGCTTTCTTCCAGTACGGCGCCAGTCGGATTGTGCGGGAAATTCAGCATCAGAAGGCGCGTCTTGGACGTGATGGCGTCGCGTACCCGCTGCCAGTCGATGCGGTAGTAGGGATCAGCCTCGGTGGGGGCGCGCAGCGGCACTGGCACAGCCGTGCCACCCGCCAGGCGTATCGCGGGCAGATAAGAGTCGTAGCAGGGTTCGATGACGACGACTTCATCGCCGCCGCCGACCGCGGCCAATACCGTGGCCATCAGCGCCTCGGTGGCGCCGCTGGTGACCGTGATTTCGGTCTCGGGGTCGTAGGCGTGGCCGTAGAGTTCGCGCGTCTTGGCGGCGATGGCTTCGCGCAGCGGCGCGACGCCTGGCATGTACGGATACTGGTTGTGGCCTTCGGCCATGGCCTTGGTCACCAGCGCGCACAGTGCGGGATCCGGATCAAAGTCTGGAAAGCCCTGTCCCAGGTTGATGGCCTTGTGCTCGATGGCCAGGCGGCTCATCACGGTGAAGATGGTGGTGCCGACGTCGGGGAGTTTGGATCGGATCATGTTGGATGCGAAGGTGAACGCTGATGGGCAAGGAAAGTTCTCGTAAGTATCCCACTAACTCATAATTCGTTTTTCATGTGGTTCCAACACGGACGGGATTGTGGTTCAGAACATGCTGGTGCGGGTGGCGGGCGGTTTCGGGATTGCGCTGATTGGCGCGTTGCTGGCGGTGTGGGTGAACATGCCCTTGCCCTGGATGCTGGGGGCGCTGCTTCTGACCGCCGCCACGCGGATCGGCGGGCTGGGCACGGCGTGTCCAAGGCCCGCGCGCAATGGCGGGCAGTGGGTGATCGGCACGTCGCTGGGTCTGTATTTCACGCCGCAGGTGATCGGCCATATCGGCAGCAACGCCGGCCCGATTCTTGTGGGCATGTTCTTCGCGGTCGCGCTGGCGTTCATGGGAACCGCGATCCTGCGCCGGTACACCGATGTCGACTTCAAGACGGCGTGGTTCTCTTCCGCGATCGGCGGTGCAAGCGAGATGGCCAGCCTGGCGGAACGCCATGGGGCGCGCATCGATCGCGTGGCGACGGCGCACAGTGTGCGGGTGCTGCTGGTGGTGGTGACCGTCCCGTTCATCTTTCAATGGTGGGGCGTGGCCGGGCTGGATCCCACGGTGCCGGGTCCAAAGGACGTGCATGGCTTGGGACTGGCTGCGCTGATTGCGCTGACCTGCGTCGGCGGCATGGCCTTCATGAGGCTGCGCCTGCCGAACCCGTGGGTGCTCGGACCCATGCTTGTCGCCATGGTCCTGACGGCGTCCAGCATTGAGCTATCCGCCTTGCCCGACTACGTTCCAAAGATTGGCCAGCTCTTGATCGGCTGGTCGCTAGGCGATCGCTACCGGCCGGATTTCTTCCGTTCGGCGCCGCGCTTCATTGCCGCCGTGGCGGGGTTCACGGTCCTGGCATTGACGCTGGCGTTTGGGGTAGGGGCAGTTCTGTCCTGGTGGTCGGCGGCGCCCATTCCCACCTTGATTCTGGGGACGACGCCAGGCGGGATCGCGGAGATGGCAATCACCGCGAAAGTGCTTCAGCTGGGCGTTCCGGTAGTGACCGCGTTCCACGTCACGCGCATGGTTTTCGTGGTGATCGTCACTGGTCCCATCTACGGCTTTCTGGCGCGCCGGCAGGGGAATTCCGCCTAGCGGTATTGCGATTCCAGTCTGAAAAATACGACATTGGGGTAAACAACTATATGAGTCTGTAATGCCGGATGAGTATGCTGATTCCGCAGGTGATTCAAGCAGCGCGCAGACCCGGTCTGCCGCACTGGCGGCAAGCGGGAACATAGGTTTTGCACCGATCGTTCAGTTCGCACGGCGTCCTTGATTCATTGCATTTCGAGTTAATTACAGGACGCTAGAAAAAATGGCTCAGAAGGGCAAAGTTAAGTGGTTCAACGCTGACAAGGGTTTCGGTTTCATTACGCCGGATGTTGGTGGCACCGATGTTTTCGCACACTTTTCCGCCATCCAGGGCCGCGGCTATCGCAGCCTGAACGAAGGCCAGGAAGTCGAATTCGAAGTTAAAGATGGTCCGAAAGGACCTCAAGCGGCCGAAATTCGCCCGCTCTAAATCGGGAAATCCCAATTTCCCGTCAGCCAGGTTAGACCTGGCTACAACGCCCCAAGACCTTCGGGTCTGGGGCGTTGTGTCGTTTGGGCCGCCATTATTTTCAGCTGGTGCGAGATGAAAGTTAGTGCTTACTAACACACTCTCCAGCCTTGGATAAGTCTGTGGACAATTATTTCCAAGGCCGTGGATTTTGATGCGCAATAATGAAGCATATGTCCCCGTCGATGGCGAGTTTTGCACAGTTTTCCTGCTTATCCAAACTCCCTTTCTTAATGATCCAGTCGTGCCCGGCGATATTGGATATACCTGTCCGGTTTTAGTAGAAAGATCGCTTTTCCCAGGGAAAACTAGCTAAAAGCGCCTGTTTTGGCGCTTTTCCTACGCGCTCTTCCTAAGCGGGCGGCAGATGCTTACGGTGATTTTCAGGCTGCTTCAAGGCGCGTTGGGCGTTGTTGTTCACAAAGATATCCCCACCCCGGTTATGCACAGAATTACACCCTTGAGTAGTCAAAATTAGGGGACTGTGCCTGTGGATAGAAATGGGGATAGACGGCCAAGATCCATCTTTCGGGTCGCGGCATTTGTCCAATCGCGGGAGCGCTGATGGACGTAGCGGCCGGCTGTCAGTTGTTTTACGCGCATGGCGTACCCGCCACCCGCCCACCACTTTTCCACAGGGTTTACCAATACGGCGCCTTCCTCGGCCATATGGATGATGGCGCGTCGGCGGCAGTCCGAGGAAGATAATTGTTGGGTCAAGCAAACCGCTTATTCAGATCTGGCGACCGACAGTGCGGTCAGTTGACGGAACAACACTGTGGATAAAGTCCCAGCCCTTTTCGTGGGCGGTTTGACTCAGTCACGGATATGGAGTTCCCCCCGGGATCAGTGGCCCCCGGCATGAACGCGCCGTTCGCGCGGCTTGAGGCGATGGACTTCCCCACACCTGATTTCAACTCCGGGTGCACAGCGTTGTGGATATCTCGTTTCACCACTACGCACGCTGGATGGCGAGCAGCATTTCTGCGTGTTCCGCTAAGGGCTTTTGAAGTCGAGTGTTGCAGCACGGATTACGTTGCATGGCTCTGCTTCAGTGATCACTTAACTTATCCCCAGAGTTGTTCCACGTGAAACGTCCGGACCTGACAAATCCGTGGGGTGGTGGGTCTCTGTTGATAAATGTGTGCGTAACTTCCACACGCTATCCCAAAATCGCCATTTTTACCTATGACTGCCATCCCTGCTGAATCTGTGGATAAGCCCGGTGTTCAGTAAAGAGAGTGACGTCGGAACGGTTGCTGACGTGGTGGCCATCTGATCACTTTCTATGCAGCGGAACTCATACTGGGACGGGGTTATTTGGCCCGCTTGCGCACCGGAGTACTGTTCGCGTACTTATCGCAATCAGTTGATTGGGGTGAATCTCGAAAAGTGATGGTCCAACCTTTGCTCTCTTCGCCCCACCTAGAAAGAAAAAGGTCTTTTTTTGGGCATAGGGTAGGGTAGGGTGGAATAAATCGATATTTTTCTCAATTTTTACCTTTCTCTGAAAATGGGGCTGTTGTCGGATTAAGGAAGAAAGTGAGAGCCTTTCGAGACGAACCGTGCGGAAATAGCGCTACCCCTCCGCTCGAAGCCATTGAAGCGAGGTTGGTTGTGGTGTGTTTCACGTGAAACGTCGCAAAGCCGTTTCCGTGAACGCACAATTTCTCATTCACCGAGGATGATGTTCCACGTGAAACATGCCGCCTCCGTTGTCGCCCGCCGAGGCCTTCTCCTATGGACGATAGAAGAATCGGCTGGGATGACCCGCCCTGGTCAGGCTGTATGTTCGGGGGTGAAGTCTTTTGGAGTGAGGACGTTTCTCCCAGGCAAACGTAGCGTCTGTGGACGGGCTGCGCGTTGCGGGCGTGCTGAGTGTACGCCGCTCGGTATTTGTCGTCGTCCAGTGCGATGCCTAAGGTTTCCACACTTGGGCGAACAGGCCGTAGGCGAATTGTTAGTAGCGAACTCGGTGGGTTGGCGAAGCTCATGTGACGTTTCACGTGAAACATGT
>RCUJ01001974.1_pt1 | contig 10380 bp, 18 predicted proteins | sample 2166321 | NCBI WGS metagenome assembly RCUJ01 (sample SAMN09932808, study PRJNA488358) | compost metagenome | feature: garden; material: soil; isolation source: compost soil in an enriched community after 118 h of incubation | place: Germany: Experimental Botanical Garden Goettingen | collected... | reverse complement strand
GGCCAGTTCCGACATCGGTGAACTGCTTAGCCGGCTCGCCGTTCGCCTTGAAGTCGGAGTTTGGGGAGCAATGGAACCAAAAACCAACGTAAGGCCCAGAAGTTGGTTAGCCACCGAAGAGAAAGCCCAGCTAAACCTGCCTGCCGCTTAGCTATGCTTGGTTTGCTGCCAGTGCTGATCGAGCAGATTGGGCCTTCCGACGCCCTCTGTGGTCCACCGTACTGTCACAATGCCCGGTCTAGTGGGGTGAACGAGAGAACGAGGAAATTTGCCAACCACGCCCGTGAAGGCGTTTCACCCAACTTGACGCTTATTTAGAGTTTGGTAGCAGAAGGAGTTTTACCGTGAACCTGACACAGTTTTTCGCAAAAATTGGGGCGCCACTTAAGAATCCGCGCTGGTCTTGGGGAGGTATCCGCGAGGATGGCACGGTAGTTCTGCGCGTTTGGCAAGATCGAAAAATAAAACATGATGGCGCGCATTACATGCAGTTATCACATCTCCAAAAATACAGCGAAGGGCAAGATAATCTCGGCTACATGGAGCGCCTCGATCATATAAACCGCATTAAGGATGGAGCTAGGTGCTATTTGGTTATATGTCTTGCCAAAGACCCAGACAGCTCCCCGAGAGAAATCCGAAGCTTTAACAAAAACAATCTATTTCTCGGCGGAAAACTAGTCGAAATAGACCATGATTGGTTCGTTGAAATTTCAACCAGCATTCCAGTGTAATCTGCAACTTAACACGTCGTGAGTAGTTCGCACATTTCGATCACCACGCTTGCGCCAAAGGAGCCTCACCATGAACAGCAGACAAATTGTCCTTATGGCATTTCTGGCTCTCTCGGCCGCAGCGACAGTTAGCGCACAAGATTCCAAAGCATACGCCCAAATGGCTACGGCTTCTTGGAGCGCCTTTGAGTGTTCTTCGTTGGCCTCGAAGGCTGGAAAGCCAAAGGAACAAGAGCGTCTGTTCCTATATGGCTATGAACAAGGAAAAACGTTTATATCAGCGGTACAAGCGGGGAAGGTTGAACAAAAAGATCTCTCCTCGGAGGCACCATGGATCATGCTGTTACTGCTTGAAGGCCCAAGTCCGGACTTTATGCTCGGACGTATATATGAGTCTGCGCAAAACTCCGCACTGAAGGATGTGTATAAAACTGGAGACCAGTTCAACTCGGATGAAGAGCAAATAGCTATTGCTGCTAACGAGTTTAGGAAGCTCAACTGCCAGCTTATTGGCAATGTGCGCTAACAAATAAATCCGGCGGCCCGCCAACTTCGAAAGTTTGGCGCCAAGTTCAGAGGGATGCACATGACACAAACCGACCGAGAAGTACTTTTCGCCAATGAAGCGTTTATTGTCGGCGTGCTGCAAGCCGTTTCGGGTGGTGCTGTAGTGGCAGCGATCTCTCAGGCAGATTCCCTTGTAAAATGGGCGGGGCGCACGTCCTTCTTGCTCTTCATAACGTCTGCGTCACTGGCATTGGGGCTCGTGTTGACGCCAATGCCGAATTGACCCACGTGCTGACGCAAGACTACCCCACCTTTAAATCGGCACAATTCCAGTAAAGGTAGTGGTTCGAGAGGAGTCTGACCGGGTCAATGATATCTCGGCAACTGGGTCAATTCGGTGTCGGCGCCAACACCCCGGTATTTTTCTCTCGTCGGGCACGGCCGCTAATGTAGCAGCCCAGCCCAAGACTACCTTCAGCCGCACGGAATGCATCGTGCCCCTAAATTACGCAATATAGCAATTAGCCACCATCGATATACATCAACGCATTCTTAAATTTTTCCAATCGTACTTGGCTGGTGCTCTCTGCAGATAAGGTCGATGGCAAGGCGGGTCAATGGTTCCTGGGTCAATCCGCAGAACGGCTCACCGTCTAATTGCTGATGGAAACTGCAGGTCTTGCATAAACCGAAAGTCGGTACCCTTTCGTTCTGCTGGATGCTTCTCAGCAGATCGCCCAGCAGCAATTCGAGCTCATCTGCCTTCACGCCCATCCGGTCTGTCGCTTCAACGAGAAACTTCGGAGGGGTGACGGAAGCCAGCAAGATTCGTGCTGAATCGGTCAATTCGAGATGAACGCTCCGCTTGTCGCGTTGATCTTGGCTCTTGACGATAAAGCCGTTGGCCTCAAGGCTTTTTAGGGACTGCGAGACAGTCCCCTTGGTCAACCCAAGGTAATCCGTCACTGCCAGCGGCGTGTTTGAGTAGCGATTACAGCGAGCCAGGTACATCAAGGCGCTCAGGTGAGTGGGCTGAACATCAACCAGCAGCGGGTGCTGACGGTACCACATGCGCATCAGGCTCGAGAGCCGCTCAAAAAGATCAAAAAGCGTTGTTCCAGTCATGGTCACCCCCAGAAAAATAGTATCGTATAAAAACTATATTGACAAAGGTCGTGAGCAGACTAACCTGCAAACTGGTATCGACTAGATACTAAAATAGAGGATATAAAGATGGCTACCGCTCGCTTTTACCACGCTGGTTGCGCCGTTTGTATCAATGCTGAACAAACCCTGCTGCACCTTCTGGATCCCAAGGTGAAGATCGAGGTCGTTCACCTCGGTCAGGCCCCTGCGCGCATCGCTGAAGCCGAAGCTGCTGGTGTCAAGTCGGTTCCTGCCCTGGTTGTCGATGGACAGATTCTGCATCTGAACTTCGGTGCCGCTCTTTCCGATCTCAAATAGGGAGCCACCTTGAAAACGCACTGCGTCCAACATGAGTGGGTTAGAGGGGTTTGAAGGCGACGTTAATGCATTCCGATTGGTCGAGGGGCTTGAGATATAGGCGTATGGGGAGGGATACACCGTACATCAAAAGCCCCGAGATGAGGTTATGATCATTTCCACTCAGCGGCTATACCGCGTCTGGCATTGCTTACATAGATGGGTGACTATAGATTCTTTAGACCACTACATACGCCAGCGCGTCTCGCGTCATCAGGTTATTTCGAGGCGCATACAAAGCCAGAAACACAAATATAACTATCTAACAATATCAATAGCTTATAATAGATATGCGTGAATTCCGCCTTTTTCGGCACACCCCTTAGTTAAGCAAGGTGTGATGATCGGGCGGACTGGCTAGTTAGGAATTTTCTTTTCGTGGGATTTCGGTCAAATTGCGCCTTATTTGGCCACCCACTCATAACGTCCATTCGCCGTCATTTGCGTTTGATCTGACGTAGTATTTTCATACAGGATGACTACCTCAATGCCGCCGCACCTTGATAAGTAGTCAAGACCAACGCACATCGCAGCTAAGGAACCCCATGCGAGTAATGATCCTGGAAAATGACTCTTGGAGTGCAGACCTACTCAAACAGATCGTGTTGAGTATTCGTCCCGGTGTCCAAGTCGATCAGTTCACCCGAGTCCAGAATGCGATTGAGGCCTGGCAGCTTGCTCCCTACCAATTGGTCTTGACCGAATGGAATCTATCCGATGCCACCGGCATCAATCTGCTGAAAAGGATCCGCCAGGAAGATCACAGCACACCTGTGGTCATCGTCACCGGCTATGCAGAACGGGCTAGTATAATGGCGGTTCGCACTCTGGGAGTTAGCGCCTTCATCACCAAGCCGTTTCAAGTGCCGCGTGTAATCGAGTACCTTGCGAAGTTGATTCCACAACCTGACTCAGCCCCCAACAGCCCGTTCTTGGGGGAGGATTTGATCGCGTATCTTGCCGGGAAAGATGTCGGTGAACTCGACATGCCGTTGAACGGCAAGGTGCGGGAGCAGCTGTTGAGCTGTCTCAAAGGAGAGGAGCAAGATCTGCGTGAACTCGCTGAGTCGTGGCGACATGACCCTGCCCTGTGCGCCAAATTGATTGCCGTCGCCAACAGTAGCGCCTATAACAATGGTTGCAGGCCATGCCTCAACCACATAGAGGCTCTACGCAAACTTGGCGTGCAAACTTGCCTCAATTTGGCCATGGGGATGGCATTGCGGCAGTACACCGAACAAGCAAATCCTCTGCTTCAACTGAAAATCCAAACTCAGTTGGACGAAATTGAACGCCTCAGCGATCGAACGACAGCCTTATCAAGGCAGTGCCGCATTGATCCAGCTCCTCTGCACATTGCTGCGCTGCTCCATCGGATGGGCGAGCTATGTGTGCTCCACCTCGCTCAGATCTGGGAAAACATCGGCAACATCATTGACAACGATCAGCTCATGCAAGCCATTGCCAAGTTCAGCGGCCCCTTCGCCATTAACCTGAAAGCCCATTGGGGCTTGCCCATACCTCTGCGCGAATTGATCGGGGCAGTTTATGTATTGCCACCGGCCCAGGTACGGCGCGAGCAGGTGGTGATGCGCCTGGCAGCTTCAGAGCTCCAAGGAGAAGAACTCTCGACGATCGAGAGGCTGAAGAGACTGGCGGGGCTGGCTTAACTCAATTGCTCTGGGGGGGGGGCTATTACTCGTGACCGAGCTGTCGATACGGCCTTATCATCATCCGCCTCGGTGCCTTTCTTACGTTCCTCTTAGCCAACATGAGTAAGCTAGATCCGTTCAGATCTAGCCGAACCTTCAGGATATCGAGCGTTGTCATGCTTACCCGACCTACTGCGTAGTGCCTCTGCAGCAATCCGCTGAAGACGCCGACCGGCATGCCCTGACGTTGCAGCTGAACACGAAAATCAACCTGCAGGGCCAAGTGCATGGCATAGGGGATGGGCACGCCGGTTACCGGCAGGTCGCTCCGGAACAGTTTGCCCGCGCACGTGACAGCGCCCTAGAAAGCGGTCTGCATTTCTCTGCGCAGCTTTGGCAAGCGCTCAACAAGCTGGCCGAAGCGGTGCTGGTCGAAAACTCCGAACGCTCCCGCAGCGGTGCTGGTGGCCGCTGAGCCCACGGGTGCTGAGAGGTGCCGATGAGCGACAGCGCCATCAACTGCCTGAATCGATCCGGCCACCGAATACACCTAGCGGCTGAAATGATCCGCCGTTAGGTGCGCTCCGGTCACAGACCGTGCTTTGTTGCCGCGGAAGTTGGCTCGGTTTCTCGTTGGACTTAACTTGGCTCGCGTCCTCTGCGTTTCGCAGACTGCACTCACCTCGCTCATCGGGCGGCGATGGCATTTGAACTGCAATGGCGCGTTCAGTAGTCCAGCGATCTGAACACCGGTCTGCCATGCTCATCGATACGCAGGAGCTTGCTGAGCGCCTCCACAGCGGCTGCGATGGCCTCGGTGTGGCGCGCGAAGTAGCTGCGGTCATAGACCTGATGCAGCATCGGCTCGGCATCGGAATTATGCGGTTGGATGGCAATAAACGCCAAGGCATGGTCACCGTTGAGGCGGGTCTCGGTCCAGGCTGCGTGCCCTGGGGAGTTTCGTCGGTTCATGGCGGGCTCCGGTAGGTTGCGTCTCACTTTGAGGGTTCCAAATATGGCTCCCTCCAGGTTGGATGGAGAGATATCCGATCGGAGAGCAGCCGTTTAGTAGCGGCAGTTCACCGGCTGCCCATTCCTTCTCAAATGCACTTTGGGCGTTCAGTTATCCGAACATTTGCTGATTCCTGCGTCGGCGTTAACGTTTGAATTAAGCCGAGCCGCGAAGCGGCTTCGGCTTCGGCTTGAATGAATTGTTAGGCGCCACGGCCGAGAACTTGCCTGAGCACCACGGCATCGTTGTGCAACTCGTCCTTGGCGGCGTAAACCAAAGTGATATTTCCTTGACGAGATAGCGCTTTGAGCTCTGACAGGGCCGGATTGCCTTTGAGTTCCGCGCGATACTTCATTTGAAACTCGGGCCACTTTTCAGGATCGTGTCCGAACCACTTGCGCAGTTCCGTGGATGGTGCCAAGTCTTTTAGCCAAAGATCGATCTTGAGCTCGGGTTTCGTTACTCCGCGTGGCCAAAGTCGGTCTACAAGAACTCGCATCCCATCGGTCTCAGCCGGTGGTTCGTAAGCTCGCTTTAGGGAAATACTCATTTTTCATCCCATGGCGCCTAACGCCTGTTTGTGCCATAGAGATCGCAGATTACGATTTCGGCAACTCGCTTGCTGTCAGCCGGCAGTCACCGCGACCACGAGCAATAGACCAACAACCAGCAGGAAGCCCATCAGCGCAAACGCAGTGCTGCGCAGTGAATGTCGATCCTCTGAACCCAGCAGATGCAATTGATCACCTCGGCAGGAGCCATTTCTGAACGTCATCCCGACATTACGCCGCCCATTTGCATTTGAATAACGATAAAAAATTGCAGATTGTATCGATATCATCGAATCAATTTGCGGGATGACGCCCAACTGCCTGAACTGGCGCGTGGGGCATGCCAGGCGCAGGCTGGATCGTGTCCCAGGAAGCGGTGTAACTGAAACCAGCTGAATGCTCGTTGTGAGCCTCGATAAATTGGCGGATGGCCGCCTTCAGGTCTCGACGACGCTGGTGACGGCGCCCCGGTACAGCGCTCGTCTTTCCAATTGTGCAAACCAGCCTTCAACGGCGTTCAGCCAAGACGCGCTGGTCGGTTGAAGTGCAATTTGAAACGCGGATGCTTTTCCAACCACTGCTTGATTGCAGCCGTTTTGTGGGTCGAACTGTTATCCAGAATCACATGCAGATCCAGTCCGGTTGGTGTGCTGCGTTCAATTTGTTGCAGAAAAGCCAGAAACTCCTTGGCTCGATGGCGCTTGGTAAACTGACGCACTCGGGTACTGAACTGTTCGAGATTGACGGCTATGACCTGTCGTTCGTTGCAGGTTGCTCGGGCTGGCTGGCATGCAAACTGGTGCCGGAACCACACAACCAGAAAACCTACGATCTGTTTATCGGCGAAGTCGTTGGCGCCTGGTCCGATACCCGGGTATTCAACAACGGGCACTGGCACTTCGAGACAGCCGATCCGGCCTGGCATAGCCTGCACTGCTTCGCGGGAGGTCATTACTACGCTACCGGTGAAGCCATGGATAGTGGTGGCAACAATCAGGAAAATAGTGCATGACTCGTTTTGAGAAGTGTCCACTGGGGCAGTCAGGCGTTGAAGTCAGCACCGTTGGTTTGGGCACGGTGCAGATCGGTTACAACCCACGCATCAACTACGAGCAAGCCCTGGCAATCGTCAAGGCGGCCGATGAGGGTGGAATACGCCATTCCGATACCGCACCGATGTATGGCTTCGGCAGAGCTGAATAAAGCCTCGGCCAGGCACTAAACGATCTTGGCACCAAGCTGCGCGGGCCTGTGGCCCGCCTGCTGTAATCGACAAGCGGGAAATAGTTCGACTTCCCAATTGCCCTCTCCAGGTTGTCTATAGTCATTCTGTGTCCTGGGTCGATTGCAATCAGCGCAGGAGATGAGCAGGTTTTGCCAGTTGGCTGCGAGCCAGTAGTAGCCGTCCGCGGTCTTGTTTCCTCCCCGAGGGACGTTGTGCAGCCGCACCTTGCCCTTCGGCCTATAGTGTTCCACATCCCCAGGTTGGTTACCCGCAAGCAACGATTAGCAGAACGCACATTTGCGGCCGAATAGCTCAGCGAGCTTCTGCCAGGCATAAGCGGCCACGGACTGATCCAAAAGCTCAAAGATCACGCCTCGAATCTGAAACTGATCATGCTGACCGGTTACGGTACGGTTGATGATGACACGGTGACGGCTATGAAAGAGGGCGCGCTCCATTTCCTGACCAAACCGGTCGCGCTGTCCGAGTTTAAATTGCTGCTCGACGAGGTCCTGACGAGCGAGCTGACGGAATGCATGCCGCCTTTCTACCCAGAAGGGGATAACGCATAACGCCGGGGTCGCCACACCATCCTTCGATGGTATTGCCGACTTAAAGGATGGGAGGAAAATACCAGGTCACGCCCATACTGCGTTGTCTGCTCGGCGCCGTGGAGCCGCTTTGCAAGATGGGGAGCAATATGAAACGCCCTGGCTGCCGGTGATAGGGATCACGCTCTACCGGCTTACGTGTCAATGTTATCCTCCAAGGGCCCGCCATGACCGGGTGGTTATTATCGAGGTGCGATCAGGTCACCTAGAGCACTGAGCGTCATCAGCAGGCTGAGTAGTGCAATTGCAGACATTGAGCCGCGGCAAAAGAGGGAGCGGCGAAGGCGTTCGCGCCCGGTCATGGCATGACCCTGCCGATGACGGGGAGCAGAACGATCGCCGGGCGATACGCGGCATATTTCATCGCTTATAGCCTGGCTTGCCGGTAAACCGCTATACGGGCTCGTTCGCCTCGCACGCACGACCGGGCCGAGCGCGTTGATATTCAGCCTGAGATTGACGGCTAGACGAAGCGCATTGCCATTGTTCGCCTGGAGATGCCACGACTTGTCGCGACCCGGAGAGTAAAAAGGATTGCCTGAGTCGGCATTGCATCGTTCAGTGCTGACAGCTCAAGCAATTTGTGATCATCCATGCCGCACCTCAATCCCCTTCCTGCCGTCCAGCATAATCAGTGCAAAACGAAGTGGCCAGAGAAGGTGCAAGTGCGCGGGCTCGTTTGACTCCCCACACAAGCGCAGAGCTCATCGTCTCGCCTGGAAGTGAAGCGTAATACTCCTCGACCATCATCTCCCCCGCACCCTCGTAAATGCCGATGACGGCTTGAATAACGCCGTTACGGGCAGCCCTGACCTGAACAACTAGTTCAGTACCAATCGCTAAGCACCTCCTCATGCGAGCGACTGGGAAGCTGACAGTCAGACCATGGCCAATATTGACTTCCTCTGTGTCGCATTTTCCCCTCCCTGAGTTTTTTGGTGACGGATGGCACCAGCGTTAACTTTAAAATATGGTCGTTTGACGCATAGTGGCCAGGTTGTCAGGTCAGTGCTAGCGCATCGTCGTAATATCGGCCAGCACGACCGCGAGATCGACTGCCAGGTAGAACCGGTCGCAGGCTGACAGATAGGCCATGCGCGGATGCTCCACCTCATCAAGCGCCGCTGACAGCTCCGGCCCCTGGGTCGCTTTGGCGGCATCAAATACCGCCGTAAAAGCGTCTGAAAACGGCTGCACCGCGGCCAACCGGATTTTGAGTTCTTTAGTGTCGATCATCGGCATGGAGGGGGCTCTGTTCCTGAATAAAAAGTGTGACGAGTCACGTGGAACGCCTACTCGGCATTGGCCTCGTCGTCGGCCGCGTCCAGGTGGGCTTTCAACCGTTCCGCTCATCATCTGCTCGGCCCCCAGCAGCATCTGCGTCACCGGGCTTCGCGGCCCCCTTTCGGTTGGCCAGTCAACAGGTCCTCATAGCCTTCCGTGATCAGTTCCTCACTGACCTCGGCATAGACCCTGGCGGAATAGCCGTTTTGAGTTGAATCGTGTGTTGAATATTGCATGGTTCGACAGGCTGGGATTAGTGCGCTTCTCATAACCTCAATCTCTCGAACCGCCCGGTGCGGACCCGCATGCCGGGTGGTGTGGCAGGGGAGCGGCCTGTGAAGGCCGTCCCCTATGCCGATAGGTGGGAATCAAGCGTAGTTTTGCGCTTCGCTTTTGTTTTCCACCAGGCCCAGGCATTCGTCGCTGTGGGTGCTGACCTTGTTGTACAGCGCAGCGTCGGTTTCCAGGGCCTTCTCACGCGCCGGGAAGATTTCCTTGAGCTTGGCAGCCCAAACGGTGCGGGTTTTTTCCGGGAAGCAGCGTTCGATCAGCTCGAGCATGATCGAAACGGTGACCGAAGCACCTGGCGAGGCGCCCAGCAGGGCGGCCAGGCTGCCGTCCTTGGCTGCTACCAGTTCGGTACCGAATTGCAGCACACCGCCTTTTTTCGGGTCTTTCTTGATGATCTGCACGCGTTGGCCGGCAACCTCCAGGCGCCAGTCCTCGGCCTTGGCCTCTGGATAGAAGCGACGCAGGGAATCCAGGCGTTGCTCCATGGACTGCATCGCTTCGCTCATCAGGTACTTGGTCAAGTCCATGTTGTCGCGAGCCACGGCCAACATCGGGCCAATGTTGGCGGCACGAACCGACATCGGCAGGTCAAGGAACGAGCCATGCTTGAGGAACTTGGTGGTGAAACCGGCGTATGGCCCGAACAGCAGGGAAGTCCTGCCTTCGACGACGCGGGTGTCCAGGTGCGGCACCGACATGGGCGGCGAACCGACCGCTGCCTGGCTGTAGACCTTGGCCTGGTGCTGCTTGACCACTTCCGGGTTGTCGCAACGCAGCCATTGGCCGCTGACCGGGAAGCCGCCAAAGCCCTTGCCTTCTTCGACACCCGACAGCTGTAGTAGCGGCAGGGCAGCGCCACCGGCGCCGAGGAAGACGAAGCGGGCGCTGACTTCGCGGGTCGAACCGCTGTTGACGTCCTTGATGCTGACTTCCCAGCCATCGCCCTTGCGTTTGAGGCCGGTGACCTTCCTGCAGTACTTGACCTGGGCATCGGGTGCGCTGGCCAGGTG
>RCUJ01001973.1_pt1 | contig 10381 bp, 11 predicted proteins | sample 2166321 | NCBI WGS metagenome assembly RCUJ01 (sample SAMN09932808, study PRJNA488358) | compost metagenome | feature: garden; material: soil; isolation source: compost soil in an enriched community after 118 h of incubation | place: Germany: Experimental Botanical Garden Goettingen | collected... | reverse complement strand
TTCCGCGGGGCCGCTGTTGTACCTGGTGGTGCGCGGCCTTCGCACCAGCAAGACCCGCCCGGTCGCTACGCAACAGGCGTGATGGACCCAGGGTCTGATGCCTGACGGGGAGCCAGTGCAAAGGTCAGTGCCATTCGCCCCGTTGGCACCTTCATGGTGTTCATCATCGGGGGGTGGTGCCAGGCACTGAGTTGCTGGCGTTGCTCGGCAGAACCGATATTCAGCTGTTCCAGCACCTCACAGACCACGGCATACAAAACACCCTGGTGACCGTCTTCGACTTTCACGGCGATACCCCGTGCCGGCTGGCCATCGCTGCCACGCACACCAATGGCGTAACTGGCGTCGGCCCCCACCTTGCCCACCAGTTGGCCGGCGTAGGCTTTCATCAGCGCAGTGCAGAAACGCCCCTCCCCGGCGACCAGTTCCGGGTGCCGGGTCATCGCCTGGTAGATTCGCGCCAGTGCGGCTTCACGGGGCGTCGTGGTGTCACTGGCCGCCGCCAGTTTGGCAAACAGCAAGGCCAGACGGTCGAGCGCAAACGCGGGAGTCGGCAGGTTACAGCCATCGATTGCCCATTGGATGCTTCCGGCGCGCACTTCGCAGACCGCGGCGACGGTGTCCATCACCCGGCGTTGCAGCGGATGCTGCGCAAGGTGATACCCCTCCAGCGGTTGTCCCAGGGCTTTGGCCGCCGCCAGCATGCCCGCGTGCTTGCCCGAGCAGTTGCTGCACGCGGGGGTGGGTTGAAAGTCGCGTCTGATCCAATCGAGATAGACCGCATCGCCTATCGGTGGGTGACCGCCACAGCGCATGTCCGCCTCGGTGGCACCCGACTTTGCGAGCAGATCGCGCGTCAGGCGAATATGCCGCTCTTCACTGCTGTGTGACGCGCACATCAAAGCCAGGTCCGACTCATCCAGGCCAAATGCTTCCAACGCACCGGTTTCCAGGATCGCCAATGCTTGAGCGGGCTTGACCGCCGATCTGGTCAGGGTCATGCGAAGCGGGTTACCAAAGCCACACAGCAACTGCCCTTGGGCGTCGACCACGGCAATGTGCGCCATATGGGTGTTCTCCACCGCTTCACCCCGGTAGACGATCGCGGCAATCGAGTCTTGCGTGTTCATTCAAACGCTCTCTGGTTCAAGTACTGGATGTCTCGACCATCGTCGGATGTGTCAGTCAGTGCAAGGGTGTCGACCAGACACGGCCTGCGGCCTCATGCCCCCACACCCTGTACGCTCACCTACAGACCGATCTTGTACAACGCCCCGTCGTCTTCATCCGTGAGTATATAAAGATAACCATCCGGCCCTTGGCGAACGTCGCGGATCCGTGCCTTGAGTTCGCCAAGCAAGCGCTCTTCATGCACCACCTTGTCGCCATCGAGTTGCAGGCGAATCAACTCCCGGGTCGCCAGGGTGCCAATGAACAGATTGTGCTGCCAGGCCTTGAAGCGGTCCGCGTCGTAGAACGCCATGCCACTGATTGCCGGCGACTGCTCCCAGACATGCAGCGGCCCCACCGTACCCTCGGCGGTTGTGCCCCCGGCTTCGGGGATGGGTAATCCCGAGTAGTCGATACCGTGGGTCGCCGTGGGCCAACCGTAGTTCGCCCCTCGCTCGATGAGGTTGACCTCATCGCCGCCTCTGGGGCCGTGCTCGTTTTCCCAGAGCTCGCCAGTCCAGGGGTTCAGCGCCGCACCTTGCGGATTGCGCTGGCCATATGACCAGATTTCCGGGCGCACTCCGGCTTGACCGACAAAGGGGTTGTCCTTCGGTACCTGCCCGTCGGAATGGATTCGCACGACCTTGCCTTGAAGCTTGTCGAGGTCTTGGGCGGTCTCCCGGACATTGTTCTCGCCCAGGGTGATGAACAGGTAACCGTCGCGATCGAACACCAGCCGTGAGCCGAAATGATTGCTGGTGGAGAGCTTGGGCTCCTGGCGAAAAATCACCCTGAAGTCGTTGAGCGCCGTCAGGTCCGCGGATAAGCGGCCACGCCCCACCGCCGTGCCGGCCTTGCCGTCCTCGCCACCGCCTTCGGCGTAGGACAGATAGACCATGCGATCGACCTTGAACTGTGGCGACAACACGACGTCGAGCAATCCCCCCTGGCCTTTGGCCCACACCTGGGGCACGCCACTGAGCGGTGCTGAACGCTTGCCCTCGGCACTGACCACTCGCAGGTCACCGGGGCGCTCGGTCACCAGCATGCCCTGCTGGTCGGGCAGGAACGCCAGCGCCCAGGGATGCACCAGGCCCCGAGTGACTTGCGTGACCTTGAGGGTGCCCTGTTCACTCGGCAACTGTTGGGTTTGCACGGCGAGCAGCGGCATCGAGGTCAGCAGCGCGCTGGCGCACAAGGTTGCCTGAAGCGATTTACGCAACATGTTCAGTTCCTTTTGAAATGGATGTTCGACCTGCGGTGAGCCCCCCCCTTTCAGCGGTTACTGGTGTCCGGGTCTCTGTGGGGAGGTGCCGGGGAAACATAGGGTTTCACCGTCGGCGGCGTGGCTCCGGGCCGTGGATAGCCATTGCCAATGCCGCCGTTATCCAGGGTCGGCAGGCGGGGAACCGGCACGGTGTTGGGGGCGCGAATCGCCGGCGCAGCGGGCTGGGTGCCCTGCATGCTGTTGGGGTTAACTCGACGAATCGGACTGTTGTAGGGATTGTTTTGGGGGCTGCCGGGAAGGTTCTGCGCCAGCAGTACGGGATACCCCGCCACCGCAGCCCCGGTGTCGACCTCTACGCCCGCCAACGCCAGTGAACCCAGCAGACCTGAGGTCAGCGCGGCGATACCCAAGACAAACCTGTTCATGGTGGAGGTCCTCCAATACATGCAGACACGTTGTTCGATACCACGCTACGCCCAGGGTTCGACGCTGTGAAGGAAATACTCCCAAAGAAGATGTAACACCAACGAACCTTGCCGTCGGAAACCGCCGTGCCTGGCGCCAACGAATCGAGGCAGGCAGCGGGATCGCCTCAGATCAGCACGATAATGGCCAGCAACCCGCCGAAAATCGCCCACTTTTCCAGGTAGTAGAGCGTGCGGTTGCTCTTTTTCAACGCCTTGCCCCGCAGGCGTATCTTGTAGATCTTGCCGAATGCCCGATTCAAGCCACCGGTTCTGTCGCCCGCATTGTTGGGGGCACCTGCAGACGACATCACGGTGCGGCTGAACCAGCCATTGAACGCCGCCGCCCAGCGGTATTTCATGGGGCGTTCGATGTCGCAGAACAGAATGATACGGTTCTGCCTGGTGGTGTTCTCGGCATAGTGGATGTAGGTCTCGTCGAACATCACGGCCTCACCGTCGCGCCAGTGATAGCGCTCGCCGTCGACGTCGATGTAGCACCCTTCATCATTCGGCGTTTCCAGGCCCAGGTGGTAACGGTAACAGCCGGCATACGGATCCCGATGGCGAACCAGCCTGGAGCCCGGTGGCAACTCGGCGAACATCGCGGCCTTGATCGAACCGATGCTTTGCACCAGCTCCGTGGTAAGGGGGCACAGCTTGGTGGCCGAGGGGTGACTGTCGCCATACCACTTCAGATAAAAACGCTTCCAGCCGGACTTGAAGAACGAGTTGAAGCCCACGTCGTCGTATTGATCCGAACGCTTGATCTCCCCGGCCCGCAGCAGGCTCTGTCCTTCGGCGCGGATTGCCTGCCAGTTGGCCTGCAACGGGCTCAGGTCCGGAAAATCAGCGGGGTCCAGGTACGGCTTGTTGGGGAGCCTGGAGAACAGATAGAGGAAGCAGTTGATCGGCGCCAGGAAGCTTGAGTGATCGCTTAGCTGGCGACCCAGCTTGTGCCGGATACGGCCACGCAGATGAACATACGCGATGGATAAAACGTAGAGGGAAATAAAGATGAGCTTCACGAAAAATCGTCACACGTCAGAGAAATACCTGCTGCGCACCACTGGGCAGATCGGAACGCAACGTCTGAAATTCAATAGCCAGAGGCTTAGCAAAGTGCCAGTTCAAGGCAATTGGCCGGTATTTTAGACATACTTTGTAACTCAGGGTTAACACCCAAGTGTGAAAAACCTTATGGTTTTTGTGTCGCCGGGGGCGTCTGTTCGTCGCGACCGACATCGCGCGCTCCCGCAGCCTGCCCCTGATCATGGAAGACACTCTGCCGGCCTTTGGTGCGCTGCCCCGGCACCTGATAACGCAGCGTTGCGGTGCGCTGCACGCCCCGTAAATAATTGTTTTTGATAAAGATTGATTGGGCATCGAGCACGATTTTCGCCCTAATGCGCGCCGAGGACGGTCAGCGGGGGAGCCAATGGAAGAGACACGGCTGTTCCGCCCGGGCGCTCTACGAGTACCGGCGGGTGCTGATCCTCCTCACTCCTTCTTTTCTTGAAATTTTTTGCCCTGCGCAAGCGAAAGCACACGCGGGGCATTTTTTTGTCGGTCTCGATGCCCATGGACGTGTTTGATGATTTGTGACGCCCCCCCCTTCCTGACAGTCCCACCATCGCTTCCTGACAAAGAGGTCGCGATCAAGCGACTGATCACTTATTCCGATTCCCGCACATATTCGCCATCTAGTACAAGTTGAGCGTCTATGCTGCATTTAGCCACCTCACACCTTTGCTGACCGCCGTCGGAGGCCTTCCCCATGATCCCCTCGCCCATCACCGAGAAGAGTTTGTCTCGGAATATGCTTGATGTACTGATTCGAGCAGGACTACTCACCATTCTGGCGATGTTCTGCTTCCGCATTTTCAGTCCGTTCCTGGATTTGATGCTGTGGTCGATCATCCTGGCAATCACTCTCTATCCACTGCATATCAAGTTCAAGAACCGACTGGGCCTGAGCAGCGGACACACCGCCACCCTGCTCGTACTGATCGCCGTTGCCATCCTGATGGTGCCGATCTATCTGCTGGGTACGTCCCTGGTGGACTCGGTGGAAAGTGCCATCGCCGTCGTCAAGAGCGATACCGTTCAGGTTCCACCACCACCCGAGGCCCTTGCCAGTTGGCCATTGGTAGGCAAACCCCTGAATGCCCTGTGGATGCAAGCCTCCAACGACCTGCCCCTGCTGATACAAAAGTACATCCCCGAAATCAAGGGCTTCAGCCTCTCGCTGCTGGGCAAGCTTGCCGGAGCCAGCATGGGCTTCCTGATTTTCATCTTCGCCCTGATCATCGCGGGGATCTTCATGGCCTATGGCCAAGCCGGTAGCCGGAGCGCGGTGAGCATTGTTTCGCGCATTTGCGGCCCGGACCGGGGCCCTAGCATCACCGTACTGTGCACCGCCACCATTCGCGCAGTGGCGCTGGGTGTGATCGGTATCGCCTTCATTCAAATGCTGCTGGTGGGTGCCGGCCTGATATTCAAGGGCATTCCCGGTGCAGGCCTGCTGGCCCTGGCGGTACTGCTGCTGGGCATCATGCAGCTGCCAGCGACCCTGATTACCATTCCGGTGATCATCTTCGCCTTCGCCACTGACGGTCCGACTACCGGGACCATTGTGTTTTCCATCTTTGTGTTTGTCGCAGGCCTGGTCGATAACGTCCTCAAGCCACTGCTGCTGGGGCGTGGTGTCGATGTACCGATGCCGGTGGTGTTGATCGGCGCATTGGGCGGCATGGTCACCGGGGGCATCATTGGTCTGTTTATCGGCCCGGTCGTGCTGGCGGTTGCCTATCAACTGTTCTGGCAATGGGTTGGTGACCAACCGCAAGACAAGGGGTCGAGCGACCAGACGAAGGCCTGACGCGACATGACGCATAGCATGTCCCTATCCGGTCCCGGGCGATTACTGCTGATTGGCGCACTTGGCCTCAGCGGTTGCATGCAGGTGGGACCGGACTTCAAGCCGCCGGCCGAGCCGTGGATGGAGCATTGGAGCAGCCCGCCGGTCGAGCGGGCCAGCCAACGCGCACAGAACCCGGACTTGCGCCAGTGGTGGCAGATATTCACCGACCCGGTGCTCGATCGCCTGATTGCCGAGTCGGACGCCCACAACTCGAATCTGAAGATTGCCGGCTTGCGGGTGATGGAGGCCCGCGCGCAACTGGGTATCGCCCAAGCCGGGCGCTACCCGCAGGTGCAACAGGTCGGCGCCGACAGCCTGTATGTTGATCGCGACCAGTCGGCGGGCCGCAACCCGCAAGACAGTCATTTCTGGCAATACAGCGCCGGCTACGATATTGGCTGGGAGATGGATTTCTGGGGGCGCTTCAGTCGCGCCATCGAGTCATCCGATGCCAGCTACTTCGCCGCCCAGGCCAACTATGAGGACGTCCTTGTGCTGTTGCGCGCACAAGTGGCCGATACCTACTTTGCCTTGCGCACCACCGAAGCCCGACTGCGTGTAGCCCGCGACAACGCGGAGCAACAAAAGCGCAGCTTTGAGATTACCGAGAAACTGTTCCAGAGCGGGCAAAGTGCCGAGCTCGACGTGCAACAGGCCAAGACCCAGTACCTGGGTACCCTGAGCAGCATTCCCAGCCTTGAAGACCAGGCGTTGCGTGCCCGCAACGCGCTGGCCGTACTCATTGGCCAGCCGCCCAGCGCCCTGTCCATGCTGGTGACCAACACCGGCCTGATCCCGCTGGTTGACCGGGCGGTGCTGCAGGACGTGCCGGCCGAACTGCTGTTACGCCGACCGGACGTGCGCGCCGCCGAACTGAACGTCGCGGCCCAGTCAGCCCTGATTGGCGTGGCCGAGTCCGACTTCTATCCCTCGTTGTCGCTGCTGGGCAGCATTGCCTGGTCCGCCAACTCGCTGGGTGGCACCTCCAATAGCCTGGACCTGGTGGGCGGCCCCAGCTTGCGCTGGAATGTCTTCGACTTCGGGCAGATCACTAACAATGTGCGGGTGCAGGATGCCCGCCTTCAACAATTGATCGAGGCCTACCGCGACAAAGTCCGCCAGGCCGCGCGCGAGGCCGACGACGCCGCCACCGGCTTGAACAAGGCGCTTGAACGCGAGCGCATCCTGCGCGACTCGGCCCTGGCGGCCAAGCGTTCGCTGGTGCTGGCCAATGCCCTGTATCGGGAAGGCTACTCGGACTTCCAGCGGGTGCTGGACGCCCAACGTGCCTTGCTGCAGCAAGAGGACAACTATCTGCTCAGTCGCGCCGATGCCGTGAGCAACTTGATTGCCCTGTACAAGTCGCTGGGTGGCGGTTGGTACAGCGCCCTGCCGAAAGTCGATCCCGGCACTCGCCAACTGATGGAAAAACGCACCGACTGGGGCGACATGCTGGATGAGTCCACCCCTGCACCACCGTCCCCTCTCGCGCCAAACAAGGTAAACGACCATGACTGAAGCCCCCCAGCCCGCCGCCAAGACGCCAGAGCCGGTGGCCGATCCGGTGAACAAGGGCGTCAAATGGGTGTTGCTGCTGATTGTGCTGAGCCTGGCCTGGTACCTGCTGGCCGACCGCTTCACCCCCTATACGCAACAGGCCCGCGTAGGGGCCTTTGTGATTCCGGTCGCCTCGGAAGTTTCGGGCCGGGTGATCCGGGTCAATGTCCGCAACAACCAGGACGTCAAGGCCGGCGATGTGCTGTTCGAGGTGGATCAGCAGCCGTACCAGATCGCCGTCGATCGCGCGCGCTCGGACCTTGACTCGACTCGTCGCCAGATTGCTGCCAGCACGGCCGGGATTGCCTCGGCACAAGCCTCCTTGCGCGCCGCCCAGGCCAACGAACTCAAGACCAAGCAGGACAACCAGCGCCTCGAGGGCCTGTATCGCCAGGACCCCGGGACAATCTCCGTACGCCTGCTGGAAGTTTCGCGGGCCAATCGTGAACAGGCGGTCAGCCAGGTCGCCGCCGCGCGGGCCGAAGTGCAACGAGCCCGCGAAACGGAAGGTGGCAGTGACGAAGACAACGCGATGCTGCGCAGCGCCGCCTCGGCCCTGGAAAAAGCCCAACTGGATCTGGCCAACACCCAGGTGCGCGCCAGTTCTGCCGGGTTGATCACCGACTTGCGCACCGATGTCGGGCAGTTTGCCGCCGCCGGCAACCCGGTCATGACCCTGATCGCCATCCACGACGTGTGGATCAGCGCCGACATGACCGAGAACAACCTGGGCCTGGTGGCCCCGGACACCCCGGTCTCCATTGTCCTCGACGCCCTGCCTGGCGAGGTCTTCGAAGGCCGGGTGCGCAGTATCGGTTATGGCGTGAGTGTCGGCCAGAGCACACCTCCCGGCTCACTGCCGACGGTGCAGAACAGCCGCGACTGGTTGCGTCCGGCGCAGCGCTTCCCGGTGATTATCGAGTTCGCCCCCGGTGCACTGGGCGAACTGCGTGATCTGCGTGGCATTCGTTCCGGCGGGCAGGCCGAGGTGATGGCCTTCCCTAGCGCCGGCAACCCGCTGAACCCGATCGGCCGCGTGTTCCTGCGATTCATGAGCTGGCTGTCCTATGCCTACTAAGCATGATCCTCGTGCCCAACGTACTCTGCGCCTGGCGACGGGCACGGCGTTGTGCCTGGCGATCAGCTTCGCGATGGAACTCTCGATCCCCTTCCTCGCGCCGGTGCTGTGCCTGCTGCTGGGCATGGCAAACCGGCCGTTATCCTTCAAGGCCGGGGTCGGCCTGGCACTGGCGGTGATGTTGACCACCGGCTGCGGACTGCTGCTGATCCCTGTGCTCGATTACTACCCGGCAACCGGGGTCCTGCTGATCAGCCTGGGGTTGTTCCTGGCATTCCGCCACGGCCTGCAGGGCGGCAACAACCTGATCGTCACTTTTCTGATGATTGGCTTGACCATGATTTCGGCAGCCGGTGTCGCCGATTTCGGGGCGGCGGTCGCGGTCATCGCCGCAATGGTCAGTGGCTTGTCGCTCGCCGTGCTGGCCGTGACGTGCAGCCATTGGCTGTTTCCCGAACCGGCCCAGCCCGCGCGACCACCCGCCACAGCCGCCATGCCGCCCGAGGAAGTCAACCGGGTGGCGTTGCGCGCCACCTTGATCGTGATCCCTACCTTCCTGCTGGCACTGATCGACCCGAGCAAATACCTGCCGATCATCCTCAAGGCGGTCAGCCTGGGGCAACAAAGCTCCACGACAAACACCCGCAACGCCGCTCACGAACTCCTGGGGTCTACCCTGCTCGGTGGCGTGCTGGCCATCGCGTTCTGGTGCGCGCTCAGCCTGTTCGTACACCTATGGATGTTTTTCCTGTGGATGCTGCTGTTCGGCTTACTGGTCGGACGCAAGCTGTATCGCCTGAGTCCAACATTGCAGACCCCCGGCTTCTGGCTCAATACCCTGATCACCATGATCATCCTGCTGGGTCAGTCGGTGCAGGACAGTGCCGCCGGCAAGGACGTCTACACCGCGTTTGCCATGCGCATGGGGCTGTTCATCGTCGTCACCCTCTATGCCTGCCTGATGGTGTATTGGCTCGAGCAACGCCGACCCGCCCCCAAACGCGCCCACTGAGGAAATTGCAATGCTGCACAATCTGCTGGCCGGTATACCCGTGATGTTGCTCTGCCTGCTGCTGCAAGGCGTTTTCGTGACCGTCTGCCTGCGCCAATACGTGAGAATCCGTGAAGCCCATGCCGGACGGATCTCGCAATGGATGAACATGGTCCTGTTGTCGACCGCGATGCTGCTGATGCTGATCGGCAACTTTGTGCAGATCGGCATCTGGGCCGCGCTGTTCATGCTGATCGGCGAATTCGATGATTACACCACTGCCGTGTATCACTCAGGCGTCAACTTCGCGACCCTGGGTTACGGCGACATGGTCATGTCCCCGTCCTGGCGCCTGTTGGGCCCAATGGAAGCGGCCAACGGCATCCTGATGTTTGGCGTCTCGACCGCCGTGATGACCGCGGCGGTCATGGACGTGATCAAGCACACCGTGCAGAGCCTGGAAAAACGCGCCGGGCGCTAACTGATGGGGCGGCACCCGCTGAACGATTCAACCCGTCTGTTGCATTGACGGGTTGAATCCACAGCCACGAACGAACGTCAGCACGCCCTGCGCCACTACCTCCACTTTCATTGACAAATGTCTGGGTATTGTTCGGCCGGGTCTGAATAATACTTTTTTCAGGTTCATAAATAGGCTATCGATGACCGCCCAGCTTTTTCCTGTTCATGGTCTCGTGAGCTTCACGCTCGCCATCGTGCTGCTGTTTCTCGGCAAGACCATCGTCCAGCACACCACCTTGCTGCGCCAATACTGCATTCCCGAATCGGTCGTCGGTGGCTTCATCTGCGCAGCGGTAACTACCCTGCTCTACTACGGTCTCAACATCCAGATCGAATTCGAGCTGCAGGTACGCGACACACTGCTGCTGTATTTCTTTGCCGGCATCGGCCTCAAATCGGATGTGCGCCAACTGATCAAGGGTGGGCGCCCGCTGCTGATCCTGGTCGT
>RCUJ01001968.1_pt1 | contig 10396 bp, 8 predicted proteins | sample 2166321 | NCBI WGS metagenome assembly RCUJ01 (sample SAMN09932808, study PRJNA488358) | compost metagenome | feature: garden; material: soil; isolation source: compost soil in an enriched community after 118 h of incubation | place: Germany: Experimental Botanical Garden Goettingen | collected... | reverse complement strand
GGTACTGCAGTTATGTGGGAGAGTATGTCGTCGCCTTTCTTTTCAAAACCCTGTTTCTAACGAAACGGGGTTTTTTGTTTTATATTACTTTGTGTTTTTAACCGCAAAGGCGCAAAGGTTTTTTTCTGTATGTTTACTGCTGTCTTGTTAAGGTCGCAAAGCTTTTTCGTTGCGAACTTTGCGTAATTCTCTGTGCTCTTTGCGGTTAAATAGCAGTTGCTTTTGCCAAATTTCTTCTGAAAACTGGACTTCTTGTTTTTGTAAACCGCGTTAGTGATGGGAGCGGCATCCTTTTGCTATACCTGAAACTTCATCTTAAACACCAAACGTCTATCGCAAAAGATATAGTGGACAGCCCGGTCCGGAGGGAAACGCCTAAAATATTTATTTAGGACTGATTTTTGATAAAAATCCTAATTATAGAGGAATTATAAAGTCTTAAATAAAAAAATCCTCACTAGAATTAGTAAAGATTCGGATTCACGTCTTTTTATATGGAAAAGTTGAAAAGGACACCTCATAACTTCTAACTTATCTTTTAATTAAAATCCTTTTTTAAAAGCTGCATCTGCATTTTTAGTTTTTTTTGAAGGCAGTATAATTTTGCAGTTATCATTTTCAATTATCGGATTCCAGTCTGCTTCAAAGTTATTTGCTGTTGTGGTATTTGCTGCAAATATTTTCTCTTTTATATATTCTAAAGCTTCTGTTTCGCTTAATTGATGTGACCATGTAATACGATTATTAGGTTGATAACCTGGGCCGTAACAATTATATTCGGCATAAAAAGTAGTTTTCCAATTGTTGTATGCTTTATGCTCAGGATCTTTGGACCATACGGACCAGCCTTCATGTATAATATGAGATTCTTCAAAACAATTAATAAAAACCACATTAGCGCCAGCGCCCCATGGTCTTCCTAAAGATACTTTTGTTGCATCCTTTTTAGGCGCAGCCATTATAACACAATCTTTAAATACAAAACCATATTTATTTTTTCCGACATCCTGATTACTTGCCGTAATAAAAGAATCTCTTTTACTTTGAATAAAACAATTTTCAAATAGGGCAATGGCAGAGCCAAAAATAAAATCTGTGGTGCCGTCAATGATGCAATCTTTAATATAGGTTCTCTTATTTGCTTTCAGATAAAAAGTGTCCTGAAAACCGCTTATTTTGCAATTATGAAAAATACATCTATCACTATTAACCATTAATGTTACTGCCTGACCACCTTTTTTATATTGAGGTAAACTGCTGTCTATTGTATTTTCAAAAGTGATGTTCTCAGCATAGAAATCATTTGCTTCAATCAAGGTACTGAAGGATTTGCTTGTACCTCCTGCTATTTCAGCGTAATCATCGTAAGTTAGGATTGTATTTTTATAAGAATCTCCAATTAAGGTTACATTTTTCTTGGTAGAAACCAATTTCAATTTTTCTTTATAGATTCCCGCCTTAACAAAAATTATAGTTCTTTTTAAATTATTATCAGGAACTGCATCAAATGCATCTTGTACTTTGGTGAAATTTCCGCTTCCATCTTTAGCTACAATAATATCATATGCAGTTTTGCTTTTTTGAGCAAACAAAGTGGTACTAAGGACAAGCAGTAATAAAAGTATGGGAAACGTCTTTTTCATTTGAAATTTGATTTAAAAATAGAATTACCAAGATATTGTTTCAACAGAGAAAAATACCTTGGTAATTTATGAAAAAATGAAAATTAATTATGCTGAAATTTGAGTTTTTACTTTATGTCCAAAAACACCAAAAGAAAGAATTATAATGAAACACATTAACGGAATAATATATCCTGACTGAATATCATCATGATTCATATCGATTAAAGTTCCCATTCCATATGGTAAAATTGCGCCACCCACAATCGACATTACAAGCCATGATGAACCTGTTTCAGTATTCGATTTTAATCCAACAAGACCTAATGAAAAAATAGTTGGAAACATAATTGACATAAAAAAACCAATTCCACCAAGTGCATAAATGACATAAATTCCGGTTCCGTAAATGGCTACTAAACAAAGGAAAATACTTATTATACAATAAATAGAAAGCAAAACATAATCTTTAACGAATTTCAAAAAGAAAGTTCCGATAAAACGCCCAGCCATAAAAAGGAAACCATAGATACCAAGATAATATCCAGCTGTTTTCTCATCTAATCCTGCGCCTTGTTGTGCAATTCTGATAAAGAAACTTGTAATGCAAACTTGTGCTCCAACATAAAAAAACTGTGCTACAACTGCCCAGCTTAAATGAGAGAATTTTAAAACAGAGAAAAATCCTGGTTTAACTTCTACTTCTGTATGTTGTGGTTTCATAGCTGGTAAATGCATGAAATAAAATAAGATTGCAACTAAAACCAATACGCTTCCTAAAATAATATAAGGTAATTTTACAGACGAAGCCTCTTCTAATAAATAGGCTGATTTTGTAGCATCAGGCATTGCTGCCATTTGTTCTGGTGTAAGTGTTTTTCCTGATAAGATAAATAAAGAACCAACAATTGGAGCTACCATGGCAGCTAAGCCGTTAAACGAAGCAGCTAAATTCAATCTTTTTGATGATGACTCGGCTGGTCCTAGAATGGCAGCATAAGGATTTGCACTGGTTTCCAAAATAGTTAAACCACATCCGATTACAAAGAGAGCAAATAAGAATAATTCATAAGTTCTGGTGTTTGCAGCTGGAACAAACAAAAAAGCCCCGGTTGCAAAAACTAATAAACCTGTAATAATACTGTTTTTATAGCCAAATCGTTTGATTAGCATTCCGGCTGGAATTGCCATAATAAAGTAAGCGAAAAATACAGATGTATCAATCAACGTAGATTGACGGTTGTTTAATTCGCATGCTTTTTTTAAGTGCGGAATTAAAATAGAATCCAGATTATGCGCCATTCCCCAAAGGAAAAATAAGCTTGTAATTAAAATAAAAGGCAAAAGATATTGTGTTCCTGTACCTTTTTCTGTAGCGATTTCATGTTGATCGCCGGTTTGGTTGGTTATTTGCATTAGTTAGTTTTTTTAGCCACGAAGGCGCGAAGGCACAAAGTTTTTTAAATTTTTGCGTATTGCGACTTTGCGAGATTATTTGAATGTTTGGGTTTACTTCTTTTTTACTAATAGTAAATGATCGCATACGAGAACGACTTCACCTCGCTGATTGATGATTTCTACGTGTTCTGTTACTGTTCCCATATCTGGTTTCTTAGCTTCGCCTTTTTCAGAAATCGTGATTTCAGAATGAATGGTGTCGCCAATATGTACTGGTTTTACAAATCGCATACGATCGTATCCTTTAGAAAAAGCTTCAGGATTTATTTCTGATGCGGTCAGGCCGATTCCAATACTGAAAACCATAGTTCCGTGTGCGATGCGTTGTCCAAAAGGCTGTGTCTTGCACCATTCTTCATCCATATGATGTGGGAAAAAATCTCCTGTGTGACCTGCATGAACTACAAAATCGGTTTCAGTAATGGTTCTGCCAAATGTGACGCGTTTATCGCCAATTTGATAATCTTCAAAAAATGTTGATTTGAAATACATAGTTTTTTTGTTTTCACCATATAAGTGATATAAGTTCATTTAATTACTAGGACGTTTGAACCTATAATCTTATATGATTTATTATTTTTCTTTTCTTCGCAAACCAATTAAATGAACTTATATCACTTATATGGTTTAAAATCTTTTACAATTCAGCAAGAGAAACTCCTCCCCTTGTGTTGCTGATATAGCAGGCTTCGACTACTTTCATAGTATCTAAAACATCCTGAACGCTTGCTAATAATTTAGAATCTGAACCTTCTTTGAAGCGCATTAAGTTCGACATTGTTCCTATGAATGCTTCAGGAAACCATGAACCTTCGAGTTCGATTTTTTTCCATTCGTATTCACCATTTTCATTTTGTAATGAATATTCAAATTCGTCTGGCAATCCATCAGGATAATTCATCAATAAACCCATTTTAGCTTTAATGGCGCCTTTTGTTCCTTCCCATTTAATGTAACTTTCTTCGTGTTTTGGTCCAAAATGATGATCGTGATTCGTATTGATGACAACATGTTTGTCTTCTCCATAATCCAAAATAATGGTTGATCGACTTGATGATAATTTTTTTAAGGGATGTTTTGCTGTTTTCGCCATCACACTTTTTGGGTTTCCTAAGAAAGAACGGATGCAATCGATATAGTGGACACTGTGAAAAAGAATTTCCAATCTTGGGTGTTCCTTAATTAGAGGAAATAATTCCCAAGGTGTATTTACTGTGACTTTAAATTCCAAATCATACAAATCCCCAATAATTCCTTCGTTGATTAAATGTCTTGCTGCACTAACAAAAGAGGCAAAACGCAATTGAAAATTAATTCCGGCAACTAATTTTTTTCTTTCGCAAACGACAACAATTTCCCGGGCTTGTGCCAAATCATTTCCCATTGGTTTCTGAATAAGTACAGCTGCACCATCAGGAAGTTGTTCTAAAATTTCAATATATTGATCAGGTAGCACCGTAATATCATAAACAGCATTTGAAGGTGCATTTTTTACTGCATCGGCAACATTTTCAAAAACATGTGCAATTTTAAATTGCTTTGCCAAATCATGTGCTTTCGAAATTGTTCTGTTTGTAATACCAAAAACAGTAAAACCCGCCATTTCATAAGCTGGCAAATGAGCATCTTTTACAATACCACTTGCGCCAATGATAATTATGGGCTGATCTGTTTCGGGCAATAAAGGTTTATATGGAATATTCATGACTTAAATAATTTTTTGAATTGTACTTTGAGTTTCCTCTACTAATTTTTTGGTTGGAATATCACTTTCCAAAGCTTTCAAAACCATTTGATCTATTAGTTCTGCTACTTTTGGCCAAACCGGAGTTTGTGGCAAAGTCAAAGCATTTTCGTGAAGCATTTCTAATTTATGGTAAAAGGAAATAGTTTTATTGATCTCAATATCATTCCAGGTTGATTTTCTGCAACCAATTCCGCCTTCATTGGTCAATAATTTATCGCTTTTTGGAGAGGTTGCAAATCTTAAAAAATCGTATGCAAGTTCTTTTTGTTTACTTCCGATTCCAATTGTATAGAGCCAATAAACATTCAAAGAAGCAGTTTTGTGGTTTGGATCGGAGGGAAGTTCAGTAATATCTACTTTCCCTTTCACTTTAGATTCTTCAATTACTTCACACATTGAGGCAAAACCAAACCAGTTAATCGCCATTGCAGCTTCTCCTTCGGCAAAAGCCATTCCTGCTTCAACAGATCCAAAATCTTTCGATTTTGGGTGAACCGCATTTTTATTGTTTACAATATTTCTATAAAAATCTAGAGCTTCAATTGCGGCAGAATTATTAATATTGATTTTATTTTGATGATCTAATAATGATCCGCCGCGAGTCCATAACTGCAGGCAAAAATCAAAAACCATATTGTGACCGTCTGGATAATTGGCAAAAACACAGCCAAATAAATTTTCCTTCGGACGATTAAAAAACTCTGCTATCTGAACAAATTGCTCCCATGTTTTTGGTGGATGTAATTCATAACCAAATTGAGTTTTGAAGCTTTCTTGTTCCGTTTTATCTTCAAATAAATCTTTTCTAAAAATCAAACATTCCGGACCATCATGAAAAGGCAACCCATAAGTTCCTTTATTAATTTGCTGTAAATTCAACAATGACTGATGCCATCCTTCGGGATAATCTTTTGGTGGATTTTGATTGATTAACGAGGTTAAATCAAGAACCGCTTTTTCATTGACAGCATCAAATATCCAATCAGTATTAATGTGGGCGATATCCCATTTTCCTTTTTTTAAACCTTCTTTAGTAATGGTTTCTTCATAAAGATCGTGCAATTCTAAAGGAATCATTTCAGCTTCAATCTGAATATTATTTTTGAGGCAAAACAAATCCCATAACTTTTGAAGCGTACTTTCAAAAGGATCAAATTTTCTAACTGCGATTCTTAACTTTTCCATTTAGACAGCGATAAATTCTTTAATGATCTTTTCATTGTCTTGTCCTAATTTCGGTGAACCTTTTCCGGAGGTTAAATATTCACCATCAATTTTAATTGGACATCTTGTTGTTTGATAGGAATACCCATCTAACATTTCGACTTTCTGTGTAAAATCTAAAACTTTAAAACCTTCTTCGGCAAAAAGTTGCTGATAGTTTAAAACTCCAGCACACCAAATATCTGCCGGTTCTAAAATATTCAGCCAGAAATCAGTATCCTGAGTTTGTAAATGTTCGGCCAAAATGTTTTTGATTTCATCTCTTAAATGAAACTTGTTTTCAGGAAATTGTAATAAAGCATCACATTTTAAAAGTGAAGCCAAAACCGGAATCGAACCCATTGCCAGAGCTAAAAAGCCATTTTTGGTTTTGTAAATTCCGTATGGTGCGCCTAAGTAAGCGTGTGCGTTATTGGTTTTAGTTCGAACAGGCAATTCTCCTCCGTCGTTAAAAAAGGTGGTAATAGTTTCAAACTGAAAATCAAAAGCAGATTCTAACATACTCACCTGAACAGAAGCACCAATATTTTGTATCGCTTTTCGATACAAAGCAGCTAAAATTCCTTGAGCCAAATGAGCTCCGGCCAGCATATCAACTATCGATAATCCCATCGGAACCGGACCATCTTCCTGATTTCCGCTCAACCATGTTAAAGCGGTTAAAGACTGCAATAACAAATCCTGTCCTGGTAAATCTTTCAAATCAGGATGTTCACCAAAACCAGATATCGAACCGTAAATTACGTTTGGATTTATTGCTTTAACATCTTCATAACTCAATCCAACACGTTCCATCACGCCTGGTCTGAAATTATGCATGACAACATCGGCTTTTGCCAATAATTTTTTTAGTTTTTCAAGTTCTTCTGGTTGCTTGAAATCAATTGCAAATGATTCTTTATTTCTGTTGATGGTATGAAAAACAGAAGATTCTCCGTTCATAATCAAGTCAGAAGTATATAAGGTTCGGCAGATATCTCCCGTTCCCGGTTTTTCAATTTTTATAACGCGCGCGCCTAAATCAGCCAGACGTAAACTCGCTGACGGACCTGAAAGAAACTGGCTAAAATCTACTATTAAATAATCTTCTAAAGGTTTCATTCGCTTAAAAATTGTTCGTGTATTTTTATATTATCTTCTCCAACTGAAGGAGCTGCTTTTGTGCTGGTTAAAATTTTCCTGTCAAGCTGAATTGGGCTTCTGGTGGTAACTAATTTTTCTCCGGCAGAATTCTGAACGGTTTGTTTCAATTTTAATTCATCTACAAAAGGCTGACTATCCAATTCTTCATAATTCAAAACTTTTCCAGACCAAATTCCTTCTTTTTGAAGTAAATTCAACCAATAATCAGATGTTTGAGTTGCTAATTTTTCAGCTAATAATTCTCTGATTTCATCTCTGAAAGTAAACCAGTCCTGTTTGTCAGCATATTTATTTAAGTCTACACCTAGAGTATTTCCAATGAAAAGTAAATCTCCCATTGCCAATGAAATGTAACCGTCCTGAGTTTGATAAACACCATAAGGCGCACTCAGAAAAGCATGGGCACTTCCTTTTACATTGCCTCTTTCTGGTAGTTGTCCTCCGTCATTTAAGAAAGATGTAATGGCTTCGAATTGCACATCCAAAACGGATTCTAATAAGCTTACTTCTACTAAAACTCCTTTTCCGGTTTTGGCTCTTTTTAGTAAAGCGGCTAAAATTCCCTGAACGAAATGATTCCCGCACATTAAATCCGCTACAGCCAAACCAAACGGAACTGGTCCCTGACTTTTTCTACCGCTTAACCAACTTAATCCGGAAAGTGATTGCAATAATAAATCCTGTCCGGGTTTTTTTGCCCATGGACCAATATTTCCGTAACCGGTAATTGTTCCGTATATTATTTTTGGATTTATAGTTAAGCTTTCATTGAAATCCAATCCTATTTTTTCCATCACACCAGGTCTAAAATTATGTGTCATAATATCAGCTTTGGCGATTAATTTTTTAATCAGAATTAAATCTTCCGGATTTTTAAGATCGGCAGCAAATGATTCTTTATTTCTGTTGATGGTATGAAATAACAAACTGCTATCATCAACAAAAAGATCTTTTATACTTAATTGTCTGCAGGCTTCACCTTTTATTGGTCGCTCAATTTTGATAACTCTCGCACCTAAATCGGCTAACTTTAATCCGGCAGAAGGTCCTGCCAAAAACTGGCAGAATTCTAAAACAACTAATCCTTCTAATGGTTTCATGTTGTTACTAAGTTTAAAGATTTCGCATAAAGCGAATTCATTTCTTCTAAAACCAAATTTTCATCTCCGCCATTCATTAAATAATTTCGAACGACATCGCCTGCATGATCCTGAAAATACATATGACCGGAATATCTCGGACGTAAAAATGCGCGTTCTAAAGTTGGCAAAGTGTTTTTGAAATAATCATGCGTTACTGAATTTATTCTATCACTTTTCCATGCCTGAAGATGTCCGGGTTGTCCGCCATTATCAGCAAAAATATTCTGCTGAACCTGAGACGAACCTGTAAATTCGGCATATTTAATAGCTTCCGGAATATGTTTACTAAAGGAAGAAACTGCTAATCCTGTTCCGCCCAAAGAGCTAATCATTGGCTGATCATTCAAACGAACTAAATCATAAAAATGAAGCAATTTTCTGCTATATCCCGTTCTTGAATAATTTGAATATCCGTAAGCAAAAGGGCAGTAGGCAATTTCATCTGAGTTGACCATGGCTTCATAAACCTGAATTGGGTTTCGGTTGAAGTTAGCGGGATCAATTAATTGTGCCAATTCTCTAAACATTTGTAACGCTTTTTTTCCTGTTTCAGGAGAAATAACTTTTTCTGTCGATTGAAAAGGAGCTTCACCCAAACTGCAGCAAAACATATAAAAACTCATTAAAACATCAACGGGAATTCCCGCAAAAGCAACGAGTCCTTTTTTAGCTAAAGCCAATAAATCATCATAAGTCTGCGGAACTTTTAATCCTTGTTTTTCTAAAATATCCAAACGTGCTGCTGCAACCGGTGTGGCTGCATCAATTGGCAATGCCCATAATTTGTTGTCAAAAACGTAACTTCCGTAAGAGCGTCCAACGGTATTTACTTCCTGATCTTTTATATATTCTGATGATAAATAATCTGATAATGGCAAAATGGTTTTGGAGTGTGCTCCAAAGCCAGTCCATGGGTGGTCAATTACAAGTAAATCAAAACGCTTGGCTAAATCTTCAATCGAAGCATCTGCAAATTCCTGTAAACTTCTTTTCTCCCAGGTAATCTCAACTCCCGGATTTAATTCTGTAAAACGTTGAGCTGTAGCAACCATTGGTAATAAACCTCTTGTGTGATTCCAGGTTATTCCTTTTAATAGTGTCATTTTTAATAAAATTTATATGGATGATTTTATTCGGAAATTAATAAATGTAAAAAATACAATTACAAAAATAGAAATAAGATTGAATTGAACAATAGATGAGGAGTTTATTAACAGTAGTTTTTTGAAGTATGTTGAAGTAAGTTGGAATTTTTTTACAAATTTTGTAAAAAGTGTTATAATATATTAAAGTTTAGTCATTTTGGGAGATTCAGATGAAAATATATCTCAAATATTAATATTAAAATATACTTTTGTAATTGTGTTTTTTACATTTATTAATTTTGAATAGATTTTTAAAAATAAAACGATAATTAAAAGACTTAATAACGATAGAAATGTTTTCATTAAAAAATAAAAAAGCGGTAATAACCGGAGGCGGAAGCGGGATAGGAAGAGCAATTGCAACCTTGTTCGCTAAGCAGGGAGCAGAAGTTCATATCATAGATTTAACAATCGAAAGCGCCCAGGATACATTAGATGAAATTCTGAAAGCCGGTGGAAATGCTTTTTCTTATGCCTGTAATGTAGCGAGTCAGGAAGAAGTAACTTCAACCTTTGAAAAAATTGGCAACATCAATATTTTGATCAACAATGCCGGAATCGCGCACGTGGGTAAAGTAGACACTACTCCGGCAGCTGACTTTGATCGCGTAATGGAGGTGAATGTAAAAGGAGTGTATAACTGTTTGTTTGCTGCAATTCCACAATTCAGACTTTCAAATGGTGGTGTCATTATCAACATGGCATCAATTGCGGCCTGGGTTGGAATTCCGGATCGATTTGCTTATTCAACTGCCAAAGGCGCAGTAATGGCCATGACTTTATCTGTGGCAAAAGATTATATAAAAGAAAATATTCGTTGTAATTCTATTTCACCTGCAAGAGTCCATACACCTTTTGTAGATGGTTTTATTTCAAAAAACTATGCCGGAAAAGAAGAAGAAATGTTCGAAAAAT
>RCUJ01001967.1_pt1 | contig 10401 bp, 9 predicted proteins | sample 2166321 | NCBI WGS metagenome assembly RCUJ01 (sample SAMN09932808, study PRJNA488358) | compost metagenome | feature: garden; material: soil; isolation source: compost soil in an enriched community after 118 h of incubation | place: Germany: Experimental Botanical Garden Goettingen | collected... | reverse complement strand
TGTCACATCGAGCGGAGTCGAGATGCAAACGGAACCAACAGCGACTACTCCTTGTCATGTATAATATTACTATAATGCGTTAAATTTCTACATTCAGATAGTTTTTGCAACTTATCATAATTGTCATCTATCAAACACTGTTTCTTCGCCCTACTCCATTTTTTTATTTTCTTTTCAAACTCAATTGCCTGATTAGGCTCCATAAAATCCTGATAAAAAACCAATTCAACAGGCCTCCGTGAATGCGTATAAGCTTCTGGATATTTCCCTGCGTTATGCTCTAATACACGTCTTTCAATATCTGAAGTTATCCCTACATATAACGAATTATCATTACACTTAAGAATGTAAACATAATAGAATTTCATTTACTCTTTTTGTTTTTAATACCTATTCACACAGCATTTGTGCTTCGATTATTTCCATTTACATTCTAATTTAACGCAATTAAGAGTTTTCAGAGTAAACCACATCTCTTTAAACTGCTAAGCCCACTAAACTCGAAAGACAAAGATCACGATGCTTTCATTTGGGTCTCGACTCCGCTCGACCTGACAAAATCGCCATAACATCACCATTCCGTCACATCGAGCGCGTCATTTCGAGCGAAGTCGAGAAACGAGATGCAATCATCTCCAACATCCCCCCCACAGAAAGCGTTTCCTTCCATAATTTCCGATTATCCAATTGCAGCTGTATAAAATCTTCATTCGATAAGTTCTGGTGAAAATCGGTGACTATTTCGGCAATCTTTTTTCTATCCCCCCACTCGACCCAAACTACATGTTCCTTCCAATTGATTTGATCTTCAAAAGGCAACAGGCAATCGGTGTTCACAAAAATAGGTATTTTACCCATCATCAGGGTTTCATAAAATCGCACCGAGAAATTACCGGCACCGCGAACACACATCACATAATCAGAAGTAGCGATATTGTCGTAATACTCTAAAGTGGTTCGGGTTCTTTCGGCTTCCGTTTGCGCCCCGGCCCGATACTGATTCCGATAGATAAAATTGCTTTTAATTAAAGACGAATCTTCAAAATACCCTAACAGTTTGGCTCGTTCATGAGCAGATGCAAACAAAGGTTCCCAATCCTTTCGAAACGGATTTTGAAGAAAGCGCCTCGCATTCTCTTTCACACATTTAGCCAATTCTTTCAAACGCTTTGATAATGACGTTGTCGCATGCCCACAAAACCCAATAACAGCCAGCTCCCTTTTAGCAAGCGGACTAATGTTTTCTTGCTTATAAATTCGTTGAAAATGATCGGATAAGCCCACTGGAAATCCTTTATTATTATCAGACAACTGAGATCGAAAACCTCCCATTCGGAAATAAGTGATATTGGAAAATTCTGGAAAAGCAGTGCCAAAATCACCTGAAATATAGGAATAGGCATTAATATTATACCTTTGACAAAGCAAATTCAATTCCTTCAAAAGAAACGCTTTCTTATTATTATAATACCAATTAACAGGAAAAGGGATCAAGACAATATCCGCTTTGGAGATTTCCGTAGTGACACAAAATTCAGAATCCAATCCCGATTTCGCTTTTTCATCTAAAGCCTCAACCCAGCTTCCATCCTTAAAAAAGGGACGTGCTAGGATAAAAAGTGCCTTTTTGTTGGAAACAGGATAATCAGTATGCGAGATATAAATTTTCACTTAATCAATTGTATAAAATGCTAAAAATTCCTTTTGTTGTTTGACTAAAGTAAACTCTCTATTTATTCTGGCAATCGCTTTTGCTTTAGTATTATCTTTTTCTTTATCAGACAATTTAACTACTTCTACAATTTTCTCGTATAAAGATACAGGATTTCTTTTCGGAACCACAAATCCGGTCAAACCATCCACTACATTTTCAGCCAATCCTTCGGCATCACTGACAATACAAAGTTTTCCCATGGCTTGTGCCTCCAGAACGGCATTACAAAATCCTTCCTGAATACTGTACTGTAAATACAAATCCGACTGTTCCAATGCTATTTTCACTTCATCAGGACTTAATTTTCCGGTAAAAATAATGTCATCTGTTAATCCCAATTGATGGGCCGCAAATTGCAATCGCTCTTTTTCAGGCCCATCTCCTACAATAGTATACTGAAACGGAATCCCTTTTTGTTTCAGCAAAGCTAAAGCTTCAAGAGTGTATTCTAAACCTTTCTTCCAATGAAGACGAGCTATTGTCAAAATTTGAACTACTGAATTATTGTGAATTTGATTTACATTTGAAAAATAGTTAGTACTAATAGCAGGACAAATCTTAAACACTTTTTCTCTATTTTGTAAACCGTTTTTATAAACTAAACCTGCAATATCATCAGAAATCACATGAACCTTATCGACTTTCTTCCAAAGTTTATGATAACAATTTGGATTTTTCAAAGGATAAATCGCAATATCAAATCCCCGGAAACTTACTGCCATTCTGGCCCCAATAGCTTGCGCTACATTCTCCTTTTCCAAAGCCATGGTGCCAAATCCAAAATGAATCCAATCCAAAGTCGCTGAAAGCAAATGAATGTTACTTACGATTCGTTTTAGGATTGAAAAAACAGAAGACTGATCCTTTCGTTCCAAACGATAAAACGTCAGTACTGTTTTAAAATGAAAAAGCAACAATCTCAAAAAGGAATACCCAATTTGCAAAAGAAGCATCGGATTGCCTGATAATTGGGAAGCAGCAATGACAGTGGCATTTTCAAACGTTTTTTGTGTGTTGGCCCCGTTGACAAAAAGAACCACTTCATGTCCATGCGATTGCAAACCTTTTATTTTATTGACAAAAAAGGTCTCGGAATAACCTGGAACTGCGGGCAAAACTAGTCCTATCCTCATGATGTTTCTTTTAAAACAGATTCGTACAAGGCTTTCATATCCGCAATCATTTTTTGATGTGAATGCTGATTTTCGATTGTTTTTCTGGCGGACAGACTCATTTTTTGATAATCGGCTACCGTAAATGCTCCCACTTTTTGTATCGCCTCGGCTATAGCCAATGGATTCCGAATTGGAATTAAAAATCCATTTTCACCATCTGTAACTACTTCCTTCATTCCGCCACAATCCGTAGCAATCACTAAAGTCCCCAAAGCCATGGCCTCCAAAACTACATTGGCAATTCCTTCTTCGACACTGGAAAGCAATAAAACATCGGCTTCCCGAATAGTGTTCAGAACGGCATCAAACGGCATTGGAGCAACAAAATGAATGCTTTCCTGCAGACCCAATTGCGAACGCTGCACTAACAATTCTTCATCGGTACCAATACCAATAATCGAATAATCAAAAGCAAAAGATTGCTGTTGCAAAATGGCCAAACCATCCAAAGCATAGGAATACCCTTTAACCCAATGGGAACGACCAATCGAAACAATTTTTAAGGATGCATTTATTTTTTCTTTTAAAACAAAAGGCAGGGCATCTAAATCCAAACCGCTGTAAATGGTTTTTATCTTAGCGCTATCCGCTCCAAAACCTTGGGCAATCCTTGCTGTAGCATGAGATACTGAGTGAAAACCATCCAGTTTTCGAAAAACTTCGGTATACAATGCTTTCCAGCAAATATCCCCTATCGGGCTAATCGTAATATGGGTTCCTCTAAGACTCAAAACCAATTTGATTCCAAATTCCTGAACCCACATCCAATCGCCAACACCTTTGGCCCATTGCAAATGAAAAATGTCCGGTCGGTGATACAAAACAGGGTAATATTTACGCTTAGCAGCATGAGAATCATTCCCTTGTTGCACCAATAAATCATTCAGTTTTTTCTTGTCCTGTCTTTGAAAAACAGACAACAGCAGGCTATAGTAAAGAAACTGCAAGGTCTTTTCCAAACGATTTTTATAGCCAACCACTACCACATTTTTACCATATTTTTTCTTTCTTTTTAAGGTCCCGAAAAGATAAATGCAATAACTGGAATCCGCCATACCCTCGACCAACCTTTCAATAAAGATGGTGGAAGGAATTTCTCCCGAATAGATGGCAATTTTTTTGAAAGTCATTATAAATTTTGTTTGCTGAACAAAGATAGCGTTAACAACATACTTACCGAATGAGAATAATAAACGGAATCTTCTTTGATAAACTTAGTATAAAATTCCCTAACAAGTTCGGGAGTGATGAACTTTGTAAAAGCAGGATTCTCAAAAAGCCATTGTCGCAACTGTTTCTCATTCTCCCCCCCAATAAACTGTAATTCCCAATTGCGCTGGATCAAGGGAGTAGACACCAAACTTCGTTTAATTTTATCCAGTATTTTATACGGAAGATTCCATGGCCTTTTATCCCAATGGTATTGATACAAATTGAAAGGGCGATGATCCTGCCAGCTGATCTTAGCCAATGCAGGCAATCGCATTTTCAGGTATTCAATTTGTATTTGGCGTCCGGACAAATATTTTTCAGGTACTGAGCAGATAAATTCACACATGCGATTATCATAATACGGAACCGAAATCGGCCGTACCGATTCAAAAACAGACAAATTAGTACTCGTCCATCGGGGGGCCCAATACAGACTTTTGAACGCGCGAATCCGTGCATTCGCATTATGGGGAATAGTTATTTTCGACAATAATTCGCTGATTCTTTCCCTCAGATAACCCGAAAAATCACCTTCTAATTCCCAGGATTCCCATAAAGATTCGGCCAATTCTAATCCTCCTTTTTTAACTATTTTTTTAACTACTACCGTTAGCTGTTCTTCAAAAGACAAATCATCGGCAACACCCATATCATCAAATAAAACATCACCCCAATGGCCCAAGGAGAAAACGTCTCCCAAACTGGCGTATTGGTCTATAAAAGCCATTTGTCTTGGATGTGTAAACTCCGAATAACAGCCGTTAATCTGGGCTAATGGTTTTATTTTATCCCATAAATAGCCATTAGGCACCTTCCAGTCGCGAAATGAAAAACCGCAAACTTGGGCTATTTTTTCACTATACTTGGTTTCGTTATGACCACCCACAAATGCATAACTGTAGGCCTGAACCTCATTTCCCAAATACTGTAAAGCAGCTGCCTGAGTCCTACTGTCTAACCCACCGGACAAAGGCAAAATCACTTTTTGGTTCCCTACCTGTTCTTTTATGATGGATTCAAACAAAACAGCAAACTCCTGCACAATTTGGGATAAAGGCCGTTCTATAGGGGTATAATGCCATTCAAAATAAGGTTTCTCAGAAAATACCGTATTATTTTCAATTTGGTAACTATGAGCTGGTTGGAGCACTTTCTGTTCCTGATAATAAGTATCCTGTTCCAGAAAAAAACCGGTGGCTGCAAAAACACAAATGGCTTGATAATCCAATGTTTTGGGTTCTCCAACAAATATGGGTTGAGAAGGAATGATATCTGTAATAATTTTTTTTATCATTACAATAAAGATAAATAATGCTGTTGATGCTTTTCAATTTCAGTTGCAATACTATATCGCTCTTGAACTAAAGTAGAAAATTGTTTTCCTTTGTGACTTAACTCTTCAGAATTCATATTCATGAAGTGTGTTAACTTTTCTGATAATGATAAAACATCTCTGGCGCTAAATAAATGTTCAGGAAAATCCGCTAATTGATCTTTAATTCCTGCAACACGAGATCCCAACACCACTTTCCCATTAGCCATGGCTTCAAGCAAAGCCACTGGAGAACCTTCTCTTCTTCCTTCGTCTAAAGTGGGTAAAACAAAAATTTCAGCATGATTTAAATAATCCACAACATTTAATTGCTTACCAGAAAAAACAATTTTATTATTCAAACCCAATTCCATCACCATCTGCCGTAATTTTTGTGCATACTCATTTCGATCATCTCCCACCAGCCACAAAACCCAATCAGAATGTTTTTCCTGTACTTTTGAGAAAGCTTCAATTAATGTTTCAACACCTTTGACAGGTACAAAATTGGCTACACAGATTAATACACGATGTCCTGATTGTGTTGCCATTTTTTCTTTGATCTCCGGACTAGAAAAATCAGCTTTAAATTTCTCCAAGACTACACCACGAGGAATTAAAGTAATTTTAGAAGAATTTGGATAAAACTGATATTGCATATCTGTATTTTGAACAATAATTTTTTTAGCCAAAAAAGAACGTAGCGTCCAACTATTCTTAGAACTACCTCCCCAACTCATATTTTTTTTAGTAAAGGTCCACGGAATTCCAGCCATTCTTGCTGATATGGCTTCCGTATAATTAGAACTATAATGAAAACTGTGAATAATATCTGGAGCTATTACCTTGAATTTTCTAGAAACTTTCCAACAATCTTTGATCATTTGAATAATTGGCCTTTCTTTAGGGAGGTAATCAAATACATGTACTGTAATACCAGAATTTTTGACCGTCTCAAAGAAGGCCCCTTTATTATGAAGACATAAAATATGTAGTTCAAATTTGTCTTTATCCAAACCTTGAGCAATATTAAGTAATGCCCTACCACTTCCTGCGGTATCAAAATTGGGTATAGTGTAAAGGATTCTTATTTTTTTCATTTCAACAAAGCGTAAAGAGTAAATAATGGCCACTTCAAATCTTCTTTCGAACTAAACTGAGTTTGAAGCATCTGTTCTATAGCTTTCTTATCCAATCCAAAATCTACAACACGCCTGGATAATAGCTTTTGCTGAAACTCTTCTTTCAGGTCCTCCTTAAGCCATTTGGATAAAGGAATACTAAATCCTTTTTTTACTTTTTCCTTTGCAACCAAAGGAATATTTCGATTCAAAAGTTGTTTTAAAAGTTGTTTCTGCTGACCATTGCCATAACTCAACAAAGGGTCAATCTGTAAACTCGCCTCAATCATTTTTTTTTGTAAAAAGGGCACCCGAACTTCCAAACTGTTTTCCATACTTGCCAAGTCTACCTTCCGTAATGTTTTTTGCATCATCCCATAAAATTCGGCTTTCCTCATTTTAAACAATAAATCGCGCTCGTCTTTACTGTTTTCATAAGAATACACATTCCAAGCCTCGGGAAGAAAAACGGAAGCCAAATCAGGTGCGATTCTGTCCAACCAATTTTGTCTGAAACGACTATGAAGATTTTCATGCGCTTTAGATTGTAAATTGGAAAGCAACACGCTGTTTACCTTTTTATTACCTGTAGTATATTTATCAAAACCATAAATCCCTTTTCGAATAATGGAAGGGTAATGTTGATAACTAATATTTTTACCGACACTCCAGAAACGTTCATAGCCAAAAAACAATTCGTCGCCACCGTCCCCACTCAATGCAACAGTCACATGTCGCTTTGCTAATTTGGAGACAAGAAATGTTGGAAAAATACTAAAATCAGCCAGAGGTTCGTGAAGCAATGCTATAGCCTCATCCCAGTAACGAAGTACTTCTTTGGCATCCAATTTCCAAAGTTTTTGTTCCAAATGCATCGCTTGGGCAAAGGCTTGGGCACGTTCGGATTCATCATGAATCTTGCTATCTGAACCTATGGAAAAAACCTGTAGTCGATCATGATGATTTTTTGCATACGAACAAACCAAAGGAGAATCGACACCTCCCGAAAGAAATGCCCCTAGGGGAACATCAGCCATCATTTGATCTTGAACACACTCCTCAAATATTTCTGCTATAAACTTTTCTGCACTGGCAGCATCCTTGATTAAATTTGATGCATTATCCGGCAATTCCCAATAACGAAAATGCTCTTTTCTTCCATCAAGTGAAAAAGTAATCATTTCTCCTGGTAATACTTGAAAGGTATCCTGATACAACCCAAATGGAGCTGGCATGAAATGCTGTTGCAGGTATAATTTTAAAACACTTGGATTTATAGATTTTGCACGATACACAGGATGTTTTATAATTTGGTCATATTGACTGGCAGCTACTAAAGTAACTCCATTCCAACCATAAAACAGCGGCTTAATTCCTGCAAAATCCCTTACTAATGTGATAGTTTTGGAAGGAAAGTGGTAAATGACAATGGCAAACATTCCGTCTAATGCAGCAATTGTTTTTTTTATGCCCCATTCTTCCAGACATGCCGTAATGGTTTCAGTATCGCTGTTTCCTTTAAAATTGCGGAAGCTTAATTGTTTTCTAAGTTCACGATGATTATAGATTTCTCCATTAAAGACAATAGTATAATTCCCATTATAACTACTCATAGGTTGCTCCCCCGCAGGAGATAAATCTAAAATAGCAAGGCGGTTAAATCCCAACTGCACATGACTGTTGTTTCTCCAATATCCTTGGAAATCCGGCCCTCTTTTTTTTGAAAGTGAAACTAATTCAATAAATTTAGACTTTAAAAGCAATTCTTTGGGACTATATTCTACTAGAAATCCACACATGTTTTAATTATTTTTTTTCTAAAATTAAATTTTTAATTAGGAGAACTGACAATCTTCCTTTTTCCTCATAATTTAAATATATTTCTTGTTCTTATTTAAAATCTTTTTAATTCTTTTAAAAAAATAATTAAACCATCTTTTATCAAAAGGATATTGAATAAAAAAAAGAATGAATGATGGTAAAAATTGGTATGGGCCAGAACTTGAAAGTTCCATTAAATGTTGAGTAGTCATGGCGTACTTATAATCTTTTTTGTTTACCAAATGAGGATATTCATAATAAAAAGATCGAATAAGCTCCCTTGCTGCCAAAAATTGTTTTTGTTTATTTGAAGTCACAGAATTCCTGTTATTTCTTCTATCTAACAAAACTAAAGGTCGGTTGATTCCATAAATATCGGAAACCATACAAAATCTTAGTATGTAAGACCAATCAACACTAATACTGGGATAATGCTTTGAAAAATACAATCCATTATTAACATGAATTGATTTTCTAAACATCATGGCGCTATTAACTACTTTTATCTGATTTCTATAATTCAACAAAAACATTTCCTGCTTCTCTGGGTATTGGTTATTGTTCACCAATATTCCTGGAAATTGTGTCACAATTTTTTCTCCATCCCAAAAATCAGCAATTCCTGACACCATGCCTGTACAAGGTTTTTTATCTAAAACCTCAACTTGTAATTGAAGTCTGTCCGCATAATAAAAATCATCTTGTTCTGCTATTGCAATATATTCTCCAGTAGAATTCGCTGTTAAACGATTCATTGTAGCACCTAATCCTAAATTTTCGTCATTAATTAAAATAGTAACTTTTTTAAATTTATTTTTAAAATCATTCAGTATTTGCATGGAGCCATCCTTTGAACCATCAATACAGACCAATAGTTCAAAATCTTGAAAGCTCTGATTGACTAAACTTTCAAGCGTTCTAGCTAAAGTCTTTTCGCCATTGTAAACTGGAAGAATTACTGATACTTTTACATCCATAAAAATTACATTATTTCATTATAAAAGAATTGAATCTCTAACGCTACGTTCCCCCATTCAAAATCCAAAGAATTAGATCTTGCTTTTTTACTCATATCCAATTGTTTATTATTATCTTTAAGTAATAATACTGTTTCATCAACTAAAGCTTTGTAATCATTGGCGGGTACTAATATCCCGGCATCATTCTTCACATAATCTGCATTACTACCTACATCTGTTGAAATTATAGGTAAACCACATGCCATCGCTTCTAAAATTGAGTTGCAGGCAGTGCCATTATTTAAAGGTAAAAACAAAATACTTGCTTCTTGATACATTGTACGCAAACTTTCATCGCCCAGTCCTGAAAAAACAGTTACAGCATCATTTGATACGATCTTATTGGTAAAATCTTTCCGTAAAACCGCATTAATCTTTACTTTGGGATTTTGCGCTTTTAATCTGGGTATCGCATAGTTTAATGCATCAAAATCTCTAAGATGCTGACCAACAAACAATACTGTGTTTTCTTTTCTTTTACTCGCATCTGGCCTAAAAAAAACGGTATCGACCCCATGGGGAATAAATTTGACATTTTCTAAATCGAGCCAATTTTTTAAAAAATCAACTTGATTTTTACCCACTGCAATAGCTCCATTTAATTTTTTTAAATAGTACGTATCTTGAATTGCGGTTGATAGAATTTCGGGGGGTTTATGAAATGAAGCTATGAATTTATATTTTTTAAAATACAAATTTAAAGCAATACCGAGTCTAATGTCTCTTTCCGCATTCAAATAATGAACAATCCCATTGTTCCTTTGGGAAGTAATTAATTGCTTCAACAGTTCATAATCTTTAATAAGACTGATTGTATCATAATTCCCTGCTTTTTGATCAAATAGCTTTGCCATTTGTTTAGCCAATGCATATGGGAACTTCGAATCAAGGTAAGGAAGAGACCACCCTTTTAAATAGTCTGCTAGTCTTCCATAACCAGATTTTTGAGCATGGTGAGCAGAACGATGGTGCATGATGATTTTTTCCATTAGCTTTTTTGACTGAGCATAAAGTTAATGATTCTCTT
>RCUJ01001966.1_pt1 | contig 10402 bp, 5 predicted proteins | sample 2166321 | NCBI WGS metagenome assembly RCUJ01 (sample SAMN09932808, study PRJNA488358) | compost metagenome | feature: garden; material: soil; isolation source: compost soil in an enriched community after 118 h of incubation | place: Germany: Experimental Botanical Garden Goettingen | collected... | reverse complement strand
GTCCTGATTGTTCTGCTCGATCTTGCGCACGGCATCGTTCACCGCCGCGGCAATCAGATCCTCGAGGATCTCCTTGTCTTCCTGCATCAGGCTGTCATCCAGGGAAACGCGCTTGACGTCATGGCGACCGGTCATCACCACGCTCACCAGACCGGCACCGGACTGACCGGTCACCTCGGCGTTGGCCAGCTCTTCCTGCATCTTCTGCATCTTTTCCTGCATCTGCTGGGCCTGCTTCATCAGCCCGGCCATGCCACCTTTCATCATGGGATCACCTCAATTTTCCAGGGGTACGATAGTGCCGTCGCGGATCACCGCGGCGAATTGGTCCATCATCTGCCGAACCAGCGGGTCGGCATGAATCGATGCCTCGGCCTCGCGCTGCCGCTCGCCGCGCTGGCGGGCAGCGGCCTGAGCCGGGGTTTCCTGCTCGGGCCGGACGATATCGATCTGCAGAGTCAATGCACGTCCATGATAGCTGCTCAGCGCATCGCTCAGGCGACGCTGCTGACTGGCGTTGAACAGCGCACTCTGCCCCGGGTCCAGATGCAGATGCCAGCGATCGCCGTCCACCGCCACCAGCGTGCAGTTGGCCGCGATGCTGGCGGTCATGCCGGCCAGACCGAGCTTGGGAAACAGCTCCAGCCATTCGGCGGCCAGGCCGGTGGCCGGCATGGCGGCAGGCTGCGGCTCTTCGACAGGCGGGGCAGCAGGTACTGCGTACTCGTCGACTGGCTGCATGCTTTCCAGATAGGCATAGGCATCCACGTCGATCGCGTCGTAGTCGTCGCCGTCATCGGCCGGCTCCTCCGCGGGCTCCGCCGCAGCCGCCTCCGCATGGCCCATGGCGATATCGTTGGCGACCGTTGCGGGCAGCGCGGCGACCACCTCCTGCGGAGCGGGCTCGGCAACACGGGGGTTAGCCACCGCCTCGCTGCATACCGGGGGGGCGGCAGGTGCCGTGCTCGGCCGCGGCACTGGCGCAGCGGTATCCCAGGGCACATCCACCGGCTCGACCGGGGCGACCGGCGCAGCCTCGCGAGCAACCGGCTCGACAAGTGGCAGACGCGGAGCGGGAGGCTCGGCAACAGGTAGTGCGGCCCGTTCAGCCGCAGGTCCGGCCACCGGCGCCGGGGAATCAGCCGTGGCCTGACTGATCCCCGTCGGCTTTAGCGGTGTATCCGGCGCCCTCGCCGCATCCGCTGGTCGGAAGGCCAGCATGCGCAGCAGTACCATCTCGAAGCCGCTGCGCGGATCCGGAGCCAGCGGCAGGTCGCGTCGACCGATCAGCCCCATCTGGTAATAGAACTGTACGTCTTCGCCCGGCAGGGCGCCGGCCAGCGCCAGCACCCGGTCGCGATCACCCTGGCCGTTGTCCACCGCATCCGGCAGGACCTGGGCGATGGCCACCCGGTGCAGCACATTGAGTATCTCGGCCAGCACCCCGGCCCAGTCCGGCCCCTGTTCGGCCAGATGACGCACCGCCTCGAGCAGCGCGCGCGCGTCACCCTCCAGCAACGCCTGCAGCACGCCGTAGACCTGGCCATGATCGAGGGTGCCGAGCATCGCCCGCACATCGGCAGCCAGCACCTTGCCCTCGCCGAAGGCAATCGCCTGATCGGTCAGGCTCATCGCGTCGCGCATCGAGCCGTCAGCAGCGCGGCCGAGCAGCCACAGCGCATCCACCTCGAAGGGGATCTGTTCGACGCTCAGCACGTGGCTGAGGTGCTCCACCACCCGCTCCGGCGGCATGTTCTTCAGGGAGAACTGCAGGCAGCGCGAAAGGATGGTGACCGGCAGCTTCTGCGGGTCGGTGGTGGCGAGCAGGAACTTGACGTGCGGCGGCGGCTCTTCGAGGGTCTTGAGCAGGGCGTTGAACGAGTGCGTGGAGAGCATGTGCACTTCGTCGATCAGGTAGACCTTGTAGCGCCCGCGGCTCGGCGCGTACTGCACGTTGTCGAGCAGTTCGCGGGTGTCCTCGACCTTGGTGCGGCTCGCGGCGTCGACCTCGATCAGGTCGACGAAGCGCCCCTCGTCGATTTCCCGGCATACCGAACACTCGCCGCAGGGTGTCGAGCTGACCCCCTGCTCGCAGTTCAGGCACTTGGCCAGGATGCGCGCGATGGTGGTCTTGCCCACCCCGCGGGTGCCGGTGAACAGATAGGCATGGTGCAGGCGCTGATTGTCGAGCGCGTTGATCAGGGCCTTGAGCACATGGGTCTGGCCGACCATTTCACGGAACGAGCGCGGACGCCACTTGCGGGCAAGGACCTGATAACTCATCGAATCTGTTCGCTGCGACTGTTAAGCGTGGGGCGTCATGCTAGCGAAGCGCGGGATAAATTGCACCCGACCTCGAGACGAGGGACCTGGAGCTGTGGCAAACCTGCTAACTGGATCTGCGCGCTGACATGCCTCTTGCAGGCTCGGTGCGGACTGCCGCGCCTGGGGCGGGCACCCCGGGAAGCGAGTTTTCCAGGGGCAGAAATGGAGATGGCCCCGCCAGCCACACTCCGGCACACGATGTCACCGCTGTGGCTGCTCCCTTCCGGGCCTGACCAGGTTGACGGCTAATCGTTGCGGAGGGACCGACAGGGCCACCATAACGTACCCGCCTTGCAGCGAGCGGGGCCATTGTAGCGACTCGCGCCCAAGTTACAACCCGGCAAGCGAAAAACAGCCGCTCGGGCTCGCCAGCCGGCATTTCCACCAAGCAGAAAGACCTCACCGAAGGCAACATGACGGAATTCAGTTATGCAAATTACGTCACAAAACTGACGCTTTGAATTATCATAAACGCATAAAGGCATCCGCCAGCCCGCAAAGGTGGTACGCCACGAACAGAAAAAGCGATTTTCTTGCCTGCGCAGCCCCCAACCCAGAGCGCTCGAGACCCCTAGGTATGCAGGAACACCCGAAAACCTCCCTCCGCGGCTGGATGTGGCGAGCATTCGTACAAAGCGCGCTGATCCCGCTGGTACTGGTCGAAACCGTACTGATCGCCGCCTACCTGCTGACCAACAGCTCGATCCGCGAAGCGCAGATCGACCACCTGCGCGAAACCGCCCTAAGCGATCTGCAGACCGCCGCCCAGCAGGAAGCCCAGCTGGTCAGCGAGCGCCTGGCCACCATCGGCAAACTCACCGACCTCTACCGCGAGCAGGTCGGCAGCGTCCTGCTGCGCAAGGACTACCTGGTCGACGAACTCGAGCACCAACGCCACGCGCGCACTCCGGATGGCGTGCTCTACACCAAGACAGATGACGGACGCGCCGCCTCCTTCTATGCCAACAGCACGCCGGCGGAGCAGCAGGACCTCGACCGCGTCCTGCGTCTGGCCCAGCTCGACCCGTTGATGAAAAGCCTGCAGGCCTCCAACAAGCTGATTGCCTCGCTCTACTTCAACACCTGGGACAGCTACAACCGGATCTATCCGTGGTTCTTCACCCCGGAGCAGTACCCGCACGACATGGTCATCCCCGACTACAACTTCTACTATCTGGCCGACGCCCGCCACAACCCGCAGCGCAAGGTGGTCTGGACCGACATCTACGTCGACCCGGCCGGACATGGCTGGATGATGTCCGCCCTGGCGCCGGTCTACCGCGGCGACTTCCTGGAAGGCGTGGCCGGCCTCGACATCACCGTCGACAGCATCCTCAAGGAAATCGCCGGACTACAGGTGAGCTGGAACGGCTACGCCATGCTGGTCAGTGGCGAGCTGAACATCATGGCCCTGCCGCCACAGGGCGAGCAGGACTTCGCCCTCGCCGAACTGACCGAGCACTCCTACGACGAAGCCATCCGTCAGGAAATCTTCAAGCCGGCCGACTTCAACCTGGCCAAGCGCGTGGACAGCGCCCACCTGGCCCAGGCCATCAGCCGCAGCCAGACCGGCATCGAGTCCCTCAACCTCGACGGCCAACCGAAACTGGCCGCCTGGGCGACCATCCCGGAAACCGGCTGGAAACTCATCACCGTGGTCGACGAGGCGGCGATCTTCAGCAAGACCAACGCCCTCGCCGCCCGCTACCAGCAGATCGGCTACCTGCTGATCGCCGGCATGGTCCTGTTCTACCTGCTGTTCTTCGCCGCCATGTGGCTGCGTTCGCGCCAGCTCAGCCACCAACTGCAGCAACCGATGAACGGCGTCACCGGCATGATGGCGCAGATTGGCCAGGGCCACTGGAGCCCTGCACGCGCGCATTCGGACATCACCGAACTCGACCAGATGGCCACGGCCGCCGCCGCCATGGGGGAACAACTGGCCCACAGCGAAACCACCCGCCAGCAGGCCCAGAGCCAGCTGGAACTGGTGCTCGACTCCACCACCGAAAGCCTCTGGACAATCGACCTCGTCCGGCGCAGCGTCCATATTCAGGGCCGCTTCATCGAGCGTTTCGGCCTGAGCGGGCCGGACATGGCGCTGGACAGCTTCTACGCCCGGGTTCACCCCGACGACGTGGAAGCCGTCATCATCTGCCACGAACACCCCGAGCAGCGCCCTGGCGACGATTACACCATTGAATACCGCTTCAGCGACCACAGTGGCATCTATCACTGGCTGCTCAGTCGAGGTCGCGTGGTCAGCAGCGACGGCGACGGCCATATCCAGCGCCTGGCGGGCACCCACGTCGACATCGACGTCCTCAAGGCCTCCCAGGAAGCCCTCCGCGAGGCCAGCCAGCAGGCCCAGGCCGCCAACATCGCCAAGACCCGCTTCCTGTCGAGCATGAGCCACGAGCTGCGCACCCCGCTCAACGCCGTGCAGGGCTTTGCCCAGATGATCCAGCTGGAGCTGCTCGACCGCCCGGAAGAGGCCGGCCTGAGCCAGTACGCCGGCGAAATCCTCGGCGCCAGCAACCACCTGTGCATGCTGGTCGACGACATCCTCGACCTGGCCCACATCGAAGCGCAGAAGACCAGCGTGAGCCTGGAAACCGTCGACGCCCGGCAGATCATGAGCGAGTGCATCGAACTGGTCCGCCCTCAGGCCCGGGAACACCACCTGCACCTGGAAACCCACCTGCCCGAAGGCAGCCTGCTGGTTCGCGCAGAGCCGCGCCGGCTGCGCCAGACCCTGCTCAACCTGCTGAGCAATGCGGTGAAATACAACCGTCCGCACGGCCACATCTCGCTCAGCTACAAGACCACCCCGACCAGCCTGCGGCTGATCGTCGAGGACACCGGTTTCGGCATCAGCGAAGACAAACAGGCCCTGCTGTTCAAGCCGTTCCAGCGCCTCGGCCATGAAAACAGCACGATCAAGGGCACCGGCATCGGCCTGGTCCTCAGCCGCGAACTGGCCGAACTGATGAACGGCAAGCTCGGCTTCAGCAGCGAGCCGGGTATCGGCAGCACCTTCTGGATCGAACTCCCGTTCAGCCCGACCCTGCAAAGGGAAACGACCCAAGGGAGCCCCGCACAAAACCATGGCGCCCCGCCGCTGCGCATCCTCTACGTGGAGGACGACCACGCCAGCCAGGTCCTGGTGCAAAAGGCCCTGGCGGACATCGGCGATGTCGACGTGATGGAAAACGGCCTAGAGGCCCTGCACTGGGTCACCGAGAACCCGCCGGAACTGCTGCTGCTCGACATCGACCTGCCGGACCTGCAGGGCGACAGCCTGCTGCGCAGCCTGCGCAAGCATGCCCGCACCAGCGAGCTGCCGGTAATCATCATCAGCGCCGGGGCGCTGCCGGAAGACCTGGCCATGGTCAGCGACCTCAACGTCGCCAGCTACCTGACCAAGCCGCTGAAGATCCAGCTCCTGCGGGATGCGGTGTTGCGGATCGGCATTCAGCGCCATATCCCCACCAGCATCCAGTAGCGGTTTACCGGCACAAGCTCCGAGGGATACCTGCCATTGGTGAAAGAACGAATGCTATATGCCAAGGCACATAGCATTCCATTTTGTATGCTTGGCGAGACTGAAACGCACATGGGCGATGCCACTACAACATAAGCTCCACATACTCATGACACGCGATACGACTTTATTTTTTCAAGCCAATCAACAGCTTGAGTGCGCATCTAAAAAATTGCCCGCGCCGCGCAGCGATCACCAGACCAAAGACAAAATCAACACCAGAAGATAATGAAAAATAAACAAGCCCCTTACAGCAACCCACAGCAAAGGGCCGAAACCAACAAATCTCAGCCACAAAAAATCAATCAAAAAAACAACGCAATCAACAATACGGTGAAAACACCAAACAACCCACACCATAAATCCGTATCACTTGAAAACAAAAAACCAGAACTCCATCCATACTTTATTCTATAAAAAACATATCCAAGACAAAGTCATCCGCACAATTCGCCGAGTGCACGACGAATGCACAAGCGCAAACAAGCCTTGCGCCAGTGCAGCGGCCAACCTCTGGTTTTCAATGCAAAAAACCGGATACGCAGGCGCAACTACCCCACCTATTCAAAGCTCATCCCTGAAGCCTGATCGGAAGTCCAGGCAGACTTCATTGCCCCTCGAGCGACACCCTCATCCCCTTCCCCTCACATATCCGTGCGTCCAAACAGAATAGCCCACTGCGCGTCAAAAAATGGACCAATCGTCAGCTCAAGCACAAAACCCAAACACAGCAACGTCGACTTTACGACTCAAAAAGCCGCACTACACTCCGTCCATAGGCACACCACCCACTATTCCCTGATGGGCAAGTCGTCCAACCCAAATAACTCTCGCACTCAAGAAACAGCGAAAAATCTTGTGGCGGTAGCGTGCCTGAATGACGTTGTCAAATAGCAACCACCGGGTAACCGACCAAGTGCAGCGCCTCATTCGAGTCATGACCATCGCCCGCTGCCGACATACATCACGGCCCGCGCACATACCGCTTGTCGCGTGTTATCTAGCGCGCCAGCAGCGCATGAGAATTGATGATCTAGCCTTCAGATGACCGTCTGGTTTGCTCGCGAGGACATTCGATATGCGCAAGACTCTGAACACTCTATCCCTGGCACTGGCGCTGACCGCACCCTTGGCGCTTGCGGCCCCTGCAGCGCCGAGCGACCTGACGGCAGCGGGCAGTTTCCTCCTCGCCGCCAACAACGAGAAGGCCAATACCCAAACGAGCCAAGGCACGCCGGCAACACCAGCCACGCCAGCCAATCCGGCTACACCGGCGAGTCCGGGCTCACAAGGCACTCCCGCGACTCCCGCGACTCCGGCCACCCCGGCGACTCCGGCAATGCCCAAAGCAAGCCGAAGCTGACGTGGACAACCGTAGAGTTGATGGCCACAGGGGCGGCCAGTAAAGCTGGCAGCCCCCCACTCCCACAGACGAATGCAAAGCGAGGACGATATCGACAAGATCAGCTCCACCTGCTTCAGACCACATCGTATTGAGATCACCAGCAATTCCGGCCAGTAACTCCAGCAGTCGATGCAGCAAGTTTTCGGGAGCTGACGACAGCTCTGTTCACGACCTGGCTTCAACAGGGAGACCGTGCCTCATGATTCTCCGCCATTACATTCTGACTCTGTGCCTGAGCCTGCTCCTTCCGCTCAGCAGCGGCGTGCTGGCCGAAACCGACTCCACCTACAAGTTGGCCTCGGGTGATGTCATCAGCATCAGTGTCTTCGGCGAGCCAGACCTGAGCTTCGCAGAGGTCCGCCTCAACGATGCGGGCATCTTCTCCTACCCATTCCTCGGCGACGTGCGGGCTGGAGGCAAGATGGCTTCCGAGATCGAGCGCACCCTCACGGAGCGTCTCAAGGGTAGCTATCTGATCGATCCCCGGGTGTCGGTCAGCATTCTCAAATACCGCGAGTTCTTCATCAGCGGCGAAGTGAAAACCCCTGGTGGCTATGCCTTCCAACCAGGTCTGACCCTTCGCCGTGCCGTGGCGCTGGCAGGCGGCCTGACCGAACGCGCGTCGGAAAACCGCATCACCATCATCCGCGACCAAGACCCCGAGCGCAGGCCGGAACCCGCCACACTCGACACCTTGGTGATGCCGGGCGACACCATCACCATCGACCAGGGTTTCTTCTGATTCTTTTGAGCAGGGGCTCCCAGAAATGGACATGACTGTCAGTGCCAGAGAACGCAACTGGATTGCCCAGCGTCTGGCAAATGACGCTCCAGACATACTGCAGATATGGCAGATCCTCTGGCGGCGCAAGTGGAGCATTCTCGCACTGGTGCTCATCGTCATGATGGTGACTGCGTTGGGGACCTTCGTCATAACCCCAACCTACCGCGCCACCAGCACCCTGCTGATCGAGCACAAATCAGCCAACGTTGTCTCCATCGAACAAGTCTACGACCCCGAAGGTATGGGTAACGAATATCTGCTGACCCAGTTCGAGCTGCTCAAGTCTCGCGCCCTCGCTGAGCGCGTGGTCAAGAAATTGAACCTGACCACACATCCCGAATTCGACCCACGCCAGCAGCCAGAACCACTAATCGACATTGGCGGCCTGCTGGCCAGCTTCAGCATCGGCGAGGCCATTCCAGTCATCCTGCCGGAAGACCTGGAAGAAGGTGTCGACCCGACCGAAGCGAAGATTTTCGACGAGGTCACCAAGACCTTCATGAAGCGCGTCAGCATTGCACCACTCGGCAAGAGCCAGCTGGTCCAGTTGCAGGTCGAAATGGCCGACCCGCGCATGGCAGCCAAAGCTGCCAACGCCATGGCCAACGGCTTCATCGAGGGCCAGCTGGACGCGACCATGGAGATGTCCATGACCGCTACCAACTGGATGAACACCCGCATGCTGGAGCTGCGCACCAAGCTGAAGGAGGCCGAAGACAAGCTGCAGGCATTCCGTGAGAAGGAGAACCTGGTGGACATTGGCGGCGTCTCGACGATCAACGCCGCAGAACTGTCGGCCACCAGCGACCGCATGATTGACGCCCGCCGCCAGCGCGCCGAAGCGCAGAGTCAATACCGTCAGGTGGAGTCCATGCGCCGTGGTGGCTGGGCAAAGCTTGCCACCATCCCGGCAGTCCTCGGCCACCCGCTCATCCAACAGTTCAAGGCCGATGAAGCGAGGGCCCGCGCCAAGGTCGATGAGCTCTCCAAACGCTACGGTGACCGCCATCCGGCACTTGAGGCCGCGCGCTCAGACCTCAAAGCAGCCTCAGCCAGTCTGCGCGGCCAGGTCGAACAGATCGTCGCCGGCATTGAGCGCAACTACCAGCTGGCGGTAGCCAACGAGAACTCGCTGCAGGCCTCGGTAGATGCCAACAAGGCACAGATCCAGAAGATCTCCCGCAAGGAGTTCCAGATCCGCGAATTGCAGCGCGAAGTGGAGGCCAACCGCGCCCTGTACGACACCTTCATGACTCGCCTGAAGGAAACGGCAGCCACCTCCGACCTGGAAACCGCCAACGCCCGAGTGGTTGACCAGTCCGTCGTGCCTACCCAGCCCATCAAGCCGCAGAAGAGCCTGATAATTTCCATGGCCGGCATCCTCGCCCTGATGGCCGGTATCGGCCTCAGCCTGCTGCTGGAGATGCTCAACAACACTTTCAAGGGTGCCGAGGAAGTCGAAGCCAAGCTCAACCTGCCGGTACTGGGCATCCTGCCGCTGGTCAAGAACAAGCATCGTAGCCAGATCGCCAGCCTGTTCAGCAGCAACGAGGACAAGAGCTTCAGCGAGTCTATCCGCACCATCCGCACCAGCCTGGTGCTGTCCGGGATGAGCGACCCTCACCGCATTCTGGTGGTCACTTCCTCCATCCCCGGCGAAGGCAAGAGCACAGTGGCCGCCAACCTGGCCTACGCCTTCGGCCAGATGGAGAAGGTGCTGCTGGTCGACGCCGACCTGCGCCGCCCGACCCTGGCCAAGAATTTCAAGTTTCCAGTCGGCACCCCAGGTCTGGCCAACCTGATCGCCGGCACCGCCAAGGTCGATGAATGCATCAAGACCATCGAAGGCATCGACATGCTGTGCGCCGGCGCCGTGCCACCGAACCCGTTGGAGCTGTTGTCCTCGGAGCGCTTCACCAAGCTTATCGAGCAGCTGAAGGACAGCTACGACCGGGTAATCATCGACTCGCCACCGATTCAGGCCGTCAGCGACGCCACAATTCTGGCCATCCATGCCGACGCGCAGATCTACGTGATCAAGTCCGAGTCGACTTCAGTACCGCTGGCCAGGAGAGGCGTCGGCCAGTTGCTGCAGAGCAACTCTCCAGTGACCGGTGTGGTTCTCAACCAGGTGGACATCAAGAAAGCACAGAAGCATGGCTATCACTACGGCGGCTACTACGACTACTACGGTTACACCAACCCGCAGAAAACGGATGCACAGACCACCCAAGGATCAAAAGCCTAGCCCGGTGTTCGGGCCCTGAAAATCCAGGATCAGTCCCATGATCGACCTGCACAACCACCTGCTGCCCGGCATCGACGACGGGGCACCCGACCTCGA
>RCUJ01001964.1_pt1 | contig 10406 bp, 12 predicted proteins | sample 2166321 | NCBI WGS metagenome assembly RCUJ01 (sample SAMN09932808, study PRJNA488358) | compost metagenome | feature: garden; material: soil; isolation source: compost soil in an enriched community after 118 h of incubation | place: Germany: Experimental Botanical Garden Goettingen | collected... | reverse complement strand
ATTTCTAATTTTATTTTCACATTTCCTCCCCAGGTTTTGTTCTTGATCCATTTTTTGTTTTCGTTTCCTTTTTTTAAAAGGGCTAAAAATAAATTACTTTTTTTGTCAATTATAAATGAATCATAACAAAGTATTAAACTGAAAGTTAATCGTTAAAAAGTCAATATTTAAAGTTTGTGGCAGAATCATGGCACAAGTTGTTTTTGGAAACTGGAAATCCAACTAAATATAGGTCTGCGGAAATTAGGTTCGAAACTTTTAGACACCCTTAATTTTTTATAGGGTGAGCCAACGTCGAAAAATTGGCACCTTAAAAGAAAAGGTTATTAATCTAGGAAACTCTTGTAGACTTTTTTATTTCTACCATCTTATATGTAATACATACTTTTTGATAAAACAAGGCGATTATAATCCTATAAATGACTATTCTGTCCTACGCTTTTTTTAGCGGCACTAAATTATTTTTGCAAAAAAATGAAACATCAATATTTACATTAATTAAAAACAACATAACAAACTATCGTACAATCCTATGTCAAACAAAAAAGCCTTCGTAAAATTAGAAGACTTTAAAAAAAATGAAAAGATTAACGAACTAGCTGTGAATTGAAAGGGAACTTGACAAATCACGAAATGCATCTATCTGCACCTTTAATTCCTCTGATTTCCTATAGCCTTCTGATACTGCATCAGCACCTGCAAGCCATCGTTTTGGAGGTTTAGTCTGATCTGTTAATCCTACCAGCGCATCAGCCAATTTTTTAGGATCACCGTCTTGGTTTCCATTCATGTTTTCCCAATTAGCTTTCAGCTCTTTTTGACGCATCGCATAATCATCGATTGATTTTTCAGCCCATGTAGTAGAATTTGGCTCTAAAAGTGTAGTTCTGAAAAATCCCGGATTTACGATAGTAGTTTTAATTCCAAAAGGTGCAGTTTCTGTCGCAAGTGCATCCATCCAGCCTTCAATAGCAAACTTGGAGGCGGCATAAATGGAACATTGCTCATAGCCAAATAAACCTGCTGTAGAAGAAATAGTAATTACATGTCCTGAACCTTGCTTACGCATTTGCGGCAACAGTGTACGTGTTACATTTAGTGGACCAAAAAAATTAGTTTTCATTTGTTCTTCTACCTGTTTTGGAGTAAATTCTTCAAAAAAACCGGCATAAAAATTGGCTGCATTGTTTACCAATACATCGATTGTTCCGAATTTATCTATTGCCGCCTGAAGAGCATTCTGTGCATCTTCAGGTTTTGTAATATCAAGCCGAACTATCAATAAATTTTCATGATCTCCAATGGCCGCTACTAATTTTTCAATACTGCGTCCTGTCGCAACCACTTTATGCCCTGTTGCTAATGCAGCTTTTGTAATATCTGTACCCATACCTCTGCCGGCACCGGTAACAAACCAAACTTTACTTTTTTTTGTCATTTTCTATTATATTAATTTTTTTTGTGCTCAGGGTAAGTAACTTTTATACTTCTATATTCATACCTGATTATGAACACCTGCAGTATTTTTATTAATTATCCGCAGGGTGGACTCTCACTGGCAAGATGGCAATACTATTATTTTACTATGCCTGCTAAGCTAATGCTTCTAATATAATTCCATTTTAATGAAATTTAAACTTTGACTGCTTTTCATAGTCAATTATCTACAGATTCGATTCTTCAGGAAAAGATACACCGGTAGCTTTCTGGCAAAATGTTAATAAAACTTCCTGAACTTCTGCATCACAGCTCTCCATTACATATTGATCCTGTTTTTTGTGATGAAAATAACAACCACTTACATTTGCTTTTGAATCCTCTCCCAAAGCCAGCCAAACCTGCGTTTCATAACCTTTCTGAAGATTATCAGGAGCATTGGCACCGCCCATTTTGGTAGGTACCCAGCCCGGATCTACGGCATTGGAAAATGTATCAGACCATTTTCTGGCCACTGCTTTTGCAAGAATAAGATCATATAATTTAGAATCGGAATAGCTAATTCGCGGTTTGTTGCCATGCAGCTCTTTTAAGGTAGGATCACCCTGAAGATGCTATATCATACGTCTGGGTTTATGCATCAGGCAGGTGAGTATATAAGGCGCAAACACATTTACAGCTAACAGCATAGGGAATCCATCTTCACTGAGCTGAGAAGCTGAAACCTGATATACTCCTGCATTGTGGATTACAGCATCAAAATGACCAAACTCATTGGCAGATGCAGCAAGTTGTATGGTTTGTTTAATGCTTGACAGATCTCCTACCAGGGCCCCTTGTGCACCGGGAACCCCTCTCCGCGCTTCTATCGCCCTTGTTTCACTACGGGCATGAAGAACAACCTGGTGCCCTAAAAACACCAGCTCTTTGGCGGCAAGCTGCCCTAATCCATCCGCTGATCCTGTTACAAATATTTTGGCCATCTCATTAAGTATTTACTAGCAATGCCAGTTTGTTATTTTCTTGATTCCAATACTTCAGTAAGTATATTACGGCTTGTATCAGCCTCTGCTTTGCCTATCTCTTTTTCAATAATATCAAACAATTCTTCTAACTGACCTCGCGTAACATCAACATTTAAGGCGCCACCAATATGAGAACGCACAAAAGGATGATGTAATGCCGCCAGAACAGCAACAGTTACCAATTCTCGATCAATATAATCCAGAACGTCCCTGTCAAAAAGGTCACCAAAAAGATGTTCTTTCAAAAACACATCCATGATTGGTGCAAAAGACATAATTTCTTTAAGTGTTTCCGCCGACAATCCTGTCACCTGCATTTGCGCTTTTTCACCACGCTCATAAAGGCTTATTTTCTCATCAACTGCCGAATTTTCCCTTCCCAACTGGTCTTTTTTTCCACTCGAAGCACGCTGCTCTACTACCTGCTTAAAAGTATTAAGACTGAAAATACTGGGCGGAAAACCTGCATAAGCATGAACATGTACCAAAGCCTCTTTTATTTCATTAATATTTAATCCTGCATCAAGGGCTTCCGTAAAGTTTTTTTGTAAATTGACAGCATCACTTTTTGACGCATATGCCGAAATCTTTACGATATATTGCTGACGTTTGTCCAGCGTTGTATTCTGTCTAATCATTTTTTTAAATTATTTATTATTCTACAGATGAAAAACTCATCTATCGCTATAAAGCCATAAACTGATTACCTTACAATTCTTTCAATAAAGCGGGCCGCAAGATTATTTCCAGCCTCGCTATATTTATCATCCCATCAATATCCAGAATAGCAGATTTTTTTTATAAATATCCTTTTAAATTGCCTGTAATCAAATTAAGTGGTATTTATCTGTTGATTGATTTTTGCATTGCTGCAGGATAACGGTCACCTACAATTTTAATTTTTTCTGCCGTATCTTCAATCTCTTTAAGGTCAGCTTCTGTCAGATTTACATTTACACCACCGATATTTTCCTCTAAACGATGTAATTTGGTAGTACCCGGAATCGGCACGATCCATGGTTTTTGTGCTAAAACCCATGCAATAGCAATTTGTGCTGGAGTTGCATCTTTTTCTTTTGCAATTTTATTTACAAGATCAATAAGTGCCTGATTCGCTTCAATAGCCTCTTTTTGGAACCTTGGAAAATTGCCACGTACGTCTGATTTAGCGAATACTGTATCTTCTGTTATCTTGCCTGTAAGAAATCCTTTTCCAAGCGGGCTGAATGGCACAAAACCAATACCCAGTTCTTCCAATACCGGAAAAATCAGCTCTTCTGGTTCCCTCCACCAAAGTGAATACTCACTTTGAAGTGCAGATAATGGCTGTACAACATGTGCTTTACGGATAGAATCAACGCCAGCTTCACACATACCAAAATGTTTTACTTTCCCTTCCTGAATAAGATCTTTAATTGTTCCTGCTACATCTTCCATTGGAATGTTCACATCAACCCTGTGCTGGTAATAAAGGTCTATGGAATCTCTTTGAAGACGCTTTAAAGAACCCTCAATACTTTTTCTTATGTTATCAGGATGGCTGTCCATTACCTGTTTTCCATCCTCAATTTTAATTCCAAACTTAGAGGCTATCTTAACTTCATGACCAAAAGGTTTTAAGGCTTCACCTATAAGTTCTTCATTTACAAAAGGTCCATAAACTTCAGCAGTATCAAATAAACTCACCCCTTTTTCAACAGCATCGCGGATCAGTTTAATCATATCTTGTTTATCTGCAGCCGGTCCATAACCAAAACTCATTCCCATACAACCTAATCCCATGGCTGAAACTTCCAGTCCGCCATTTCCTAATTTTCTTGTTTTCATAATTATTATTTTATATTGTCGTTTATTTTTTATTATTACTAATCACACCTATCATCCTCTTTTTAAATCAATTACAAAGATAAGGGTAAAAGAAATCCTGTTTATAAATACATTCAAACCAAAAAGTATACTAATCAATTATTTAAGCCTTGATATAATGCTGATACATCATATTTTTTGATTTTGTTACAATTCTTCATCTTTAAAAATTTAAAATGAGAATGTTTATTTACCATCCTGCTATAATTAATTATCAGTAGGTGCGCATCTAAAAGATCTAAAAACAATCTTTTTAATTAGCCTCCATTTCAGCAAAATGCATCAGATTCTTTATCTGTGAACGGATTAATTCGTTTTTATATTTGTAGTCGCCTTTTACTTCGGCAATCATTTTCCTGAATATATCCCTAATACAATCATTTTGGTCCTTCGAAAGACTAATGATAGGTGAATTGCCCTTTTGAAACAATGAACAGTCTTCAGCGTTCAGTAAAGAATCATTTTTATTTAGAAACCTTTGGGTAAAAACACATGCATATCCACTAAAACCAGCAGCCAGTGTCTGGCATGTATATGGCCTGTGAGGACTTCCAAAAAATAAAATGGCATCGCTGGTAACGGTAACCTGATTGTTATAACTGATAATGAATTGACCATCTGTAATGCATATTTTATAAAAATCCCTGCGAACGTAATCAGGAACATCCTTGCTGTATTCTCCAATTTCATAAACCTTAAATCCTTCAAGTAAAAGACCTTTATCAAAGGAACTGTCTTGTGGGTGTATTCTTTTTTTCATATCCTTAAATTTTCACCTTGCAGCATTTTCAGGTTATCGTCCAAAGGACCTGCTGAAGGACTGCCCGGACTTTACCAGATTCTGAACCACTTTTAATCGTTTCGATTCATATTGCAAAAGCGCTGCAGCTTTATCCAAATTCCTTTCCTTAGAAATGCAGTCAGCCAAAGTTGCAGCATCCTCAAGAGATGCATTGAAACCCATTGCTGTTAATGGTGTTATTACGTGCGCTGCATCTCCTACAAGTACAACCCTGCCTTTAACCAGCGCATCAGGTACATATTCTGTAACGGGTATACCTGTTAGATTCCTGCTGTTGATACTGTGCAGAGTAGCTGCTAACCAAGGCTGAGGCCATCTTACAGATGCCTGCATGGCGAGTTCCGTAAGGGTTCTCTCAGGTATATCAGGCGCATTGAGCGAATGTTTTACCATATTTCCCTCCACACAGCCTGTTTCACGAAGCAGGTCATTGCGTGTATTATCATACCATGCCCAGCTAAGCCTGCGCTCTCCTGCCGCTTTAGAACCATCTGCTCCGGCAATGACCGAACCCAGCAGAAAATCACCAATACCATTTGGCATGTCAAACGTTGTATGAAGCCCAGGTCTGTACTGCTCAGCAATATCCTTTTCTTCCAGAATAGCAACCCATATCATGTAGCCTGTAAATACTGAATTGCAATTGCCATTGGAGACATGTTTTCTTACTTTACTTCGATAACCATCCGCTCCTATCAGTATTTCAGCCCTTAAAATTTCACCTTTTTCTATCTCTATCCATGCACAATGTCCGTCCTCACCGATGGAGGTAATCATGGTGCTATAACGTAATTTTATTTTTGGATTTCCCATAGCGGCTTCACGCAAACGAAGCTGAACAGATGACCATGCTTCTACAGATTTTTTTCCGTCGGAGGCCAGTTTTCTCAGATATTGAGCTGTTAGGGTATAATCTGTCTCGCCACTGTCTACCTGAAGTGCTGCTCCATTCCTTGGTTTAGAACCTGTCTTTTCAACAACGGTAACATTCATGCCCGTCTCTGCCAGGGCAATAGCGGTCATCAGTCCGGAAAGTGAAGCTCCTACAATAATAGCGCTTCCTGTACCATTCTCTATTTCAAAATCTTTAAACACCTTTTCTGTCCTTTAAGACTTGTTCGAATATTTCCCGTCCATTATCAGCCTCGTTCACTCCTATTATATTTTCGATTATGGCAAGTAATTCCCAAACCTGATTTTCAGAAATCCCAACATTTAGCGCACCTCCAAAATGTGGACGTACCAACGGCTCTCCCATACTTACCAGCGCTGCTACCGTAGTGAGTTCACGCTCCTTAAAATCCAGCAGATCACTGCCAAAAATATCAGCAAACAAATGTTCTTTAAGGAAAATATCCAGTACAGGATTAAAGGAGAATGCAATTTTTAGTTGCTCTGCGTTCATGCCTGTTACAATTTCCTGAGCAGCTTCTCCTCTTGCATATTTGCTTTTTGTGTCAGTTAAAGGACTTGCCTCTCTTCCCTTCTCTGTTATTAGTCCCTTATCTTCCCTTTCAACGACCAAAGCTTGAAGCATATTAGTACCTCTTACACTTGCAGCAAAGCCGCAATAAGCATATAGATGAGCAAGTTCTTCGTTAATTTCATTTATAGTCAGCCCCGCATCAAAGCTCTCATTAAAGGTCATTTTCATATTTTCCACATCCCCTTTCGCCGTAAAAGCGGAAATCGCTATTATCTTCTGTTGTCTCAAAGACAGCTTGTCATTTATACTTTTCATAAATATTTATTTTATTCGGACATCTCTTTTTATTATATATCAATACGATATTCTCCTAGGAATTTTACCATCTTAGGATCATGGTGATCAAAAATTGTGGTCTTGCCCGTGTCGAGTGTTTTGATGTTTTTGATATCTTCCTGACTAATTTCAAAATCGAAAATATTGAAGTTCTCAATAATCCTGTCTTTTCGCACTGATTTAGGAATTACCGATATACCACGCTGGGTAAGCCATCGAAGAATAAGCTGTGCTACCGATTTTTTATATTTTCCAGCTGTTTCTTTTAACAGTGGATTGTTGAAGATAGCAGTGTCCTGGGCAAATTGGCTCCACGCTTGTAAATGAATTCCCTGCTCCTGCATAAATTCATGCCCCTCATATTGCTGCCAGTACGGATGTGCCTCGACCTGATTTACAGCAGGTACAATTTCGTTATGCACTATAAGATCCATTAATCGGTCAGGATAAAAATTACTCACACCAATGGCCTTTATCTTTCCTTCCTTATAGAGTTCTTCCATAGCTCGCCAAGAGCCGTATACATCGCCAAAAGGCTGATGGATCAGATAAAGATCCAAATAATCCAGCCCTAATTTCTTTAATGACTTTTCAAATGCTTTCTTTGCACTTTCATAACCAAAATCCTGAATCCAAAGTTTAGTAGTAACAAAAAGTTCTTCTCTCGGAACACCGCTTCTTTTTATTGCTTTTCCTACAGCCTCTTCATTCATATACGCAGCTGCTGTATCTATAAGACGGTATCCTGCCGTAATTGCATCATAAACACTTTGCTCACACTCTCTCTGATCAGTAACTTGATAAACACCCAAACCAATAATTGGCATTTTAATTCCATTGTTTAATATTATATTCTGCATAATTTCTTATTTTATGGTTGCTATTAAATCTGTTATTTATTATCTAATATTTTATAATGCAAAGTTCGCACGAATACCGATATCAAAAATAAAGCTAATCAAACCAAAAAGTATACAAATCAATCCTATTCAATTAAAATGAAGCGGATTTGTAAAAAAATATTTTTTTATAGTTAAAGTTGCAATTAGAGACACAAAATATATTTGATTATATTAATTTTGCAGAATGAATGAGAAAGTAGCACAATTAGAAGATTACCCTATTGCAGATTTACAGATGCGGGGATTTAAAGCATATGAGGTTGAAACAAAAATTCATCCTATTCCACACTATGGCAGACGTGACTTTTATAAGGTTTGTCTTATTAGTGGACACACTATCCTTAATTATGCCGATCGCAGTATTGACATCGATGGCACATTCTTATTCTTCGGCAATCCTCATATACCTTATTCCTCACACATACAGTCGGATTCCATGACCGGTTATGCCTGTCTTTTTACAGAAGAATTCTTAAAACTTAACGACCGCCCTGGCAGTCATCATGAATCACCGCTGTTTAAACTGGCAAGCTCGCCAGTGGTATCAATAAGTACACAACAGCATGATTTTTTAGTTACCGTTTTTAAAAAGATACTTGGTGAAAATTCTACGGAATACGTCTATAAAGATGATCTTGTGCGAACCTATCTGCATCTTATTATACAGGAAGCCCTGAAAATGACACCAACGGACCACCTTGTAAAATATAAAAATGCAGCCTCCCGCATTGCTTTTCAGTTTTTGGAAATGCTCGAAAGGCAGTTTCCAATAGAGAATGCGCAGGAACCTTTAAAGATAAGAACAGCACAGGACTTCGCCGAACATCTCAATGTTCATGTGAACTACCTAAACCGTTCTGTGAAAGAAGTAACAGGAAAACCCACGACCTTACATATTGCTGATCGAATAACAACAGAAGCCAAGGCACTTTTACAGCATACAGACTGGACTATTTCCGAAATTGCCTACAGCCTGGGATTTGAATATTCAACCTATTTCAATAAATATTTTAAAAAAAATACGGGTGCAATACCGAAATCTTTTCGAACCGGACTGCAATTTACAGAAGATTGATTTGTATACTTTTTGGTTTGATTAGCTTTATTTTTAGAACACTATCAGTACCTAATTTTGTACTATTAAAAAACATTGACACTTTGATGAAAATATAACATTCAAATATTTTCACGAAAGCAATCTTAAAACAAAATTAATAGTATGGCACAATTAGAAGTATTAAAAGGAAAAGTAGCCCTTGTAACTGGTGGTAATTCGGGCATAGGTTTTGGCGCAGCGAAATCCCTAGTGGAAGCTGGTGCATTTGTTTATATCACCGGAAGAAAAAAAGAACAACTGGAAAGCGCTCTGGAAAAGCTTGGAAAAAATGCACGTGCCCTTCAGGCAGATGTCACAAGCAAAACAGCAATGGAAGAAGTAGCTTCTATAATTAAAAATGAAAAAGGATCACTTGACATTGTATTTGCAAATGCGGGCGGCGGTAATCCAATACCCCTGGAAGAAGTTACCGAAGAGTACGTTGACAAAACATTTAATGTAAATGTAAAAGGTGTTGTATTTACAATGCAGTCCATGCTGCCGATTTTAAAAGATGGAAGTTCAGTTATTCTCAACGCATCTATAACTGCCTATATGGGACTTTCTGGATTCGGAATTTATGCAGCTTCAAAAGCAGCTGTACGTTCTTTTGCAAGAAGCTGGACAACAGATCTTAAAGACAGAAGAATCAGGGTTAATGCCCTTAGTCCAGGTGTGGTTCCAACAGAAGGATATCGAACAGAACAGGGAATGACCGAACAACAGGTAAACGATTACGTGGAGCGTGCTACACAAGAAATTCCTGTAGGACGAGTAGGCTCTCCTGAAGACATGGGAAATGCGGTAGTATTCCTGGCATCTGACGCCAGCTCATTTATAAGCGGCATTGAACTTACTGTAGATGGCGGTCAGACAATGGTATATGCTGGAAAAAGCTAAAAAAAAATCACTATACATTGTATTGCATCATATTTGAGGTTGTATATTGCTTATTTACAACCTCTATGCTTGAAATTCTAAAGAGAAAGTAAATAAATAAATACATTCAATATATGAATAAACAATTTTTCATCTTTATAATTGGGGTGCCGTTTTATATCCTTTCTTCCATATCAGCAAAAGGTATCAATGTCAATAAAATTTGGCAGGGCGATTTGGTCTCATTGTGGATTTAGAGGCAATTTTACAGAAGATGCATTTTTGGAGTGGATACCTTTTTTGCTACAGAAACCTAATGCGGTTTTTAAAGATATTTCACGAGGCAAAGTTTTATGACACAATCGTGGCACAACCAGTTTGGACTGAATACCTTTTTTGCCACAAAAAGCTAAGGCGGTTTTAATAAAAAGAAATTATCTATTTGTTTTTTACACTACATTTTCCGTTGATCCCCGACAGGACATCCAAACCAAGTTATTAAAGTCATCTTAAGACAGCCCCTACATGTAGTAAGCCAATTTCCTCAAATCTTCCATAAAATTTATAGAAATTTGTCCCGTAGAGGTCACCACCCAAAAAGGTATATTCACAAGAATATACCTTTTTTTATGCTTTT
>RCUJ01001963.1_pt1 | contig 10412 bp, 12 predicted proteins | sample 2166321 | NCBI WGS metagenome assembly RCUJ01 (sample SAMN09932808, study PRJNA488358) | compost metagenome | feature: garden; material: soil; isolation source: compost soil in an enriched community after 118 h of incubation | place: Germany: Experimental Botanical Garden Goettingen | collected... | reverse complement strand
GCCGCCTTCATCCAGTTCTTGGCACCCAGCTTGAGGCGCATGGCCAGACCGATGGAGACCACCAGGCTGCACAGGGCGCCATAGACCAGGGAAGAACCGACGTTGGTGTTCTCGAACGAGCCGAGCACGCTGAATGGCAGGCCTTTGCCGGCCAGCACGGCGGCGCCGGAATCGATCATGAAGTAGACGGTTGCCAGGGTCAGGGTCAGGATCGGCAGCACCATGTCGATCATGCCGCCATTGCTCTCCTCCGGAGACTCCATGTCCAGCCCGATGGGACGCCCCTTGGACTCATCCCACAGCTTGCCTTCCAGCGCCCACTGCTCGTGTTGACGCATGGAGCCGATGTCGAGCTGGAACGCGATCACCACCAGCACCATGATCAGGGTGAAGACCGCATAGAGGTTCATCGGGATCATCTCGACGAAGGCGGAGATGGGGCTCTGATCGGTCAGGCCATGGGCCGCCATTATGCCGCCCACCAGGGCGATGATGTAAGCGCCCCAGGAGGAGATGGGCATCAGCACGCAGACCGGCGCCGCGGTGGAGTCCAGCAGATAGGCCAGCTTGGCGCGGGAGATCTGGAAGCGATCGGTGACCGGACGGCAGATGGCCCCCACCGACAGGCTGTGGAAGAAGTCATCGATGAAGAAGGCGAAGACCATCATGCCGGTGAGGGCCTTGGCCCCCTTGCGGGTCTTGGCGCGGCGCTCGGCCCACTCGGCGAAGGCCCGGGTCGCCCCGGAGACGCTCATCAGGCTGATGAGGCCCCCCAGCAGCAACATGAACAGGATCATGTTGACGTTGTCCCGGTTGAGCGCACCGTCGACCCAGAAGATCTTGAGCACAGTGTTCAGCATGTAATGCAGGGATTCGAGGGGAGAGAACTGGTTGAGCAGCAGACTGCCGGCGACTATGCCCACCCCCAGCGACACCAGGACGCGGCGGGTGATGATCGCAAGGGCGACGGCCAACAGGGGGGGAACGACAGACCAACCGGAGTCGGCGTAATGAACGATGTCCATGATCTCTTTGCACCTAAAGACAACAGGTGGAGATCTACCGAGAGGATCAAAGAAACAAAACCCAGGGCGGGCATACTCCTCAGCCCCTTCAGGTAGCGCTCCATAGTGGATGACTATGGCAGTCCTGCACCTGTTCGATGCAGAACCAGCAACCCGGTATGATGGCCTGGTCACTTCGGCGCCGACTCCTTTCATCGAGCATCGCAGGCATCACCCTCCGCTCGGTTACTCATAGGCAGCGCGCCTCTACTTAAAGGTATTCGCGGCACATTTTATCGAGCCACCGGGTGATAGCAAGTTTTTTGATTAAATTTCAAGGCTTGTGTGGCGAAAAGCGGAAAAATGGTAGTCAAATGGTTCATAAAATACGATGCGGTCGATATTTTCATCTGCTCGGCACTCATTCGGAAATGAAACTCCTGCAATGAGAATAAAGCGGGCGTCGTGAATAATTTCCGGACTTTATTTATCTGCCTAATTAATTATTTTGGCAGGCTTGACTTGGTGCCAATCCCCCCTATAAATTATCGAAAAACCAGCCCTTCCCATTAATATTTCTGCTCGCGTGGTAGCCAATATGAACGAATTTCTGAAAATTCTGCTGAATATCCGTAGTCTGCGCGCAGCCTGCCGCGATTTGTCCCTGGAGCAACTGGAAGAGGGACTGCAGAAATTGTCCGAGGTGGTCGCCGAGCGCCAGCAGGATGAATCTGCCGAACGCCAGGCCCGTGAAGAACATCAGAAGAAAATTGCCGAATACGCCGAAATGTTGAAAGCCGCAGGGATAGATCCTGCTGAATTGGTGGGCACAGTTGCCACCGAAAGCACCAAGGCCAGCAAAGGCAAACGTGCCCCCCGCCCCGCCAAATATCGTTATCTGGACAATGGCGTGGAAAAAACCTGGACCGGCCAGGGCCGCATGCCCTCCGCCATTGCCAAGGCCGTGGCCGAAGGCAAATCCGTGGAAGACTTTGCCATCTGATCTGAAGCACAGTCCCGCCCAATAAAAAACCTCGCCATGCGAGGTTTTTTATTGTTTCCATGCCGGGCATCTCAGCGCCTGTCTGCCGCCTTGACCCAGAGCACTTCCGGGGTGCCGGCAGAGACCAGCAAGTATCTGGCCACCGTGAAAAACCAGTCACTTAGCCGATTCAGATAGGGCAGGATCGCAGGGTTCACCTGCTCTTCCCGGCTCAAGCCGAGCAGCAACCGCTCACAGCGACGGGTCAAGGTGCGCACCACATGGGCCTGCGCCGCCGCCCGTGATCCGCTCGGCAGAATGAAATTGCGCAATACCGGCAACTGGACGCTGTAGGCGTCAATCTGTTGCTCCAGCCGCGCCGTCCAGGCCTCATTGACCTGCCACAGAGAGGCATTCTGCGCCTCGCTGGAAAACGCCAGCTCTCCACCCAAATCAAACAGCTCCTGCTGCAGCAATATGAGTTGAGCCAATAATGCCGGCTCATTCTCGGGTATTTCGGCCATCAGCAGACCTATCTGGGAATTGAGCTCGTCAATGGCGCCATAGGTCTCGACCCGCCGGTCATCTTTTGCAAGGGAGGAGCCATCAGCCAGCCGCGTGAGGCCCTTGTCCCCTTGCCGGGTATATATTCTCATTCTGACATCCTGTTAATAATGGGAATAATCATGGACTCCAGTCCATTGAGTTTTATCTCGTACGCCAGTGCCAGGGTTTGGCCCAATGCGCCAGCCGGAAAACCGCTGCGCGCCATCCATACCAGATAGGGCTCTGGAATATCTATGATGCGTCGCCCCTGATATTTACCGTAGGGCATCTTGCCCGCCAGGGTGAGCAATACCCGCTCATCGGAGAGTCTGTCCATATCAATCGATATTCAGATATTTATGGGTCTGGATGGAGAGCCGCCAATTACGGGCGATGCAGGTGGCCATGGCCAGCTCGGTGGCCCTGGGCTTCTGGCTGATGGGCTGCAATGCGATCACCACGTCGGGACGCAGGCTGGCCGTGGCCAGCAGGGCATCGAGCTCCTCGATGTGGCGCTCGGTGGCCACCGGATGCTTGATCTCGTTGGCCCGCTCCAGAGCCGATACCAGCACAGGCAAGCCCCCCTTCATGCCGATCTTGGGGGAGACGGTGACCCAGGTCTGCGCGTGGGTCAGGATCTCGCTGGTACCACTGGTTTCGATCTGTACCTGATATCCCGCCGCCAGCAGGGCCGACGAGAGTTCGTGCAGATCGTAGAGACAGGGCTCGCCACCGGTCAACACCACATGGCGCGCCCGGTAACCCAGGGTCTCGAAGCTCCCCAGGATCTCCTCCGTACTCATCTTGCTCCAGCCATCGGACTCGTTGGAGCGGTCAAGCACCTCGCGACTGCCCACCTCACGAGCAGGATCCACCACCCAGGTATGGCGGGTGTCGCACCAGGGGCAGCCCACAGGGCAGCCTTGCAGGCGAACGAAGATGGCGGGCACGCCGGTGAAGACGCCCTCCCCCTGGATGGTCTGGAAGATCTCGTTGATTGGGTAGTGCATCTCGGTCACGGCTTGCTGCAAAAGGCGCGGATTATACCCCAAACCCGGGGAAGAGACAGGCTCACAATCCGGTTTTCTTGTGCAAGCGGGCCATGACGCCAACCCTGTCGGCCAGATACTGATTCAGACCGCGGCTTCGCAGCTCGCAGGCGGGGCAAGTGCCACAGCCATCCCCCTGGATGCCGTTGTAGCAGGTGAGCGTCTGTTGGCGCACCGTCTCGAGATGGCCATAGTGATCCGCCAGCGCCCAGGTTTCCGCCTTGTCGAGCCACATCAGGGGGGTCTCGAAGCGAATGGCACGATCCAGCCCCAGCGACACCGCCTGATTGAGGGCCTTGACGAAGTCGTCGCGGCAATCGGGATAACCGGAGAAGTCGGTCTCGCACACCCCGGTGATCAGGGTGTCGGCGCCGACCTGATAGGCATAGATGGCCGCCAGGGTCAGAAACAGTATGTTGCGGCCCGGCACGAAGGTGTTGGGCAGGCCGTTGTCCTGCAGCTCGCCGCTGACCGGGATCTCGTCCCGGGTCAGGGCCGAAACCGCCAGCTCCCCCAGCATGGTCACATCCATCACCTTGTGAGCGGCGATGCCAAACTCGCTGGCCAGACGGCGAGCGGTGTCGATCTCCTCCCGGTGGCGCTGGCCATAGTCGAAGGTGATGGCGTGCACTTCATCATAGCGGGCCAGGGCCTGCACCAGGCAGGTGGTACTGTCCTGACCACCACTGAATACCACGACGGCTTTTTTCACGTTCATCACTCCTGTTTGCAATTCAGATTCAAGCGCGGCGACCTTGGGCAAAGTCATGCCACTGCCGGTTCAACTCGGTAAAGAGGTTCATCAACGGGGCGAAGCGCTCGGGCTCCCCTTCCCACTGGGATAACAGATGGTAGCCCGCCTCCAGGGTCGACAGCGCCTCGGGAAACGGCTTCTTGCGAATGGAATATTGCCCCGCCATGGCACCGAGGGTGATCCTCGGCAACCCCAGCAGGGCCGGGTTGCTGTGCAACATGCGATAGGCCTTGCGCCAGGTGCCATCGAGCAGGATGAAGTGCACCTCTCTGGCTTGCCCCCTACCCTCGCGCACCTGCGCCAGGGTCAGAGCCTCATCATCGGGCCACAGCAGATAGCACTGCACCTTGGGGTCGGCGAGCAGGGCATTGAGCCAGTCGGCATCGGCGAAGTGCTCCCCCACGTGAATGCGGGCATGGCTGAGGGAGGCGGCCAGCAGGGCGGCCGTTCCCTTGGGGTGGGCGACCTCGTTGGGGTGCTGCAGGATATGGAGCGGTGCAAGGTGGGGCACATGTTGGATATATTCACACAGGCAGGCTTTGAGGGCTCGGGCACAGCGTGTACAGTATCGGCTCTCTTTGTCGTTGGGTTGTTTCATGTTGTCAGAAAAATCGGGTCTGCTCTGGGTCATCACGCTTTCGCTCGTCACTGCCTTGCTCTTCTTCACCGTACCGAACCACCTGCTCTCCTTCGATCGCGACCTGATCGCCCAGGGCGAAGGGTGGCGCATCATAACAGGCAATCTGGCCCACACCAACGGATGGCACCTGCTGCTCAACCTGAGCGGACTTGCGGTGCTCTACAGCCTGTTTCGCGAATACCTGACGGGCTGGCGCCTGCCCGTGCTGCTCCTGCTGCTGGGGACGGCCGTCGGGCTCGGGATCTGGTGGTGGTGCCCGCAGACCCAATGGTACATGGGGCTCTCCGGCCTGCTGCACGGCTTGTTCGTCTGGGGGGCCATGCAGGATATCCGCTATCGTCGCCATTCGGGCTGGCTCATGCTGCTTGGCATCGTCATCAAGCTCGGGCTGGATTTTTACAGTGCGGGAGAGAGCCCTGTCTCTGCCCTCATTGGCGCCAGGGTGCACATAGAGTCGCACCTCATCGGCTCGGCCGCCGGCCTGCTGCTCGGCCTCTTCCCCATCGGCCTGGGTGTGCAGACCGTCAAGTCCTGATATCCCCTGCGGTTTAGGGCTGCCACTCATTAGCAGCAGCGCTCAGCTACCCATCAAAACGCAACAGGCCGGATCTGAAATCCGGCCTGTTGTCATTCAGGGGTCGGCCCCTTATCGGCAGAGCTCGGCGTTGATCGCCCCCAGCACGGCGGCCGGATCCGCCGCCTGGGTAATGGGTCGCCCTATCACCAGGTAGTCGGCCCCCGCCTCCACCGCCGCCAGCGGCGTCATGACCCGGCGTTGATCCCCGGCAGCGGCTCCGCTCGGGCGAATGCCCGGAGTCACCAGCTTGAAGTCAGAGCCGAGCAAGGTTTTCAACGCACTGGCTTCCTCGGCGGAGCAGACCACGCCGTCCAACCCTGCCGTCTTGGCGAGGGTGGCCAACCGGATCACCTGCTCGGCCGGGCTCACATCCAGACCCAGGGGCGCCATGTCGGACTGCTCCATACTGGTCAACACGGTCACCCCGATCAGCAGGGGGGCCTTGTCACCATAGGGCAGCAGCGCCTCTCTGGCCGCGCGCATCATGCGCTCGCCGCCGCTGGCATGGACGTTCACCATCCATACCCCCAGCTCGGCACTGGCGGCTACCGCCTTGGCAACCGTGTTGGGAATGTCGTGAAACTTCAGATCCAGAAACACGTCAAAGCCCTTGGCCACCAGCTGGCGCACGAACTGGGGGCCAAACAGGGTAAACATCTCCTTGCCCACCTTGAGGCGGCACTCGGCCGGGGAGATCTGTTCAATGAAGGCGAAGGCATCGGCTTCGTGCTGATAATCCAGCGCGACCAGTACTTTGGGGTCTTGCATGTCACTTCCTATGGGTTGTTATGCCACATCCAGTCTCGACACGGCCGGCGAGCCGGTCGCAGTCTGGCATCTTGCTCACTCGGGTTTGCGCCTGCTTCGGCTTGCCGCCCACGCTCGAGACGCGCGGTGGCGGACTTTTTGTCACTAAGGGCTATTCACCATCCAGGCCACGGATAGGCTTGATGGAGCCCCACTGCCGGCAGGAGGGACACTGCCAGAACAGCGAATGGGTGGCAAAGCCGCACTGGCGGCACTTGTGGGTCGATTTTATCTTGATCTGCTCGCCGACCAGCTGCTGCAGCAGCTCCAGACTCTCCTTGGCGGGCCCCTCCTCGGCGCTCGCCAGCTGGAAGCCCACCAGCTGGTAAAACCCCTTCATGGAGGGGTGGCGCCGCAGCTGGCGCAGCACCAGGGCGCGAGCCTGGCTCAGGCCGTCGCGCGCCTCCACCAGATTGGCCAGGGCCAGGGTCACGCTGACACCGGCATGATCCTCCACCGCCTTCTCCAGCAGCGGGATCAGCTCCTGGGTGCGGCCAAGCTGCTGATAGCAATCGAGCAGCCTGGGCATGGCCTCGGAGGCAAAATCCATGTCCTGTTCGAACACACGCAGCAGATCCTTGCTGGCCTCCTCGAACTTGCCCTCCTCCATCGACAGATCGGCCAGTCGCAGGCTGGCCCGAGCACAGCCAGGGTGGGCTGCGAGCGCCCGCTTGAACTTGGCGATCCCCGCCCCCTTGTCACCGTCGCGCAAGGCGCTCTCCGCCTGCTCGCAATAGAAATGGGAGATGGGCTCCGCCAGCTTCTTGCCCTGGAATTTCTGCAGGCGAATGGCGACCTCGATGGCCTTGTCCCAGTCACGCAGCTGTTGATGGATGATGAGCAACTGCGCCAGGGCCGTCTCTTCAAAGTCGCTGTCTTCGCACAGCTCCTTCCAGAGCGCTTCGGCCCGGTCCAGCAGGCCGGCAGCCAGGAAATCCCGGGCCAGCTCCTGCAGCGCGAGCTGACGCTGCTCCCGGGTCAGCTGGCGGGCGACCAGGTTCTGGTGGATCTTGATGGCGCGATCGACCTCGCCCCGCTGACGAAACAGGTTGCCGAGGGAGAGATGGGTTTCGATGGTTTCACTGTCGACTTCCAGCAGCTGGATAAAGAGATCCACCGCCTTGTCAGACTCGTCAGACAGCAAATAGTTGAGGCCCGCCACGTACTGGCGGGAAAACTGGTTACTCTGTTGCTGGGTGTCCTGGCGAACACTCCTGCGTCCCATGTACCAGCCATAACCAGCGGCAATCGGCAACAGCAGGAAAAGCAGTTCAAGCATCGAGGGACATTATTCCTTGGCTGGCGACCGGGCTAGCTCCAACTCACGGGATTGACGACGCATGGTGCGACTGAGGGTGCGGTTTTGCAGTTTCAAACGCAGGAAGAGCAGACCGAACACCAGCCAGCCCAACAGGAAGCCACCGGCAAAGAAGAACCCCAGCAGCATGGAGAGAGAGAACTCCCCCTGGGCGATGAGATAGTTGAACTGCACCAGCTGGCCATTTTGCGAACCGATGGCGAGGGTCAGTACAAACACCAGCACCAATGGGATGAGGGCCAAGATACGCTTCATAAGATCTCCCTGTCTGTAGCTAATGAGAGACTGATTATCCTTAAAATCACAGGCAGACTCTAGAGCGAATGGGAAAAGACTGCGAGAAACCTGACAAATGACATATCTAAAGACGTAAAAATAAAAAAGGCATACCCAGGTATGCCATTTTCTGCATTATTCGATGATGTTCACGCGTTCGCGTAACTCTTTACCTGGCTTGAAATGCGGGACATATTTCCCGGTCAGTTCAACCTTGTCCCCAGTCTTGGGGTTGCGACCCACGCGGGGCGCACGATAGTGCAGTGAGAAACTTCCAAATCCTCGGATTTCAATCCGGTCGCCGTTTTGCAAGGTCGATGCCATCTGCTCAAGGATCTCCTTGATGGCGGCTTCGACATCTTTGGCCGGCATATGCATGCGGCTGGCAGCCAATTGTTCGATGAGATCTGATTTGGTCATAAGGTTAAATCTCCTTCCCCGATCACATGCAATTTTCATTATGCCAAGATAAAAAAGGGCGGCGTGAAGCCGCCCTTTTCTTGCATCAAGGATTACTCACCCTTGGCGGCTTTGAACGCTTCCATCATGGCATTGCTGAACACAACTTCTTCTTGTTGGTTCAGGCTGTCGATGGCAACACGCTCGTCAGCCTCGTCCTTAGCACGGACAGACAGGCTTACGGTGCGGTTCTTGCGATCAACACCCATGAATTTGGCTTCAACTTCGTCACCAACAGACAGCACCAGAGTGGCGTCTTCTACACGGTCACGAGCAGCGTCGGAGGCACGCAGGTAGCCTTCCACGCCGTCAGCCAGTTCGATCACGGCACCCTTGGCATCAACCTCGGTAACCTTACCCTTCACGATAGCACCTTTCTTGTTATCAGACAGGTACTTGTTGAACGGGTCTTCTTCGATCTGCTTGACGCCCAGGGAGATGCGCTCGCGCTCCGGGTCCACTTGCAGAACAACGGCTTCGATTTCGTCGCCCTTCTTGAATTCACGAACTGCTTCTTCGCCCTGGTTGTTCCAGGAGATGTCAGACAGGTGAACCAGGCCGTCGATGCCGCCGTCCAGACCGATGAAGATACCGAAGTCAGTGATGGACTTGATCTTGCCGGAAACACGGTCGCCCTTGGCGTGAGTTTCGGCAAACAGCTGCCACGGGTTGGATTTGCACTGCTTCAGACCCAGGGAGATACGACGACGCTCTTCGTCGATGTCCAGAACCATCACGTCAACCACGTCGCCAACGTTGACAACCTTGGACGGGTGGATGTTCTTGTTGGTCCAATCCATCTCGGATACGTGTACCAGGCCTTCAACGCCTTCTTCGATTTCAACGAAGCAGCCGTAGTCGGTCAGGTTGGTCACGCGGCCAGACAGACGGGTGGTCTCCGGGTAACGCTTGGCGATAGCAACCCAGGGATCTTCGCCCAGCTGCTTCAGACCCAGGGATACACGGGTACGCTCGCGGTCGAACTTCAGAACCTTGACTGCGATCTCGTCGCCAACGTTGACGATTTCGGAAGGATGCTTAACGCGCTTCCACGCCATGTCGGTGATGTGCAGCAGGCCGTCAACGCCGCCCAGATCTACGAATGCACCGTAGTCGGTCAGGTTCTTGACGATACCCTTAACTTCTTGACCTTCTTGCAGGTTGGCCAGCAGGCTTTCGCGCTCGGAGGTGTTCTCGGTTTCGATCACGGCACGACGGGAAACGACAACGTTGTTGCGCTTCTGGTCCAGCTTGATGACCTTGAACTCGAGTTCTTTGTTTTCCAGGTGAGCGGTGTCACGGATCGGACGCACGTCAACCAGAGAACCCGGCAGGAAGGCACGGATGCCGTTCAGCTCAACGGTGAAACCACCCTTGACCTTGCCGTTGATGATACCGATAACGGTAGCTTGCTCTTCGTATGCCTTCTCAAGCTGCAGCCAGGCTTCGTGGCGCTTGGCTTTTTCGCGGGACAGCTTGGTTTCGCCGAAACCATCTTCGATAGAGTCCAGAGCCACGTCAACGGTGTCGCCTACGTTGATTTCCAGCTCGCCCAGGGCGTTCTTGAACTCTTCAGCAGGAATGGCAGACTCGGATTTCAGACCGGCGTCAACCAGTACGAAACCGTTCTCGATAGCAACGACGGTGCCCTTGACGATGGAACCTTGACGGGTTTCAACGGCGTTCAGGGACTCTTCAAAGAGTTGAGCAAAAGATTCGATCATTGTTTGTGTCACAAATGAAACATCCACTCGCAATCCGGCACAAGCGGGGTTGTTTTAAATTATCTGCGCCATCCATGGTGCAGACGACTGACATCAGCTGGTGCTGACATCACCAAGTTGTTGCTCCGCATAGGCGAGCACCGTTGCCAGTACGTCATCTATGGTCATAGACGTTGAGTCTACCACAAGAGCATCTTCCGCGGGTTTCAGGGGGGCAACGGCGCGATTTCTGTCGCGGTCGTCACGTTCCCGAATCTCGGTTAAAAGACGCTCAAA
>RCUJ01001962.1_pt1 | contig 10413 bp, 5 predicted proteins | sample 2166321 | NCBI WGS metagenome assembly RCUJ01 (sample SAMN09932808, study PRJNA488358) | compost metagenome | feature: garden; material: soil; isolation source: compost soil in an enriched community after 118 h of incubation | place: Germany: Experimental Botanical Garden Goettingen | collected... | reverse complement strand
CCACGGGTCAGCAGCCAGCATGACGGGGCCATGCCCAACGACTCGCACGCCTGGACCAGCGCGGCGGCCTGCAGGCAACGAGCACCCTGGGCATCCAGCCCCTGGTCGCCGTCGAAACCGGCCAGGTGCAGCACCTGCTCCGGCGCCTGATCCAGGGCGGCCAGTTGTTGCGCCAAGGCCCGTGCATCGCCCGGAACCAGCGGGCTGACCTGCTGGCCTTGCTCACGCAGGGCCTGGGCCAACGCTTCAGCAGCGCCCTGCCCGGCCTCGGCCAGCAGCGCCCAGCGCTGTGGCGCTGTCTCGCCCCGCGGGCTCATCGCGCCCGCCGGTTTATCGGCCAGTAGCAGGTAACTGCCACAGGCAGTGCCCGGCAAGGCTTCAAGGGTGTGTGTCAGGGTCAAGCCGTGGCGTTGCACTTCATGCTGCCAGAACTGCGGACGCTGCTGGCGTGACAACGCCTGCTCCGGGCCGGCCAGCCACCAGTCGGCCTGGGCACCGAACACGAAGTCGGCCCAGCGCGCCGGATGTTGTGCCAGCAACGCCAGCTGCCCGTGAGGGTTGAGCTGGCTCGCCGCCTGACGCAGGGCTTCGCCCACGGTATCCAGGGCGGCCAGGTCGGTCGGCATGAGCACCCAGTCGTAGCCGCTGCCCTGCGCCAATTGATCAAAGCCCAGGACATCCAGGGCCGGGCAATCAACGCGCAGCATTTGCGCCAGTTCCGGCTCTTGCACGCAATAGCTGTAATCGACACGATCGAAATCGATCCCGGCGTACAACGACTCGGCGAAGGATGGCCCGCCAAAGCCCAGTTCCAGCACCCGCAGGCGCTGCCCGGCCGGCAATGCCGCCAGGCGCTGGGCGAGGGTTTCGCGCAGACCGGCAAGCACGCGCTGCTGACCGGACGCCCCCAGCACCAGACGCAACAGGTTGGCGCCGCTGGTTTCCCTCGGCAGCAATTGCTCAAGGGGCTGACGACCGTCGAGCAATGCCTGCAAATGGCGGCCGATACGGCCCACCGAATGAATGATCTGGAAGTGTTCCGGGTAGCTCTGGAACAGCTCCTGCCAGATGGCCTCGGACGCTGGGCGCTCGCCCGTCTCGACAACGTGCCAGGTGCCGTCGGCATCGCGGCTCAGGCTGCCGTCTTCCAGGCCATGACGCAGCAGCGTCGACAGGTAGTCGCTCGGCACGCCGTCCTGCTGCGACCACAGGGCAACCTGCTCGGCGCTCAAATGGCCACCGGCCTGGTCGATCAGGTCCAGCACGAAGCTTGAACACAGGGCATCGAGCAGCGGCTCGACCTCATTGAGGTAACGGGCCTGCACCGGCTCGTCACCCAGCCCTTGCAGATGAGCGGCCAGCGGAGTGCTGCCGTGCGCTTCACGCAGTACGGGCACCACCTGGCCTGGCGCGGCGAGGCCGACATGGGCCAGGCGCTTGATGTCGCCGGAGCGGTCGCGCTGCAGGCGCACCCCACGGAAACGGGCATCCTTGATAAACAGCACGGCGTCGCCCGCGGCGTCGTACAGGGTGAAGTCCACCAGCAACGAATGCTCGGTGCGCTTGAGCTGCCGCACCTCGGCCAGGCACGGCACACCGCCGGCCTTGGCAAAGGCGATGCGGCCGAGCTTGACCGGAATGAACGCCAGGCCCTTGTTGCTGCCAGGCGTGCCGACCAGCAACTCGGTGATCAACTGGAATGCACCATCGAGCAAGGCCGGGTGCAGGTGCAGTGCGGCCAGCTCATGGGTGATGGCGTCGGGCACGCTCAGTTGCGCCAGGATGCACGCCGGCTCGACCCACACCGCCGCGACGGCCTGGTAGGCCGGGCCATAGTTCAGGCCGACCGCACGGGTCAGCGCCAGGTGCTGCTCACCCGTGAAGTCCGCCGGGCGTTGCGGCAGCGCCGGGGCACGACCGCCCAGCATCACGCCACGGGCTTCGCCAGGCAGGCGGGCGACCACGTGCTGCACCCACTCTTCACGCTGGGCCAGGCTGCGGGACGTGATGTGCAGGGTGCCATCGGCTTCCTCGATGCTGACCCGGATCTTTTTGCTGCCCTCGTGACCCAGCAACAGCGGGTTATGAATTTCCAGCTCTTCGATGTCGACGAACTCGCCCGGCTGGTGCAACAAGGCCACGGCCAGTGCCAGCTCGGTGAAACCGGCGCCGGGGAACAGCACCGCGTCACCGACCTTGTGGTCGCCCAGGGTCGGGAACAGTTGCGTGTCGAGGCGGTTTTCCCAGGTCAGGGTGCGGTCGGGCAGTGTGTAGCCCAGCAGCGGATGCACACGCTCGCGTTGCAGCACACCGAACGACTCGGCGCTGACGGGCAACTGGAAATGCTCGCGTTGCCAGGCGTAGTTCGGCAGACGCAGGTTGTTACCGGCCACCGGGAAATGGGCCTGCCAATCCGGCTCGGCACCGGCAATCAGCAACCTGGCGACGCAACGCTCCAGCAGCGCAGGGCTGTCGTCCTTGCGCTGCAGCGTGGCAAGCACTTGACCGGGCAGCTCGCGCTGGGTCAGGGCATCGGTCACATAAGAGCGCAGGATCGGGTGCGGACCGACTTCGACGAACAGGTTGAAACCCCGCTCCAGCAGCGCGTCCATCGCGCCCTGGAACAACACCGGGAAGCGGATGTTCTGCCACCAGTAACGGCTGTCCAGACGCTGACCGTCCAGCTCGCCCCCCACTACCGTGGAGTAAAAAGGAATGCGACCGCTGCACGGACGAATGTGAGCCAGGTCGGCGATGACCTGTTGCTCGATCGGATTCATTGCCGGGGAGTGGAAGGCGTAGTCCAGGTCCAGGCGACGAACGAACACCTGACGCTCGGTCAGCACCTGCTCCAGCTCGGCCAGGGCCTCGACGGGACCTGCGACCGTGGCGCCGCGGGCGCTGTTTTCGCCCGCCACCACCAGACGGTCGTCCAGGCCCAGTTCCACCAGCACGCTCGCGGTGGCTTCGCCCGACAGCCCCACGGCCGCCATCTTGCCGTTGCCGCGGGTCAGCCCTTGCAGGCGACTGCGATGGAAGATCACCTGGGTGGCGTCTTCCAGGCTCAGGGCACCACTGGCCCAGGCTGCGGCCACTTCGCCAACGCTGTGGCCGATCACGGCCGCCGGATGGAAGCCCTGCGCCGCCAGCACGCGGGTGACCGCGACTTGCAAGGCGAACAGCGCCGGTTGCGCGATCTCGGTGCGCACATAACGGTCATCGCCGTTTTCCCCCAGCAGCTCGGCGCGCAGCGAATAGCCCGCCAATGGCTGGAACAGCCCGTCGACCTCGGTCACCGCTGCTTCGAACAGCGGATGGTCGAGCATCGCCCGGCCCATGCCCTGCCACTGCGAACCGTTGCCGGAATAGACGAACACCGGGCCCTGGACCTTGTCCAGTGCCTGGCCAACCTCGACCACCGAGCTCAGTTCGCTGAGGCTCGGGTCCTGGGCATAGTCCGCCAGGGCCTGGGCGGCCTCGGCCGGATCGGAGCCGATCAACAGCAAGCGATGCGGGTGCGCGTCACGACGGAACATGGCCTGGTAGGCCACATCGTAGTAATTGATCTGTGGGTGTGCTGCCAGGTATTCGGCAAAGCCCTCGGCCGTGGCACGCAGGCCTTCGGCATCCTTGGCACTGAGCAACAACGGCAGGCGCCGGGCCTGTGTCGACGCAGCGGCCGCAGGCACGGACTCGACGCTCTGCAAAATCACGTGGGCGTTGGCACCACCGAAACCGAACGAGTTGATACCGACGGTCAACTGCCCTTCGGCTTTGAGCGCACGGTTTTCAGTAACGACCTGCAGGTTCAGATCGGCAAACGCGATGTTCGGATTGAGCGCCTCGACCCCGATGGTCGCAGGGACCTCCCGCTGGATCAGGCAGTTGAGGGCCTTCATCAATCCGGCTACGCCAGAGGCGGCTTCGAGGTGACCGAGGTTGCTCTTGATCGAACCGATGGGCAGCGGATTACCCGCCCCCCGGGCTTGGCCCAGGGCCTCGCCGATGGCGCGGGTCTCGATCGGGTCGCCGACTGCCGTGCCGGTACCGTGGGCTTCGAGGTAGTCGAGTCGGGACGGATCGATCCCGGCCTTGGCATAGGTGCTCTTGAGCAGCGCCGCCTGTGCATCGGCACTGGGCAAGGTCAGGCTGGATTTACGACCGTCGGTGTTCACGGCGCTGGCAGCAACCACCGCCAGGATCGGGTTGCCGTCGGCCACGGCCTGATCGTAATCCTTGAGCAGGAACAGACCACCGCCCTCGGAGCGCGCGTAACCGTCACCGTTCTGATCGAAGGATTGGCAACGCCCGGTACGCGACAGCATCGAGGCCTTGGCGAAAATCATGAAGCCGAACGGGTGCATGTGCAGGCTGATGCCGCCAGTCACCGCCTGATCGATATCGCCGCTGATGATCGCCTGGCAGGCCTGGTGAAAGGCCACCAGCGAAGACGAGCACGCGGTGTCGATCGCCATGCTCGGGCCACGCAGGTCGTAGAAGAACGACAGGCGGTTGGCGGCAATGCTCATGGTGTTGCCAGTGGCCGTGGCGGCATCGATCGACGCCAGGTCTTCCACCAGGCGATAGGCCTGCTCGACACCGGCGATCCCCAGGTACACACCGCAATTGCTGCCGCGCAGGCTCGAGGGCTTGATGCCCGCGTTCTCGAAAGTTTCCCAGCACATTTCCAGGAGGAAGCGCTGCTGCGGGTCCATCACCGCCGCTTCCCGTGGCGAGATGTTGAAGAAGCCCGCATCGAAGGCACTGATGTCGCCCAGGCTACCGGCGGCAAAGGTATAACTGGTGGCCGGGTTGGCTTTATCCGGGTGCAGGAATTCGGCGTGATCCCAGCGCGAGGCGTCGACCTGGGTCACCAGGTCCCGCCCTGCCATCAGGTTCTGCCAGAAATTGCTGGTCGTGGAACCGGGGAAACGAAAAGAACAACCAACAATTGCTACCTGTCTAGGCTTTGTCAAAATCCATTCCTTTAAAACACTACCGGACACCGTCCCATCCAGCGGACAGCCGCATGCCTGGCCGATATATTTTGGGCAAGTCGTTAAACGTTACCTGAGGATTATTCTGTGATCTGGAGGTTACCTTGCCAAGCACCTGTGGAAAGCAAGACAAGTCACCTAAACGCTGGGCGTAGGAAGTCTGCAGAAAATATGTCGGGATAATACGCGGTCTGGACGGCCAGGGAAAACCCTAAGCGGTGGTTGCTGCGTGAAATGTTCGAGATGGTTCACATGGCGAGATTCAGTCGGGCGTCAGGCCGCAGACTGCTGACTGAGTGTCACTTGCCACATTCGGCCAAGAAGCGCCCCTTCGCAGCCGTCTGATGGCACTCAAGCATTCAAGTCTGGCCAGGCACGAACCCGTACACCCTCGTGCCCGCCTCTATTCAGACATCCCTGTCCCTATCGACGGCGCCAGGGTTAGCCCAGGTACCGGCAGGCCCGTTGCCTTGTGGCGCAACAAAGCATCGGAATGCAACTGGATTAACAGCATGCCGCCCCTTGGGCCTGCCCCGTGACGCTGTGCTCATGTTACGTCAACTGCCAGTCATACTGTCGCCATTGATGCTGGTCGCTGACCTGTTTCAGCGCTGGCGCGGGGTTGACGACGCACGCATGCTGGACCACATGCAATAGCGGCAAGTCATTCACCGAGTCACTGTAGCCATAGCTGCCTTGCAAGCTGTTGCCATGGATCTGCAGCCACGCCTGCAAGCGTTCTACCTTGCCTTCCCGAAAACTGAGCACCCCTTCGGTTGCGCCGGTAAAGCTGCCTGCCACCTGTTCAAGTTCTATGGCGATCACCTCGTCCACGCCCAACATGGCGGCGATACGGCGGACAATAAAGTCAGCCGTGGCCGAGATGATCAAAAGTTTGTTTCCCTGTTGACGATGCCACTCAATTTGTCGACGCGCGGCTGGAAATATGCGCGTGGAAATCATGCTGGAGACAAAGTCATCGGCCCATCGCTCCACTTCGCTGACGGCCACTCCAGACAACGGCTGGAGCGTAAAGTCCATGTACTGCGCCATGGACAGTTCGCCCAGATGATAGGCCTGCATCATCGCCTGCTCGGTGACCAGCATGTCGGCGGCTGCCACTCCGCGCTTCACCAGATAGCGCAGCCAGAGACTGGAGCTATCGCAATCGATAAGGGTGTCGTCCATGTCAAAAATAGCCAGCGTCGTCATGCGACCTCCTGCAGTTCTTCACGATTGAACAGCAGGTCGAGCTGCGCGCCTGCCGGCAGCAAGGATGCAGAACTGCGATTGAGCAGATCAACCATCAACGAACAGCCTTGCGCATCGACGTGATAACGGATGACGTTGCCGAGTAGTTGATGGTGACGTACCGTGGCGCGGCACGGTGCGCCCAGATGCGGGCCATAGCTGCGACCGGCTTGCGCCACATGGATCGCTTCCGGCCGGATTGCCAGTTGCCCTTGTATGTGCAGACCAAGCAGTCGTTGCGCCTGGCTGGCATCCAGCAGGTTGTAGCTGCCCATGAAACGCGCGACAAAACCATTGGCCGGACGTGTGTAGATGGTCTCGGCGCTGCCTTCCTGCACGATGCGACCGCCATCCATGACGATGATGCGATCGGACAGCATCAGCGCTTCTTCCTGATCGTGGGTCACGAAAATGGTCGTCAGTTTCAGCTGCGACTGGATCCGCCTGATCTCTTCCTGCAGGTGCTTGCGGATGCGTGCATCCAGCGCCGACAGCGGTTCATCCAGCAGCAGGATGCGTGGCCGTACCACCAATGCCCGTGCCAGGGCGACTCGCTGACGCTGGCCGCCGGAGAGTTGGCTCACGAATTTGTTCTCGTGCCCCTGCAATTCCACCAGGCTCACCGCTTCGGCCACGCGCTGCAAGGTTTCCTCGACACAGACGCCCTGCATGTTCAGGCCAAAGGCAATATTGCCCGTCACCGTCAGGTTCGGAAACAACGCATAGCTCTGGAATACCATGCCGATGCCACGTTTCTGCGGAGCAACATGGGTAATGTTATTCCCCGCCACATGGATCTGACCGCCATCAACCTCAGTCAAACCTGCGATACAGCGCAACAAGGTCGACTTGCCGCAACCGCTGGGGCCGAGCAGGGTCAACAGTTCGCCTTCCTTGATAGTGAAATTGATGTCGTCAAACACCCGGGTCTTGTCCGGGCTTTTGCCGAAAGATTTAGATAACTTGGAGACTTCAAGATAATTCATCGCACTGTCCTATCGGCTCAAGCGGGTGGCGATCCAGGTCACGCCCAGCGTAAATATGAAATAACTCATCACCACGGCACTCACAAAATGGCCACTGGTGGAGCGCACGGAATAGAGATAGACGTTCAAGGTTTCGTAACGGCTGCCAACCAATATGTTGGCGAACACGAACTCGCCCAGCAGGAAGGAGAAAGAGAGAAACAAGGCGGCCATCAATCCCTTGCGGATATTCGGCAAGACCACCCGTAGAAAAGCAGCGGGAGTACTTGCCCCCAGCAGATGCGCCGCATCCATCAAGTCGCGCACGTTCAGCCCTTGCAGACCATTGGCGAGTGCCCGGTACATGAACGGCAGAACAATCGTGAAATAGCACCCTATCAGTACCCACGGCGTGCCAATCAGCGGTAACGGGCCGTCGGCATAAATCTGCAACAAGCCCACCGACGACACCACAGGCGGCACCGCGAACTGGATCAGAATCAGGATGTTCATCCATCGATCCAAGTGCGGAAAATAATAGAACACGACAAAGGTGGCAGGCACGATGACCACTGTGCTGAAGACCAATGTGCCCAGTGCAATCAACAGGGAATGACTAAATGCGCTCAAGAAGCGCGGCTCTTGCCACAACTTGAGATACCAGTCGAACGTCAGCCCGTCGGGTAATATCGTTGCTCCCCAATGCTGGGAAAATGAATAAACCAGGGTCGCCAGAACAGGGACACTGAGTAGAGCCATCAAGCCATACAGCACGAACTGGTGATAACGGTTAGTGTGCATGGTAGCTTCTCTTCATCAAGAACTGGTTGACCATCGCCACGAACACCAGCATCGACACGAGAAGCACGGACAGTGCTGCCGCCAGGTTCGGTTCCAGAGAAATGTCCCCAGCGACCAGGCTGGAAATCCGGATGGTGACCAGGTTGTAGTTGGAGGTCATCAGTGCGTACGCACTGGCATACGCCCCCATGGCATTGGCCAACAACAAAATGAACGTACCGAAAATCGCCGGCATCAGCACCGGCAACGCAACCCGGCGCCAGTAACTGGCGCGACTGGCACCCAGCAAGGAGGCGGCCTCTTGCCAATCGTCCTGCAGCGCATCAAAGGCTGGATAGAGCAACAGTACCGCCAGCGGTATCTGGAAATAGCTGTAGATCAGCGTCAGCCCAGTCTGCGTGTATAGATCAAAATCAGTCAGCCAACCCCATCGCCGCAAGAGCAACGTCACGGCACCATTGGTTCCCATCACGATAATGAAGGCGAATGCCAATGACACCCCACTCAGGTTGCCCGTCATGTTGGTGAATGCCACCGTTATGTCGCGAACCGTGCAATCCACCCGCTTCAACGAAGCGGCGGCCACCAGCGCGATGGCTAATCCAATCAAGCTGGAGCAGACGGAAACCCAGAGGCTGTTGCCAAAGGCCTGACGGTAAAACGGGGAACTCAGGATTTCACTGAAGTTCGCCAGCGACCATGCGCCATCAACCTGCACGCTGTTGATCAGCAGCCATGCTGTCGGCGCCAGTGAAAACAACGCCAATACACATAACAAGGGCAGCAGGACCAGCGCCGCCCGCCAGTGGCGAAAGCGTGGAGAAAGCCGGGTGTCGATGGTCACTGGGGTGGCCAGCGGGTTCGATGCAACTGTCATACAACTAGCAACTCCGTGTTCCTTGGGTTTTGATAAGTGATAGCGGGGCACCGCGGCAGTAAAGCTTTAGTGCGGCCAATGCCCCGAACACTCCTCTCATGGCCACCTCTAAAAACCGTAGTGAACGAGCAACGTGCGCGCAGTGGTTTGTAGAGGCGGCCTAACGCCCTTGGCATTACTTGTTATAAATCATGACTTGCTCTTGCCACTGGCGCGGTATGGCCTTGGTGGTCCCCTCCCACGCCACGAAGTCCTGGATCGGTTTGGCGTTGTTATATTGCGCAGCAGGCAACATCTTGTCCTTTACATCCTGTGGCAGGACCACGTCGCTACGAATCGGACGCGCGAAACCACGGGCCAGGTTAATCTGGCCGGCATCGCTGAAGATGTATTCACGCACCAGTTTGGCGGCGTTCGGATGCTGCGCGTATTTGTTGATCAGGGTTGAATAGCCGGCACTCACACTTCCATCTTCGGGAATGGAGACCGTGAACAAGGATGGGTCAATCTTTTCGCGGTAACCCAATGAGGTGAAGTCCCATAACAGCGCGACCTCCACTTCACCTTTTTCCAGGTTGGCAATACTCGCATCGGTCATGGAGAGCCGCCCTTGTTTAGCCAGTTCGGCAAACAACTTATACGCAGGTTGCAGATTCTTTTCGTTGCCGCCATTGGCAATCGCGGCTGCCAGCAGCGCACTGTTGGCCTGCGCCGAAACACCTACTTCGCCTACGGTCACCTTATAGTTGCCTTTGAGCAAATCGCCCCAGGTCTTGGGCGGATTCTTGACCAGCTTATTGTTGCTGATGAAGGAAATGGTCCCGCTATAAGCCACGACCCAATGACCGTCTTCGTCTTTGGCCCACGCCGGAATGTCGTCCCAGTTGGTCGGCTTGTAGGCTTGGGTTACACCCTTCCTGACGGCAATCGGGCCGAACGATTGGCCAACGTCGCCGATGTCGCCTGATGCGTTCGTTTTCTCAGCTTCGAATTTGGCGATTTCCTGCCCGGAACTCATGTCGGTATCCAGGTGTACCAGGCCATATTTTTGCGTGATCTGGGCCCAGGTATCTTTCCAGTTCGCCCAGTTATCCGGCATCCCCAGACTATTAACCGCGCCTTCCTTTTTGGCTGCGGCGACTAAAGCATCCATGTCCTGCTGCGCATACGCAGCAGGAACTGCAATCGACAAGGCACTTGCAAGCAAACTCGTAATCAGGATTTTTTTCATGATTTAGCCGTGTGGTATAGACCAGATTGGGGCGGAAACTGGATACTACCCAGAGGAAATGACCGAAATATGACACTCGGGATGCTGGGACACTGCCCCCAATGCGATGAGATATGCGCAATGCAACAGGGCTGTCGTTACTGTCGATGCCACGCTCGTGGCGCGCCTGGCTCGACCAGAAACAAGAAAGGCAAGCGCTATCCCAAGGTGCACCAGAACGCGAACGCGGACGACAGTCGAGCCCCCGTCGCGGGAGATCAAACGTCAGAGGGGTAGTGGGCCAGGTGTGCC
>RCUJ01001961.1_pt1 | contig 10417 bp, 8 predicted proteins | sample 2166321 | NCBI WGS metagenome assembly RCUJ01 (sample SAMN09932808, study PRJNA488358) | compost metagenome | feature: garden; material: soil; isolation source: compost soil in an enriched community after 118 h of incubation | place: Germany: Experimental Botanical Garden Goettingen | collected... | reverse complement strand
ATGAGCGAAATTACCGACTTACCCGTCTTTTCATAAGCCTGCCGCAGCTGTACCGCACGAGGCACTTCACTACGGAAAAAATCATCTGCGAAAAATACAAAAAATGGCTCGTCGTCGTCAATCAAGTGCTGGGCATTTAATATAGGACGGGCATTACCCTTTGGGCTACCTTTTTGGCGTACGTAAACAAAGTTAGCAAGATGAGCAATGGCTTGTATCTCATCAGCTTTGTCATCCTTGCCCTTTTCTCGAAGATCCCTCTCCAGCTCATCGCTACGATCAAAGTGATCTTCAATAGCGCGCTTAGTACTACCTGTGACAATAATGATATCTGTAACACCTGCCGCAACCGCCTCTTCGACAATCAATTGTATAACTGGACGATCGATGATCGGCAGCATTTCTTTTGGCATTGCTTTTGTCTGCGGCAAGAATCGTGTTCCAAGTCCTGCTGCACATATTATTGCTTTAGTTGGCTGTTTCATAAACTACCTCCTTTGCGCTACGATTTTCAATTCTGGATAAGCTATAGTCTTTCGCGTATAAGTTTCTGAGCTAATGCCGGGTTTGCTTTACCCTGGGACTTCTTCATAATTTGGCCGACAAGGAAGCCAATTACTTTATCGTTTCCATTTCGAATATCCTCGATTGCTTTTGCACTTGCAGGATCGGCCAAAACTTCGTCAACGATTGCAGCGATTGCACCCTCGTCACTTACCTGTAAAAGATTCTTACGCTCGGCAATAGCCTCAGGACTATCAGATGAGGTGAGCATATCAATAAAAACATCTTTAGCGGCAGTTGAGCTAAGCTTACTGTCATCTACCATCGTCGCGAGCTGGACAAAGTAAGCATCGGGAACATTAACAATATTAGCAACGGCATCATCGGATGAACTGTCACTGAGCACAAGCAGGAACCAGAGGCCAACCCGACGGGCAGCACTTGCGCCGCTTTGCTCAAAAATACGTTGAACTAGCTCGGCTATTTTACGACTTGCCAGTAGGGCATTAATGACCGTCTCGTCAAATCCAATCACCTTCCACGCTTCGCGATAGAATGATGGTAGATGTGGAACAGTTGCTTGAATTTCAGCAATCTCTTCCGCACTAAGAACAATTGGTGGAATATCAGCATCGGGCATATAGCGATAGTCCTGAGCATCCTCTTTTGAACGCTGACTACTCGTTACCTGCTTCGTATCATCCCAGCCGCGCGTTTCCTGTACGACACGTTCGCCATTCTCCAAGCGCTCTACTTGACGACGGAATTCATATTCCGCTGCCTTTTCAACACTACGGAATGAGTTAAGATTCTTTACTTCCGCACGGGTACCGAGCTCAGATACACCCTTAGGCGCAACCGACAAGTTAACGTCAAACCGCATGTTGCCATGGTACAAATCGCCATGTGTGACACCGGCATAGGTCATTAGTCGATAGAGCTCGGTTGCATAAGCCTTTGCCGCCGCGGCTGAGTGAATGTCTGGCTCGGATACGATCTCAATGAGTGGTGTACCGGCTCGGTTAAGATCAACTAGACTATGACCGTCGAAGTGACTTAGCTTTCCTGCATCTTCTTCCATGTGGGCATGGTGTATTCGCACACGTACATTCGTGCCGTCCTCCAGCGGTGCATCAATGTAGCCAGCCTGAATGATTGGCTCGTACATCTGCGTCGTCTGGTAGCCCTTAGGTAGGTCTGGATAGAAGTAGTGCTTTCGATCAAATCGACTTACATGCGCAATTGGCGCATTCAGTGCCTTGCCGGCTTTAATAGCCAGGTTTACGGCCTCGCGATTTAGCACAGGGAGCATACCAGGTAAGCCAAAATCAATCGGGCTTACGACACTATTTGGAGATTTATCACGGGCATCATTGTCGGCGCCACTAAATAATTTCGTTGCCGTTGCAAGCTGAACATGACACTCGATACCGATCGTCATCTCATATTTATCTAAAATTTCATCACGTATCATTAAATTGCTCCTACGTCCTTAAGGGCTTGCTTAAATCCAGCGAGTGCACGGCGCACCTCATCATAGTTCACGCGCACATCGGCTTCATGTGCAATCTGATTGCGAAGCTTGTGTGCATTCCACACCGCGTTAGCATCTTTCCACGTTGCCTTGGCGTTCTTCATACGCTCGCCCATAGTCTCGCCTTTAATTCCGCGCTCTTTAAGCGCAAGATCAAGTAGCTTATCCGCATTAAGAACTGTCATATGATAGCTAGTCTCCTGATCACGCTTCAGCTGTTGCTCAATCGCCATCCATTTAACCCTGTATTTGTCGACATCAAGCTGAGCAGCGCCCTTTTTAGTGAGTGTAATAACTGCAAGCAATAATCCCGCGACAATAAGAACGGCCGCAAAAAAGAAAATAATAGACCCATCCATTACTGCTTGTCCTCCATTGAAGCAGCCAGTGCCAAAAGTTGCGCATCAGCTTTCCTCTGTCCAACAAGCTGAACACCCACAGGTAATCCGTTACTCGTTACACCAGCAGGCACACTTATTGCAGGTAGGCCTGCCAAACTTGGCGGAACGGTCATGATATCTGCTAGATACATCTTAACCGGATCGGCTGTATTCTCACCCAATCCAAAGGCTGGTGTCGGAGAAACCGGCCCAATCAACGCATCGTACGTCTTGAAGAGATCGTTATATTCGTCAATCAGCAAGGTACGTGCCTTTTGAGCCTGCTGATAATAAGCGTCGAAAAAGCCGCTAGATAAAACATAACTGCCAATCATGATACGGCGTTTGTTTTCTGTCACAAACCCTTGATCGCGAGTCTTGCCGTACAGCTCAGCAAGCGTCTGTACACCCTCGGCACGATATCCATAACGGATACCGTCGTAGCGAGCAAGGTTGCTACTAATCTCGGCCGGGACAATAATGTAGTACATCGCAAGCGTATGCTTAACGATCGGCAGGCTCACTTCCTCGACGGTGTGACCAGCGGCGCGAAGCTTTTCGACATACTCCTGTGTTCGCGCTTTAACCTCATCGTCAATATCATCAGTCATAAATTCTTTGATCAGACCGATTTTCTGCGCCGGCTTTGATGAATCAAGCGTCGTAAAGTAATCAGGGAGCGTAGTCATATCACGCTCATCCTTACCAGACATAATCTCCATAATCAGCGCTGCATCATCTGCACTATGTGCGAAACAGCCAATCGTATCTGTGCTACTCGCCATAGCCACAACGCCATAGCGGCTCACTGTGCCATATGTAGGCTTTACGCCAACAACACCATTAAAGCTGGCCGGTTGGCGAATTGATCCACCCGTATCAGTACCGAGTGCAAACGGTACAACATCAAGTGCTGTCACGACAGCTGAACCGCCGCTACTTCCACCGGCAACCTTGGTTACGTCAAGCGCATTCAACGTTGGACCAAATGCAGAATTCTCTGTACTACCACCATGAGCAAACGCGTCAAGATTTGCTTTACCAATACATATTGCACCTTCGGCCTCGAGCTTTTCAACTGCAGTAGCCTGAAGTGGCGCCTGAAACTTCTCAAGCATCTTGCTAGCAGCAGTAGTCGGGGCTCCAAATGCGAGGAAGTTATCCTTAACAACGAATGGAACACCAGCAAGACGCCCCGTAATATCACCACGATCAACAGCATCGGCACGTTCAAGTGCACGCTCTGCGGTCAGGCTGAGAAGTGCATGGTACTCGCTTGTCGAGGCTGCTTTTTCAATCGCCAGTTCAACTCGCTGTCGAGCTGATATATTTTTTTGTAGTAATTCGGAAATTGTCATATTTTATAAAACCTTTGGCACCTTCACCTGATGAGCATAACTCTCCGGCGACAACTCAAGTAGTTGTTCGCGAGAAACCTTGTAGTCTACTACACTGTCATCACGCCAAACGTTGCGCAAGTCTGTCACTTGATAAGTTGGGTCAACACCTTCTGTATTTAATTCTGCTAACTGCTCGACGTATCCAAGAATATTACCGAGATCCATTTGTAGAGCATCGATTTCTGAGTCGTCTAGCTGCAAGCTACTTAGCTGTGCAAGATGTCGCACATCATCACGAGATATATTTGTCATACACCTATTATATCCTACCCCTGCCAGATTGGCACGCCCCTTAGGTAAGATGGGTCTACAAAATAAAATAGCACCCGTTCTGGGTGCTATTTTAGGGAGTTACATATTATCGACGATCGATAAATGTGTGTGCGTGACCGCGAGCACCACCGCGACCTGTTCGGCCAATACGGTGAGTGTAGTCTTCGAAGGTCTGCGGAGTGTCGAAGTTAATGACGTGAGACACGTTAGGAATGTCTAGTCCACGAGCGGCAACATCGGTTGCAACAAGTACCTTAACGCGGTTGTCTTTAAATTGCTTCAAAGCACGCTGACGCTGTGACTGATTCTTGTTACCGTGAATCGCTGCAGATGGAATACCAACATTATCAAGGTGATCAGATAGACGCTGTACGCCGAACTTTGTTTCACCAAAGATAAGTACCTTATCGTAAGCCTCTTGCTTCAAGAGCTCTTCAAGTAGCTCAACTTTATGATTCTTATCACGAGCTTCGATAACATCCTGTTCAACGTGTTCGCTCGTCTCGGATGTACGCACAGAAACAGTTTCAGGATCCTTAAGGAAGGTGTTTACGAGTGCCTGAATTTCAGGTGTGATTGTCGCACTAAAGAATAGTGTCTGACGTTCAACGGGCATTTCGTTCACAATTGCACGGATATCAGGCAAGAATCCCATGTCGAGCATACGGTCAGCTTCGTCAAGAACAAGTGTTGTCATGTCCTTTAGCTGAAGAACGCGGCGCTGCATAAGATCTTTTAGACGACCCGGAGTACCAATTACGAAGTGAGGGCGACGCTTTAGGTCACGAATCTGACGATCGATATTCACACCACCAACAACTAGTGTTGAGTAGAGATTTAGGCCACGTGAGAACTCACGGAACTGCTCGTCGATCTGCTGAGCAAGTTCACGAGTCGGTGCCATAATAAGAACACTTGGACGCAGTGTGATACCACTTTGGCGTTCAATAATCGGTAGAAGGAAGGCTGCTGTCTTGCCTGTACCTGTGTTGGCAAGTCCGATTACGTCTTTACCCGCAATAATATGTGGAATTGCCTGATCCTGAATTGCACTAGGTGTAATATATCCCTTAGATGAGATGTTGTGGTGAAGTTGTGAGCCGAATGGGAAATCAGCAAACTTATGTGTTGATTCATAAACAATTTCGTCAGCTTTAGTGACTGCTTTGTTAATAAACTTAGAAGGATGAATATACTTCTTTGATGGACCACGACTTCCGCCGCGATTTCCACCTGGGCGACCACCGCCGAAGCTACGTCCACCGCTACGATTACCGCCGCCTTGTGGGCGTCCTTGATTAGGGCGACCGCCCCGTCCTTGTTGAAATGCCATAGAAAATAACCCTTTCGTTATTCAGATTTAATAGCTGTTGCAGTCTGTAAGCTCTCAAAGCGAGAGATTGTAGAACAGCGAGAGGATATTTCGGTGGCCGCGTGAGTCACGCTAGTCTTTGAAAGAGGCTCGACATTCATCGAATGCAATGTGTCAATTGTAGCATATCACCCCTAATTCGTCTAGGTATGACCGCTATATTCCCCTTATTAAGCTCTCAAGAGGAACCTTTTACACCTAGAGTTTCTGCCGGATATCCGCGATCATGTCGCGCAGTTCTGCGGCTTTTTCAAATTCGAGGTTTGCGCTCGCAAGTTCCATCTGGCCGGATAGATCCTTGATCAACGAGGCATATTCGTCTTTTGGAATTTTCTTAAGATCAAGCTTCTTTGGTTTATCCTTGTCTTTATCAGGAATAATAGCACGCAAGCCTTCATCAATCTCTTTGGCAATACTGGTTGGTGTCATACCATGTTCAGTGTTATATGCCTCCTGGATCGCACGACGACGATTTGTCTCATCAATCGCAGCTCGCATTGATCGCGTCATATTATCGGCATACATGTATACCGTCCCTTCCTGGTGACGAGCCGCACGTCCAATTGTCTGAATAAGCGCACTCTCAGAACGGAGAAAACCTTCTTTGTCGGCATCCATAATTGCCACCATGCTCACCTCAGGGAGGTCGAGGCCTTCGCGTAGCAAGTTAATTCCCACCAAAACATCATACACTCCAAGACGAAGGTCCTTGAGAATATCACCGCGCTCTAACGTATCTACTTCACTGTGAATATAGGCAGTCTTTATCCCTATTTCAAGTAGATATGTACTGAGGTCTTCGGCCATACGCTTTGTCAGAGTAGTCACAAGTACACGCTGATTCTTACCTATTCTCGTACGGATTTCATCAATAAGATCATCAATCTGACCTTCTGTTGGACGGATGACGATGTTTGGATCGAGTAGCCCAGTTGGTCGAATTACCTGCTGCGCCGGCTTAGGACTATGCTCTAGCTCATAGTCGCTAGGCGTGGCAGATACATAAATTGCCTTATTAATATGGCGATCAAACTCGGTGAACGTGAGTGGTCGATTATCCAGTGCGCTCGGCAATCGAAAGCCGTGTTCAACAAGCACTTCCTTGCGAGCTCGGTCACCGTTATACATACCCCTTACCTGAGGAAGTGTCATGTGACTCTCGTCAACAAGAAGCAAGAAATCATCCGAAAAATAGTCCATTAGCGTCGCCGGCTGTTCGCCTGGTTCACGATTGGTTAGGTAGCGGCTATAGTTCTCAATGCCCTTCACGAATCCAGTCTCTTCAAGCATCTCGATGTCATATTTGGTGCGCTGCGATAGTCGCTGTGCTTCAAGATGTTTGTCATGAGATTCGAACCACGCCATTCGTTCTTCGAACTCTTTCTTTATGTTCGCCACCGCTCGCTCGACTTTTTGTTTTGGTGTTACATAGTGACTACTAGGAAAGATCGTAATTTCAGCAGGCTCGCCTAAAATCTCACCCGTCAATGGATCAATACGAGTAATGCGATCGACGTCATCACCAAAAAATTCTACTCGGTACGCCACATCGCTACCTGCCGGGAAGACATCGACCACGTCCCCTTTTACTCGGAAGGTACCGCGGTGAAAATCAATATCGTTACGCTGGTACTGAATATCCGTCAGTAGGCGAACAAACTTATCCTGCTGTCGTTTCTCGTTTCGCTTTATCGAGATAGCCATATCGGAATAATCATCTGGCGAGCCAATGCCATAGATACAGCTTACACTCGCGACGATAATAGTATCGCGTCTAGTTAAAAGAGCAGACGTAGCTGCATGACGCAGGCGATCAATCTCATCATTGATCTTGCTATCCTTTTCAATATACGTATCGCTACTGGCCATGTATGCTTCAGGCTGATAGTAGTCGAAATAGCTTACGAAGTAATGTACTTCGTTATCAGGAAAGAAGGCTTTAAATTCACTAAACAGTTGCGCCGCCAAGGTCTTGTTATGCGCTAGAACCAAGGTTGGAACTTGCTGACTCTGGATGATATTTGCCATCGTGAAGGTCTTACCACTACCTGTCACGCCAAGAAGCGTTTGCTCGCGCTCTCCTTTTTCAAGGCCGTCAATAAGCTGAGCGATCGCACTTGGCTGATCACCCGTTGGCTGATACTTGGTTTCGAGACGAAATTGTTGCTTCATCTCTTTTAGTATACTACGATCCTTATTTAGCCACGACCGCCAGCACGCTTGAGGCTTACTTGGCTATCAGTACCATCGTGATCGAAGCCCGCATACTTAACATCAAGAGCAGCAATAACAGCAGCAACAAGACGATCTGGATCGGTGTCGAAAATAATATCTTTTGCGCCAGGTGCTTCGATGTTTTTCAGTAGTGTCGGAACATAGTCAGCAAGACCACCACTCCCAAGCAACACGCCACATACCTTGCGGCTCTCGAGGGCCGTTGAAAGCTCATGAAGGCTCCCCATGCGTCCGCCAACTGTAATGATCGCATCACTGCTTCTAACAAGGTGAACATCACGTCCAACATACTCCATGCCGGTAAAATTAATGTAATCAAATTCTTTTGTTGGCAATTTATATGTCGAAACGTGCTCGCGGAATGAGCTAGCCGGAGAGAACCCGACAGACACACCCTTTCGAGTCTTGACGCTGAAGGCGCCCATGGCAGCATAGTGAGGCAAACCAACTGTTGCGCCAGTAGTTAGTGTTTTACCTTGCTCAGCAATTGCGCGCCCTAGGTCATAGGCAAGCTGGTGTGATGCCGTGACAGTCTCGCCGCTGGCAGCGCCGGATACGCAAATTTGATATCTCATATTAGTTAATCTCCTCTGGATGATAGTACTCTGGCGCTGTCTGCAAGTACTGGTTAATGTCTGAAAGTTCTAGTAGTCCGGCTTGAGCGCCTAGCTTCTGCACAACACTCATTGAGTTGATTGGCGCCCAGGTGAGCGCAGTCTCAATCGATTCTCCGCGTGCAAGTGCGGCGACAATTGTCGAGGCGAACGCATCTCCTGCACCCGTTCTATCAACCGGAGGAGCAGGATCTGGGTAGTTCGGAATAGATACAAGCTTATCATCGTATGATGCGTACGACCCATTCGGACCGTCGGTAATTACAACGATTTTTGGCCCAAGAGCGTGAAGTGCCTGAGCAAGCTGCTTAAGCGCATCGTACGACTCACCTGTTACATCAACCGCTTCTTCGCGATTCATAACGACAATGTGACTACGCGCGTATATCCTAGCCAGCTTTTCAACACCCCACTTGAAATGGAATGTGCCGGGCTGGAAGGCGAGCTTTATATCAGGATGAAGCTCAAGATAAGTGAGTAGATCCTCATGTAGCTGCCATGAAGACTGGCTTAGAAGTGATAGGTAGATCCAATCTGGTGTCGTCTCAGGTGCAACCCACGTATAGTCATAGTCCTCGTTCTTCACTAAAATTGTTCGATCGGCACCATAGCGTAGTACATAATAATAGTTTGATTTCATACCCTCATAGGCGGCGACCGTACTCGTGTCAACCTGCTGCTGGTGCAAGTACTGAAGAGAGTCCTTGCCAGGCTGATCATCCCCGAGAAATGCCATCAAGCCTGATTTGAGGCCGAGCCGACTAAACGAAACGGCTGCATTCGGAGACGGACCGACGGCCTGAACAATCTCTACGCTGTCATACGGCGGTTTTGAGCCAAATGGCAGGCTCAAACGCTTACTGCCATCCGGATCAGTGTCAATACGAGCTTCATCTTCGCGAAGCTTAATAAACGCATCGGTAAAAATGTCGCCGATTGCTAAAATATAAGGCGATTCATTCTTCTCTTCTACCGGCGGCGTCTCATGGCTTGGCGTAGCATACCACTGATCACTCTCCGGTAATAGACCCGCCGCATCGGCGATTTGACGAGCGGTGACGTCATTAGTACGAACATGATCCATATAACGCTGTACGATCTCACCCCTAAGACTCCGTTGACCATGGCCGACAACACGTTGCTCAAATGGTAGCTGATGATGCGCGTTCTCGATCACATCGATCAGATTAAATGAAATAGTCTGACCTCCTATAGATAGGAGAATATAGTCGGCACCTAGCAAGTACTCCTCGGCCTTATGCTGGCGAATCCCCGCGTTGAGTGCTTGGTAAAGTTCATGTGCCGTTGTATCTGCTGGGTTTAGCTTCAGCTGACGCATAATCTCATGAGCCCCGTGTGTGATATCTGCGATCAAACGAGTATCGACGCCACTATGCCCTGTCGCTTTTTCAAGCTGATGAATACCAACCGTAAAGAGCGGTTCTGGTGCGTTTAGTAATTTTTGTAAAAATCGTCCCATAGCTATATATCCTTTAAACCGCTTTCTCACTTAATGGCATGTCGTGCAACTGTGCTCCAGTATGTAAAATACCCGTCTTTGCACCGATTTTCGTTACCACGGATGTCGAATTTGCACTTGCAAATATAATTGAATCTTTAAGAGATTTTCCTTGTGCCCATTGGCTTAAAAAGCCAGAGCCAAATGCATCACCTGCGCCAGTGCGATCAGTTACGGCAACATCTTCGTACATGCCAGCTCTAACAATTGTTTTTCCATCTGATGCAATGACACCGTTAGGGCCATCACTCACAATAGCAACCGGTACGAAGTGGAGCGCGTGGCGAACAAGCTCTTCAAGCTCGGTGCCTTCGACGAGTACTTGCATTTCTTCACGGTTGACTGACAATATATCTACATCCTCTAGAAGAGCACGTAATTTTTCCGGCTGAGCCAACTCGCCCTTTCCAGGGTTGAACATGATTTTTATCCCAAGCTTTTTAGCTTGTGTGAAAATCTTATGAAGAGCATCCATGCTACCCGCCATACTCGATACATATACCCAGTCGGCATGACTGTCTAAAAGATCGAAGTTTTTCGCATCATAATGTGTTGATGCGCCGCGATATGTAAGGATTGTTCGCTC
>RCUJ01001960.1_pt1 | contig 10417 bp, 7 predicted proteins | sample 2166321 | NCBI WGS metagenome assembly RCUJ01 (sample SAMN09932808, study PRJNA488358) | compost metagenome | feature: garden; material: soil; isolation source: compost soil in an enriched community after 118 h of incubation | place: Germany: Experimental Botanical Garden Goettingen | collected... | reverse complement strand
AGCTGCCGCTCGTCGCAGCTCTCCAGCATGAAGCGCAGGGAGTCGAGCACGGCCTCGTCGTCGTCGACCAGATAGAGCGGGGGGCGGGAGGGGGACGTCATTTCAGTTCCTCGGTGTCGGCGGGTGGGTGGAGGTGGCTGAGGCGGGGGCCTCGGGTGGCGGCACGGGCAGGATGACCCGGGCCAGGCATCCGTGGGGGCTCAGGTTCTCCAGACTGAACTGGCCGCGATGGCTCTCGACCACCTCCCGGCAGATGGCCAGCCCCAGCCCCATGCCATCGGGCTTGTCGCTGTAAAACGCCTGCTGCAGTTCGGTCGCGGGGACCCTCAGGCCGGCACCGTTGTCACGGATCTCCAGCAGTAATCTCTGCGCCTCGAAGGCGATCAACAGCTCGACTTGGGCAGGCTCCTGTGCCGGTGCTTGCGTAGGAGGGGGAGCAGGAGAGTGAACAGCGGCGCGCGCCCTCTTCGCAGCACTCTGCGCCGCACTCTCGGCGCCATTCTTGATGAGGTTGACCAGCAACTGCTCCATCCCGGTGCCGTCCAGAGGCAGCCAGCGCGGCTGGCCCCGCCAGTGCAGGGTGAAGGCGACGTCGAGGGGCACCAGCATCTGCTCCAGCAGGGGGCGCAACTCCGCCACCAGGGTGGGCAGGTCGCAAGGCTCGACGCGGGGAGGGCGCTTTTGCAGCCTGGCTCTGAGCCGGTTGACGGTCTGGGTGATGCGCTGGACCTGCAGCCCTATCTGCTCCAGGGCCTGACGCAGGGAGGCCTGGGCGGCAGCCTGGGTCGGATCCTGTGCCAATCTTTCCAGTCGCAACAAGGCCCCCTGGCTGTAGTTGGCGATGGCGCTGAGGGGTTGATTGATCTCGTGGGCCACGTTGGCGCCCAGCTCGCCCAGTTCGGCGAGCCGTCTGGCCTGTGCCAGCTGGCGTCCCTTCTGCTCGAGCTGGTGGCGGGCTTTGAGCAGCCGGCGCTGGCTGCGGTTGAACAGACGTTGCAGCAGCAGGTGGTGACCCCCCAGCAGCAGTAACAGCGCCAGGGCGCCCCAGCCCCACTGTTGATGCTGGCGCAGCCAGTGCCAGGCCGCTTGCCACCAGGGGCCCTGCAGCGGGTGGCGATCCAGCGCCTGGAGCAGGCGGTCGATGGCGAGCTCGCTGGTGGGCACGGTCCAGCCCGCCGAATCGGCGGCGATGGCCGCCTCGCTATCAGCGGGCAGATCGTACAGCGCACGGGTCACCGCCAGCGCCAGCGCGGGGGAGGCCCGCTCTGTCTTGGCGAAGGACCAGTTGGGGTAGAGCCGTGTCGAGCTCTGGCAACCAAAGCCGGCCGGCGCCTGATCGTCCAGCACCCGAAATGCCCCCCTGGCGACCTTGCCTTCCCGCTCCATGCGCTCCAGCTGGCACACCGGCACGATGGCGGCAGCCACCTCCCCTGCCGCCAGCCGCTCGATGAGCCGGTCCAGTGGAAAGCCGGTGAACTGCACGGTGGAGAAGAAATGTTCCAGCCTGATCCCCTGTTCGCCCGCCTCAAAGCGATAGGCGAGGTAGCCGCCGAAGGCGTTCTCCGAAACGGCGGCGACCGCTTGCCCCTCGAGGTCACGCCAGTGTTGGTAGGGGGCCTGGGCGGGCACCACCAGCGCCGCACCGATGGCGAGGTTGTCTCCCCCGGCCGGGCTCTTGAGGGTGGCGAGCCAGGCCAGCGGGTACTGGCGCGCCAGACTCACCGACTGGCCCGGGTTGGTGATGACGAAATCGAGGTGCTCGCGGGCGACGGCCTCGGCCAGTTCATCAAGCCCCAGCGGATGCAGCACGAAGCGATGGCCGGGCACGCGCTGCGCCAGCCAGCGCAGCAGCGGTTGCCACTGGGCTCTGGCCAGTGCCGGGCCGCGGGTTGCCAGCACGCCGATGCGTATCGGTTCGGCCAAGGCCTGCACCGGCGTGGCCTGGGATGACGCGGATTCCTGTCGGGCCGGCGCTGGCACAGAGGGGGGCGGGGCGGCCTGCACCCGCAGCGGCAGGGCTGACAGGGCGAGCCAGAGCAGCAGGCTGAGCAGGGGCAAGGGGACTGGGGCGTGCAGGGGGCTCTCCTCTCGGTGCAAAGGGGGCAGTCTATCACCGGGGCGCGCGCTTGCATGCGAACGGGGCCGGGAGGGGTGGCAAACGCCGCCCCGGTCACAGTTCAGCAGGGCTGGGGCATTTTTTATTGCGCTGGATCAACCCGGCTCCCGGTATGTGGAAAACCACAATAGAGGCGACTTGCTGCGTTGCGGACAATCGGCCCAACCCCCCTCTTGGGGGAAGCCAGCTCAGCAGAAGGAAAGAAGCCATGGAGCTCAGCAAGCGCCGATTGTTATCCGGGATCGCCGCCCTCACCGCAGGGGCGGCCCTGATCCCCGTCACCCAGGTTCAGGCGCAGTCCGTTCCCTCCGCTCCCCGCAACGGGCGGGCGGCCATCAGCCGGGGGGACGGGCGCAAGCGTTACGGCATGCTGATCGACCTGCGCCGCTGCGTCGGCTGTCAGGCCTGCACCGTGGCCTGCACCATCGAAAACCAGCCCCCCCTCGGCCAGTTTCGCACCACGGTGAGCCAGTACGAGGTGAGCGACGTGGCCGCCCTCGAGGCTCCCGCCTCCCTCTTGATGCTGCCGAGGCTGTGCAACCACTGCGCCGAGCCCGCCTGCCTCGATGTCTGCCCCACCGGCGCCACCTTCCAGCGCGAGGACGGCATAGTGGTGGTCAACAACGACTGGTGCGTCGCCTGCGGCTACTGCGTGCAGGCCTGCCCCTATGACGCCCGCTTCATCAACCACGAGACCAACACCGCCGACAAGTGCACCTTCTGCGCCCATCGGCTGGAGGCGGGGCTCTTGCCCGCCTGCGTGGAGAGCTGTGTCGGCGAGGCGCGCATCATAGGCGATTTGAACGACCCCAAGAGCCGGATCAGCCAGCTGCTGCGCGAACACGAGCCGGCGCTCAAGGTGCTCAAGCCCGAGGCCAATACCCAGCCGCGGGTCTTTTATCTCGGCATGGACGAGGCCTTCGTCAGCAAGGTCGACGGCAACCCGGCCCTGCGCACCCTGCTCACCGACGATGGCAAGGAGATAGCCCATGGTCATTAACGAACTGCTGGCCCCGGCTCAGCCCATCACCTGGCTGCCCTGGGCGGTGCAATATTTCTTCCTCATCGGCCTCGCCTATGGGGCCCTCTGGCTGGGCGCGGCCGATCTGTGGCGCAAGGCGCCGGATCGGCGGCTGCAGACCCTGGCCGCGGTGCTGATGATGGGGGCCGGCCTGGTGGCGCCCATCGCCCTGACCGCGGATCTGCACCAGCCGGCCCGGGCCTGGCACTTCTACGCCCAGACGCGCTTTGGCTCCGTCATGTGGTATGGCGCCTATCTGCTGCCGCTGTTCAGCCTGCTCTCCATGCTGCTCGGCTGGCTGCTGCTAAGGCCAGCCCTGGCCCGGCGCGGCGCAGAAGGGGACAAGATAGCCCGCCTTGCCCGGCTGCTCTGCCTGGGAAGCTGGTCGGGGCACGTCTGGCTGCGGCCCCTCTCCCTGCTGGCCGCTCTGAGTGGGCTCAGCATCGCCCTCTACACCGGGCTCGAGACCATGGCGGTGGCAGCGCGCCCGCTCTGGCATACCCCCTGGTTGCCCTGGCTGTTGACCTTGAGCGCCGTGCTGGGGGCCCAGAGCGCCCTGCTGCTGCTCAATCGCTTGCTGGCGGGCTGGCGTGCCCAGACCGAGTCGACCCTGCTGCACCAGAGCGGCTGGACGTTAGGCCTGCTGGCGCTCTCCCTGCTGGGCTGGGCCCTGTTTGGCGGCGCCTCGGCGGCAGAGGCCGCGGCCCTCTATCGGCTCGACCCGAGCTGGCGGCTGGCGGCCCACTGGCTGTTGCTGACCCTGGGGCTGGCCGGCCTGTTGATGCTGCTGCGGCGAAGGATCTCTGCCCGCCTGTCACTCTGGGGGCTGGCGCTGCTGGGGCTGCACCTGGTGTGGGGCCTGCGCTGGCTGGTGCTCATTCAGGGGCAGCTCGCACCCAAGTACGGGGCCGGCGTCTACCTCTATGAAATTGCCTGGGGACCGGCCGGTGTGCTCGGCATTCTCGGCACCTTCGGTCTGCTGCTGGCCCTGCTGGTGGCCCTCTCGGAGCTGGTGCGCCCCTTTGTTTCCCCCGCCATCAAGGCATCCACAACTTTTGCACGCGAGGTACTCTGATGGATCACAGCAAACGCAAGTTTCTCAAGGGCGCCGCCATCGCCGGCGGCACCGGATTGTTCGTCGCCGGTTACAGCGACACCCTCAAGCAGGTGGCGAGTGGTCTCGCCACCTGCAGCTCGGGCAAACCGACACGGGATCCCATCCATGGCAACTCGCTGGCCGTGGAGTACCGGGTTGACGAGCAGGGGGAGTTGCACCCCAACCCGGCCCAGCGAGTTGCCAACACCATGTGCCTCGGCTGCTGGACCCTGTGCGGAGTGCGGGCCCGCATCGACAACGAGAGCGACCAGATAGTGCGGATCCTGGGCAACCCCTATCATCCCCTCTCCGCCCGCCATCACATCGACTTCAAGACCCCGGTCAAGCAGGCGCTGCTCGCCACCAGTGGCTACCAGGAAGGGGGGCTGGACGGGCGATCCACCGCCTGCGCCCGGGGCAATGCCATGCTGGAGCAGCTCGACAGCCCGCAGCGGGTCACCCGTTGTCTCAAGCGGCTGGGGCCCCGTGGCAGCGGTCGCTGGCAGAGCATCCCCTTCGAGCAACTGGTGGCCGAGGTGGTGGAGGGGGGCGATCTGTTTGGCGAGGGCCAGGTTGAGGGGCTGCGGGCCATTCGCAACCTCGCCGAGCCGCTGGACCCGGCCAACCCGGAGTACGGCCCCAGGGCCAACCAGTTGCTGGTGAGCAACGCCTCGGACGAGGGGCGGGATCACTTCATCAAGCGCTTTACCTTCAACAGCTTCGGCACCCGCAACTTCGCCAACCACGGCGCTTACTGCGGCCTGTCGTTCCGGGTCGGGGCCGGCGCCCTGCTGGACGATCTGGAGAAGAACGCCCACCTCAAGCCGGACTGGGACGAGAGCGACTTCCTGCTGTTCATGGGCACCTCGCCCCAGCAATCGGGCAATCCCTTCAAGCGCCAGTCCCGCCAGCTGGCGGCGAACCGGGCGCGACCGGGCAAGCCGTTCTCCTACGTGGTGGTGGCCCCCAGCCTGCCCAACACGGTGAACATGCCCTCCGCCTCTACCAACCGCTGGCTGCCCATCCGGCCTGCCACCGACTCGGCGCTGGCCATGGCCATGCTGCGCTGGATCATCGACAACCGACGCTACGCCGAACCCTTCCTGACGGCACCCCATGCCGCTGCCGCCGAGCGGGCCGGCTATCGCGGTTTTTGCAACGCCAGCCACCTGGTGCTCTGCGACGAGACCCACCCGCGCTTTGGTCAGATGCTGCGGGCCAGCGATCTTGGCTTGCCCTTTGATGGGGAAGCCTATGGGGAGGGAGACGCCATGCTGGTAGAGGAGGCGGGCAGCGGCGAGCCGAGACCCGCCGACCAGTGTGAGCGGGCCAACCTCTGGGTGGATCGCCCCATTGAGGGCCCCAAGGGGGAGTTTGTGGTCAAGAGCAGTTTCCAGCTGCTGGCCGAGGCGTGCCGGGAGCACTCCCTCGCGCAATACAGCGCCGAGTGCGCCGTGCCGGTGGCGGACATCGAGGCGCTGGCGCGGGAGTTCACCAGCCACGGCACCCGCGCGGCGGTGGTCTCCCACGGCGGCACCATGAGCGCCAACGGCTTCTACTCGGCCTGGGCCATCATGATGCTCAACGTCATGATCGGCAACCTCAACGCCCGGGGCGGCGCCGTGGCGAGTGGCGGCAAGTTCGATCCCTTCGGGGCGGGGCCGCGCTACGATCTGGCGAGCTTCCCCGGCATGGTCAAGCCTGCCGGGGTCTTCCTGTCGCGATCCAAGTTCCCCTACGAGAAGACCTCCGAATATCGGCGCAAGCGCGAGGCGGGCCAGAATCCCTATCCGGCGCAAGAGCCCTGGTTCCCGATCTCGGGCCCTCTGCTCGGCGAGCACCTGACCGCGGCGGTGAACGGCTACCCCTACCGGCTCAAGGCCTGGATCAACCACATGGGCAACCCCCTCTACGGCCAGGCCGGGCTCAGCAAGGCCATAGGCGAGCAGCTTAAGGACCCTGCCGTGCTGCCCCTTGTTGTCAACATCGACAGCTTCATCAACGAGTCGTCGGCGCTGTCGGACTACATAGTGCCGGATACCCTCACCTACGAGTCCTGGGGTTGGGCCACTGCCTGGCACGGGGTGATGACCAAGGTCTCCACCGGCCGCTGGCCCATCGTGGAGCCCCGTGTCGCCAAGACCGCCGAGGGAGATCCGGTCTGCATGGAGTCCTTTTTTATCGCGGTGGCCAAACGGCTGGGGCTGCCGGGCTTTGGCGAGGGGGCGCTCAAAGGGGCGGACGGCAAGCTGCATGCCCTGCACAAGGCGGCGGACTTCTCCCTCTACGGGGCGGCCAACGTCGCCTATCTCGGCGAGCCGGTGCCTGCCATAGAGCCTGAGGATCTTGCCTGGTCCGGGGTGGAGCGGATCCTGCCAGTGTTGAATGCCACCCTGAGCGCGGAGGAGGCGGGCCGCGCCGCCTATCTCTTCGCTCGCGGCGGGCGCTTCGAACCGGCGGCCAAGGGGCGCGATGAAGCGGGCCAGCCGAGCAAGCGCTGGCCCAAGCCGCTGATGGTATGGAACCCCGAGGTGGGCAGCCGCCGTCACAGCCAGAGCGGCCAGTTCCTGAGTGGCACCCCGCGTTTCTTCCGCCCCCAGCTGGCGGACGGCACGCCGCTCAATGAGGCGTTCAAGCCGGCCCAGTGGCCGCTGCTACTCACCAGCTACAAGTCCCACACCATGAGCTCCATGAGCATCGGCTCGGATCGTCTGCGCCAGGTGAACCCCAGCAACCGGGTGCGGCTCAATGAACAGACGGCGGCGCAGCTGGGAATAGAGAGTGGGGACAAGGTGCGGGTCAGCACCCCGGATGGGAGCGTTATCGGGGTGGCCGAGTGCGTGGCCGGGGTGCAGGCCGATGCCATCGCCATCGAACACGGTTTCGGCCACAAGGAGCTGGGGGTGCGGGAACACTGGATAGACGGCCAAAAAGTGGTTGCCAATCCGCTGCGCGGGGCCGGGGTCAACCTCAACGATCTGGCGGTGCTGGATCCCAGCCGCCATGGCCGCTACCCCCTGGTGGACTGGGCCATCGGCTCTTCGGCCCGCCAGGGGCTGCCGGCCCGGGTGGAGAAGCTGGTATGACGATCCAATGAAAACGGGGCCTGCGGGCCCCGTTGCTTATCTGCTCTGCGTCACTGTCACAGTTTGAAGTCGACCCACACCAGGCGGTGATCCGAGCTGACGCCCTTGGCGATGCCGAGCTGTGCGTCATACACCAGGTGGTAGCCCGGCTCGAAGCTGGCCGGCCAGAACACGCCGGAGGCGACCGCGTTCAGGTTGGCGGAGGGCAGCACGTGGTCGAGCTGCAGGCCGCTGCTGCTGGTGATGCGCTCCGGGGTGGGGCGGTTGTTGTTGCGCTTGCACTGATCCGGCTGGCTGGCGAGGCACTCGGGGCCGCCCTGGCTGACCGGGATCAGGGCGCCGTTGGTGACGGCCTGATTGACCAGCACATGGTTGTGCAGATCCTGAATGGCGGTGAGATCCCCATCGCCAATCTGGGGATCGGCGTTGAGATCGCCGGCGATGACGAACTTGGCACCCTCGGCCAAGCCACCGGCCTTGCCGGCGTCATCCACCATGTAGCTGGCGGTCTCCACGTAATCCTGCCAGAAGGCGACTTCGGCCCGGTTGTGCTTGACGTTGTGGCGCGCCGCGTTGCCGAAGATGGGCGGGGTCGGGTGGGAGATGAGGAAGTGGATCACCTCCTCCTTGTTGCCGAGCTTGATGCGCACCGGCACGTCGGCGTGGTTCTTGGACGAGAGCGGGAAGGCCTGCCAGGCGGCGTCGTCATACCAGGCATCGCCGCACTGGCGGCCGGCCGGGATCGGCGCCTTGGCATTGTTGCAGTCGTCGATGACGGGGTTCGCTTCACCCGGCATGTCCTTCCACTTGAATTTCTGGAAGGTGCGGATCTGCTTGGTATCGATGGGGTACTGGGACATCACGGCGAAGGCGTACTGGCCGTGGTAGTTGCCAAAGCCCCAGGCGTCGTCCGGCCCGTTGTTGACCTTGCCGTCCAGGTTGAGGTCATGGCCGCTCATCAGGCCGGTGTTGGTGGCGAAGTTCTGCAGCACCGGGTAGCTGATGGCCTTCACCTCGTCGTGCTGGGCATGGGCCAGGTAGTTGTCGTTGAAGGCTTTGAGGTCCGTGGTGTCACTGCCCTTGCCGTCATTGTCGAATTCGTTGAGCAGGAACACGTCTGGCCGGGTGCGCTGCACTATCTCGGCGATGTTGCGGATCTGCTGCACGTCGAGGGCCTTGGTCTTCTCGGCGCCGCTCAAGGTGCCGTCGGCGAGGCGGGCCAGCAGGGCATCCTGCTCGGTGCGGCTGAGGGCCAGTTCACCGGCGAGCATGCCGGCGGCGGTGCGATCGAAGGAGAGGTTGAAGGTAGCGAAGCGAACCATGGGGGTCGGGGTCTCGGAGTCATTTTGGCTGTTACAGCCTGCCATCAATCCGAGGGAAATGGCAGCGGCGAGCAGGGTCTTGTGGCTATTTTTCATTGTAATATTCCGTAGCATCAACAGGTTATGCCTGAGAGTCAAAGAAACCCAGGCGGGGCCATTATAGAGAGGCGGGGCCGAAACGGGTTCTGAATGAGCCAAACTGTGAGACCATTCACAGCGCTAGCAGAGGAAGGGGGTGGGATGAGCCGGCAGCCAGGGCCCCGGGCGTTCAGGACCAGCGAGAAAGAAGGAAGGGACAGGAGGCGTTGGCGCTCTGGCTCCGGGTGTTCAGGACCAGCGAGAAAGAAGGAAGGGACAGGAGGCGTTGGCCTCTGGCTCCGGGTGTTCAGAACCAGCGGGAGAGGGGGGAGGGCATGGCGTAGGCGTAGCCCTGTTGGTAGTCGCAGCCGAGGCGGTTCGCTATCTCGATATGGGTCTGGGTCTCCACCCCTTCGCACACCACGGCCATGCCGAGTCGCTGCAGGTATTTCACCAGCCCCACCAGCATCTTCAAGGCGTGTGAGGTGCACGCCGCCTGCAGCAGCAGGGAGCGATCCAGCTTGACTACCTCGTAGGGCAGGGCCATCAGCCGCTGAAAGTTGCACTCCAGGGAGCCGAAGTCGTCACAGGCGATGTGGGCGCCATGGGCGCGCAGCACCTCGATCAGCGCCCTGTACTGGCTCTCCAGCCGGGTGTGCTCCAGCACCTCGAACCAGATGTCGATCCCCACCTTGCGGGCCTGTATCAACACCAGCAGCAACAGATTCTGATAGGTCGGGCTGGAAGGCGCCGGGTTGAGGTTGATGGAGAGCGTATAGGGGCCTTTTTGCGCGAGCACGGGCAGGTCGCGCAGTATGGCCCTCAGCATGACGATATCCAGATGCAGGGACTCGTCCTGGCTGAGCGAGGCAAAATCGATGCCCTGATAACATTGCGCCACCGGATCCCAGCGCCTGGCCAGCGCCTCGTACCCCTTGACCTGACGGTCCCGACCGATGATCGGCTGGTAAAAGGGAACGGCAACATCTGCCATGGCACTCATTGCCATGGCACTCATCGGATACTCTTCTTTGAACGCAAACATGGCACTCACCTGATGGACGAATATGGCTGCGCATCATACAAGGCGCAGTCATCCAGCCGCTGTAGGAATTGTCTGATAATCAACCTGCTGCTTGCGTGGGCAGGGGCTGGCTGGAGAGCCGCGAGGGAGATCCGTCAGGAAGCAGGGGCGCGTGATGAAATGGGTCCCAGGGAGGTCGGGTGAGGTGTCAGCGAAGTGCGTGTTCCGGCTGGTGGCCTCCGGCATCAAGGAGGGGCGTACCATGCATGGCCTGGGCCAGCCACTCCCAGTCCAGTGGCGGTGTGCCGGCCTTGAAGCGCTGGTAGGCCTGGCCCTGATGGATGGTCAGAAACAGGGTTGTCGACAGGCCGAGGCGATTGAGATAACGCACCATGACGTCCCCTTGATAATGGTGCAGCCGTTGCTGCAGCTGGGGCAGGCTCAAGCCCTGCTCCTGGCCGGTTTCATCCCAGATTGCAAACATGCGAGGTGGCTCCTGACGGTGAGGAGTCCACTGTTTCGAAAAATGCGGAGCAGGGCAATTGTCAGATCTGACAGTGCCAAATGGAATCTTTCCAGAAAAGCGAAAACCCGGCGCCAGGCCGGGTTTTCTGAAGGATGGTGGAGGGAGAAGGATTCGAACCTTCGAAGGCAGAGCCGTCAGATTTACAGTC
>RCUJ01001959.1_pt1 | contig 10418 bp, 10 predicted proteins | sample 2166321 | NCBI WGS metagenome assembly RCUJ01 (sample SAMN09932808, study PRJNA488358) | compost metagenome | feature: garden; material: soil; isolation source: compost soil in an enriched community after 118 h of incubation | place: Germany: Experimental Botanical Garden Goettingen | collected... | reverse complement strand
GAAGATTCGCGAAAAGACACATTTTGAACTCTTTTACCTGGAGAAAGAAAACAAATCAAGAATAGTTTTTTACTATCTATATACCCAAAAGCGCTCTATTATCAGAGCGCTTTTTTTATGCCTAAAAATTAAGAAATCGTAGGTTTTTTATCAAAATAAAAATATATTTAATAGTTTTAAATGGAACAAAACAAACAAATCCCTTGATATTAGGGACATTAAGGTCATAAAAACTATAACAAAATTTTAGGTTACAAAATTCTTTCTGTTTTATATTTTTAGATACTTTTGTTGCACAAATCAATTAACTAATTAATATTTAATAATGAAAAAAATATTTTTTTTACTTACAGCTTCTGTAGCGATTATTTCATGCAGCAAAGTTAAAGACGGAGAATACCTAATTACAGGAACTGCAAAAGGAATTGCGAACGGAAAAACAATCATTCTTCAAGGTCAGGATCCAACAACAAAAATGACAGTTGCCCTTGATACAGTAAAAGTTGAAAACGAAAAATTTGAAATAAAAGGAAAAGTAGCTGAACCAGCTTTTCATACATTAATTCTTCAGGATGCACAGGGACCAATTCCTTTCATCTTAGAAACAGGAGAAATTACTGTTGCAATTGATAAAGACAGTATTCACAAATCTAAAATTGCAGGTACTTATAGTAATGAAGAATTTGTGAAGTTCCAGGATGAACTAAACAAAACTCAAAAGAGATTGATCGATTTTCAGAAAAATAACACTCAGAAAATGCAACAAGCTCAACAAGCTCAGGATACTGCAACTATCAACGGTTTGATGAAACAATATATGGCTATCCAAACGGAAGTTCAGACAGATTCTAAAAAGAAATATCTTACTTACGCTGAAGGTCACCCAAAATCTTTCATTTCTGTTTTGATCATTCAAGGTATGTTAGGTGATCCTACAACAGATATTAAAAAGGCAGAGTCTTTATATAACTCATTAGATGAGTCATTAAAAAGCACTACACCTGGTAAAGAAATCAAAACAAAAATCGGTGCAGCAAAATTGCCTGCAGTTGGTGCATCAGCTCCTCCTGTTGGTAGCGCTAAATGAAGATCAGATTTTTCTGCTCCAAACCCTGAGGGCAAAGTAGTTTCGCTTAAAGAAAGTTTAGGAAAAGTAACTATTGTTGATTTTTGGGCTTCATGGTGTGGACCATGCAGAAAAGAGAATCCGAATGTTGTAGCTATTTACAAAGAATTACACGCTAAAGGATTAAATATAATTGGAGTTTCTTTAGATAAAGAAGCTGGCAAGTGGAAAGAAGCTATCGCTAAAGATGGTTTAACCTGGACACATGTTTCGAACCTAAAATTTTGGGATGAGCCAATTGCCGCTCAATATGGAGTTCAATCAATTCCGGCAACTTTTATTCTTGATGCATCAGGAAAAGTAGTTGCTCAGGACTTAAGAGGTCCTGAATTAAGAGCAAAAATTCTAGAGCTTTTAGCCCAATAAGCATAATATTCAGCATAAAATAAAAAATCTCCCTAGTGGAGATTTTTTTTGTTTTTACCAATAATCAATGAATTAAAAAATGAATTGGAAGCAACTTAAATGGACGTTGTTACTAGTTAAAGGCAATACACTCTAAAGAATCAAATATTGCACGTTTACCATTAGATAAATAAAACAGTAAACAAGAAAAGCTATTATAAAAGATTGTTTAATATGGACGTGCATTTGGAAGCTGTATTTTGAGACGAACCAATTCCTTCTTAATATCAGATTGAACTAATTTCGATAACTTATTCTTGATGCATCTGAAAAAATGCTTGTTTAATACATTATACTCCCTAAATTAAAAGCAAAAATAGTCCCATTTTAAAAAAAATAAGAACAATATTCGGTATAGATGAAAAAATATTTCTAATTGACACTTTATTATTTTATTCAATACCAACTAATTAAAAATTAATTCAAAAATAACTTAAAATTAAGTGCGATTTTAGTTTGTAAACATCAAAAACGTTTATATATTTGCAACCGCTTAGAACAACAAAGCGCATCAATGCTGAGATCGGGGAGATACTCAAGCGGCCAACGAGGGCAGACTGTAAATCTGCTGTGTGAACTTCGCAGGTTCGAATCCTGCTCTCCCCACGGAAAGGCCTAAAAGGCGGAAAACTTAAAGTTTTCATTCTTTTTAAAAAGCCACAAAAAATGTCTGAAGACCTGCAAATTCAAGGATTTGCAGGTTTTTTTTATTTTTGGCCTGTTTTCAATATTTATAAATCCTCACAAAATTAAAGGTGCAGAATCGGTGCACTTTTCGGCGCGGTGAAAAGTGCACCAGAAATAGTGAAAATCCCTTATACCATAGGGGTTAACGAGATTAACGACTTGATTTGGCAGTAATATTATTCTACATTTATTAATTTAAAAAGTAGGATTATGTTGGAAAGCAGTTTTGGTTTGGGATTCTTTTTAAAAAGACCCAAAATAGAAAGTAGAGAATGGATTGTGTATTTCAGAATAACTGTTGACGGTATCCGTAAGGAAAGCTCAACTAAGAGAAAATGGGATAATACACGATGGGATCAAAGGTTCGAAAGAGCGGTCGGCTCAAAGGAAGATGCAAAGTCGCTGAACTTCTTTTTGGATTCGCTGACTTTAAAAATCAATGAAATCAAAACCGAAATGATGTACAGCGGCAAAACCATAACCGCTGAGAAAATTATGGACGAGGTTCTGGGAAAGACAGCTCCAAAGATTAAGGTGCTCGAAGAATTTCAAAAGCATAATGATGAAATGGAGGCGCTTCTTGGAAAAGGCTATGCAAAAGGCACCCTTGACCGGTTTACCATTACTAAAAACCATTTGACTGCGTTTATAAAATTCAAGCTTAAAAAGCACGATCTTGAATTTGCGGATTTGAATCTTGAGTTTGTAAAGGACTTCGAGTTTTACCTTAGAACTGTACGCGACTGCAGCAACAACACCACCCTTAAATACATTGCAAATTTCAAAAAGATTGTAATCCGCGCCATTGATAAGGAGTTAATTACCAAGGACCCATTTAAGAACTTTAAGGGACGTAAAACAAAACTGGTAAAAAAACCACTCACCGCACAGGAATTGTACGAACTTGAAAGTCATTATTTCACAACTGACAGGCTCAATGTCGTAAGGGATGTATTTGTCTTCCAATGCTACACTGGCCTGGCTTACATAGACGCTTATCAATTAAAGAAAACTGATATCAAGCAAGGCATTGATGGAAATCTATGGATTATGTCCGAAAGGCAGAAAACAAACTCATCATTTAATGTCCCTCTTCTTCCCCAAGCACTGAAAATAGTTGAAAAATATAAAGAGCACCCGCTTTGTATCCAGCGTGGAACCGTGCTTCCTGTTTCATCCAACCAGAAAATGAATGAGTATCTAAAAGAGGTGGCAGTCTTGTGCGGCTTTCCTTTTACATTAAACACGCATATGGCCCGCCGTACTTTTGGAAGCACTGTGACATTAAATAACAACGTCCCTATTAATGTAGTTAAAGAACTGCTGGGTCATGCATCGGTAAAACAGACTGAGGCATATGCTATAACTGAGCAGGCCACAATCGGACGTGAAATGTCTATTCTCAATAAAAAACTCAATAAAAATGGGGCCAAAATGTCTAAGCCAGACATAGCAATACTCAGCAGACTGGAAAAAGAAATTAATGCTATAAAAAATAAATATGGCATTTCAACATCCTAAAATTAAAAAACACATCTTTGACAGATATTTAAGTAAATCAAAAGCTAGCCATATCAAGTTATGGCTGGTCATGATTCTAATTAAAATAAGCAGTGTTAGAAATTTTATATCTTAGCAGAAAAATAAGCAGTTTCAATTTTTTATTAATTGATTAAGAGAGCAGCCGATAGGAAAAATCACTGCCTGGCATAATAGAATATCTAAAAATGAATTTAGGAATCTTCAGCACTTTTTGGGATGGCAATCCAAACCATCTTCCTTTTTTAAGCTTACTTCAATTACCTGATGACGAATCTCAAAATTTCAATTTAACTTTAAGTTTTGCAAAGTTGGAGGATATTTTAGAAAGTAATACTGTGCAGTCAATTTACAAGGGGATTAAGCTACTGTTAAATCAGGAAAATTGGATAATGCACTTGGTTACAGCTGTATCTTTGCTATTTATTAAACAATCAACTAGGGAAAGTGTGAATGATTTATTTTGGGAAAGACTTTCGCGCGGTATATGGTTTTCTCCCCAGATACTGGTTGCATTGTCAAAATGCGACCCTTCTTATGACGAAAAGGCAGGAAAAATACTCATTGAAGGATTAAAGATCAGTTATGCGCCGCTGACAGCAGTAGATCATCATATTGCTCGTGGAGTGCCTGCAGCAGTTTTCGAAAATAAGACTATCGCAGCTACAAACTATCTTTTGCATAATGTAATTGAGGACAATGCCGATAATGATTATGGGACTTCTCTGGCCCAAAACTGGCAGGAGAAACTGCATCAGCTGCAAAAAGAAAACAAATTAAAATTTGAAATTAGCTGATAATTATAGCGTGCTAAATGATGTAAAGCATTATTTCTATCATAAAATGGAATAGCAAAACCCATCTTCATAGAAGTTAAATTATCAGAACCTCAAAAAAATATATTTTTTTATGCCTAGAGATAACTTCCCAGAAAAAACAAAACGACAATTGGCTCAGAGGGCCGGTTATTTATGCTCTATCTGCAATGCTATAACAGTTGGCCCTTCGGACGAAAAAAATGATTCTATCAGTTTGACGGGCCAGGCTGCGCACATTTCAGCAGCATCTGAAGGAACAGGCTCCAGACGTTACGACAGCACTTTAACATCTGCAGAGCGAAGTTCGATTGAGAACGGGATATGGTTATGCAATAATCATGCTATTTTAATTGATCGGGATCAAGAAACATTCACGACACCCTATCTCAAATTTATAAAAGAAACGCATGAGAAGAAAATAAAACTCAAACAATCAGGAATTAATGTAGATAAGGGACTAATTACTAAAGTCGAACTTTCAAATTTTGGACTGATAACCGAACAAGTTACTTTGGAATTCAGTGATCGTAATATAATATACGGCAACAATGGAGTAGGAAAAACCCTTATTTTGGAATTGATTGCTTCCCTTTCAGAAAAAACATATTTGGACAGATGGACAAATGACAGGTATCCAAAAGTGAATTCCTATTGCAATATATATTATTTCAAAAACCAATTTGATAAATTCAATATCGCTATTGATCGCAAAGACACAGTATCTTATTCGTTCAATGAATCTATAATGCCATTCCTTGTCCCCACAATGACAATCTTATTCATCAGTGAAAGTTATTGGGATTATCTAAACAGCCTTTCCTCGGAAGAAAAAGAAAAATCGCTTATTTGGAGGCTTTCTTCTTATTTTAAATTAACGGAGAATGAATTCATAAATGTCATCGGTTCGATAATGAGGGATAAAAAACTATTCTTCAATGATATATATTTCAATGAGGAAGAAAGTGATTTGCTGATAAAATTCTCTGCTTCTCGTCCTGAATTCTCATTTAGAAGATTATCCCATGGCGAACAACTACGGGTGCTTCTGGAAATAACCTTGAAAATTGCAGAATATCATGCAAAATTCAATTCTACAATCCTGTTAATTGATAGCACCAGTTTCAGCAGCATAGATCAGGCAGGCTTTAATAGACTGTTGGACGCAATTCAAAATGGACAGCGAAACTTTCAATTCTTCTTAACTTCGATTGAAAAAATGGATTATAATACGGAAGGTTTTACAGTATACCGCCTTAACCAGACAGCGGCAGGAAATGTCGAAGCATGCAACGAAAAGAACATGAAGAATTAACACAATGAGGCAGCTATAGCATTATTTCCTTTTTCCTCTCAAATTGTAATCGGGCTTATATTTTGAAAATAAATATTCCTCAAATTCCTTTCTCCCAAAATTGATAGGCAAAGCAGATACTTGTAAGTTTTTACATATCATTTCATTTAATAATTTTTCAATATTTTCTGAATATTTCTTTGATGGGCCTGCCTTTTCATAATCTTCAAAATGGCAAAAATGTTGAGTGCCTATATTTCTTCTAATAGTATGATTCCGAGTATCCAGAATATCGTTCATTCTTTTTCTAAGACAGCCTGTTTCTCCGACATAGCAGATTTTTCCATTTTCAAAAAACACATAAACGCCTGCACTTATTGAAAACTGCTTTGGCCAATCCCTGTCTATTACAACATCAAATTTCAGGTTCTGTAAAAGTTCTTTTTCCAATATACCTAGGTAGGTGGCTATTTCTTTTTCTGTCATACAAACATTGATTACTTAGCACTGCTTATCTCTTTTTTTATTCAGCTAATATCTGTAATATTACTAATTAATTCGAAATTTTGATCCATGAAAGTCTCAATGCAAAAGATCTTGGCCTTCTCTGTAGTTTTTCCCGACGAACCGCCAAAAAAAATAGAGGATTATCTGGAAGGGATAGAAAGAGAAGAGCTGATGAAAATGGGCGCCTTTTTTCTAGGTTTTAAAAACTACAATTCCAAATATTCGAATCCAGAAGATTTTATGAAAATGATGTTCTCTGAAAAAAATAATGTATTTTTCCAAAAAGCGTATAAAAAAATCGAAGAGTATATCGATACGAGTTCTTTTACAACAGAAACTTTGCAAATTCCTTATGTTGTCAGTAGTTTAAAGCTTTTCGAATTTGGATTTAACCAAAAGGCCATGAATAGTGAAATCAAAAGTGAAGAACAAATTCAAATAGATGTTTTCAAAGCCTATCTCCTATTTAATGAACAATTGACTGACAAAAGGGAAAATCTACTTGATGCTGTTCAAATGTCTTTACCACCACACAAAAGAGCTTCCGGCACTTTAATTTACCTCCAATTGCATGTATATGATTTGACTAATTATGATTTAAACAAGCTTTTCGCAACGCAATATCTGCGAGCATTAAGATTTTTCGATTTTTTAAGCCAAAGAGAGGACTGTATACCACTTTTAAATAATTTTTACGCGTATTTTGGAGTTGCAGATTATAAAGATTATTTAAAAAGAATACTCCCGCTGTCATATGGTTTTATTAAATCAGACAAAGAGGCTCACACAGATATAGTTTTAGATGTAAATGCAACACAAAATGATATTGATTTCTTAAATAACCTGATAATTGACCACATAGATCTTATCGAAGGTTTTGATTTTAAGGATCTCCGCGGAACTCCCATCTATAAAATTGCTGACGGACATTATCGATTAATATATCCTCCTTTTGCAATTGAGATGCTGTATAGTGGGCTATATTGGAAACTCAAGGAATTTTATGACAAACTCCCCAAAAACCAAAAGCCGAAAGATCTGTACGGCCTAAAAACATTGGACTTTTCAGAGAAGTTTGTTCTAAACGGAATACTCAAGGATTATTTGGCCGACAGGTATTTTCAAAAAACCGGAGACGAGTTAGACGGGACTTATGCTGGTGCTCCAGACTATTACGCCAGAAATTCAAACAGCATCCTTTTATTTGAGTCCAAGGATATTATGATTAGTGCAAAGACTAAAGAATCATTGAATTTCGCTGAAATTCAGGATGAACTTGCTGAAAAACTGTACAGAAGAAAAGACGGTAAGGCTAAAGCTGTAATGCAGCTCATCAACTCTATCGTAAGAATATTGACTTTAAGCCAAGGGTTTGACAAAGAATATGACCCCGATAAAATCATAATTAATCCTATTTTGGTACTGCATTACAGGATGTTTAATACTCCCGGTCTTAACAAATTTATAAATTACTGGTTTCTGGAAGAATTATTTCTTTTAAAGAAAAAAGGCCTAAACATTTCAAATGTAAAGCCGCTTGTTATTATTGATGTGGACACATTAATCTTCAACAGAGACGTGTTTGCTGATGGTATTCTTGACTTGGAAACCTGTCTGTTTGAGTATCAAAATGATTATGTGGGTTACGATGGCAAAGGCCGTTCCTTCATTAGCAAAGAGTATGAAACTCAGGCCTTACACAACAGCATTCTACCATTCAGCTATTATTTGGAAGCCAAAATCGATAAAATGGGTTTAAGAAAGGTTCCTCGGGAACTGGAAGAAAAATTACGTCAAATTTTCAATTAAACAATTAAAAAAAACAACAGTTTACCATCAATTACTAAACCATAACAATGACAAAAGAAAATATCCTGCTTTTTCTAAGAATATATGACAAATGCCTCAAATATGGAAATGTCAGTCCCAAATATGCATTCCCTAATGATCAAATACCTGTCAAAACTATTTTTGAACATAATTTAAAAAATAATAATTTACATCTGGCACTATCTGTTTTTTCCACAGAACAGAATAACTGGTCAAGGGAAGTCCTGCTATACTTCGTATATCGTCTAAATCTTTTTAGCAGAAGTGAATTCACAGATTTGTTCTTTACAGTATATGGAATGACCGATGCGAATACTTCCCTGTTTACCTACTTTCCATACGCTACAATTATAGCCATGTTTGAAAAAGCAGCTACGCCATTTATATCTAGAGATCCATACAATAATTTCGACGAACTAAAGGAAAATCTCACCATTTATCGAGGCATCCGAAACAGACCTAAAGATATCAACAGATGCGGTTTCAGCTGGACACTCGAAAGAAAAACCGCTGAAAGATTCTCCTTTATGGATAACGAAACCAACGTAGCATTCATTGTCAGTGGACAAGTTTCGAAAGAAACTATTTTTGGATATCTGACCAATAGAGGGGAATCCGAAATTATTATCGCAGCAGAGCTGGTAGAGAATAAAGTCATAACACGGATTGAAGTAACAATCCAAGACGTAAAAAATGTGTTAATAGAAACAATTGTTACCGATTAAAACCTGTTATAGCATTATTCTTTGGGGATAAAAATGCGGAAAAGAGGCTATCTCAAATATTTTGAGATAGCCTCTTTTTACACAACTTAACTTCGCTTTTATATCCTGGATGATAAGATGGGGTGTACTTAATGTATCCTAAATCCTGAAGCTGTTTAAAATACTTATGATAAGTCGGCAGTGTATTCACATGTGACAGCTCCATAATTTTACTGCGGCTGACTTTAATCCTTCTTCTTTGGCCCTGCCTATAGCCTAATCCCAGTATTGCTGTCAAAATTGATAGATGCCAGACATTTAGTTTAGGATCATTACTATACATTGACAGATAACTCATTATAAAGCTTTCTTTTAATCTTTTAGTGTTTATCATCATCAAAAAGTTTTAGAAGATCTTCTTTATTGTAGTAGTACGAGCCAAGCACTTTTTTGAAACGGACTTTTTGGCTTGTTCTAAGATTCTGTACTGAACCTGCTGAAATATCAAGCAGTTTTCTCACAGACTTGCTTTTAATCCACTCTGGTTCCAAAGTTTCTTTCCGTCCAGAATCCTTATCTTTAAATACAGCCTGTATTTTATCAACTAGATGAAGACCAAACTGTCTCAGATCTTCCTTGGTTACAATTTCATTCATAATACAATTTCATAAAATTATTAATTGCAGAACCTTTAACTGTCCGCATCTGCTGAAAACAAAAAATATACTTCACTGCCACGATTTTTTTTAAAAGATGGTCTATACTTTATGTATCCATACTGATGAAGTTCCTGGACACATTTATGATACGTATTTGCTGAAGAAACTTTAGCAATAACAATAATCTCCGAGCTAAAGACAAAAATTGGATTAATGAAGCCCTTAACGGATCTAAATTGTAATAGAGCTGCATAAATGGCAATATGCATCGGACTAATCCGGTAATCATTCTCTATTGCGGTAAAAAAATCCGATAAAGGCTTTAATTTTTCCATAACTTTAAAGTGAAGGAGTTTTTCTTTTCTTTACTTTATTATCTTTCCTCCCTGAATCAACTTCATCAGAATCTAGATTTTTTTTTTGATCTTTAGATACTGATTCTTTTTGAGATTCAGCCTTTTTTTCTTCCTTGCTCTCTCGATGATTAATTCTTTGTAAATTTTCATCATAAACATTAACAGTCTTAAACTGAGGATTTGCCTCCACATACATTTTACTTTCAGTACCGCCGACAACAAAAGTCGCCGACTGAAGGTTTCCTTTCTTTAGCGAATTCAAAAGGTCTTCTTTATACTTCGGAGTATTCAGTTCCTTGATTGAATGTTTTGCCAGACTTGCTTCCAGATCATACCCGTAGTTCTGATGGTATTGATTAAGTTTAAAATTTCCCTGAGAATCTGATTCTTTGAAGTTCATTTTTAACCAGCAATTATAGATCTCCCCTTCTCTATTTTTAAGATCTTTATTGACAGATCTGCCTTCCATCAAATTATAAGCCTCTTTCATTGTAAT
>RCUJ01001953.1_pt1 | contig 10431 bp, 6 predicted proteins | sample 2166321 | NCBI WGS metagenome assembly RCUJ01 (sample SAMN09932808, study PRJNA488358) | compost metagenome | feature: garden; material: soil; isolation source: compost soil in an enriched community after 118 h of incubation | place: Germany: Experimental Botanical Garden Goettingen | collected... | reverse complement strand
CACCGGAAGAGGTGCGCATTATAGGCCCGAAAGAAACTGCGTCAAGCCTTTATTCTTATTCAGTTTTTGGGTGGTATCCATTTTTCTGATCGACGGGCACAGAGTTCACCGGCTTTTGTGCACCTCGATGGTGGTGGAGTTGAGTGACACATGCTCGATCACGGCGTCACTCTGCTGACTTGCTAACCAGTGCTTCGTGCACGCACATTGCCGCAAGCCGAAAATGCTTGCGACATCCTGTCTCGTACCAACAGCCGCTTAAGTCCCAATCAGAATGATGCACTGCACAAGTCCGGGTTGTCTTTGATGGAAAATGCTTCACGGTTTCCGAGCCGACTTGGGGTTCAAAATTATATAAAGTGATCAGGATCTTTTGCGTCACCTGCTTGACCTCCCACTGCGGCCCCACTGTAGGAACCCCGGCACCATGGAACGATCACAGCCGTGAGCAGAAAACACGGTGACAACAGTTGTCTGTCCTGATGACACAGCGACTCAGCAACTGCTTCAAGCCATTGCCCAGCACCCAACGGAAATTCAAATGACTCGTCAGAAATCCATTATTCCGCTGCTTTCAATCATTGCCATTGCCTGTTTCGCCATGCTTGGCGGTGCCTTGCTCATGCAGCATCTGTTCGCCTGGGAGCCTTGCACACTGTGCGTGCAGATTCGCTTGTGGCTGCTGCTGGGTGGGGTGCTCAGCCTGTTTATAGTCGCTGCGGAGGCAATCGGGCAACGCTGGTTGACCCTGATACTCTGGCCGTTGTTACTGGCGGCGGGGTTTATGGCGGTGTTCGACAATAGTCATCTGGTGCTGATCGAGACCGGCATCATGGAAAGTTTCAGCTGCTCGCCCTTCCCCTTCTATGCCTTCTACCTCCCCTTGCATGAGTACCTGCCCGGTATATTCATGAGCGCTGGCGTTTGTGGGCAAAACGACTATGCCATCCTCGGCGTCCCCTTCACCAGTTGGACGCTGCTGAGCGTCACCCTGCTGTTCGCCTTCATCCTGTTTGTGGCGTGGCGCGCCGTCGGCAAAACCAGGGGATAGTAGCCGCTCGGCTAAACGATACCGCCGTTGACCCGCAGCGTCTGGCCGTTGACCCAGCCCCCCTGCTCGCTGACCAGAAAGGCCACAACATTGGCGATATCCTCGGGTGTTCCCAGGCGCTCCAGCGGCGGTTGCCTGGCCAGGCGCTCGACCTGCTCGCTGGTTTTTCCGCCGAGGAACAGCTCGGTCGCGGTGGGCCCGGGGGCTATCGCGTTGACGCAGATATTACGACCACGCAGCTCCTTGGCGAAGATCGCGGTGAAGCTCTCCACCGCGGCCTTGGACGCCGCATACACGGAATAACCCGGCAGCGCCAGGCCCACCACGCTGGTGGAGAAATTGACGATGCGCCCACCGTCGCGCAGGTGTCTGGCCGCCAGGCGCAGGGTATTGAAGGTGCCCTTGGTGTTGATCGCGAAGATTTTCTGGTACAGCGCATCGTCGCTGTCGGCCAGGTTGACCATGCCGGGCTGGATGACCCCGGCGTTGTTGATCAGGATATCGATACCGCCGAACTTCATCTCGGCCTGGTCGAACAGGGCTTCGACCGCCACCGAATCGCTGATGTCGGCCAGTACCGCATAGGCCTGGCCGCCCACGTCAATGATATCGCGCACCACCCGTTCGGCATCCGCTGGCCGTGCGGTGTAGTTGACCACCACACTGATGCCGTCGGCGGCCAGGCGTTTGGCGATACTGGCGCCAATACCCCGTGAGGCACCGGTAACAATGGCTACTTTTGACATGCTGACTCCTGCGATGAGGGCAACTCGCGCTGCACCGGTTGTAACAACTGGTATAGCTGCCATCGGCGCAGGATGTTCGACCGGTGGTCACGTTAGAGGCGCTGAAGGAGCACTCGGTTACGGCGAAACCGGCGAATAGTCGCTCATCCGCACGCCGAAAAGGCGGAAAACCGCCACCTCATGCGAACTGGATCACAGGCTCGCGCCGACGATGCCAGGGCTTAGCTCCAATCGCACGGTTGGCACAGGCATTGCGATACAGGGCGGCACACCAAGCGTCGCTCTAGCCACGGATGCCTCGCTGGCAGGCGTCTGTAAGGTGCAGACCGATCAATAACAAGAAGGGACAGCCCGATGTTCAAGTCGATTCTCGCCATGGCCGCCTGCGCCCTGGCGCTAATTTCTGCCAGCGCCTACGGCGCGCAAACACAAAGCCCCATCCTGATCAAGTTCGCCCATGTGGTCGCCGACACTACGCCCAAGGGCCAAGGCGCCCTGCTGTTCAAACGACTGGTCGAAGAGCGCCTGGGCGGCCAGGTCAAGGTCGAGGTCTACCCCAACTCCTCGCTGTATGGCGATGCCAACGAGCTGCAGGCGCTGCGCAATGACGAGGTACAACTGCTGGCGCCCTCACTGGCCAAATTCGAGAAATACACCAAGCAACTGCAGGTCTTCGACCTGCCCTTCCTGTTCGACGACCTGAACGCGGTCAACCGCTTCCAGAAGCGCGCCAAGGGCCGCCAATTGCTGCGCGCCATGGAGGATCACGACATCGTCGGCCTGGCCTATTGGCACAACGGCATGAAGCAGTTGTCGGCGAGCAAGGCGTTGCTGGTGCCAGGCGATGCGGCAGGCTTGAGCTTCCGGATCCAGCCCTCCAGCGTGCTCGAGGCACAGTTCCAGCAGCTGCACGCCAGCGCGCAGGTTCTACCGTTCGCCGAGGTTTTCGAGGCGCTGAAGAGCGCCAAGGTACAGGGCGCGGAAAACCCCTGGTCGAACATCTACAGCAAGCAATTGCACAGCGTTCAGCCATTCATCACTGAGACCAATCACGGCGTGCTCGACTACATGCTGGTGAGCAACCCGCGCTTCTGGTACGCCATCCCCCATCGGATCCGCAGCGAACTGGAAGGCATCATCGACGAGGTGACCTATGAGGTGAATCGTCAGGCCGAGGCCGCCAACCAGGCCGATCGCCAGCGGATCGAAGCCTCGGGCAGCAGCCGGCTGATCACCCTCGATGAACAACAACGCGATGCCTGGCGCCACGCCATGCGCCCGGTGTGGCAGCAGTTCGAGGCCCAGATCGGCAGCGATGTGCTGAAAGCCGCGCAGACCGTCAACCGCAAGCAGCGCAATTGACCCGCGGCCTGGCTCGTCGCCACAGGGTCAGGTGCGAGCCTGATGACTCACCGCATAGCCGTGCAGTAACGCTCAAACGCTCGCGAGCCCCAGCACTTGCTGGTGCAGCCGCTGGTTCTCCTGCTCCAGCTGGCGCTGGCGGAAGGCTGCGCGCAACTGGCTGCGCAGATCGTCGGCCAACCAGGGCTTGGTGAGGAATCGATAGATCACTCCCTCGTTGACCGCCTTGAGGATGCTGTTGAGCTCGCCGGAGCCGCTCAGCACCATGCGGATAATATCCGGATAGAGGCCCTTGATCCGCCGCAGAAAATCCAGGCCGCTCATGTCGGCCAGGCGCATGTCGGTCAGCACCACATCCACCGCATGGGTCGCCAGCAACGGCAGTGCCTCGGCGCAACTGCCGGCAGTGAGTATCCGGTAGTTCTCCAGGCGCAACTCGCGCTGCAGGGCCTTGAGGATGCCGGGATCATCGTCGATCAGCAGCAGGCACTGCTCGCGGCCGTCGAGAATATCGCTGGGTAGGCGCAAGACCGAGTCCGTCTGGAGAAACGCCAGGCAGGCTGCCGGCGGCAGCGGCGGCGAATAGTAGTAGCCCTGCAGTTCGTCGCAGCCGGCGTGGCGTAGGAAGCCAAGTTGTTCTGGCGTTTCCACGCCCTCGGCGATCACCTTGAGGCCCAGGTTATGGCCGATGGAGATCATCGAGCGGGCCAGCGAGGCGCTGTCCGGATCCAGATGGACATCGGTGACGAAGCTGCGATCGATCTTCAGTTCGCTGAAGGGAAAGCGCTTCAAATAACCGAGCGACGAATAGCCGGTGCCGAAGTCATCGATCGAAAAACGAATCCCCAGAGCGCTGAGCGCCAGCATCTTGGCCAGCACCTCATCGGTGTTGGTCATCAGCATCGATTCGGTCACTTCCAGTTTGAGTCGCTTGGGGGCTACGCCGTGCCGGTCGATGATCTGCTGCACCCGCTCGATGAAGTCGTGCTCCATGAAGCTGATGGCGGAGAAGTTAACCGACATACTCGGGCCCTGCATCGCATCTTTCCAGGCAGACAGCTGGCGACAGGCGGCGTCGAAGACATGGAAGTCGATGCCGACAATCTGTCCGGTTTCCTCGGCCAGTGGAATGAACTCATCGGGCGCCACCAGCCTGTCCTTGCGCTGCCAACGCACCAACGCCTCGAAACCACACAGACGCCCGCTCTGCAGATCCAGCTGCGGCTGATAGACCAGGCGGAACTCGTCGTTGTGCAGGGCATGGCGAATTTCCCGCTCCAGCAACAGGCGGCGCTGCATCTGCTCGTTCATCTGCGGGGTGAAAGCGCAGATGCGGTTACGTCCCTGATGCTTGGCCTGGTACATGGCGGTGTCGGCGTTGCGCAGCAGGGTACCGACATCCCTGCCGTCGTCGGGGAAGCAGCAGAAGCCGATGCTGCAACTGATCACCAGCTCCTGATCGTCCAGCATCAGCGGGGCGGCAACCAGCTCCTTGAGCCGCTCCAACCAGCCGATGCGCCCGGCGAAGGGGCCGCTGTCGGCCAGCAGGATGACGAACTCGTCGCCGCCCAGGCGCGCCACTGTGTCGATTTCCCGGGCATTGCCCTGCAGGCGCCTGGCCATCTGCACCAGCAACTGGTCGCCGGCGTGGTGCCCGAGGCTGTCGTTGACCACCTTGAAGTGGTCCAGGTCCATGAAGGCCAGGGAGAACTGGCCCTGGTTGCGGCTGGCAAAAGCAATAGCCTGCTTGATCCGATCATTGAGCAGGTTGCGGTTGGGCAACCCGGTGAGGCTGTCGTGGTTGGCCTGGTGTTCCAGTTCCTCCTGGTAACGCTTGGCCTCGGTGATGTCGTGGAGGATGCCGACGAAGTGGCTGACCTTGCCGCGATCGTTGACCACCGGCGCCACCTTGAGGTCGTTCCAGAAGGCCGAGCCGTCCTTGCGGTAGTTGCGCAGGATCGCCCCGCCCTCCTCCTGACCGCGCAGCGCCCGGCGGATAGTGTCCAGTGCCGGCTGCTCCTGCTCCTCGCCCTGCAGGAAGCGGCAATTACGCCCCAGCACCTCCTCGCTGCGATAGCCGGTGATGCGCTCAAAGGCCGGGTTGACGTAGACGATCGGCTGATCCTCCTGTTCGTTGTCGGTGATGATGATGGCGTTGACGCTGGCCTCTACCGCACGGGTGCGAATACGGATTTCCAGGTCACGCCGGCGCTGCTCGCTGACGTCCTGGATCACCGCGATGGCGCCCTGCAGCACGCCATGGTCATCGAGGAACGGCACCGCCGAATTGAGAATGGTCTTGCTCGCGCCATCGAAGGTCTCGATGTCGATCACCTGGTTGCGCGCGGCCTTGCCGAGCCGCACCGCACGCGCCAGCGGCCAGTCATCGGCCTGCACCGCCTCGCCGGTTTCCGCCCAGAAGCCCTGATACTGACTGCGGTCGGCCAGCTCGCCCGGCAGTGCACGCCCCCAGATCAGGCTGCTCTCGGGATTGCTCATGATCAGCCGGCCACTGCGGTCGGCAACGAACACGCCGACCGGCAGGCTGTCGAGAATCTTGCGCAACAGCGCCTCGCTCTGCGCCAGCGCCAGTGTACGCTGTTCCACCAGTTGCTCCATGCTCTCGAACAGACGAGCGCGGCCCACGGCCATGGCCAGTTGTCGACCGATCGAGGCCAGGGCGTTGAGCCATTCCTCGGGCCAGCTTTGACCATGCCGGCGGACCACGTTGAGCATGCCGATGGTCTCGCCGCCGAGCAGCAGCGGGATGCTGGCATGGACGCAGTCGCCGCCCAGCTCGGCCAGCGCCGGACAGCCGGCGATGTTGCTCGGCGTACTCAGGCGGTCGCTGAACCAGGCGTGCAGGCACGGGCAGTTGGCGACACAGGTGTGCAGATGCTCGATGCTGTATAGCGCGCCGCGCCCACGCGCCCCGGCGAGCCGCACCGGCTCGTCGGCAGTGCGCGTATCGGCCAGCAACAACCAGGCACCGACCGCCTCGGGGAACTCGAGGATACGGTTGAGCGCCTCGTCGATCACATGCAGTTCGGTCTTGGCGTCGGTCAGGCCGCTGGTGAAGTGAAACAGGCAGTTGAGCAGCGAGTTGCTGCGCGCCAGTTCGTCATGTTTGCTCTGCAACTCGTGATTGAGGCGCACGCCCTGCTCGTAGGTGGAAATCAGCAAGTCGAGAATCTGCTGGCGGCTGGCGGTGATGAAATGCCGCTCGCCCTCGAGCATCACCTCCACGCCGATCTGCACCCGCTCATGGCTGCGCAGTTCGAGATTGACCAGGAAGTAGCGGATTCGCGACAGCAGGTACCTCTCGTCATAGGGCTTGACGATGAAGTTGTCCGCACCACAGGCCAGGCCACGCACCACATCCCGCGCATCGGCCAGGCGGGTGACCAGGATCACCGGAATACCCGCAGTCTGCTCCTCGCTCTTCAGTTGCCGACAGAGTTCATAGCCGTCCATTTCCGGCATGACGATATCGCTGATGACGATGGTCGGCTGACGCTCGGCGACCATCGCCAGCGCTACGACTCCGTTGCGCGCCACACGCACCTTGCAGCCTGCCGCTTCGAGCAGGTATTGCAGCTCGGTGGCCTGAGTCGGGCTGTCCTCGACGATCAGGATTTCGGCAGTGTCGTACATGGCTCGTTCCCTCTTCTCAAGACGTTCTCTGTAGCAGTCTGCTGCGCAATCGAGTTAAGCACGGCGGCGATACCTTCCGGTGACAGTACCAGGCAGGCCGCCTGCAAATCGATGGCGGCCCGTGGCATCGAGTCGATCACCGCGCTGGTCGGCTCCTGCACCAGGGTAAGGCCGCCCTTGCGGCGCAGTTCGGCCAGCCCTTCGGCACCGTCGCGGCCCATGCCGGAAAGCTGGATGCCGATGGCCTGCTTGCCGAACGCACAGGCGACCGAGCGGAACAGGTGATCGGCCGAAGGGCAAAAAGTCTGTTCCGCCCGAGCGGCCTCCAGACGCACGCGCAAGGCCGCGCTCACCCCCGTTTGCAAGCCGTCCGGGGCCAGGTAGAGCCTGCCGGGCAGCAACGTCTGCGCGTCCTCGGCGATCTGTACCGGCAGTGCGGTCGTACTCCCCAGCCAGTGACAGAAACCCGGCAGAAAGCCGGCGGCAATGTGCTGCACCAGAATCAGCGCCCAAGGCTGCCCCGGTTGGAGATTCTGCAGCAGGGCCTTGAGTGCCGCCGGACCGCCGGCCGAGGCGGCGATGGCGACCAATTGCGGCGTATTGGCAGCCACCCGCCCGACCAGGCTGATCGGCGCCGCCGTCGGCTTCACCAAGGTGCCGGAGGCCGATGGGCGCTGGCGCCGCACTATCTTCACCTGCGCCATGCTGCGCAGGGTGCGCAGCAGCTCATCGATGCGCTCGTCGAAATCCGCCGCATCCAGGCCCCTGGGTTTTTCCAGCACCGCCAGCGCACCAGCGGCCAGGGCGCGCATGGCGGTTGTCGTGTCGCGCACATTGGCACTGGCGGTCAGCACCACAACCGGCAAGGCATAGAGTTCAAGGATGCGCGCAGTCGTTTCATAGCCGTCGAGGCCCGGCATATGCACATCCATGGTCACTATGTCCGGGCTATAGCTCTTCAACATATCCAGGGCCTGCTCGCCATTGTCGGCGGCGCGCACCTCATAACCCGCCCCCTCGAGCACCGCGCGCAGCAGTACGCGCAGTACCGGCGAGTCGTCAACGATCAATACGCGCATGGTCATGGGCCTTCACTCAGATCAATCGTCGAATGGCGTCGAGCAGGCTGTCCTGCTCGAAACCGCTTTTCACCAGGTAGGCGTTGGCGCCCGCCTGCAGGCCGCGGGCGCGGTCTTCGGCCGAATGCAGCGCCGTCACCAGCACCACCGGCAGTTGCGTCAGCTCGCGATCGGCGCGAATGCGGCTGGTCAGACTGAAACCATCCATGCGCGGCATTTCCACATCGGACACCAGCAGATCGAAAGGCCCCTGTTTCAACGCATTCCAGGCTTCCAGACCGTCGTTCGCCGTGGCCACCTGATAGCCGGCACCTTCGAGAATGGCCTTGAGCAGGCCGCGCGAGGTGAACGAGTCTTCGGCGATCAACAGTCGCTGGCTGCGTACGTCCGGCCCCTCAGCAGGCGCCTGAACCAGCGTACTGGCGGTTGTGGCCAGGGCGCTGCGGTAGAGGTCACCCGGATGCAGGATCGGCACCAGTTGGCCGTCGCCGAGCACGGTCGCGCCGAGCAGGTTAGGCACTCGCAGCAACTGTCGACCGAGGTTCTTCACGGTGATCTCCTGATCGCCGAGCAGTTCCTCGACCAGCAGGACGAACCGTGCGCCGCGCACCTTGAGCAGCAACAGGGTCAGATAGCCGTCGCCGCGCGCCAGGGGCGTGAGGCCGAGCACATCGGCGAGCGACCAGACGGGCAGCACCTCGCCCTCGAATACCAGGGTCGGGCGGTTTTCCTGGTTCTTCACCGCGTCGGCCGGCAGGCGCAGGCAGCGCTCCACCGCCAGCGCCGGCACGGCAAAGGTCCGCTCGGCATTGCGCACGATGACCGCGCGAAAGGTCGACAGGTTGAGCGGCAAATGCAGGTGAATACAGACGCCCTGACCGGGCTCGGACTCCAGCTCGATGCGCCCGCCGATACGCTCGACCGATTCCTGCACGATGGCCATGCCCAAACCCCGCCCGGACAGGTCGGTGAGCAGTGCACTGGTCGACAGCCCCGAGGTGAAGACCAGCTTGCCGGCCTCCGCCGCGCTCAGGGCCTGGGCCTGCTCCTCGCTCAACATGCCAGCGGTCACGGCCTTGGCCTTGAGTTGCGCCAGAGCGAGGCCGCGGCCATCGTCCTGCACCCGCAGTTCGAAACGGTCCGCCGACTCCTGGATCAGCTCCAACTGGATCAGGCCGACCTCGGGCTTGCCGCAGGCTGCGCGCTGTCCCGGGGTTTCCAGGCCATGATCGACGGCATTGCGCAGCAGGTGGGTGAGCGGGCTGCGCAGTTCGTCGAGAATGCGCTTGTCGACTTGCAGGCTGGCGCCGCGCACCTGCAGCGTCACCCGTTTGCCGGCCTGGCTGGCCAGGTCCTGGACCATCGCCGGAAGCCCTTCCACCAGGCTGCTGCCAGCCAGCAGCAGCACGCTCTGCAGCTCCTCGGCGAGGGATTCGGAGAGCTGGACCAGGCTCTGCGAAAGATGCTTGCCGGCCTTTTCCAGATGAATCGCCTCGAAGTGCAGACGATCCATCTGCGCCTGGCTCCAATCCAGATGATCGAGCAGCGCCTTGAGCGCATCCTGGCTCGCCGTGGGCAGCGCTTGGGCACTTTCGCGCAGCCGTTGCAGGGCTCCGCCGGCGAGCAGTCGGTGACCGCGCTGCGGTTCACAGGCTGCCCGATGTTCGCCGAGCAGCCGGGCATGGGCACGGGCCTCGAGTTTGTGCTGCAACAGGGTCTCGCTGTGGAACAGCAGTGCATCCAGGCGCCCGGCCGAGACGCGCAACGTACCAGGCTCGGCAGGCAGCGCGGGGATGGCCGTCACGCTCTCGGGCAGACTGACCGCTGCACCCTGGGCGGCCGACTCCAGGTCCTCGATCAGCTGTGCCTGCTCTTCAGCGTCCGCGGGCTGGCCGGCGTGCAGCTTCTGCACCACACGCAGGGCATAGCGGCACAGCTCGACCCGTACCAGGGTCAGTTCCAGGGTACCCGCCCGCACTGCGCCGAGCAGGCTCTCCCAGGCATGGCAGAGCTGCTCGATCGGCAGCAAGCCAACCGCCCGCGCGGCGCCTTTGAGGCTGTGCACCTCACGGAACAGCGACTCGATGGACTCACCACTGGCGCCTTCCTCGCGCCAGTTGGCCAGGCCGTCGGCAAGCACGCCGAGGCGCTCCTGCGCCTCCACGCGAAAACTGGCCAGCAGTTGTTGTTGCAATGCTTTGCGATCCAGACTCATGGCGTACTCACAGCTGGAAACGATCCGCCAGGCCCTTGAGCTTGAGGCCCAGCTGGTGCAGGTTGCGCGCCGCCAGGTCGACCTGGCGGGTGCCACCGACATTGTCCTGGCTGGCCTGGCGGATATTGGCCATGGCGCCGGCGACCTGATCCATGCCGATCAGCTGTTGCTGGCTGGTCGCGGCGATCTGCAGGGCCATCTCGCTGGACGTCTCGATACTGCCGCTGAGGCTGCGAATCGCCTCGCCGCTGGCTTGCGCCCGCTGGTATCCGGCTTCCACCGTCTTGCCGCCCTGCTCGGCCAGCAGCACCGCCCGGGTCATGG
>RCUJ01001950.1_pt1 | contig 10443 bp, 4 predicted proteins | sample 2166321 | NCBI WGS metagenome assembly RCUJ01 (sample SAMN09932808, study PRJNA488358) | compost metagenome | feature: garden; material: soil; isolation source: compost soil in an enriched community after 118 h of incubation | place: Germany: Experimental Botanical Garden Goettingen | collected... | reverse complement strand
GCTCAATACACCGCAATTCCTGATTCAAATTTTGAACAAGCTCTGATCGATTTAAATATTGATTCCGGAGCCATTGATGGTCAAGTCCTGACCGTAAATGTTAAAACTATAAAAGCATTAGATCTTCAGTCCAAAAACATTTCAGATTTAACTGGAATCGAAGCTTTTATGCAGCTGGAGCAGTTGAAAATTGGATTACTTAACAACAATCCCGCTAACAGCAACAAAATCAAAAACTTAAACATCAGCAACAATCTTAATCTTAATTATTTAATCTGTAATAATAATGAATTAACCACTTTAGATGTTTCAAAAAATATCAATTTAAGCACTTTATATATAGACAGTAATAAATTAACGAGTATCGATATATCTAAAAACATAAATCTGACTACTTTTTCCTGCAGATATAATAACCTGACCAGCTTAGATCTAACAAAAAATTCTGCGTTAACTAATTTAGATTGTTCTGCAAATCAATTAAGTAATTTAGATGTTTCTAACAATACTGCACTTCTTTATTTAAGCCTGTATAACAATCAATTATCCAACTTAGATATCTCTGCCAATAATAAGCTAAAGAATTTAAGCTGTGGTAATAATCAATTATCCAGTTTAGACCTATCAACAAAATTAGCTTTAGAATACTTAAATTTTGAGAGTACTCAAATCACTACTATCGACGTTAGTAAAAATATACTATTGACGGGTTTAGAATTTAGAAATAATAAAATTGCGGTTTTAGATATATCTAAAAATACAAAATTGGTTCGATTAGACGCCACATCAAACCTTTTAACAAATATAGACATTTCCAAAAATATTTCTTTGGATGGTATTTTACTTAATTTTAATCAACTATCTACTTTAGATGTTTCAAAAAACATTGTCTTGCAAAGTATAGATTGCGCCCTTAATACTTTATCAAACCTGGATCTTTCTAAAAATAGTTTGTTAGTTTCTTTAGATGTTAACGGTAATTCTTTCACCAATCTGGATGTTTCAAATAATCCAAAATTGATATCTTTAAGTGCTAACGCAAATAACCTGGTAAGTTTAGACCTTTCTAAAAATAACAATCTAATGAGTTTTAGATCTGCAGGAAATCAGCTGACAAGCTTAAACTTAAAAAATGGAGCTAATAAGAAACTTCAACTTTTAGATTTTAAAGCAAATTCTGTTCTTCGTTGTATAGAAGTAGACGATGAGAATTATTCAAACGCCAATTGGTTTACCTATAAAGATGCTTCTGCTTCTTATTTGAATAACTGTAATAAAATTGCTATTACTACTGCACCTAAATTAACTGCTGAAGGAGATCAATTATACTGTCCTGCAACACAAATTAACATTGTTACCAAATTTTCTATCACTCATGATGTGGCAGAAACAGGTACGCAGGCTGCTTATATTCAAATTTCATCAGGCTATTCCAACGGATTAGATCAACTTACGCTTTCAAATCCAGGTTTACATCCAACAATCACAACAAGTTGGGATCCTACTGCCGGAAAATTAACATTATCAAATGTCACTGGAGGCGATGCTTTATATTCTGATTTAGAAGCTGCTATTAAAGATATAGTATTTTCTAATTCATCAGCTACAGCCTCGGGAACCAGAACTTTTTCTATAACTGTTGGTCAGGCCAACTACTTACCTTCTACAGGACATTATTATTTATATGTACCGAGTATTGGCATTACCTGGACTGCTGCAAGAGATGCCGCAGAAGCAAAAACCTACTATGGTCTAAAAGGATATCTGGCAACTCTTTTATCAGCTGATGAAGCCAAGTTAAGCGGTGAACAAGCCTCAGGAACAGGCTGGATTGGCGGAAGCGATCAGGAAACTGAAGGTACTTGGAAATGGGTTACCGGTCCTGAAGCCGGAACAGTAATGTCTTACACTTTCTGGAATAATGGCGAACCAAACAATTTAGGGGATGAGGATTATGCCCATATTACACAGCCTGGAGTAGGAATTAGAGGATCATGGAACGATTTATCAAATACAGGATCAACAACTCCCGGAGATAATTATCAACCTAAAGGTTATGTGGTTGAATACGGAGGATCACCTGGCGAACTTCCGTTAGAAATAGCAGCAAGTACCAAAATTACAATTCCGGTCGCTAGCGCACTTACTCCAAACCCAATTTGTGATTCAGGAAATTTAACTATAAGTGCAACTGCAACAACTGGCGCAACAATTAGTTGGTACAATCAGGCAACCGGAGGCACTCCTTTGGCAACCGGAAGTTCTTTTACAACTCCGATAATAAATACCTCAACTACTTATTATGTTGATGCTGGTTGCGAATCGAATCGTAAATCGGTTATCGCTGTCGTGAATAAAACTCCCATAACACCCGTTGTCGCTTCGTCAAATGTTTCAAGATGCAGTCCCGGAAGTGTAAATCTACAAGCAACGACAGATGTTGGCCTTATTAGCTGGTACACCACTGCAACCGGAGGAATACCCGTTTCCACTGGAAATAATTTTACTACACCTACCATTTCATCCAATACTGTATATTACACTGAAGCTTCAAATAATGGCTGTCTCAACACTAATCGTACCCCTGTGAATATTACCATTTACACTCCACCGGTTGTTACTGATGAAGAAGTTCCATTGTGTCAAAATCAGAAGAAAACAATAGATGCCGGAATATCCGGAATGACTTATCTATGGTCTACAGGAGCTACAACTCAAACTATTGAAATAAGTGCCGGAGGTACTTATACCGTAGATGTTACAAGTCCAACACCTGAAGGTTGTACCAGCAGAAAAACAATTAAAGTTGATGAACATGAGATTCCACAAATAGATCGTATTGATGTTAATGGAACCAGAGTTGTTGTTTACCTTAAGAAAGAACAAGATTATTTTGAGTATTCTGTTGATGGAACTAATTTTCAGGATTCTAATGTATTTTATGATGTTCCTGGCGGATTGCAAACTGCCTATGTAAGGGAAAAAAGTGGATGTGGTGGTACCGCTAAAAACTTCGTAGTGCTTGTTTTTCCTGCATTCTTTACTCCTAACAATGATACTTTTAATGACTTTTGGGAAGTTACCGGAATGGAAAATTATCCGCACGCACAAGTTACTATTTTTGATCGTTATGGAAAATTACTAGCACAATTAAGTGCTTCAAGGATGAGTTGGGATGGGACTTTCAACAAAACTCCATTACCTGCTTCTGATTACTGGTATTCTTTAAAAATTGATAATACTCAACCCGTTTTGAGAGGTCATTTTTCATTAAAAAGATAAAAAAAATGGATATTGAAAACATTCGCGAAATCTGTCACAAACTAATTGGCACTACAGAAGATATAAAATGGGAACATGATCTTGTTTTTTCAGTTGGTACAAAAATGTTTTGTGTTGTCGGATTAGACCAAACGCCGACATCTGCTTCTTTTAAGGTTTTGGATGAAGAATTTGAAGAAATGAGTAATAGACCCGGATTTAAACCGGCACCCTATGTTGCCAAATATAAATGGGTTTTGATTGATGATATCTCAAGAATGAAAAAATCAGAATGGGAAAAATACATTCAACAATCTTACAATCTTGTTCAGGAAAAATTATCTGTAAAATTGCGAAAACAACTTGGAATTATATAATCTAAAAAAAATATTTTATCCGATTTTCTTCTGAATTTCATTTAATATAAAAAGATAATCTTCGTGCTTTCTCACAAAGTCACGATCTGAAACATCAATTATTAAAACATTTAAATCCGTCTGGGATTTAATATAATCCAAATACCCAGTGTTGATTTTATCCAAATATGCTGCTTCGATATTCTGCTCGTAATTTCTGCCGCGCTTTTTGATGTTTTGAAGTAAACGTTCTGTATTTTGATATAAATAAATATACAAATCAGGCTTTGGCATTTCTTTATAAATAATATCGAATAAGTTTCTGTACAAACGATATTCATCTTCTGCCAAAGTAATTTTAGCAAAAATCAGTGACTTAAAAATATGATAATCAGCTACTACAAAATCTTTAAATAAATCAAATTGGGCCAGATCATCCGATAATTGCTGGTAACGGTCGGCCAAAAAAGACATTTCAAGCGGGAAAGCATATCTATTTTGATCTTTATAAAATTTGGGTAAAAACGGATTATCTGCAAAACGCTCTAAAACCGTTTTGGCATTAAAATCATCTGCGATTTTATTTACCAACGTTGTTTTTCCAGCCCCAATATTCCCTTCAAAAGCAATATAATTAAACTTTTCCAGCGGAATTTCCTGCAAAGGATTTTTCAAATCCTGAACAACTGTACAAACACTATCATCTGGTGTAACGGCAATTAATTCTAAAATAGATTTTTGAAAAACAGGATGTTTCCAGTTTAATTTTAAATCCTGCATGGGCATCAATACAAATTTTCTGTTTTGCATTAAGGGATGTGGAACCTGAAGTTTCTCAGAATCAATAATTTCATCATCAAAAATAATCAAATCAACATCGATGATTCGGGATTGGTAGCCTTGTTGATTGGAACGGATACGACCCAATTGTTTTTCGACTTTTAAAACCTGATTCAGTATTTTTTGTGCAGATGAAGCACTATGCAACAATAATGCACAATTATAAAAAGCATCACTTTCGAATCCCCAGGCAGGAGTTTCGTATAGCTTTGAAACCTGAATAACCGTTCCTACTTCCTGATGTATCAAAGCAATACAACTCTCAATGTTTTCTAACCGATTTCCCTGGTTACTGCCTATAGATAAAACGATTTGATGCTGTGACTTCATAATGCAAATTAACTAAAACTATTTCAGAATTACTCATATTATTTACTTCAAGAACCAGAAGTTTCGAATTATTTCTAACTTCTTTTTCTGTTGTTTTTCTTAAATTTATTTTCAAAAAAATATTCTTTCACACTAAATTGGCAAATGTAAAAACAACAAATAATTCATTATATCTTGTATCAGAACTAATTCCATTTAGTTTATATTTGTAACAAACCAACCTTTTTTACGACTTATTAAAAAAATATAATTATGAAGTTTTTAGGAAATGTAATTGCCACAGTCATTGGTATTTTTGTATTCATTATGTTATTCTTCTTTGGAGTAATTCTAATCACAGCTATTTTTGGCGGAGATGATACGGTTTCTGTAAAAAATGATTCTGTAATTGAATTAAACTTAAAAGAAATCCAAAATGATTATGCCGGAAAATATAAAGACCCCTGGGTAACTGTTTTTTCTGAACAAAAGGGAATTGGTTTAAGCGATGTTATCAACGCTATCGAAGCTGCAAAAACAGATGACAATATTAAAGGAATTTCGATCTTAAACGACGAATCTTCTTTAGGATTGGCGCAATATAAAGATTTAAGAAACGCCCTTGAAAGTTTCAAGAAATCAGGGAAATTTGTCTGGGCTTATGCCAATACTTATTCTCAAAAAGAGTATTATCTAAATTCAGTAGCAAATACAGTTTATATAAATCCGGCGGGAGATTTAGATTTTAAAGGACTTTCGTCTGAAGTAATGTTCTTTAAAGATTTTCAGGACAAATCAGGTATTCATATGGAAGTGATTCGTCATGGAAAATACAAAAGTGCCGTTGAACCCTTTTTAGAAAATAAAATGAGTGATGCCAACAGAGAACAAGTTACAGCACTTTTGAACTCTATCTGGACAACTGTTTCTACTGATATTTCAAAAAGCCGAAATATTCCACTTCAAAAATTGAATGAAATTGCAAATGGTTTATTGGCTAGAACGCCGGAAATGGCTAAAAAAGAAGGCTTGGTAGATATTGTGGCGTACGAAGATGTTTATCATAATGCCATCAAAAAAGCTTTAAAAGTAACTGGTGATGATGATTACAATAAAATTTCGATCTTAGATTACACACAAAATAATGTTACAACGGCTTTGACCAACACCGCCAGCGACCAAATTGCAATTATTTATGCACAAGGTGAAATTACAGGCGGAGAAGGTGATGTTAACGTAATTGGCGAAGGTGCAATGCGTCGCTCTTTGCAGGAAGCCAGAAAAAATGAAGATGTAAAAGCAATTGTTCTTCGAATTGACAGTCCGGGAGGAAGTGCTCTAACTTCTGATTTGATCTGGAGAGAAATTGAGATAACTAAAAAAGTAAAACCAATTGTCGTTTCTATGGGTAATTATGCTGCTTCAGGGGGTTATTATATTGCTTGTAATGCCAATAAAATTTTCGCTGAAAGCAACACAATTACAGGTTCAATTGGAGTATTTGGAATTTTACCAAACTTTACTCCTTTGGCTACTAAATTAGGAATCTATACCGAGCAAGTAAAAACACACGAGAATTCGGCTAATTATAGTCCCTTTGTTCCTGTTGACGAAAAATTCAAAGCTTTTACTTTGGAAGGAGTTGAACACATTTACAACACTTTTGTAACACATGTGGCTCAGGGCCGAAAAATGACATTTGCACAAGTAGATGCCATTGCCCAAGGAAGAGTTTGGTCTGGAAGTGAAGCCCTAAAAATTGGCTTGGTTGATAAAATTGGAGGATTAAATGACGCTATTGCAGAAGCTGCAAGAATTGCAAAAGTAAAAAAATACAGTACACAGAATTATCCTGAATACGAAAAAACATTTGGCGATCTTTTAGCCAATATGCCTTTTGCAAAATCTAAAGAAGCTTTTATAAGAGAAGAAATTGGCGAAGAAAATTATCTTTTGATTGAGCAGGTAAAAAGATTCCAGAGACAACAAGGCGTTCAGGCAATGCTTCCTTTCGGAATAAATATTAAGTAATTCCATTCAAAAAATGAAAAAGATATTTTTGTTTGTCAGCATTTTATTTTTGAGTTTTGTAAACGCTCAGGATAAAAGTGCAGTTACTTTTAAAGAATCTCCGATAATCTTAAAAATTAATACAGACCAACTTTTTGGAACCTTGACAACTCCGGATTTAACAAAGAAATATCCGGTTGCCTTAATTATTGCCGGCTCAGGGCCAACAGACCGAAATGGCAATAATCCAATGATGAAAAACAATTCATTGAAAATGCTGGCTGAAGTTTTAGCGAAAAACGGAATCGCCTCATTACGATACGACAAAAGAGGAATTGGTGAAAGCAAACCTTCTGCCATTTCTGAACAAAGTCTGGTTTTTGAAAATTATACAGAAGATGCCAAAAGCTGGATTAATTTATTAAAACAAGATAAACGTTTTTCAGAAGTTGTTATAATCGGGCATAGTGAAGGTTCTTTGATTGGCATGATTGCCGGAGCAAAAGCCAATAAATTCATTTCTATTGCTGGTCCGGGTGAATCGGCTGATAAGCTTATCAAAACACAAATCGAATCAAAAGCAAACAAACAATTAAACGATCTTACTTTCCCAATTATTGATAGTTTAAAAAATGGGAATAAGGTAAAAAAGGTAGATCCAATGCTTAATGCTCTTTTTAGACCAAGTATTCAGCCTTATTTGATTTCATGGTTTAAATACAATCCGCAAGCAGAAATTAAAAAATTGAATGTTCCAATTTTAATTGTACAAGGAAACAACGATTTGCAAGTAACTGTAAAAGATGCTGAAACTTTATCGCAGGCCAATAAAAATGCCGAACTTTTGATTGTCGATAAAATGAATCATATTATGAAAATTGTTGAAGGAGACAAACAAGCCAATCTGGAAAGTTATAAAAACGAAAGCTTACCTCTTTCTGAAGTTATGACCTCGAAGATTATTTCATTTATTAAAAAATAATTCAGAATCATAAAACCATTAAAAATCCGTTTGATATATATAGTCAAAACGGATTTTTTAATTTTAACAAATAGTCTATATATTCTTATGCTTTTGTGAAAAAATTATTACTAAACTCATATAAAAAAATTATTTTTGCAACCAGTTAATAACGACATAAACCCTCAAATCTATAAATAATTATGCTTAAGAAAATTTTAAAGATTACCGCAATTGTTCTTGTGGTATTTGTTGCGGCATTATTTGCCATCCCCTATTTTTTTAAAGATCAGATAAAAGCAAAAATTGCAGAAGCCATCAACGAAAGTGTCGATGCCAAGGTGAGTTTTGCCGATGCCGATTTAAGTTTGTTTAAAAATTTCCCAAATGCGACAGTAGGAATTGAAAAATTAGTCATTATCAACAAAGCTCCTTTTGAAGGTGATACTTTGGTTTCATTGGGTGAACTGAACCTTAAAATGAGCATCAAGGAAATTTTCAAAGGAAAAGATGAACCTTTGAACATTCAGGGAATTAGTTCTACAAATGGATTAATCAATATCATCTTCAATAAAGATGGTGTTGGTAACTTTGACATTGCTTTGAAAGACAAAAAAGAAGATACTAAAGATGACAAAAGCAAACCGCTTTCTTTAAAAATTCAGAACTACAAAATCGAGAATTTCACTTTCAGATATATTGATCAGGGTTCGAAAATTAAAATGGTAATCGACAGTTTAAATCACGAAGGAACAGGAGATTTTACCAATTCAAAATTAGATTTAACGACAAAATCTACAGCAAAAGTATCATTGGATATGGATAAAATCAATTACATGAAAAATGTAAAACTAACTTTAGACGCTGTTTTAGGAATTGATCTTGAGCAAAGCAAATATACTTTTAAAGAAAATAAAGCTTTAATCAACCAATTGCCTTTAGAATTTGACGGATTTATCCAGATGGTTGATGCAGGTCAGATTTATGATTTGAAATTTAAAACGCCAACCTCATCTTTTACCAACTTCTTAGCATTAATTCCTTCGGCTTATGCTGCTGGTTTAGATGGTGTAAAAACAACCGGAGACTTTACTGTTGTCGGTTTCGCAAAAGGAGAATTAACAGATACTACGGTTCCTAAATTCAATATTGCTATTGCATCAAATAATGCTTCTTTTCAATATCCAAATTTGCCAAAATCGGTTCAGAATATTGTAATTGATACCAAAATCATCAATGAAACCGGAATTCTAAATGATACCTACGTCAACTTAGATAAACTTTCATTCCGAATTGATCAGGACGTTTTTAGCGCTAAAGCGAATATTAAAAACATAACGATAAATCCGTACGTAAATGCAGCTTTAAAAGGAACTATCAATTTAGCAAACCTTTCAAAAGCATATCCAATCAAAATGGATAAACCTTTGGCTGGTATTTTAAAAGCGGATGTTACTACAGAATTTGATATGGCTTCGGTAGAAAAAAGCCAATATGAAAACATTAAAAATGCAGGAACGATGAGTTTATCAGGATTTAAATATACTGATGAAAACAATAAGTCAATGAACATTAGTACAGCTTTGGTTGAGTTTAATCCGAGTAAAATCAACTTAAAACAATTTAATGCGACTACCGGAAAATCTGATATTGCTATCAACGGGGTTTTGGAAAATTTCTACGGTTTTATGTTTAAAAAACAAGAATTGAAAGGAAACTTTAATATGAGTTCTAATCAATTGGCTGTTGACGATTTTATGACTGAAGGCGAACCTGCAACAGAGAAAACCGCAGCAAAACCAACAGAAGCTATGAAGATTCCAGCTTTCTTAAATTGTACTATAAATGCAAAAGCAACAACAGTTTTATATGACAATTTAAAACTAAAAGATGTTTCAGGAAGGTTAATTGTAAAAGATGAAAAAGCCCTTTTAGAAAACTTCAAAACATCAATCTTCGGAGGAACAATTGGTTTAACCGGAGCGGTTTCTACAAAAGAAAAAGTACCCACTTTTGATATGAATTTAGGCTTCAATCAGGTTGACATTGCGCAGACATTTACGCAATTAGAAATGATGAAAAAAATTGCTCCTATTGCTGGAATTATAAACGGAAAATTGAATTCGACAATTAAACTGAACGGAAATTTAGATGCTAATGAATTAACTCCGGACCTGAAATCAATTTCAGGAGATTTATTAGGACAATTACTTTCGACTACCATAAATTCTAAAAATTCGACTTTATTGAACGCTTTAGGTTCAAACATCAAATTTATTGATATGAATAAAGTGAATTTGAACGATATTAAAGCGGCATTAACTTTTGACAACGGAAAAGTAAATGTAAAACCATTTGACATCAAATATCAGGATATTAAAATTACAGTTGGAGGAACTCACGGTTTCGACCAAACGATGAATTACAATTTAAAATTAGATGTTCCAGCGAAATATTTAGGAAGTGAAGCGAATGCATTTCTGGCTAAAATGTCTCCTGCAGATCAGGCAAAACTGCAAAACATTCCTATTAACGCGATGATTACAGGAAACTTTTCTAATCCGAAAGTGTCAACAGATATGAAAAGTGCTGTTAGTAGTTTAGCTTCTCAGGTAGCCAATCAACAAAAAGAGAAATTAACTCAAAAAGGAGCATCAGCACTTAACGATTTGATTAATAAAAATACTAAAGCAAAAGATACAACAC
>RCUJ01001946.1_pt1 | contig 10470 bp, 9 predicted proteins | sample 2166321 | NCBI WGS metagenome assembly RCUJ01 (sample SAMN09932808, study PRJNA488358) | compost metagenome | feature: garden; material: soil; isolation source: compost soil in an enriched community after 118 h of incubation | place: Germany: Experimental Botanical Garden Goettingen | collected... | reverse complement strand
TGGCGCGAAGAGGTGGCCGAACTCAAGGGCGCCAATCAATGGAACCTGCACAACGTGCATGAACGTCTGGCCGAAGTCGGGGATGAGCCCTGGGCGGACATGCCCAAAACCCGGCAAGCGATCACTGCCGAGATGCGCCGGCGGGTGGGGATGAAAAAGTGAACTGTGCCGATAGGAGCTGCTGAAGGCTGCGACCTTTTTATGGTTTCAATAACCTGAAGATCAAAGGATCGCAGCCCGCGGCAGCTACTACGCGAGCAACCTGTTCTTACTTGAGGAACGCCTGGAAGTCGGTACCCAGTTTGTCGATCGCCGCCTTGAAGTCCTTGGCGGTAATCTGCTGGCTTTCGTTTTTCAGTTCGGTGCCGAACACCTTGCGCACCACTTTGGCTACGGTCTGGTTGCTCTTGGCGTCGACGAACTCGGCTTCGATGAACAGGGTGGTTTCCTGGTCACGGTGACCGGTGGCTGCCTGGGTTGCCCCGACTACGGCCGCGATGGGCACCACTTCATACCACTTCATGCCTTCGTTCTCGGCGTTCACCCCGGTAATCGCCGCGCGCATGATCAGGGGGCGCGAACCCGCCGGTGCGGAAGAGGTGTTGGTCACTACGCGGTATTTCTGGCCCAGCGTAGCCTTGGCCTTGCTGGTCATGTAGTTCTGAATGTCGGTCAGTGTCTGCTGGTTGACACGCTCATCGGGTTTGGGGGCCGGGTAGAGCTCCAGTTTGTTGAACACCACGGTGTCATAGGCATTCGGGTTCCACGCAGGGCTGACCCAACGCATCGCGGTGCCGCCGCTCGGCGTTTCGACTTCCTGCAGGTTGTTGTAGTTGGACAGGAAGCCTGAATATTGCTCCTTCTCAGTCACTTTCGAGGTGCAGCCGCCTAGCAACAGACTGGCCAGCGTAGCGCCGACGAGCAGTTTTCGGGACAGATTCATAGTGGTGTTTACTCCTTGGTTTAAATCGTCATTCTTTCGTTTACAAGACATCAGAATCGCCAGGTCATGTTTCCGTTTATAGCCTGAATCCAGGCATTGTCGAATTGACCGGAGATTCGATTGCCCGATACGGACTTGGCCTGGTCCACCGGCATGTCGCCGAGCCAGACCATGGCCCAACTGACGTTGACATCGGTGTTCTCGTTCAGAGCATAGGTGGCTCCTGTCGCAATGCGCCAGGATTCATTCATCGGCACGACCACGCTGCGGTTGCTGTCCGAGACGGCGCTGCTGTCGTAGGCCACGCCGAAGTTCCACAACCACTGCTCGGTGGCCTGGTATTGCGCGCCAAGGGAGAGGTGCCAGGTGTCCTTGAAGCCGGCGTCGACTGTTGTCGATTGCGCTCCAAACGCCGTGGTGTCGACCTCTACGGCGATGTCGCCGAACTCGGACCAGTCCTGCCAGTTGGCCGAGGCGAGCAACGCCCATTGCCGGTCCAGTTGCTGGAAAAGGCTCAGGGTGACGGTTTGCGGCACCTTCATGTCCAGTTCGGTATCGGTGTTGTTGACGCGCTCGAGCAGGCGGCCGTCGCCCTTGACGTCCAGCCGGTCCTTGAAGTCCAGGTCGACCTGGCTGGTGTAGGTCAGGCCGATGCGCGTGCCGGGTTGCGGGGCGTAGATCACGCCGACGTTGGCGCCATAGCCCCAGTCGTTGTCCCGGTACTTGTATTGGCCGTCAGAGCGGTCAGTGAAGCCGAAAGGGGAGCGGTCGATGGCGGTGTCTGCCTTTAACATGCCGTACATGGCCTTGATGCCCAGGCCGACCGACCACTGCTCATTGAAGCGATAAGCCACGCTCGGTACCAGCGACAGGCCGAGCAGGCTGGAGTTCTGCGCGAAATAGCGGCCCGACCAGTCGTTGTCGTAATTGACCGCCAGCCCGAAGTCGCCGTACTGGCCGAAACCGACGCTCCAGTGCTCGTCGAGTTCATGGCTGATGAAGAAGCTGCCACCGGGAATCGGATCGAGGGCGTTGCCACTGCCGCTGCCCGGGGTGTTGGTGCCGGAGTCGCGGTCGAAGCTCAGGTCGCCGTACAGAACCTGCAAGCCGGCGGTGATTTGCGTGCCTGGCAGATAGCTCATGCCCGCGGGGTTGCTGGCGATGGTCGAGGGGCCTTGGGCACGGGCGGCGGCACCGGCGTTGGCCAGGCCGGCGTTATCGGTGCCGATTTCATAGAGCATGATGCCGCCGGCCCAGGCTTGCTGGCAGCACAGGGCAAGTAGCGCAGAGGCGGGCAGGGTAGCTGTTTTCGTCGGCATGGAAATCCCTCAGCAATTGTCCATTTCGAATACGGGTGGACTGAACCCGCCACCCGTGGATTCGGCTGTTACTTGGCCATCTCTGCCCGAGCCGCGGCGATCTTGGCTTTAACCGAGTCGAGGTTGAAACTCGCGCCTTTTTGCATTGGTGGGAACTCGATCGCTGTTTCTGCCAGTTTGGCCACCTGCTGCTGGACGAACACGAAGCGCCAGAACTGGAATTTGAACCAGTCGAAGTATTGTTGCGAACCCTGCGCGGCCTGATTTTCCGGCCAGCCCATGCGCTCGAACGGGTCGAGTCGAAGATTGGTCAGGATCGGCACATCCACAGCAACTTTAGCCCCCATCCAGCCACCCGGTTGGTCAATGAAGCGATATTTGTAGTCGTCTATGCGCACTGCACCCAAGGCGCTCTCTCCAAAGTAGAAGATTTCATGCCGGCTCGACGGACCTTTTCCGGTGATCATTGGAGTTTGATCATAGCCGTCCAGGTGAACTTTGTAGGTGGTGTCGCCCAATTGTTTGCCTTTGAGCAGTTCCGCCGTGATGTTCGGGTTACCTGCCGCCGCGACCAGGGTCGGGAACCAGTCCATGCCGGACATGATGCCGTTGGCAATCTGGTTGGCCGGCACCTTGCCTGGCCAGCGAATGATTGCCGGTACCCGGAAGCCACCCTCCATGACCGTGCCTTTGCCCATGGCGAACGGAGTCGTGCCGCCATCGGGCCAGGTGAAGTTTTCCGCACCATTGTCGGTGGTGAAAATCACGATGGTGTTGTCGTCCATGCCGTCTTTTTTCAGCTTCGCCAGGACGTCGCCCACAATGTCATCGAGCTGCGCCATACCGGCTTCCTGTTCCGACCAGCCATTCTGCGAGTTGCGCATGGCCTCGTACTTGTCGGACAGGTGCGTGACGATGTGCATGCGGGTCGGGTTGAGCCAGACGAAGAACGGTTTGTTGTCCTGCTTGGCCTTGTCGATGAACGAGAAGGCCTTGTCGCGAATCTCCTCGTCGACGGTTTTCATCCGCTCCGGATAGAGCGTTCCGGCGTCTTCGATTTTCTGCTTGCCGACCTTGCCCCAGCGCGGCATCACGGTCGTGTCATCAGTGGTGGAGGCCCAGCTGTGGACCATGTTGCGTGGGCCGACGCTGTCTAGCAGCTCCTTCGGATAATTGGGGTGTGCCGGATCTTCCATGGCGTCGAGGTGATAGAGGTAGCCGAAGAACTCATCGAAACCATGGACGGTGGGCAGGAACTGGTTCAGGTCGCCCAAGTGGTTCTTGCCGAACTGGCCGGTGGCATAACCCATGGCCTTGAGTGCGGTCGCGATGGTGACGGCTTCGGCGGGAATACCCACGGGCGAGCCGGCCTGGCCGACGGTGGTCATGCCTGTCCGAATCGGCAGTTCGCCGGTAATGAAGTTGGCGCGCCCGGCGGTGCAACTGGCCTCGGCGTAATAGTCAGTGAAACGCATGCCTTCGTTCGCTAGCTGATCAAGGTTGGGGGTTCTGCCGGCCATCATGCCTTGGTTGTAGACGCCGATATTCGACCAGCCCACATCGTCGCCCATGATAACCAGGATGTTGGGAGCTTTGTCGGCGGCCAGGGTCAGGCCGGGAAACGCCATCACAGACAGCAATAGGGGGGCCGCAAACAGCGTGGATAAGGTTGTCCGATTCATTTCGAGCTCCTGCGCACTCGCGTGAGTACATCGAGACGAGCCCCCAACCGTCGTTGAATTTCGTAACCCCCGCGAAGAGCGTAGGTTTGAATTGCGAAATATCCAGTAATGGATAGTCAGAAAGCACTGATTCAGGAGCATTGCGCCGAAAGAGTGTTCGCTCAAAAACACCCGCTAAATTGAGGCGGCGAGCGCTACTCGCCGCCTCAATCGCCATTACCGGTCGGCAGTGGCAGCCAGCAATGGTGCAATTTGCTCATCGGTCAATGCGGCATGCACGTCCATGCTCATCAGGTCGTTCCACTCCAGCACCCACTTTTGAATCGGCACCAGATCACTCGCCTCGGCAATGCCGAAGCCGGCCGAGCTCCCTACGGCGTGCCAGCGTCCGTGCATGGTGACGCCTTCGGGCGGTGCGCCACCGGTCTTGAGGAAACGTGCGATTGCGGCATCACGGTTGTCCGGGCTGATTGTCCAACTGACGATGAATAACATCGGCTACCTCCTGTTACGGATTGGCACCGGTTTTTATGCGCGCACCTGGCTGGCGCCGGGGCCGTGGCCGCGCTTGGGTTTGCAGTTCCATCCTGGCTGGCTTGCGGCAAAATCTCCCATGGAAGGCATAGCAGCGCCTCGCGATTCATGTACGACCGCTGATCTTGTTCAGGTGCCTGTTCGAGGGGGTAACGGATGCGTGTTTCACCAGCGAAACATGGGCAGCGGGCGCAGCGGCGAGCGAATGAATTGACGGGCAGAAAGCTTCATCAGCATCGAGTGAAAGCCGTGATCGGGAAAGGTCGACTGCACGGTTTTGATGAAGCTGCGGGGCAAGCCGAAACGCACCAGGCCCAGGGACACATCCACCAGATCGGCCTGGCGGAAGGGTTCGACACTGTCGGCGTAGGCACCGCGATAGCGGCGCAGCTTGTGATGCTCAAGTATCAACGCGCTGACTTCATCCTTCAGTTCCGGTCGTTGCTGGTTGTCGAGGTACTCGGTGGCCAGGGCAATGGACGGCGGCAGGTAGTCGAGGGTGTCATCGGTCCAGATGCCCAGGTCATGAAACGCCGCCGCGATTTGGACGGCGGCCGGGGGCAGGCCATCGGCACCACTGAGGGCTCCATGGAAATTCAGCACCCGGTAAATGTGGTTGCGGTAGCCCTGCAGGTCGGCCCCGATGGCCAGGGCGAACGAGGTGAGAATCTCGTCGGTGAGGGGGAGTTCGAGAAGAAGCTTCATCAGGCGTCACGCAACAGGTCGTTGGCATTGAGCAGTTCGTAGGCGATCTCCGGGCGCTTTTCCATGGCCCGGCGAATGGCGGCGGGGATGTTGGCGCGGGTCTTGCGGCACAGCCCCGGCAGTTCGCCAATCTGGATGCCGATGCCGCGCATGGTGCGCACTTCGTTGAAACCGGGAGCGATGTCCACGCGGATGCCCAACTGTTCGAGCATGCGCCGTTGCAGGTGCTCCAGATCGCTCAGGCTCTGCAGGTTCTCCAGGCGTTCGATCAGGCGTTTTTCTTCGTTGCGGGTCAGAAACAGAATGCGCAGGTCCGCCCCTGGTGTTTCCAGCAACGGGTCACGCCCGCAGTCGCAGGCGCCGGGCGGGCAGGGTGAGCGGATCGCAGCGGTGGTGGTCATGGGGATCAATCATAGAGCGCTGTGATCGAGTTTGCCCATAGGGATTTGGTGTGAAGGCGATCTAAAAATGTGGGAGCGGGCTTGCTCGCGAAGGCGTCCTGTCAATCGACAATTGCGTCGACTGACACTACGCCTTCGCGAGCAAGCCCGCTCCCACAGGGGGGCAGTGAGCCAGCTTGTCTTACTTCAGTACCAGCATCCGGTAAACGCCATCTTCGACTTCGATCCCGTGGGTGTCATGGGTGAAGCCGGGGAAGGATTTGTCGAAGGCTTCCAGTGCCTTGAGATACGCCAGCAACGGACCGTCCGCAGGACCTGCGTTCTCACCCGGCATGAGCAACGGGATGCCTGGCGGATACGGCACGATACCGGTCGCGGCAAGACGCCCGGCGGCTTCGTTGAGCGTCACCAGCTCGATGTCGTTGCGCACCAGTTTTTCGTAGGCCTCCACCGGGCTGAACTCGGCTTTTGGCAGGGTGCCGAAGGCCTGGGACATGTTGGCGGTGGTTTTGTGTTTCTTCATGGCGGCGAAGATTTCGTCGGCCAGATCCTTCAGGCCCATGCCGGCATAGCGATGCTGGTTGGCGTTGTACAGGTCGGGCAGGCACAGCTCGAGCTCGGCGTTGTCGTCGTAGTCACGCTTGAAGTCGAGCAGGGCGTTGAGCAGCGTGCCCCACTTGCCTTTGGTGATGCCGATGGAGAACAGGAACAGGATGGTGAAATCGGTGGTTTTCTCGACCACGATACCCTGGCGGCCCAGGTACGCCGTGATCACACAGGCCGGGATACCGGAGGCGAGCAGGTTGCCGTCGTCGCCCATGCCCGGGGCAAGTACCGAAACCTTGATCGGGTCGAGCATGCAGTAGCCGTCTTCGATGTCGCCGAAGCCGTGCCATACCGCGTTCGGGTGCAGGACCCAGCAGTTCGGATCGGTTTTCAGCGTAGCCGGGTCGACCTCATGGAACGGCACGGCCGCTGCGCCAACCTGTACGGTCGGCGGCTGCCAGCAGGTGAAGAACCAGTCGTTCTTGCCCACCATCTCGTTGTGCATGCGCGAGAGAACCTGGCGGAAGCTGATGGCTTCTTCAATCGACTCGTTGGTGAGGATCTGCCCGCTCGGTGCTTCCATCATCGCCGAGCTGACGTCGCAGGACGCCATGATCGCGTAGTTCGGCGAGGTCGAGGCGTGCATCATGTACGACTCGTTGAAGCGCGCATGTTCGATCGGGTTACGCCCGTCACGCACGTGGATCATCGAGGCCTGGGACAGGGCAGCCAGCAATTTGTGGGTCGACTGGGTGGCGAACACGGTCGGCTTGGACTTGTCGTGATCGGCCGGGTTGCCGTGCATGGCATGGCGTCCGCTGTACAGCGGGTTGAAGCGCGCATAACCGTACCAGGCTTCGTCGAAGTGCAGACGGTCCACGCTTTCGCCCAGCAGCTCTTCGACGCGGGTGACGTTGTAGGTCAGGCCGTCGTAGGTGGAGTTGGTGACAATGGCGTGCACTGGTGTCGGGTCGATGCCTTGCTTGACCAGCGGGTTGTTGGCGATGGCGGCTTTCACGCCTTCGGCGCTCAGGGTCTGCGGCAGGATCGGGCCGATGATGCCGTAGCGGTTGCGGGTCGGCACCAGGTAGGTCGGAATCGCCCCGGACAGGGTCATCGCGTGCTCGGCGGACTTGTGGCAATTGCGGTCGCACAGGGCGATCTGGTTGCGCGTGACGCTGGCCATGAGGATGACGCGGTTGGACATCGACGAGCCGTTGGTCACGTAGTACGTGCGATGGGCGCCGAAGACCTTGGCGGCGTAGCGCTCGCCCTGGCCGATGGGACCACTGTGATCGAGCAGGGAGCCCAGTTCGCCGACCGAGATCGACAGGTCGGAACGCAGCAGGTTCTCCCCGAAGAACTCGTAGAAGGCCCGGCCTGCGGTGCTCTTCAGGAAAGCCGTGCCGCCGGCATGGCCTGGGGTGTGCCACGAGTATTCATAGTTGCGGGCAAACTTCACCAGCGCGCCGAACATCGGCGGCAGGGCGGCCTGGCGATAGCGTTCGATGGCCGCCAGGATGCGCCCGCTGAGGAAACGGGAGGTGTCCTCGGGCAGCCAGATGAAGTCGTCGGCGTGTTGCATGACCAGCAACGGAATGCTCGACGCGGTGGTGCGGTCGCTGATCAGGAACACCGGCACGCGGGTGTTGCGCTCACGCAGTTTGACCAGCAGTTTGGTGCAGTCGGCGTGGCCTTCGCTGGTGTCCATTTCCCAGCGGATGAGCACGCATTGAATGGCCGGGTCCGAGCGCAGGATCGAGGCGGCATCGATGAGACTTTCCGAAGCCAGAACACTGACGCCACGTCCCTCTACGTCGTGGACCAGTTGATCCAGGGCGCGGCCAAACACCGTTCGCTTGTCCGGCGGACTGCTGACCAGTAGCGCCAGCATGCCCAGCGAGTGTTTATATTCCGTCATGCTTGAACCTCCATAGTGGCTTTATTCAGATTGTTCACCGGCACTGGCTCGGCAGTGAGGTGCTGCGCGCTGACGGTTTGCGTCGGTACGCTGTTGTTGAGCGCTTCGAGGCGGATCAGGCGGTTGTTGACGAAGCCGAACAGGGTGTAACCAACGATCGTGGCCACGCCGCCCAGCATCAGCGCCTGTTCACCGGAGCTGTACAGCGCCAGGTAGCTGTAGGCCGCCGCGATCAGGGCAATGACGTTGGTGGCCAGTGCTTTGCCTTCCGGCACGTTGGAGACTTTCTGCATGGTCATCAGCGCGGCCATGGACAGGATGTAAGGCACCAGGTTGGTCACCACCGCGAGGTTGACCAGGGTGTCGAACTGCTTGCTCAAGTCGGGGCTGATGGTGAGCAGGGCCAGCGCGGTCTGCGCCGCCAGCAGCACCAGCATGCCGACAATCGGCGTTCCCGCTTTGTTGCCCTTGGCAAAGATCGGCAGGAAGTAACCGGTGTCCGCCGAGCTTTTGTACACCTGGGCGATGGTGAACTGCCAACCCAGCAGCGAACCGATGCAGGCGAGCACCATGGCCGCCATCACGATGTCGCCGACCATCGGGGTGAACATCTTGGCGAACACCAGGCCGAACGGCGCAGTGGACGCGACCAGTTCTTCGTTGCCGACGATACCGAAGATGACGTTGGTGGAGACGATGTAGATCACCGCCGCCCCCAGGGTGCCGCCCAGCACGGCAATCGGTACGTTGCGCTCAGGGTTTTCCACCGCGTCGGTGTTGGCGCAAGCCGATTCCAGGCCAAGGAAGGCCCACAGGGTAATTGCCACCGAGGCGCCTGCCGCTTCGAACCAGCCTTTGTCGTGGGGGTTCCAGCCAGCGGCGTATACGCTGCTGTCGAACCAGAACCAGCCCACCGTGGAGACCAGCACCACCGGTGCAATCACACCCCAGACCGTCACCGCGCCGATACGGCCGGTAATGCTGGCGCCGCCAAAGTTGGCGAAGGTGGTGATCCACAACAGGGCAATAGTGGCCAGGCCTACTTGCAGTGAGTCGAGTTCTATCCCGAACAACACCTGAATATAGCCGACCGCTGTAATACTGATCGCCACGTTGGCTATCAACAGCGAGAGGCCGTAGGTGTAGTTGGTGATGTAGTTACCTGCTTTACCGAAGGTGTATTCGGCATAACCGCCCATGCCGCCGGTCTTGCGGCTGAGCATCCCGCATCGCGCAAAGGCATAGGCCAGAGCGAGGGAGCCGGTGGCCGTTATCAGCCAGGAGAGGATCGAAATTGCACCGACTTCCGCGAGTTTCGTCGGTAGCAGCACAATGCCTGAGCCCAACATGTTGACCGCGGTCAACATTGTCAGTTGCCCCACACTCATTTTCTTTGCGACTGACATTCCGTTGCCTCACTTAGTTGGCGATTGAGAGTCTTAGCTATAGCAAAGGATTGAAAACTCGCAAGAAATAACGTCACTCATCTCGTTTTCGCATTAATTTGCAAAAAAGGCACGATGCTGGCCCCCAAGTTTAAAAATCCTCAGCAAAATTAGTTCATTTTCAGCTAGTTAAATAGGTCAAGATGCGCAAGACATGGATCTCGTTAATGCCGTTAGTTATCGCGGGTGTAGCCCATTCGGCTCAAGCCAAAGAACTGGCCACCCATGATCAATACATGTGCAGTTGGGGGGCGGGAACCGCCGCAAGGGCACAGGAGCTCAAGCTTTCAGGCGTTTCTCTGTACGCCGCACGCCAAAAAATCCAGGTCTACAAGTTTGCAAAATCCTGGATGCGCATGATGGCACTTGGCATTACAGAGCAAACTTATGACAGTCCGTCGCGATTCAAACCGACTGCTGTACGCCAGAGCTTTTATGAGGACTGCGTCAGGTACAAGTTGGCGCGTAAATAAAGTAGAAGGGGGCGCTGGTCGGATCGACCGCGGGGCGGGGCTGCGACGACTATATTGATTGACCATCCCAGCGACCCGATGGGGTGAAAACCGGTTTTTTACAACTCAATCAGGAGGTCATCATGAGCCAGATCGATAAAGTGTTGTACACCGCCCAAACCCACACCACCGGCGGGCGTGACGGCGCGTCCCGCAGCTCCGACGGAATCCTCGATGTGAAGCTGTCGTCCCCGGGCGCGGGTGGCGGTGGAACCAATCCGGAGCAACTGTTCGCTGCCGGGTGGTCCGCCTGTTTCATCGGCGCCATGCAAGTTGCAGCCAGGGAAATGAAAGTGGCGTTGCCCAAGGATGTGGCCGTCGATGCCGAGGTTGATTTGGGCACCAATGAAGGCGGCTATCTGCTGCAGGCGCGGCTCAATGTCAGCCTGCCGGGGCTGGACCGTGAAACCGCACAAAAAATCGTCGACACCGGGCACCAGTACTGCCCGTACTCGAAAGCCA
>RCUJ01001943.1_pt1 | contig 10490 bp, 8 predicted proteins | sample 2166321 | NCBI WGS metagenome assembly RCUJ01 (sample SAMN09932808, study PRJNA488358) | compost metagenome | feature: garden; material: soil; isolation source: compost soil in an enriched community after 118 h of incubation | place: Germany: Experimental Botanical Garden Goettingen | collected... | reverse complement strand
GTCTTGAGCAGCGGTACCACTTCCTGGCGAATCGCCAGAAAGTGCGCCGGGTCGCGAAACATCTCGCTGACCGGAATCGTCAGCAATTGCAGCAACTGCATGAACGCGGTCGGGTCGTGCAGCACCCGCTCCTGCAAGGCAGAGATGGTCCTGCACTCGAACTGATGCAGCGCGTGGTTGACCCGACGCTGAATCGACGCTGCGCAATAATCGCGGAAATCGTAACTGTATTTGAGATAGATCGCTTCGATCAGCAACCTCAGTTCGATCTCGCAAGCGGCACCCGTGTTGCGCTCCACTAAACTCTTTCCATCTTCGGTAGCCACACGCGAACCAGCGAGAACAGGCGATCCAGGTCGATGGGCTTGGCCAGGTAGTCATTGGCACCCGCTTGCAGGCAGCGCGCCTGATCATCCTTCATCGCCTTGGCGGTGACGGCAATGATCGGCAGCTTGCGCCAGCGCGGCTCCTGGCGAATCAGGGCCGTGGCTTCAAGCCCGTCCATCTCCGGCATCATCACGTCCATCAGCACCAGGTCGATGTCCTCGACTGCATTGAGTTTTTCCAGCGCCTCGCGGCCATTGCGGCCAATGACCACGATGGCGCCCTTTTGCTCCAGGGCACTGGTGAGGGCAAAGATGTTGCGCACGTCATCATCCACCAGCAGCACCTTGCGACCTTCGAAGAGCCGGTCATGGCTGCGGGCAGTCTTGAGCATCCTTTGCCGCTCATGGGACAAGCGGGATTCGACTTTGTGCAGGAACAGGGTCACTTCATCCAGCAAGCGCTCGGGAGAGCGCGCGCCCTTGATGATGATCGAGCGTGAATAGCGGAGCAGTTCCGCCTCTTCATCACGGGTCAGGTTGCGCCCGGTGTAGACGATGACCGGCGGGAACGAGCAGATGTCTTCGCTGGACATGCGCTTGAGCAGATCGTTGCCGAGCATGTCTGGCAGTTTCAGGTCGATGATCATGCAGTCGTAGAGGTTTTCGCGCAGCAGGTCCAGCGCTTCCTGGGCAAGCCCCACGGCAGTGATCTCGATGTCATCGTCGCCGATCAGGCGGGCAATGCTGTCGCGTTGCAGGTCGTCGTCTTCAACCAGCAGCACCCGCTTGACCTTCTGGGTCAGCTTGGCCTCCAGGCGTGCAAACACACCCTTGAGCTCTTCGCGGGAGGTCGGTTTGACGGCATAGCCAACCGCGCCCATGTGCATGGCGGCCTCGACACGGTCCTCGACCGAGATCACATGGACCGGAATATGTCGGGTGTCGGCCTGTTCCTTGAGGCGCTGCAGCACGGTCAGGCCGGAGTGGTCCGGCAAGCGCATGTCCAGCAGGATCGCATCGGGCAGGAACTGTGTGGCCAGCTCATAGCCTTCGTCGGCACCATGGGCCACCAGGCACTGATACCCCAGCTCATGCGCCAGATCGAAGAGGATATGCGCAAAACTGACCTCGTCCTCCACCACCAGAATGCACCGACCGGTAAACGGCGCATTGCCGCGGTCATCGGCAAAGCGTGGTGCCTGTGGTGTGACAGCCCGGGGTTTGCCTGGCGCCGCGGGTGCAGGCGAGGCAGCCTTCATCGATTGAATCCGCTGCGCATCGTCTTCAACGTAACGCTCAGGCAGCACCAGGGTGAAGACACTGCCCTGCCCCGGCTCGCTGCTGACGCTGATCGATCCGCCGAGCAAGGCCGCCAGGTCCCGCGAGATCGACAACCCCAGCCCCGTGCCACCGTAACGACGATTGGTGGTGCCGTCGGCTTGGTGGAACGCCTCGAAAACACTTTCAAGCTGATCGCTGGCAATACCGATCCCCGAATCGCGAACCACAAAGCCGATACCGGCGTCCGGCTGGCGGATGACGGTGAGGCTGACCGTGCCCTTTTCGGTGAACTTGATCGCGTTCGACAACAGGTTCTTGAGCACCTGTTCCAGGCGCTGGGGATCGGTGAACAGTATCGGCGCTGCATCCGCCTGCACTTGAGCCGTGAACACCAGTTGCTTGTCGGCGGCCAGGGGCACGAACATCCCGCGCAGGCCATCTACCAGCCGCGCGACGCGGGTGTTCTGCGCACGTATCTCCAGCTTGCCGGCCTCGACTCTGGAAATGTCGAGGATGTCATTGATCAGGTTCAGCAAGTCGTTGCCGGCCGAGTAGATCGACTCGGCGTACTGCACTTGTTCGGCACTGAGGTTCTCTTGGGGGTTCTCGGCCAGCAGTTTGGCCAGGATCAATGAACTGTTCAGCGGTGTGCGCAGTTCATGGGACATGTTGGCCAGGAACTCGGACTTGTACTTGCTCGAACGCTGCAGTTCTTCGGCACGTTCTTCAAGCTGCGCCTGGGCCTGGTGCAACTCGGTGTTTTTCAGGTCCAGGACATCGCGCTGCTCGGCCAGGGTGAGTGCCTGGTCTGCCAGTTGCTCGTTGGTCTGCTCAAGCTCGACCTGCTGGGTTTCCAGGTGGGCCTGGGACTCCTTGAGAATCCGCGACTGTTCCTCCAGCTCCTCGTTGGCCGCCTTGAGCTCTTCCTGCTGCACCTGCAACTCTTCGTTGAGCTGCTGGGTTTCGGCCAGCACCTCCTGCAGGCGCTGGCGATAGCGCGCCGCATCGAGCGAGGTGCCGATGTTGCCGGCAATCAGCTCCAGCAGTTCGACATCGCGCTCGTCCAGGGCACGCAAAAAGCCCAGCTCGATCACCCCGTTGACCTGGTCGTCGTTCGTGGCAGGCACCACCAGCACGCTGCGGGGTGCCCCCTCACCCAGTCCTGAGCTGACTTTGAAATAGTCGCCCGGGACATCGTCCAGACGGATCAAGCGACCTTGCCGGGCGGCCTGTCCGGCAAGGCCTTCGCCGCTGGCGATCGATTGTCCGCGCGCTTGCTGCTCACGGGAGAAACCATAAGTGGCCACCCGGACAAGGCCGCCATGATCGTCCTTCACATACAGGGCCGCGACGACACTGCCCAGGTACTGCGCACAAAACTGCAGGATACTGCGCCCCAACAGGTTCAGCGTCAGCTGGCCGAGGACCTGCTCGGCCAGTTCGGTCTGCCCCTTGCGCAACCAGGCTTGCTGTTCCAGGCGCCGGGCGCTCTTTTGTTGCGCGGCCAGGTTGGCACTGTAGCTTTTCGAAAGGCTGACCAGGTCCCGACGCCCGACGTAGGCCAGCAGGCCGCTGATGCCGACGATGAACAGCACGTACAGGGAGATGCTCCAGATCGTCGTGCGACGAACCTCTTCGTTGCGCGTGGCACGCAACTGTTGCTCCATGCCGGTGACGTCTTCGTACTGTTTGCGGATTTCGTCGGTCAGGCGCTTGCCACGACCGGCCTTCACCACCGCGCGGTAGTCGCCGCTGCTACGCTGCAGGTCGATCATCGTTTGGGCATAGGCATTCCACTCGGTTTGCAACGCCTCGATCCGACGCAACCGGTCAAGTTGTATCGGGTTGTCCGCCGTCAGCTCCTGCAAGGTGTTAAGCGCCACCATGATTCGCGGCTTCGCCGTTTCATAGGGGTCAAGGAAGTGCGCGTCACCGGTCAACAGATAACCGCGCATGCCGGTTTCCAGGTCAACCGTCAGCTTCACCGCTTCGTTGGCGTTATTGATCACCCGGTCGGTATGCTCGACCCTCTGCATGACCGACATCAGGTAGGTGATCAGGGAGACAAAGAACACCACGCTGAGGACACCCAGCCCCAGCGGCAAACTGACGTTACGACTCAGGAGTTTGCGAAAGCTCTGCTCATCAACCGAAGACGAAGCGTTCATTGGGAGGCCTTGGTGAACTGTCGTAAGAGAAGGAGTTTGCCCCAAAAGCGAATGTGGGATCCATGTTTCTGACAGCCTAGCCAGCAATTGCCGGTATTGCCCTCCAATGATCCCGAGACGCGCAAGACCGCGCCCGATTCCTGTACATTAACGCTTTGCTGTACCGCTTTGCGCACGTGTCGGGTTTGATCAATGATGCCGGGCAGTGTGATGGCCCCGGTCACCGAGCGCCCTTTTGAGAACAGCCCTTATGTCCGTCACCGCCACCATCCTTGTCGTCGAAGACGACGCCATCGTGCGCATGCTGATCGTCGATGTGCTGGAGGAACTGGCGTTCAAGGTGCTTGCGGCCGAAGGCAGCACGGACGCCTTGATCCTGCTGGAAAACCAGTCGAATACGATCGACCTGCTGATGACCGATGTGGGCTTGCCGGATATGGATGGCAAGGAACTGGCCATGCGCGCCCGCGAACTGCGCCCCAACCTGCCGGTTCTGTTTGCCAGTGGTTATGCCGCAAGCATTGAAGTACCTGACGGCATGTCGGTGATTGGCAAGCCATTCTCCATCGATCAACTGCGCGACAAGGTCAAAAGCCTGCTGGGTGACGCCCACTAGAGGGCACTGTCGCCGCCCAGCCTGCAAATGCCTGGGCTGTGGTTTAATGGCGCCCCCGCACCTCCCTGCCCACCTGCCGTTTCAAGGAAATACCGCTCATGAGTCCGTCTCGCGCAACCAAGGTCCTGGTCATTGGTTACGTCTGGCCCGAACCGCGCTCATCCGCCGCCAGCGGTCACGTCATGCAAATCCTCGAAACCTTTCTCCAGCAGGGTTGGGACATTACCTTCAGCAGCCCCGCAGGCGTCGGCGAGCACAAGGCCGACCTGCTGTCGATGGGTATCAAGGAACAGCCCATCGAGCTCAACAACAGCAGCTTTGATGCCTTCGTCAGCCAATTGGCACCGGATATCGTGCTGTTCGACCAGTTCATGATGGAGGAACAGTTCGGCTGGCGCGTTGAAAAACACTGCCCCGATGCACTGCGTGTCCTGGAAACCTCGGACCTGCAAAGCCTGCGTCACGCTCGCCATCAGCGTTTGAAAGACCGCCTGAAGGCCAGCGACGACCACAATGATTTCGCCTCGCTGTTTGCCCCTGCGCTGGCGCAGGAGTTTGCCCTGATGGCCGACACTGAGCTTGCCAAGCGGGAAATTGCCGCGCTGTTACGCTGCGACCTCAACCTGATGATCTCGGAAGTGGAAATCCAGTTGCTGGTGGAGCATTTCTCAGTGCCACGCAGCAGTGTGCATTGGTGTCCATTGATGCTCGACCCGCCGGCGCAAGCCTTCGTGCCTTTTGAAGACCGTGCGCATTTCCTCAGCATCGGCAACTTCCGCCACGCACCGAACTGGGACGCCGTGCTCTGGATGAAAACCGCCATCTGGCCGCTGATCCGCCAACAGCTGCCCGGTGCGCAACTGCACATCTACGGCGCCTACACCCCACCCAAGGCCACGGCCTTGCACAACCCGGCACAGGGCTTTCATGTCATGAACTGGGCCGAAGACGCCCTGCAGGTCATGTCGGCCGCACGCATCTGCCTCGCGCCCCTGCGCTTTGGCGCAGGGATCAAGGGCAAGATCTTCGATGCGATGCTCTGTGGTACACCGAACATCACCACCCCGACCGGCGCTGAAGGCATGTCCGGGGACATGCCCTGGGCCGGGGAAATTGCCGAAAGTGCCGAGGCCATCGCCCAGGCGGCGGTGCGCCTGTATCAGGACAAGGCACTGTGGACCCGGGCCCAGGATGCCGGCGTACAGCTGCTCGACGCCCGTTACCGGCAGAGCGTCCATGGTCCGGCGCTGATCGACCGGTTGCAGCACTGCCGTGACAACCTGCTGGCGCTGCGTCGGGAGAACTTTATCGGTGGCATGCTGCGTCATCATCAACACAAGAGCACGCAATACATGTCGCAGTGGATTGAAGAGAAAAACCGCAACACCCGGTGACGCCCATCAAGGTCGGCCAGCGATCGCGCTCACACTGCCAGCCCAAGACTCACAGCAGCGAAAAGTTGTAGCTGACGATCAACCGGGTCTCATCCACATCCCGGGCAAACTGTTCGTAGTTGGTGCGGTAGGTCGCACTGCGCAGGCGCAGGCTCACATCCTTGAACGTCCCGCTTTGCACCACGTACTTGAGTTCGCTGTCGCGCTCCCATTCCTTGCCTTCCTGCTCGCTACCCGCGACCTTGATGTGATCGCCGTTCACGTAACGGGTCAGGAAGCTCAAGCCATTGATACCGATGGCCTTGAAGTCGTAGTCGTAACGCAACTGCCAGGAGCGCTCCTGGGCCGCTGCGAAGTCGTTGACCTGCACATAGTTGACCAGGTAGGGGTTGCTGCCATCCAGGTACGGCATCGAGTTATCGCCGATCATGCGCTGCCAGCCGGCGCTGAAGGTGTGCCCGCTGACGGCATAACCCAGCATGCCGCTCAGGGCGCGGTTGTCGATGGAGCCGGCACGGGCCGCACCGCTGTCGGCACTGCTGAGCACCCGCAGATCGGCCTTCAACGAGCCCGCCGCCAAGGGTTGATTGGCCAGTACGCCCAGGAAGTGCTGGCGATAGATGTCTTCCAGTTCGCCATACTGGTACTGAGCGCTCAGGCGATCATTGAGCCTGTACTCCACGCCGTACAGATCGAAGTGATCGGCCGTCACGTTGCAGGCGTAGCGCTTGTTCTTGCAGTGCAGGCGAATGTCCTGGGCGTCCGTGGAATCCCGGGCGGTGTACCGGTTGAGGCGGGCACCGGTAAAGGTCAGGTTCTTCAGCTCCCTGGAGGTGAGCAGCGCACCGTTGAACATCGTCGGCAACAAGCGACCGTCGTTGTACTTGAGCAGTGGCAGGTCCGGCAGCAGTGCGCCGTACTTCAATACGCTGCGGGACGCCCGGACCTTGGCGGTCAAACCGAGCTTGGCGTATTGGTCTGCGGAACCGCGCGGGTCATTGCCGGATGACGGCAACAGGCCACTGTTGCTGCTGTCGGGACTGGAGTCGAGCTTCAAACCCAGCATCCCTAGCGCATCGACGCCAAACCCCACGGTGCCTTCGGTGTACCCCGACTGCAGATTGAGAATGAAGCCCTGGGCCGACTCTTCGCGCTTCGAGGCGCCCTGCGGGTTGGAGGTGTGGCCATCACGAAAGTCGCGATTGAAGTACACCGTGCGCGCCTCGACGGTGGCACTGCTGTCTTCAATGAAACCACTGGCCTGGCCCTGAGTGGAAAAACCGGCGCACAACAAGGCGGCGCCGACGCCCAGAACCGGGCACGACGTGATGAGGGGAAACGGGGGACGCATGACAAAAGCTCCAGCAGTGCATCTTTGCGACGGGACAATCAGCCAACACAAATAGCGTTCATCCAGCAAACCACTGCCTGCCGGAATGAAATGAAAAGTTACAAGGTGATCGCCAATGGTGGCATATGGCCCCATATCGCTACAGGCGACTTTAGTCTGAAACCATCGCCACCTATCCGGGCAGCCTCATCGCGCGCGCCCGTCATCTATGCTTAACCCTGCTACCCAACAGTGGCTGAACCGCGTTCGTGCCAGACATTCCGACACCCTGCGCGGCAGGGCCGGCATCTGCGGATGTCGTGCCAATCCTGGTCTGCTCCGGAGATGTGTCATGAACATGCGCACCCTGCTGGCTATTGCGGCCCTCACCTGCACCGGATACGCCGGGCTGGTGCTGGCCGACACCGCACCGTCCCAAGCCGTGCCCTATCACTACGGCATGCCGCTGCACGTGAACAAAGTGCTTTCCATGACCGAACCCACCACAACGGACTGCAAGGTGGTAACCGCCGAAATGACGTTCATCGACAACGCTGGCAAACAGGAGAGTATCCGTTATCAGAAACTCTCGGAGGCCTGCAGTTACCAAAACTGAGTGAAGCGGGTCACGACAACTATTGACGATGGGCGAGCGCCGGGCCAAAGGTTATGCTTTGGCCTGCCCTCCGCTGCCGCAAGGATTCGCCATGCAGTTGTCATTTCGTACCCTCGCCACCCTTACTACCGCACTGTGTTTTGTCCTGGCGCTGATCTGGGGCTTGATTCCCGAGTTCATGCTGTCGATCTGGGGGGTTGCCTACGACAACACCGCAGGCTTGATGGCCAGACGCGGAGCCATGTTGTTCGTGACCCTGGGCGTGATGTTCTTCCTGGCACGCCATGCACCGCCTTCCATAGCCCGCACCGCCATGAGCAGTGGTGTGGTCATCGGGCTGTTCGGTCTGGCAGTACTGGGCTTTAGCGAATGGCTCAATGGCCGCGCCGGTCCCGGCATCCTGCTGGCGGTAGTGGTCGAGATCGCGCTGGGCGCGGCCTTTCTCCAGACTCGGCGCGACTGCGTCGAACTCACGCAATCCGTTGATTGAGCCGCCTGAATCTGCTGGCGGTGGTGGTCGAGATCGCGATAGGCGCAGCCTTTCTCCAGACTCGGCGCGACTGTGTCGAACTCTCCCAATCCGTTGATTGAGCCGCCTGAACTTCTGATGCTCAAGCCCGTCAATACACCCGGTTTGCATTGGCAGGCCCACGCGGCAAGAATGCTCGCGTTTTTTGAATCAACCACAAGCAAGGAGGCGTCATGCGCTCATCTACCCTTACCGCCACGGCCGCTCTGCTGATCGGCCTGTCCACCCAGGCCGTTGCGGCCAAACTTGAAGACGTTGCGCCCTTCCCCAAAGCCGAAAGTGGCTTTACCCGCCAGGTCATTCATCTTGCCCCGCAAGCCCGTGAAAACAATTACCAGGTCGAGATCCTCGCTGGCAAAACCCTCGCCGTGGACTGCAACCAGCAACGTTTGGGTGGCATCCTCGAAGAGAAAAACCTCGAAGGCTGGGGCTATCCCTTCTATCGCATGGATAATGTCATCGGCCCGATGAGCACCCTGATGGCCTGCCCCGATGGCAAGCGCACACAGGACTTCGTACCGGTGGTCGGCGATGGCTTCATGTTGCGTTACAACAGCAAGCTGCCGATCGTGCTCTACGTGCCCAAGGACATCGAAGTGCGCTACCGGATCTGGTCGGCCGCCGACAAGGTTGAAAAAGCGACTCAAGAATAAAGCGCCCCGTCTCCCCGCGCGCAGCTCAATGCAGCGCGCTCGGCCACGTGACGCAAGCTGTCGAAGTTGATATTGGCGCCTGAATCGATCGCTACCAGCGTCTGCCCCCGCACGCCCTGTTGCGCGACATACTGCTTGATGCCCGCCACGGCCAACGCGCCGGAAGGCTCGGTGATCGAGCGGGTGTCGTCATAGATGTTCCTGATCGCGGCGCACAGTTCATCATCGCTGACAGTCAACACCTGGTCGACGTAATCGCGACAGATCTGGAAGCCATACGCGCCGATCTGCGCGACCGCGACACCGTCAGCGAAGGTGCCCACACTCGGCAGCACCACCCGTGCTCCCGCTTGCAATGCTGCCTGCAAGCACGCGGAATGCTCGGACTCCACACCGATGATGCGGATATCCGGCCGCAGGTATTTGACGTACGCCGCGATACCGGCGATCAGGCCGCCGCCCCCCACCGGGACAAAGATCGCATCCAGCGGCCCCTGGTGTTGGCGCAGGATTTCCATGGCCACGGTGCCCTGGCCGGCGATCACATCCGGGTCGTCGAAGGGCGAGACGAAGGTGCGACCGGTTTGCCGGGCCAGGTTCAAGGCGTACTCCAGGGCGAACGGAAAACTGTCGCCATGCAACACCGCATCCGCGCCACGGCTACGAACTCCGATGACCTTGAGCGCAGGGGTTGAGGTGGGCATGACGATGGTCGCCTCGATCCCCAGCTCCCGTGCCGCCAGCGCCACACCTTGCGCATGATTGCCGGCCGACGCCGTGATCACGCCACGGGCCTTTTGTTCGTCGCTGAGTTGCGCCAGCTTGTTGCAGGCACCCCGAATCTTGAAGGAAAAGGTCGGTTGCAGGTCTTCGCGCTTGAGCAGAATCTGGTTGCCCAACGCCTCGGACAATGCCGGCGCGACCTGCAACGGCGTGCGCACCGCCAGTTGGTAAACCGGGGCGGCGAGGATTTTTTTCACGTAATACTCAAGCAGGGCCTGAGCGGTCGTCGGGGTGTCCATCAACGTCTCCTGGTGGTGTTCATGGCCCCGGAGACAGAAAATGAAAACCCGCCTCTAGGGCGGGTTCGGTGCAGCCGTCAGCTAGCCCGCCAAATCAGGAATGGCGGTAATAATGCTTGGCTGGCAACGCAGTGCAGTGAAAGTCATGACTGGAAATTAGCCGCGTGCTGATGGCAAGTCAATGGCCAACTTTGCCTACGGTGAGTTAGTCTGCAAAAACTGCTCATTGACCCAAGGAAGGCCTCCATGAAGTCTGTCGCGCTACCGTTGATCGCCCTGCTCGCCTTTACCGGCTACACCCTTGCCGTGATGCTCCAGGCCGAACAGTCATTGATTGATTTCGGCATCGGCCTGATGTCCCGCCCGGACACGGCCCAGGTGGTGATCGACCTCTATCTGCTGGCCACGCTGGCGGGTGTGTGGATGTACAAGGACGCCCGCGACCGAGGCCAGTCAGCGTGGTCCGTACTGCCATACCTGCTGCTTACCGCCGTGTTCGTTTCCGCGGGGCCGCTGTTGTACCTGGTGGTGCGCGGCCTTCGCACCAGCAAGACC
>RCUJ01001941.1_pt1 | contig 10494 bp, 7 predicted proteins | sample 2166321 | NCBI WGS metagenome assembly RCUJ01 (sample SAMN09932808, study PRJNA488358) | compost metagenome | feature: garden; material: soil; isolation source: compost soil in an enriched community after 118 h of incubation | place: Germany: Experimental Botanical Garden Goettingen | collected... | reverse complement strand
CCCTGTGCAACGGCAACATCATGGCCAGCAACCCGGAGCTGTGCCTGTCGCGCCAGGAGTGGCTGCGCCGCTTCATGGGGATCATCCAGAACCCGACCCGCGACAACCTGATGCACTCGTCGATCTTCTTCGATCTGCGCTCGGTCTGGGGCCCGAGCGAAGGCTGCCGGCAGCTCAGCGAGGCGCTGCTGCAGATGATCGAAGGCAACAGCCTGTTCCAGCACATGATGGCGGCCAACGCCCTGCGCCACCCGCCGCCCATCGGCCGCTTCCGCGACTTCATCGTCGCCAGCCGCGGCGCCGACAAGGACACCCTGGACCTCAAGGTGGAAGGCCTGATGCCCTTCGTCGAAGGGGTACGCATCCTCGCCCTGGCCCATGGCATCGGCGAGTGCAACACCCTCGACCGCCTGCGCCAGCTCGGCGCGCGCGGCGTGCTGAAGCCTCAGGCTGCCGCCGCCTACGAGGAGGCCTACGACTTCATCCAGATGACCCGCATGCAGCTGCATCAGCGTCAGAAACGCGCCGGCCAGCCGCTGAGCAACCGTCTCGACCCCGACACCCTGAATCAGCTGGATCGGCGCATCCTGCGCGAATCCTTCCGCCAGGCCCAGCGCCTGCAGACCAGCCTGGGGGTCAGGTACCAGCTATGAACCTGATCCGCGCCCTGTTCGCCCGACTGCAGCGCCGCCATCTGGCCCTCGACGAAGCGCAGCGCCAGCGCCTCAAGGCGCTGCCGCCCCCTCCCTGCCTGGATGCCCTGCTGCACCAGCAGCGCTTCGTGGTGCTCGACCTGGAAACCACCGGCCTGAACGTCAACCGCGACATCGTCATCTCGATCGGCGCGGTCACCATCGAGGACGGCGCCATCGACATGGCCCAGCAGTTCGAATGCACCCTGCGCCGCCAGGTCAAGGTCAACGAGGCCGTGCTGATCCACGGCATCGCCCCCAGCGAGCTGGCCGCCGGCCAGCCGCCGGCCGAGGCCCTGCTCAGCTTCATGGAGTTCGCCGCCGACAGCGTGATGCTGGCCTTCCACGCGCCCTTCGATCAGCGCATGCTGGCCCGCGCCCTGAAGAACGAGCTGGGTTACAACCTGGAAAATCCCTTCCTGGACGTCGCCGACCTGGCGCCCATGCTGTTTCCGGAAGTGCTGACCCGGCGTGGCAGTCTGGATTACTGGATGAACTACTTCGGCATCGACATCGCGCAACGCCATCACGCCTCGGCGGATGCCCTGGCCACCGCGGAAATCGCCCTGATCCTGTTCAACCGGGCCCAGCGCATGGGCATCGAGCGGGTCGAGGAGCTGGCCCAGCGGGCCAGGTACTGGCAACGTGCCCGCCAGGCCGCGCTCGGCTCGATCTGAGTGCTGCGCCTGATCCTGCAGGGCTAGCTTGCTGGCTCCTGCAGGAAACCCGGCCCGCGACTCAGCTGCTGATGTGGTAGCGCATCGCGAACAGCTTCTTGAAGTCCTTGACGATATGCAGGGCATCGCGCAACAGGTCGCGCTCCAGCTTGTTGAGCTTCTGCAGATCGATGGTATTGGGCGTCCTGTCCAGGCCTTCTTCACTGGCTTCGACCCGCTGCATCTGCTGATTCAGGCGCAACTGGATGAAAATGGACAACGCCTCGCCAAGGTTCTCGCCCATGGCCTTGTCCATTCGCCCCATCGCCACCAGCGCCTCGATGCGCTTGAAGGTATTGGTCTCCAGGATGCGCTGCTCCAGCGCCATGGTTCTTACCCCGTGGACGATGGGGAAGATGCCGCCCTTCTTGACGTCCAGCTGCTCCTTGTCCTTCAGGTTGCCGAACAGGGTCAATGGGGTATCGAAGCTCAGCGCGGCCTTGGCAAAGTGCGAGAAGAAGATGTCGTTGCTGTGCACCCGGCGCAGGAAGGCATTTCTCGCCACCTTGAACAGGGCGATGTTGCCGGCAATCGGTTTGCTGTCCACGGCAATCGCCAGATTCATCACCGACAGGCCATCGCAGTTCTGGCTCCACTGGGTCAGCTTGCGCGCCCATTCGTCGATCGAGTTCACCCACTCGGGATTGGACACCATGATGTTGCCCGGGCAGGGCGGAAAGCCGAAGCTGATCAGCGTCTCGCTGAAGTGGCGCATGGTATCCATCAGCCCTGGCCACTCCAGACCGTTGCGCACCAGCAGCGCATTGTCCTGGTCGGTCTTCATGATCTGCTCGCCGCGCCCTTCCGAGCCCATCACCATCAGGCAGACGTGGGGACGCATGTCGCTGGGGATGATCAGATCGAACAGCTTGGAAATGATCCGCCCATTCATGGCGGCCAGCAGCTTCATGGTGAAGCGGATCTTCACCCCGGTCGAGATCAGCGCCCGGATCAGGTCGGTGAGCCCCAGCGCCGCCTCGCGCAGCTCCTCGAGCGTGTTGGCGCGCTCGACCCGCAGGCCGATGACATGGGAGTGGCTGGAGAAGTGGCTGAGCACATCGGTCAGCTCGACCAGCCCGACCAACCGGTGGTTTTCGCCCATGACCACGACGCGCTCGATCTGATGCTGGGTCATCAGGATCAGCGCATTGAACAGGTAGTCTTCCGGGTCGGCGGTGATCAGCCGGTAGCTGGCGATTTCCGCGACATCGGTTTCCAGCGGCATGCCCTTGAGGACCACCGCATCGAGCAGATCCGTCCGGGTCACCATGCCATGACGACTTCTCTTCTGCGCCAGCAGGCAGTCTGACTTCATCTCGCGCATGAGGCGTGTCGCCTCATGCAGACTGGTCCCCTCAGGAACGATCAGCGGCTCACGAATCAGGCCATCGCTGATTCTCGCCAGCATGAACTCGGCCATGTCCTGGCCCTGCCCATGCTGGGCTACGATTTCCCTTTTGGCGCTCAGATTCTGCTGGAAGTAATCGGCAAACAGATGGTTGCTAGTCATCAACTCCAGCAGGATGCTGGTAGGCAGGACATGGCAGACGGTTTCCTCGACCGCCACGAAGTTGTGAATCGCCACGCCATTGATCGCCGACCAGCCGCCGAAATAATCCTCGTCCTCGTAACGCACGAAGACATGGCTGGCCAGCGGCTTGCCATCCGCGTCCGGCTCGCTCACATCGCTTTCCGCGACCCGCCCTGTGGCGATGATGAATACGCCCTGCGGCGGCTTGCCCGCCTCGATGATCACCTCGCCCTTCTGGAAGCAGGCGCTCTCGAGGTTATCGTTCACCAGGGCCTGCTCGCGGGCATCCAGCAGACTGAAGGGCAGGTTATCCATCTTGAACGAATCAGACATGGCAAGCGCTCCGCTTTAATTATGGTTCCTGTCCGCTATTCGCAGCGGCAAGCCTGCCCAGCCTCGCCATCCTGCAGGCAAGCAAATGCATGAGCATGATTAAAGCGACAAAGGCGGGAGGTGTCACGCATCAATGCCAGGCACTGCGGATGCCGTTCCGGCCGGCGCGGATACGGCCTCAGTCGCCTGACCGGAGTCGACTGAACAAGGCGCAGCACGTGGATGCAGCAGGGGCTTCGCAGCAGCTGAACCCCAAACCGGGCGCCGTCGTCAGCCGACACCGCCAAGGCTGCTGGCGGTCAGGCGACCGCCATTGCATCCTGCGGCCGGATCAGTTGCCCGGGGAGGCCTGCAGACCGTTGGGCTCGCAGATGGCCCGGTAGAGCGGTGCATTGATATCCAGCTTGGTCAGGGTGTCGAACTTGGCCTGCCCGGCCTCGTTCAGGCTGAACATCACCTTCTCGCTGCAGAGCAATTGATGAGCGCCACTTTTCACGGTGGACATCAGATGATGCTTTTCAAAGCGGTACAGGACGAAACGCCCCATGCGTCCCTGGCTGGTTTCCTCGATCTGCGCATTGGCGGAATCAAGCACCGTATAGGACAGCGGCATCGGGAACAGGGCAGTCCAGGGGCGCCAGAGCATGTCGCCGGTTTCGCTGGCCACCACCAGCGAGCCTGCCGGCAGTTGCGCCTGCTTGGTATCGAACCAGGTGTATTCGTAGTGGATGGTATAGGTGAGCATGCCCAGCCCGGCGAAGGCCGGAATGATCCACTTCGGCAGCCACTGGCGCGTCAGGTTGCGCAGTATCAACGCGATTCCCGCACCTGCCAGGGCAGCGCAGATGGCGGCAATCAGATGCCATATCATATTCAGTTCCTTCAAAAGAATCGGGCTTCCAATTGGAAGCCCGATATCTGTTTCAACCGTGGTTCAGATTATTAATCTGACTTCTGGTTTCATTATCACTTAGTGGTCCAGAGCGGCGCCAGCGCCTTTCGGAGTACGCACGCTCTCTACCAGGTCCTGCACTGCCTTCGGCGGAGCATCGGTAACCAGCGACACGGCGTAGGCCACGGCGAAGTTGATGATCGCACCGACGGAACCGAAGGCCTGCGGGGAGATGCCGAACAGCCAGTTATCCGGAGTGTTGGCGAAGGTCGCAGTGCCCGGAATGAAGAACCAGCCCAGGTACATGAAGATGTAGACGATGGTGACCAGCAGGCCGACAGTCATGCCTGCGATCGCGCCCTTGTCGTTCACGCGCTTGGAGAAGATACCCATCATCAGTGCCGGGAACAGGGTCGCTGCCGCCAGACCGAAGGCCAGAGCCACTACCTGTGCCGCGAAGCCCGGAGGATTCAGGCCCAGCCAGGTGGCCAGCAGGATCGCCACCGCCATGGAGATCCGGGCGGCCTTCATTTCGCTCTCTTCGCTGATCTTCGGATTGATCAGGGTCTTGATCAGGTCATGACTCACAGCGGAGGAGATGGCCAGCAGCAGACCGGCAGCGGTGGACAGTGCAGCGGCGATGGCGCCCGCAGCGATCAGACCGATGACCCAGCCCGGCAGGTTGGCGATTTCCGGGTTGGCCAGCACGATGATGTCGTTGTTGACGGTCAGCTCGTTGCCGTTCCAGCCACGCTCGGTAGCGGTTGCCTTGAAGGTGGCGTTGGCGTCGTTGTAGAACTGCACGCGGCCATCGCTGTTCTTGTCTTCCCACTTGATCAGACCGGTTTCTTCCCAGGTCTTCACCCACTCAGGACGCTCTTCATAGGCCAGAGGAGCAGCCTCGGTACCCTGCGGGTACACGGTGGTCATCAGGTTCAGGCGCGCCATGGAGGCCACGGCCGGAGCGGTGAGGTACAGCAGGGCGATGAAGATCAGGGTCCAGCCAGCGGACCAGCGGGCATCAGCCACCTTCGGTACGGTGAAGAAGCGGATGATGACGTGCGGCAGACCAGCGGTACCGATCATCAGCGACAGGGTGAACAGGATCATGTTCAGCTTGTTGTCGGTATCAGCGGTGTAGGCAGCGAAGCCCAGGTCAGTGACCACAGCATCCAGCTTGGCCAGCAGCGGCTCGCCGGATTCGACATGGGTACCGATCAGGCCCAGGGACGGGATCGGGTTGCCAGTCAGTTGGAAGGCAATGAACACCGCCGGGATGGTGTAGGCGATGATCAGTACCACGTACTGAGCCACCTGGGTGTAGGTGATGCCCTTCATGCCGCCGAATACCGCGTAGGCGAACACCACGGCTGCGGCGATCCAGATGCCGGCCGAGTTGCTCACTTCGAGGAAGCGGGAGAAGGCAATACCGGCACCAGCCATCTGACCGATTACGTAGGTCAGGGAGATCAGCAGCAGGCAGATGACCGCGGCCAGGCGTGCGCCACGGCTGTAGAAGCGGTCACCGATGAAGTCCGGTACGGTGAACTTGCCGAACTTGCGCAGGTAGGGCGCCAGCAGCATGGCCAGCAGTACATAACCACCGGTCCAACCCATCAGGTAGACGGAGGTGGAGTAGCCACCGGCAGCGATCAGACCAGCCATGGAGATGAAGGACGCTGCGGACATCCAGTCGGCCGCAGTGGCCATGCCGTTGGTGACCGGGTGCACGCCGCCACCGGCGACGTAGAACTCCTTGGTCGATCCGGCGCGTGCCCAGACTGCGATACCGAAGTAGAGAGCGAAGGACGCCCCCACGAATAGCATATTGATTACAAATTGGCTCATGCTGGCTTACTCCTCAACGCCGAATTGCTTGTCCAGTTTGTTCAGCCGCCACGCGTAGTGGAAGATGATCGCAATGAACGTGATGATCGAGCCCTGTTGAGCGAACCAGAAGCCCAGGTCCGCCCCACCGACTGAGATATTCATCAGCATCGGGCGCAAGAGGATGCCAAAACCAAATGAGACCAGAGCCCATACCACCAGGCTCCATGTGATGAGGCTAACGTTCGCCTTCCAGTACGCAGCAGCATTCGCTTTATCGTCTGCCATCGCCTTTCTCCGTTTTGTTTTTATTACAGGTGAAAGAAACACACATATTGAATCTAACAAAGTGCCACTACAAAAAGAAAGCCCCGACTTTAGTCTCAAGGAAGCGCCAAAAAACTCTTCCCGATCGGCTCAGCCAGGCCACTCCTCGCCGCTACCGCGCCCCGGCAAGCCTGACGTAGAGCATTGCCAGGCCGAGATGGGCCGGCAGGCACGCATCGCGCCCCAAGCATCTCCCACCCAAGCAGCAAGGCGCTCACCCGATCGGCCCGCAGGCGACCGGGTCGTCCATGCGCAGTCCCTGCGGCTCCAGCCGCTGCCGATGCCAGCCCGGAACTGACGCTGGCCATCCCGGCCCGCGCGCCCGCTGCACACTTATCTGGCCGGTTGCTGCGCGCCGCCATACAGGATGAACCTGAAGAATCGGGAATCATGGCCGCAGCACTACAATATCCCGCAGACAAGAAAACAATATTCATTGAAATATGAAAACGCACCACACACAACTCAAGGCCTTGCCAACCATTAACATCAACAAATCACAATCTCTCGACCAGAATATTTATTAAACAACCAAAAACACAGCAACAACCATTCAATTAAAAATCGCGCACAGCCTAAAAAAGCCAACAAAATATCTTCAGCACTATTAACAAAAAAACCTGCACGGGCTTCCAGGACCATTACAGAAGCACTGCCGACCGCCTGCCAGCGGCGGCACCGGGACGCCAGCCTGTTACACTGTCCATCCATGTGCTCATACAGACCCGACACCGTGACCGACGCCTTCTCCTCCCTGCCACTGCCCGCCAGCCTTCTTGCCAGTCTGGACGCCGTTGGCTACCGGCAGATGACACCGATCCAGGCGCAGAGCCTGCCACTGATCCTCGCCGGTCACGACCTGATCGCCCAGGCCAAGACCGGCAGCGGCAAGACCGCCGCCTTCGCCCTCGGCCTGCTGGCGCCGCTCAATCAGCGCTACTTCGGCTGCCAGGCGCTGGTGCTGTGCCCGACCCGCGAACTGGCCGACCAGGTGGCCAAGGAAATCCGCCTGCTGGCGCGCGGCGCCGACAACATCAAGGTGCTGACCCTGTGCGGCGGCGTGCCTTTCGGCCCGCAGATCGGCTCGCTGGAGCATGGCGCGCACATCGTCGTCGGCACCCCGGGGCGCATCCTCGAACACCTGCGCAAGGGCACCCTCAAGCTCGACGGCCTCAACCACCTGGTCCTCGACGAAGCCGACCGCATGCTCGACATGGGCTTTGTCGACGCGATCAGCGAGATCATCGAGCAGACCCCGGCCAAGCGGCAGACCCTGCTGTTCTCCGCCACCTACCCGGAAGGCATCGAGCAGCTGGCCGCGCGCTTCATGCGCAAGCCGCAGCGCATCGAGCTGGAGTCGCAGCACGACGACAGCCAGATCGAGCAGCGCTTCTACGAGGTCGACCCCGACCAGCGCATGGAGGCGGTCGCCCGCCTGCTGCTGCACTTCCGTCCGGCCTCCAGTGTGGTGTTCTGCCATACCAAGCTGCAGTGCCAGGAAGTCGCGGCGATGCTCAACGCGCGCAAGATCTCCGCACTGGCCCTGCACGGCGACCTCGATCAGCGCGAGCGTGACCAGGTGCTGGCGATGTTCGCCAACCAGAGCTGCTGCGTGCTGGTGGCCACCGACGTGGCCGCGCGCGGTCTGGACATCGACACCCTGGAGGCGGTGATCAACTTCGAGCTGGCGCGCGACCCGCAGGTGCACATCCACCGCATCGGCCGCAGCGGCCGCGCCGGCGCCAAGGGCCTGGCCCTGTCGCTGGTGGCGCCGAGCGAGGCCAACCGGGCCACTGCCATCGAGGCACTGCAACAGGCGCCGCTGAACTGGGCCAGCCTGGACAAGCTCAAGCCGCTGGGCGACGAGCGCCTGCTGCCGCCGATGACCACCCTGTGCATCAATGGCGGGCGCAAGGACAAGCTGCGCGCCGGCGACCTGCTCGGCGCCCTCACCGGCGAAGACGGTCTGCCCGGCGCACGCATCGGCAAGATCACCCTGTACGACTACAACGCCTACGTGGCGGTCGAGCGCGAGCTGGCCCGGGACGCGCTGCAGCGCCTGAGCGAGCGCAAGGTCAAGGGGCGCAGCTTCAAGGCCCGCATTCTCTGAGTCCGCCACCGCTCGTCGGCGCCTGAGCGCCGACTGCACGGCGACGCGCTTTCTCCCGGCGCCCCCGGCGGCCAGTGGCTACAGTTGAGGCATGGCAATCGGCCATGACGGAGTTGTTGTGCCCTTCCGGCACCGCGACGCCGCTAACCGCGACGGGATTCACGAGCCACTCCATGCACCACGCATCCAGCCGGAGCGCCCGCCCGCCCGAGCCGGTACGGGCGGTTGTCCGTCCCGCTGGGGGGCTCGTGTTGCGGCTGCTCAGCCTGCTCCCGCTGCTCGCCCTGCTGGCGCTGCCCGCCGTCGGCCAGTCGGCCCTGACACCCCTGCTGGAGAATGGCCACGCCCTCGACTCCGACAGCGCCACCGTCCTGCTGGCGCTGTACTTCGGCATGCTGCTGGGGCTGATCGGCTACAACCTGCTGCTGTTCCTCGCCCTGGGCGAGCGCAGCACCCTGCTCTATGTCCTGTTCGCGGCCAGCTTCGTCGGCGCCATGCTCGGCGTCAGCGGTCTCGGCAACCAGTACCTGTGGCCGCCGGGGGGAGCATGGGACAGCCACGCCCTGCCGGTCTTCATCACCCTGGCCAATATCTTTGCGCTGCTGTTCGGTCGCAGCTTCCTCGATACCGTGCGCCAGGCGCCGCGCTGGGACCGTCTGCTGACCCTGGACATCGCGATCCTCCTGGCCATCGCCCTCGGCAGCCCGCTGTTGCCGGTCCAGCCGTTGCTGCACGCCCTCGCGCTGCTCAGCGCCGGCAATCTCCTGCTGCTGTCGCTCTGCGGCTTCGACGGCATGCTGCGCCGGGTGCCGGCAGCGCGTATCTTCGTCGCCGCCTGGCTGCTGCTGCAGGGTGGCGCGCTGCTGCTGGCGCTGCGCATCGTCGGCCTGCTGCCGTCGAACCCCCTCACCAGCAACGCCCTGCTGCTCGGCTCGGCGCTGCACATGCTGCTGCTGTCCTACGCCCTGGCCGCGCACCTCAACGCCCTCAAGCTCGAGAAGAACGCCGCCCAGGCGCACAGCCTGCGGGCCCTGCAGGAGCAGGAGCAAATCCTCGAGCAGCGGGTGGCCGAGCGCACCGAGGCGCTGGCTGTCGCCAATGAACGCCTGCGCGAACTGGCCATGCGCGACTCGCTCACCGGCCTGGCCAACCGCATGGCCCTGCGCCAGCATCTGGAGCAGGCCTGGCAGCGGGCGCGTCGGCGCCAGGAGATGCTCGCCGTGCTGCTGCTCGACCTCGACGGCTTCAAGCCGGTCAACGATTGCCATGGTCACGAAGTCGGCGACCAGTTGCTGATCGAGGTCGCCCGCCGCCTGCAGGCCAGCGCCCGCACCACCGATCTGGTAGCGCGCCTGGGCGGCGACGAGTTCGTGCTGATCTGCGAAAGCATCGGCAGCCCGCAGCAGGCGCAGGCACTGGCCGGGCGCATTCTCGACGCCCTCAGCCAGCCCTTCCTGCTGGGCGCGCTGAGCATCCGCATCGGCGCCAGCATCGGCATCAGCTTCGGCGAGGACTGTGGCACCGGCAACGACCTGCTGCGCGAGGCCGACCAGGCGATGTACCAGGCCAAGGCCGCCGGGCGCAACTGCACCCAGCTCGGCCGCCAGCACACCGAAGACCAGCCGCAGGACGCGCCGATCCCGCCGGACGAGCTCTGATCTGCGCAGGCCGGCGACGCTTTGTTACCATGCGCGCCCTTCCCGCCTGCCAGAGAACCCCGCCGTGTCCAGTCCCATTGTTGAGACCTCCGACGTTGTGATCATCGGCGCCGGCGCCGCCGGCCTGATGTGCGCGCTGACCGCCGCCGCGCGCGGGCGCCGCGTGCTGGTGCTGGACCACGCCAACAAGGCCGGCAAGAAGATCCTCATGTCCGGCGGCGGGCGCTGCAACTTCACCAACATGTACACCGAGCCGGCCGACTTCCTCTCGCACAACCCGCACTTCTGCAAGTCGGCGCTGGCCCGCTACACCCAGTGGGACTTCATCGAACTGGTGTGCAAGCACGACGTGCCCTACCACGAGAAGAAGCTCGGCCAGCTGTTCTGCGACCACAAGGCCAGCGACAT
>RCUJ01001939.1_pt1 | contig 10502 bp, 9 predicted proteins | sample 2166321 | NCBI WGS metagenome assembly RCUJ01 (sample SAMN09932808, study PRJNA488358) | compost metagenome | feature: garden; material: soil; isolation source: compost soil in an enriched community after 118 h of incubation | place: Germany: Experimental Botanical Garden Goettingen | collected... | reverse complement strand
AAAAAAAAAAAAAAAAATATTTTTGCTAAGTATGTTTTTTTAGTAAAAGGCAGCATTCGAATATATAACCGCTTTATTGAAGATCATTATATGATTATTGCATTTGTATCTTAATAATTCACAATAAAATGATGTAAAAATTTACTTCTTAAATATGGATTGCTTTGTGTATTTTTCCACTCATTTTGGAAGTAATTTTAAACAGATAGTATGAAAACACAATTACTTATAATCTTTCTTGGACTTTTGGTATTTACTTCCTGTAAAGAAGACAATATTGACTGGGTTTTTGTAGAAGGCGGAGCTTTTGAACAAGGTAAAAACCAAATAATTATTAGCCCCAAAGGAGACACCATAAATGGTTTTACGAGTCCGCACCGAATGGTTGAACTCGATGGCTTTTATATAAGTAAATATGAAATAACGGTTAAGCAGTTTAGAGAGTTTTGTAAAAAAACAGGAAGAAAAATGCCTGACGCACCTATAGAAAATGCATACGGAGTAAAAGTGCATTATAAATGGATAGACGAAAATCCGATGCTCGCAACTTGGGATGAAGCAAATGACTATGCAAAATGGGCAGGAGCAAGATTACCAACAGAAGCAGAATGGGAATATGCCGCTAAAGGTGGAAAGAAAACTAAAAACTATACATACAGCGGTAGTAACAATCCGATCGAGATTGGTTGGGTAAAAGAAAACTCAGACAGCATTTTTCATAAAGTTGGACTTCTTAAACCTAATGAATTAGGAATTCATGATATGACTGGGAATGTTGGTGAATGGGTTTCTGATTGGTATAATCCTGAAAAGGATAGTTTAGTAAGCAAACAGAATCCTCAAGGACCGCCCGAAGGAGATGGAGTATATAAAATCTCGAAAGGTGTTAGTTGGTTTTATGAAACCCAAAGTGCAGATGGAAAACCATTGAAATATGGAATTCATATGCCAGAAGTGAGATACCAATCTCCAAAAGGCACACGAAATGACGGTTTTGGTTTTAGAATTGCTAAAAGTAAATAACAAAGAATTGTGACTTATCGAATAATTATTATAAAAAGCGGTACGTATGTCCAGATCTAACCAAATTTGGATTGCTTTGAGTGGTTTTGTTACACATATAAATAAGTTGGTGGCAATTTTTCGAGATATCTCACCGACATTAATTAACCAGAAATAAAAAATGAAATTAACAATTACAATCGGACTTCTTTTAATTGGACATCTTACATTTGGACAAGACAGAATTCAAAAAATTGACAGTTTACTCAATTCTCTTTATTCACAAGAGAAAATCAATGGAAATTTTCTAATTGCAGAAAAAGGGAAAGTTATTTATAGCCATAGTTTTGGACTTGCAAACGAAACAACAAAAGAGAAATTGAACGAAAATTCGATTTTTGAATTGGCATCTTGTTCAAAGCAGTTTACTGCTATGGGGATAATGATACTTAAAGAAAAAGGGAAGTTGAATTTGGACGATGACATCAATAAATACTTACCCGAACTTTCTTTTTATAAAGGTGTAACGGTAAGAAACTTATTGAATCATACTGGAGGTCTGCCAGACTACATGCAGCTTATGGATAGTTTATTTGACAAATCTAAGATTGCCACTAACAAAGACATGATTAATATTTTGAGTAAGCATCAACCAAAAATACTATTTGAGCCAAATACTAAATGGGAATATAGCAATACGGGCTATGCATTATTGGCTTCAATAATTGAGAAAGCATCGGGTATGACATACGCTGACTATCTAAACAAGGCTATTTTCCAACCGTTGAAAATGAAAAATACCTTTGCGTACAATCGTAGATTATCTCCAAAGAAAATTGACAATTATGCTTTTGGTTATGTTTACTCAGATAGTTTGAAAAAATATGTTTTACCAGACGAATTGGAAGAAACTAAAATTGTTATTTGGCTTGATGGTGTTGTTGGAGATGGAGGAGTTAATTCAACTGTAAACGATTTATTGATTTGGGATAGAGCATTATATACCAATAAATTACTCACAAAAGAGGATATGAAAGCAGTTTTTGAATTAGCAACTTTGAAAGACGGAGCTAAAAGGAATTATGGTTTTGGTTGGGGAATTGAAGAAAATGCTGATTTTGGAAAAATTGCAAACCATGATGGGGGTTGGCCAGGCTATGTAACTTTTATCGATAGACATATTACAAATGATAAAACAATAATAATACTTCAAAATCACAGCAACGTTACAATTCCTTCTAAAGCAATTAGAAATATTCTATATAATAAACCATTGCCGGTGCAAAAATTTAGAAAAGAAATTAGTATTACTCCTGAAGAACTTCAAAAGTTTGTTGGGACTTATGCAGTTGAAAATGAGTATGAAATCAAAATTTCATTAGATAAAGACCAGTTATTTTCACAATTGACTGGACAAGATGCGTTCCGAATATTTGCAGAAAGTGAAATGTTATTTTTCTATAAAGTAGTAGATGCACAAATTCAGTTTGAAAAGAACGAAAAAGGAGAAATTTCAAATTTGTTTTTATTACAGAATGGAAAAAAGATAGAAGCAAAACGGACGAAATAAAAGTTGCCACCAACACACGCTACAAGCAATTTGGGCATTAGGCTTAATTTGAAATTGGTTTTGTGTTTGAATGATTTGGTGAAATTCGAAAATAGAAATTAATTTAGGTCTAAATCCGCTGTATTCATAGAAATGTTATGCATAATTATTTCAAACCTATTAAAATGAGACACATAATTATCCTTATCTCTCTACTCTTATTTATTTCTTGTGAAAAAAAAGAAGTTGAAAAACTAGAAAAATTAGAAATAGAAATGACAACTAAAGACTTTGTAGGAACTCCGAATTTTCATAAAATTGATTATAGCGTAAAAGAAAATTATTTAGACAGTTTAGCGAAGTTTATAAAACCTAATCGAAAATATCAATATTGGCAATACGTTGCGTATTATCAAAATGCTGCTTCAGAAACCTATACTGTTTTAAAACAAGGCGGAGATTCTTTATTGAGAAAAAAAATAAATGAGAAACCAAGACCAAATTATAACGCTGGAATTTTTTTTGGAGGACATCCAAGTTTTCGTTGTAATTATGTTGTGACAATTGATAATGGCAAAGTAAACAGCTTAAAAACCGAAGAACAATTTCGCGATTTTTTAGGAACAATTGATAATCTTGAAGAAGCAATTCTTTTAGCAAGGACTTATGACTATCAGTTAGATAATGATATAAGAGGAAGTGAGTACAGAAATTTGCAAAATGGTTTCGAATTGCATCTTATGAAATATCATGAATTTCCAACCCGAAGAGAGTCTGTTGAAATAAAAATTAGTAGAGATGGATTTATTAAGACAAAGAGTCGGGGAATATACTGCGAAGGTTTAGATTGCCGTTGATAAAATATTGTCACCGCTTTCGAACGACTCCTTTTGTGTGACATGAAGTGAATGGACAAATAATTAAAACTATACTAAACAAAAAAGCTTCAGAGAAATCTGAAGCTTTTGTCTTAGTAGCCCTAACGGGACAATTCTCGAACCATTTTGTGAATGATTTAAATAAAATAAATATCAAACAATATTAAATTATTCGGTTCAAATCCCATGAAGGTCGCTAGAATTTAAAAGTTTGAACAAGTATTAATCTTTTACACTTTAATTTTTAATGTGACCTTGACGGTGCAGAATTCGAACCATTTACAAGATGATTTAAAGATTTTAAATGATGTCTAATTTCATTTTGATCGTTTACGAAATAAAAATCCTATTTTTGAAAATAAAATCCATTGCCATTTGTCAGGTATAACTATTCTATTTAAGATATGTCAGATGTATATACAAATTAATGACAACTTTATGACAAACAGTATAAACAGAACTAAGATTCTAAAATGAAAAATAATAATACAAAGAAATATGAATGTTGGTTTTTAATCAACCAGCATATTTTTGCAAAAGAATTTGAGGAAATTCAACAAAAAGCAATAAATGTATTTCTTGATTTTATTTCCGATAAAAATTATGGTTTAAGTTTTAAACTTTTTCGTTTTGATATTTATATTGAACCAAATATAAATTTTGGCAGACAAACTGATAGTGTTTATTCTGCTTGCGCTCACTTGTCTGCCCATATTGACAAACAACTTTTTGACAAAGTAAGTGATGACGAAAAATTGAAGCTAGTCCTTAATGCATCTTTAATTCTAGCGAAATACTTAGAACAAAGAGTTCCCTTGCCAAAAGATTTTAATGCAAAAAATTTGTATGCAGACTATAAACAATATTTAAAAAGCCAATCTTTGTTATTAGACCAAACTGAAACTGATTGTGCTATTATCAAATTTTTTGACACCACCCGCTTTCATTTCTTACGCACAGTGACAGCAGAAATAGATAAAAGCAAAATCCATTTTGATCTTAATGAAATTCAGGATTTTATAAATAATGAGATTGCTGGTAGAACATTCGGTAAATCTGTTAGTACCATAGACTTTGGATTTGAACTTTATGACTTCAATGGTGGCTTTGCGACATTTTTGAAACAAACAGATAACTATAAAAGATACGGGACTAAATACAAAAACTATCTAGTAGTAAAACACTTTGATTATTCGGAAATAAAAAATCTTGATGAACAGCAACAATATCGATTATTGAAAGCAAAAATACTGGAAGGCATAAACGATTATGACGACTTAAAAAGAAAGCCAAAGGATTTTAATAAGGAGGCATTTTACAATATAATAGAAAACATATTGAATACCTATGAAAAACAAAAAAATTAACGTTAATACCGAATCTAACAATATGATTATCAACATTGATAGAAATTAGTTTTGTATTTGGATAATTTTAAAAAAAACTCTGTAGTGCTTGGAGTTCACAGTAAATAACCGAAACACTAAACAATGGAAATACTCATAATATTATTAAGTATAATTACAGGATTAATAATTTTGTATTTTGGACTAGCATTTATTTTAATTCAAATCCGCAGACCAAAATTCAATAAAAAAGGTTATACGAAACTCGAAAAAAAACTTTTGGATCTTTTTACATCTATGTTTGATCCTGATTTAGCTGAAAAAATAAAGAAGCAAATTGAATACTTCGAAAATAAGCGTAAATGGAGGCAGTACTGGGAGAAAAGTATGTCAATAGAACTATATGGAGATAAAAAAATGTCGTCTGACTTAAAATACTCCAGACAAGATGATAGTAAAATTGCAACAATTAGATTTAAAGTAAACGAAGAAAAATACAGCATTGAATTTGATAGTTATGACGGTAGGATTTGGGGATGGAAAATAAGACCCAATCCCAAGCGAATTCAAAAAACAGACAATGTTGAAGTAATTAGTAAAAAGATTAACAATGATCCAAATGAGAAAGTTGTAATTAGTATCAAAAAAACAGAATTCAAGACGATTCCAAATTTTGATGGTGTGATTGGAGAGATTGCAAAAGTGAAACCAATTAAAACTGCATTTAATCCGTTAATTCCACAGCAAATTGAGATATTTAAACGGAAAATTGACTCATTCCTTCCACATGGTTACCTACAAATCATTGAGCAAACCGAGGGCTTGGAATTTCAGGAATTTCGAATTTCAGGAATCTCTGAAATACAGAGAACAGGATTGGATGATGGAGATTATTTTCATTTAGCGGAATTTGACGATGGTATAATTGCCATAAAAGAAAATGATAAAAACGGCGAACTTTATTTTTGCCATTTTTCGGGGCTGATTGATAAAGTGGGAACAGATTTCGACAAAATATTAAAAGAAAGAACTACATAACTACACACCAAAACAACTATTATAACGTTAATCATGATTTTGAATTTGAAATAAGCTGGAGGCGAATTTAAAAATTATATTATCCGTATAATTAATATAAAAAATAAATCCTTGATGGGCTTCGAACCAAAATTCCCCCGCTCCGCAAAGAGTTCATGAATAAATAAATTTGTCGTATGCGCTGTGCGAACGTCTCCGACTTCCCCGAGATCTAAATCCCTTGCTAGCGCTAGCATCTCGTTCGTGAACACAACAAATATAAAATTCTGAATAAAAGTTTAGAAAACAAAAAAAGCTCCAGATTTCTCTGAAGCTTTTTGTTTTAGTAGTGGGAAGCATTCAATTATGTAACCGCTTTATTGAAGATTATTATGCCATTTTTACATTAGCATCTTAAATTTAATATAATAAAAAAACTAAAATAAATTAGTGTGCTCAAAATCACGTTATGGTTAAATGAATTTTTAACAGTGAGCTAGATCTTGATAGTATAGAGTTCAAACCTTTAGTCAAAGATTATAATATATATTACAGAGTTATTTATTTTATATATTTTTGGATTAACGCTAAAAAATGCTTTTTTAGCGTTTCTATATTTATTGCCCGCTCTTTCTGGTGTATTTCATCAAAAGTAAATGATTAACAAAAAGCAACTGAAACATCAAATGGCGAAAGTTATGTGATCGATATTATTAAAAAAGCAGAATTGGATTATCAAAAAAAGCAGTAAATAAACAATATGATCAAATCAAAAAATAAATTGTTAAAAAATGCATTAATTTCAATAATTTTCATAATAGTATTGTTTCATTATTACTGTGATTTTAAATCATATATTTTACTTAAAAATAATACTGATAAAACCATTGGAATTATTGTTGATTATTATGAAATCGGTTTAAGTAGTTTTTATATGAAATATGCCTATAATATTAATGGCTGTGTTTATACAAAAACGGTTAATCCTGATAAATTTTTTGAGGATTGTGAAAATGATAAAAAATGTATTAATACTAAAATCCATGTTTTGTACTCCAAAAAAGACCCTTCAATTAGTAAACCAATTTTAGATTCAATAGTAGGTAAATGAGCATTTTTGAAGGGGTTAATATAAAAGCAGCGTAAATGTACCTGACTTTTTATAATGGATACTGCGCTTCTACACCCGCTAGCGCGAGCGTCCCACTCGTTAACGCAACGAAATGTTGACAAAGTAAGCTAAAACAAAAAAGCTCCAGATCTCTCTGAAGCTTTGTCTTAGTAGCGGGAACAGGACTCGAACCTGTGACCTTCGGGTTATGAGCCCGACGAGCTGCCTACTGCTCTATCCCGCGATGTTTCGGGTGCAAAGATACGTTGATTTTTGAGAAATCCAACGAAAACTTTAAAAAATGTTTTATTTTCTGTATTGAGTTGATATGACTACCTTTGCAAAATAAATAAAGCAAAAAATGTCACATAAAGCAGGTTTCGTAAATATTATCGGAAATCCAAATGTTGGAAAATCAACATTGATGAACGCTTTCGTTGGAGAACGATTGTCGATCATTACATCAAAAGCACAAACTACACGTCATAGAATTCTAGGAATCGTAAACGGAGAAGACTTTCAGTTAGTTTTGTCTGATACTCCTGGAATTATTAAACCAGCGTACGAAATGCAGGAATCGATGATGAACTTTGTAAAATCGGCTTTTGAAGATGCTGACATTTTAATCTACATGGTCGAAATAGGCGAGCAGGACTTGAAGGATGAAGACTTCTTCAAGAAAATTATTCATGCTAAGATTCCGGTTTTATTGCTTTTAAATAAAATTGACAATTCAAACCAAGAACAATTAGAACAGCAGGTTGGTTTTTGGAAAGAGAAAGTGCCAAATGCAGAGATTTTCCCGATTTCGGCTTTGCAAAACTTCAACGTTCCAGAAGTATTTGGAAGAATTATCGAATTATTGCCAGAATCACCACCTTATTATCCTAAAGACCAATTAACAGACAAACCAGAACGTTTCTTTGTTAACGAAACAATCCGTGAGAAAATCTTATTGAATTACGCTAAAGAAATTCCATACGCAGTAGAAATTGTAACAGAAGAATTTCATGAAACCGACACTATTATTAGAATCCGTTCGGTAATTATGGTAGAGCGCGATACGCAAAAAGGAATCATTATCGGACATAAAGGTGCAGCTTTGAAAAAAGTAGGAACCGATGCTAGAGCTGATTTAGAGAAATTCTTCGGAAAACAAATTCATATTGAGCTTTACGTAAAAGTGAACAAAAACTGGAGAAGCAACGCAAATATGCTGAAACGTTTCGGATACAATCAGTAGTTTTTTTGTTTAATCGGTTAATCGTTGATTTGTTTAATCGTTAAACGAAAGTTCTTTTGAAAACAGGTGCCCTAGCCCAGATGGGAACGGCATCCTTTTGTGGCGGGGTTCGCCACAAAAGATATAGTGGACAGCTGGATCATGCTCCTGAAAAATAACAAGAAAACGATAAAAAACTTAGGCACTTAGAAACTTAGCATCTTAGCAACTTTTTTATGTACCTTTGCAAAAAATTTAAATAAGGCATTTTGGATTATTAGTGATTAGGTTTTTAGGAAGCTAAGAATCTGAAATCTAAAGTCTAAAATCTAAAATTCAATAAAATGAGTAATAACATTGTTGCGATAGTAGGAAGACCTAATGTGGGGAAATCGACCCTTTTTAATAGGCTGATACAAAGAAGAGAAGCTATTGTAGATTCAGTATCTGGGGTTACCCGTGATAGAAACTATGGTAAAAGCGAGTGGAACGGAAAAGAGTTTTCTGTCATTGATACAGGTGGATACGTTCGCGGAAGCGATGACGTATTTGAAGGTGAAATCCGTAAACAAGTAGAACTTGCTATCGATGAAGCCGATGTTATTATTTTTGTGGTTGATGTTGAAGAAGGAATTACACCAATGGATGAAACCGTTGCAAAATTACTTCGTAAAGTAACAAAACCAGTTTTATTGGCTGTAAATAAGGTTGATAACGCCATGCGTGAAAAAGATGCAGTGGAGTTTTATAACCTAGGATTAGGTGAATATTACACTTTTGCAAGTATTTCTGGAAGTGGAACAGGAGATTTATTGGATGCTTTAATTGATGCTTTCCCAGAAAAACCTGAACCAGAAACGCCAGAAGTTGAATTGCCACGTTTTGCAGTTGTAGGACGCCCAAATGCTGGAAAATCTAGTTTTATCAACGCCTTGATTGGTAAAGATCGTTATATTGTTACTGATATTGCTGGGACAACTCGTGACGCAATTGATACTAAATTTGACCGTTTTGGTTTCGAATTTAACTTAGTTGATACTGCGGGTATTCGCCGTAAAGCAAAAGTAAAAGAAGATTTAGAGTTTTATTCTGTAATGCGTTCTGTACGTGCTATCGAACATGCAGATATTTGTATTTTGGTTATCGATGCAACTCGCGGATTTGAAGGTCAAGACCAAAGTATTTTCTGGTTGGCAGAGAAAAACCGTAAAGGGGTTGTAATCTTGGTAAACAAATGGGATTTGGTTGAAAAAGATACGATGTCTACACGTGATTACGAAGAGAAAATCAAAAAAGAATTGATGCCTTTTACAGATGTGCCAATTTTATTCGTTTCTGCTTTAACAAAACAGCGTTTATTAAAAGCATTGGAAGCAACAGTTCAAGTTTTCGAAAACAGAAAACAAAGAATTGCAACTTCAAAATTCAACGAGTACATGTTGAAAGTGATTGAAGCGTATCCGCCACCAGCGACAAAAGGAAAATATGTAAAGATTAAATATTGTATGCAGTTGCCAACGCAAACACCTCAGTTTGTATTTTTTGCCAATATGCCGCAATATGTTAAAGAACCATATAAAAGATATCTCGAAAATAAAATTAGAGAAAAATGGGATTTTGCAGGAGTTCCAATCGATATTTATATCAGAGAAAAATAAAAAAAGAATCCCCTTGAAGTAGGGGATTTTTTTATGTTTGGTGTCTATAGAATTACAAGATCAATTTTTTATTGGCATTATATTTGAATAAATGTAAAAAACACAATTAAACCTTTTGCGTTTTTTTAAGTCTTACTGATCTAACTAACCTAATTTTATGACCAGAATTTATTCATTACTATTGTTTTTAGTTTTTGTTTATTCGGCAAATGCGCAAAATAATATTGTTATTAAAGGAACTGTCGTTGATATTAATTCGCAGCTTCCGCTTGAGCTCGCCACCGTTTATTTTACAGCAGTAAAAGATTCAACTATTATTGAATATGCTACGACCGATAAAAACGGAAATTTTATTATCAATACTAAAAAGTATGATAAGCCGGTGTTCTTAAAAGTAAATTATACGGGATACCAAGCGTATTACGAAGAACAAAAAGGGCTTACAGAAAGTAAAGACTTTGGCAAATTGTACATGCTTGAAAATGCCAATGTTTTAAATGAAGTGATAATTAAAAGCGAAGCGCCGCCAATTACCATTAAAAAAGATACTTTAGAATTTAATGCCGGATCTTATAAAGTGCGTCCAGATGCAAATGTGGAAACTTTACTGAAACAGTTGCCTGGTTTTGATGTAGATAACACGGGGAAAATTACGGTAAATGGGCGAGAAGTCAATCAGGTTTTAGTCAACGGAAAAGCATTTTTTGATAAAGATGGCG
>RCUJ01001937.1_pt1 | contig 10504 bp, 3 predicted proteins | sample 2166321 | NCBI WGS metagenome assembly RCUJ01 (sample SAMN09932808, study PRJNA488358) | compost metagenome | feature: garden; material: soil; isolation source: compost soil in an enriched community after 118 h of incubation | place: Germany: Experimental Botanical Garden Goettingen | collected... | reverse complement strand
GTGGATAGTTTATTTGTTAATATTGTCATCTTATTAATACAATATGTATCTGTTTTTCAAAAAATAGAAGATTTATTGTGTTAATAAGCTTTACTAACAAAAAACTACAAATAATGAAACAAAAAGACTCTTTTTTCGGCCGACCACCGGGAAGCAATTATTATTTTTTAAAAAGGTGTATCATTCTGATACTATTTTTTCTTACACCTTTTCTAAAACTTCATGCCCAATGCAACACTTTAATTTGGTCTGATGAATTTAACGGAACAACTGTAGATTTAACCAAATGGCAAAGTATTTCCGGAAACGGCTGTCCTTCGCTTTGCGGATTTGGAAATGCGGAGGCACAGCGTTACGATCCTAATCAGGCGACGATTGTAAAAGAAGGGACAAACAGTTATCTAAATATTCAGGCGAAGTACGAACCAAATGCATCATTCCCCCAACAGCCTTATTCCTCTGCAAAACTGACTACGGAAGGAAAATATGCCGTTAAATACGGAAGAATTGAAGCCCGTATGAAATTATCTTCCGGAATGGGAGCGTGGCCTGCCTTCTGGATGCTACCTGCCGGTACAGCCAATTGGCCTTTTACAGGTGAAATTGACATCATGGAAGCTAAGCACAGAAATCCAAAATCTATTGATGGAACCATTCATTACGACGGAGGAGGATATCATTATACAGGAAGAAGTTATAGCTCACCAACTGATTTGTCGACTGAATTTCACGTTTATGCTGTAGAATGGGGACCAAATATTATCAAATGGTTTATTGATGGAAATTTATTTCATACCGCTACACCAAATACAACTGTAAACGGCGGATGGCCGTTTAACGATCAGCAGTTTTATATCATTTTAAATCTGGCTGTTGGTAGTTTAGGAACGCCTTATACAAGTGTAAACGGTGTAGGAGTGGAGCCAATTCCGGCTGATTTTCCGGCAAAATTACAAGTTGATTACGTGCGCGTTTACAGCGGTAGTTTTACGTATGGCGTTTTGGGTGATGCAAAAGTGTATCATAATGAAACGGGTAAAACCTATTCTATAAATGCAATCGCAGGTGGAACTTACAACTGGACAGTTCCTGCGGGAGCGACCATTACTTCAGGACAAGGTACAAACACAATTACGGTTAACTGGGGAACAACTGGGGGAGATGTTGCTGTAGCTACAACAGTTTCGGGTTGTGCTGTAAATACATATAAATTAGCCGTTACAACAGAAGCTCCTCTACCAGTGGAGAGAATCTATGAAGATTTTCAATCAAACCGAAATATCGTATACGGAAACAAAACCGGAGTCTTGACAGAAGCTGTAACCAATCCATCAGCTACGGGAATTAATACTTCTGCTTCAGTTGGTAGATATGTTCGTAATGCCTCTGAATTGTATGATGTTTTGAATATTAAAAATATAGTGATCAGCAATGCAAATGATTATGTATACGGAAGAAAAAAACTTTCTTTTGATATTTATACATCGGCGCCGGTTGGGACAAAGATTTCTATGCAACTGGAAAATAGTCTGGTGACAACGGCAACCAATTTTCCATCAGGAAGACACAGCGGTTACAAAGCCACGACAACGGTACAAAACAAATGGGAAACCATTGAATTTGAATTCGAAAAAGTAATTGACGCAAATACAAGCGCCTTGACGATTAATAATGTGGTTTTTCTTTTTGAATCGAATTCGAATTCGGGTGCAACCTATTATTTCGATAATCTGCTCACAAAAGCAGCACCCGAAAAACCAATTATTGCAACTGATGTTTTGCAAAATTATGACGGTATTAATAAAATTATCAAAGGAACTACAACCGGAACTTATTCAGTAGTAGCAAATCCGGGAGCAAATTCGGTTAACTCTTCCGCAAATGTGGCGAGATATGTTCGAAATGTTACCGAGCAATATGATGTGTTATTCTTTAACACGCAAAGTACCATTGAAGATGCCGGTTTACTGAAAAATCAGACCAATAAAATCATGATTGATGTATATACTTCGGCACCAATTGGAACCGTTGTGAGTTTGAATTTAGAAAATAGTGCGACATCGCTTCCGGCTAATTTTCCAACAGGAAGAAACAGTAACTATGTCGCGATTACCACCAAACAAAATCAATGGGAAACACTGACATTTTATTATAATTCAAGTCCGGATGCAGGAACTTCAAATTTAGCCATTAACCAAATGGTTATTTTAGCCAACTCAGGTTCTTATACCAGTGATACGTATTATTTTGATAATATCAGAATGGGTTCGACCAAACTTGCGGATACTTTCACGCCAGGAGTTGTGTATGAAGATTATCAAACCGTTCACAATATTACGTTTAGAGATGCTATCGGAACTTACACGCCAAACACGGCTAATCCAAACGCAAGCGGAATTAACACGTCTTCAAACGTTGGAAAATATGTTAGAAAAGCAACGGAATTGTATGATAACTTCTCGTTCAATACCACTTTAACAAACATCGGAGATTTCAAAGGCGGAACCAAAAAGTTTGCGATGGATGTGTATACATCAGCACCTGTTGGGTCTATAATTTCCTGGCAGGCAGAAAGCAACGCTTCGATTCCGTCCAATTATCCTGCCGGAAGACATAGTATTTATCAGGGTGTTGTAAAACAAAGTAATGCCTGGCACACGGTTACTTTTACGTATGCAAGTTCGCCAGATGCATCGACATTAGACAGCGAAGTAAATCGTTTTGTTTTCTTGTTAGAACCGGGAACAAGCTCAGGAAATACCTATTATTTTGATAATCTTAGAGCTTTAAATTTAGTTTCTACAGAAAATCCACCGGCAACTTTGCCAGCACCATGGGTTAGTACCGATTTAGGTGCCGTAACTCCGGCCGGAGAAGCGACTCACGCCAGCGGAACTTTTACTATCAAAGGTTCAGGAAATGATATTTGGGAAACAAGTGATCAATTTCAATTTGTAAACCAACCGATTACAGGCGATGCTGAAATTATCGCCAAAGTAAATTCATTAACCAACACCAATACATACGCAAAAGCCGGAGTAATGTTCCGTGAAACGCTTACACCAACCTCTAAACATGCCATGACCGACGTAAGTGCAGCGGCAGGTGTAGAGTTTTTGTCAAGAGATGCTGTTTCGGGAATCACAACTGCTACGGTAGCGACTGGTACGGCTCCAAAATGGATTCGTATCGTAAGATCTGGAAATGTATTTACTTCTTACACTTCAGATAACGGAACAACCTGGACACAGCTTGGTACGCCAAAGACGATTGCCATGGCAAATACTATTTATGTTGGTATGGCTGTAACCTCTCATGCAAATGGAACTTTGACAACAGGAGTTTTCAGCGATGTTATTGTTCGAAATATCACTGCTCCAACGAATACCAATTTAGCTTTGGCAAAAACAACTACCGCTTCTACAGAAGAAAATGCTACTTATTCTTCGGCGAAAGCCACAGACGGAGATGCGGGAACACGTTGGGCAAGTAGTTTTGCTAATACAAGCGAATGGATTTATGTTGATTTGGGAAGCAATTACAACATTAATCGTGTAGTCTTGAAATGGGAAGCGGCTTTTGCGACCCAATATAAAATTCAGATTTCAACAGATAATGTTTTCACAGAAAATGAAACCGTAAATACACAAACCGCCAGCGATGGAGGAACAGACGATTTGGCTGTAAGCGGAACCGGAAGATATATCCGAATTTTATGCAACACAAAAGCCTTGACTCCATACGGATATTCTTTATTCGAAATAGAAGCTTACGGATCTGCATCAACAGCCAAAAAAGCTGCTACTGTTATAGAAACTGAAGTAGAAAACACTGCATTTGTGATGTATCCAAATCCAGCTAGTAATTATATTCAACTTTCTATACCTGAAAAATTAGACAATAAAGTAATCACAATTTACAGTGATTCAGGAACATTGCTGCTAGATAAAAAACTGGATGCTGATGTGAATGAAAGTCAGATTGACATTAGCCAATTCAAAAGAGGAATTTATATTCTGAATTTCAAATCGGATCAAAAAAGCTGGTCTAAAAAACTGATCAAGCAATAATTAAAACAGGCTGGGTGTAATGATCCTAAATAGTTACACCCGGCTTTTACGCATAAATATTTTCTCATTATTACTAATTAATTAAAAACCAATTTATTAACTAAAAATGAATGAAGAATGAGAAATTTTAAATTACTAAAAACCTTTGTTGCCGTAATGCTGTTCGCATTACTATCGAATTTTACGTATGGTCAGGGACCTATACCGTTTACCATTAGCAATACCTCCACCTTTAACGACAACGAATTGTATGTCGCTATTGTAGGTATTGATTACACTACCGGAAATCACGTTTGGGTAAATGCCAAAACGAGTCAGGTTTTACCAATGAGTTCGTCTTATAATACGGTTACAGGACCAACAATTGGAGGGAATACCGGTCCGGGACAAAATTCAAAATATGCTAATTGTTTTACCAAGTTGAGTGAGATTCCGAATAAGACTTTTACGCTGCCACAAATTGCAGGCTGTAGAGTTTTTATTGCCAAAGGACAACAGCTGTATTTTTACTTTTTTGGAGCAAGTGGTGCGCCTTCAGGTTATACTTCTCCGAATCCTTTGAATGCAACCGATCCGAATCAGGGAATTTTGTATGAAATTATCGAATTGACTAATAATCAATACGGTTTCTTCGGAAATCCTTCAAGAGTTGATTCGTATAAATATCCGATGGGATTGGAGTTGTTTGGAGCAAACGGCTATCAAAAAAGAGTCGGTGAATTAAAAAAACACGCTGATATTGTGGCGGCTTTTAAAGCCAATGTGCCATCAGAATTTCAGGGCTGCGTTAATGATGCAACGGGAGAAATCACCGCGCCATCAAAAACGCCTGCTTTCGCAGATGGAACTGGAGGAACTTCTGTAGGACCTCAGGCGAATTACCTAAAATCTTATATTGATGCCATTTGGAACAAATATAAAAATGAAGATTTAATTTTTTATGCCGGAGATGCCGGGGTCTTTAAAGGAAGAGTGATTGGAGAACAACTGGAAATGGTTGGACAATCGGGAGGTTTTACAGGCCGTACGGGTCGTGTACAAAACCGACCTTCGACTCAGGAAGCGCTTGAAGGAAAAGGAGTTCTGGACAGAAGATTGGTCGATGGAGATTTAGATCTTGTGATTCAGGCACAATTAACGGCTGCTATTAACAGACATGTTGTAAATACAACTACTGCCAATCCGGGACAGCAAAACTGGTACGATGCTTCAAAATTCTATCAGGTAAATCCAACGAATCATTATTCTAAATTTTGGCATTTGCCAGGCATTAGCGTTGATAATCTGGCGTACGGATTTGCTTATGATGATGTGGCAGATCAATCGCCATCGCTTCATTCTCCACAACCTACAAAAGTAATTGCTGTTTTTGGAGGATATGCAGGATCAGTTCCTTCAGTACCGGCTACAACAGATGTGATTACGGTTTATAAAGATTGTAATTACACCGGATTTTCTGGCGGATTGACTATTGGTGATTATAATCTGGCGCGTTTGAATACTTTGGGTGTTTTAAATGATGATATTTCTTCGTTGAAAGTCGCAAAAGGTTTTCAGGCGATTTTGTATCAGGATGATAATTTTAGCGGAACTTCGACCGTAATTAATGCTGATAATTCTTGTCTGAATACAACGTGGAATGACAAAGTAACTTCTATCAGAATTCTTGCTAACGGAACGACTACTTTAGGAAATCAGACTTTCTTTTTACAAAACAGAAACAGTAATTTGAATATGGATGTCTGGAATGCAAGTTTAGCTAACGGAGCGAATGTTGCACAAGGAACGGTAAATACAGGAAATAATCAAAAATTTACATTTACGCATTTGGGTAACGGTATGTATAAAATTATCGCCAACCACAGCGGACAATCTTTAGACGTAAATAACTTTAATAAAGATAATGGTGCCAATTTAGAGCAATATCCATACAATGCTACTCCAAATCAGCAATTTATATTGGTTGCTACTGGCGATGGCTTTTATAAAATCGTAGCCAGACACAGTGGCAAATTGATAGAAGTTGCAGGTGCAAGCACAACCAATGGTGCCAATGTTCAGCAATGGCAGGATAACGGTCAGACTTGCGCACAATGGAAATTAGTTCCGGCCACAACCTCACAAACCTCTGTTTTAATTCAGGCTGAAGATTATTCTGCCATGAGCGGAATTCAGGTGGAAGCTACCACAGATTCAGGAGGAGGTTCGAATGTAGGTTATACTGAAACGGGTGACTGGATAGCTTATAACAGCATAAATTTCCCAACTACCGGTTCTTATTTAATCGAATACAGAGTGGCTAGTGCTGTTGCAGGAGGAAAATTATCATCTGACTTAAATGGCGGAACTATTGTTTTGGGTTCTGTTGATATTCCAAATACAGGAGGATGGCAAAACTGGCAAACGGTTTCCCAAACAGTAAATGTGAATGCCGGAACCTACAATTTCGGAATCTACATTCAGAATACCGGAATGAACATCAACTGGATAAAAATTACAAAAGTTGGTGCTGGTTTAGCTGCTAAAACGGCTTTAGCTCCAGTTGAAGAAGAAACTCCAGCCGAAACAGTTTTAAATGTTTATCCAAGTCCGGTTGAAAATACACTTTTTGTTACAACAGATATTTCAGGAGAAAACATAAAAATAGTGGATTCACAAACCGGAGCAGTTGTTTCAACTCAAAAAGGCAATAATAATGGTATCGATGTTTCGCAATTAAGAAAAGGCATCTATTTGATTGTTTTTGAAAAGGAAGGCAAACAGACGATCAAGCGCTTTATAAAAAAATAGTTTTAAAAACAGATTTTAGACTTCGATTTCAAATCTCAGATTTATTTGCCCTGAAATTTAAATGAAGTAAGTGGAATTTGGTATCAAGTAGTCAGATATCAAATTCCATCTAAAATCTATCCCGAAGTCCCGGGACTAAAATCTAAAGTTTCATTTATTAATCCCTTAATCTATTAAAACAAATTACTATGAAAAACAATTACAAAACAATGCAGCTAAAATGGATGATCATTTTGGCATTGGGTGTTTTTAATTTAGCAATTGCCCAAAAAAAAGTTATCGCTTACATTCCCAACTGGATCGATTTGAATGCTTTTTCAAGCACTATTCAGTACAGTAAATTAACGCACATTAATATTGCGTTTGAAAATCCGGATGCCAATGGATATCTGACTTTCAATTCAGGAAGTAACTCCATTATTAATGCTGCACATGCACAAAATATTAAGGTTTTTGTTTCTCTTGGAGGAGGTTCAGTTTCTGAAGGCGGTGCCATTCGTGACAATTATTTTAATCTGATTACACCGGCAAACAGAACTGCTTTTATTCAAAAATTATATGATTACGTTGTAGCTCATAATTTTGATGGAATCGATGTAGATCTTGAAGGCCCGGCAATTAATGGCGATTACGGCGGATTTGTAATTGCTTTGGCGAATAAATTGCATGCCAATGGCAAATTGATTTCAGCAGCGCTTTCAGAAGGATATGGTGGCGCCAATGTACCTGCATCTACTTTTGCAGCTTATGACTGGATTAATATCATGGCGTATGATGCAACAGGACCTTGGCAACCGGGAAGTCCAGGTCAGCATTCTCCATACAGTATGGCGGTTAACCAATTTAATTACTGGACAGGAAGAGGATTACCAGCCAGTAAAGCCATTATTGGATTACCTTTTTACGGATATGGTTTTGGAGCTTCAGCCAATCAGGGAATTTCTTATGCCAATATTGTAGCGCAATATCCCGGAGCAGAAAATGTGGATCAGGTAGGAAATACTATTTATTATAACGGAATTCCAACCATCAAAGCAAAAACAACTTTTGCGATTCAAAATGCAGGTGGTGTTATGATTTGGGAATTATCTCAGGATGCTACAGGTTCTAAATCATTGTTAACAGCCGTAAATCAGGTTATTACGGGAAGCCAGCCACCAACAGGCGGAACTTTAATCCAGGCAGAAAATTATTCAACTATGAGTGGCGTTCAAACAGAAGGCACAACAGATACTGGTGGAGGTTTAAATGTAGGTTACGCAGATACAGGTGATTGGATGGCGTATTACAATATCAATTTTCCAACTTCGGGGAATTATGTAATTGAATACAGAGTAGCAAGTGCTGTTTCCGGAGCCAGATTATCATCAGATTTAAGTGCAGGAACAATTCAGTTAGGTGCTGTTAATGTACCTAATACAGGAGGATGGCAAAACTGGCAGACCATCACTCAAACGGTGAATGTAAATGCCGGAACGTATAACTTCGGAATCTATATTCAGAGTTCTGGTGTGAATTTAAACTGGTTTAGAATTACAAAATCGGCTTCTGGTTTGGCAGCAAAATCAGCTTTAACAGATACCGCTTCTGAAGAAAAAATCGAAAGTCTGACTATTTATCCAAACCCTACAGAAAGCACTATTTTCTTTACTGCTGAAGTTTCTGGTGCCAATGTGAGTGTTATTAATTCTCAGGGAGGTGATACAGTTTCGGTACAAAAAATCAGTAACAACAGTCTTGATGTTTCGGGTTTAAAATCAGGAATATATCTGGTTTTAGTTGAGAAAGACGGAATAAAAACAGTGAGACGTTTTATTAAAAAATAGATCTTAACCGCAAAGTTCGCAAAGATTTTTGTCTTAGTTAGCGCTCAGAAAACACAAAGTTCGCAAAGCTTTGTCAATAAACACTTTGCAAACCTTGCGTAAATCTTAGCGCCCTTTGCGGTTAAATCACTTCAATTCATTAACCGCAAAGTTCACAAAGATTTTTTTCTTAGTTTGCGCTCAGAAAACACAAAGTTCGCAAAGTTTTATTCATAACCACTTTGCGAACCTTGCGTAAATCTTAGCGCCCTTTGCGGTTAAATTTAGGCAAATAAGATTGCAATCCTTTTAACCCCCAAATCCTACCTTACATATGAAAACCAATTACAAATTTCGGTTAAGCTTATTTCTATTTCTGGCTTTTAGCAGTTTTGCAATTGCACAGACTTCTTTAGGTTCAACCAAAACTTTTATGAATACTTTAAAGCAGGAACTGGTCACTAGTACAACCTCAAAAGGTATAGAAAAGACCATTTTGCTTCAGGTCGAAAATTCAAAAAACTTTAAAGGAAAAATCAATTATAAAGAATCAGATTTCTCTAGTGAATTCCTGATTGGAGAAATAAAGGATGTTCCCGAATCTTCTTTTTTCGTCAAAGTGATAGAGAAAAAACTGGAAGGCCATATTATTTTAAAGAAAACCAAAGAAGCCTTCAAATATTATTCAGACGCTCAGGGAAATGCTTATGTTTCTAAAGTGGATATCAATACGATCGTTTGTATCAATTTTGATGATATCCCTGAAAACACTAAAAAAACAACCAATAAAACTGCTGTTGCTGCTGCAATTGCACCCGCTTTATTGAACTTACAAAGTTTACCGGGCGCAGCAGGCTGTGTGATGTTGGATTTTGACGGTTATAATATGCCGGCAGGAAATCTTTGGAATAACGGAAATGCTATTAACGCAGCACCGTCCGGAATGAGCGATGCCGATGTACAACAACATTGGGAAGTAGTTTCAGAAGATTACCGACCTTTTAATCTAAATGTGACTACAAGTGAAGCTGTTTTTAATTCATATCCAAGAAACAGAAGAATGCGCGTGGTGGTAACTCCAACCAATACTGCAGCTCCGGGAGCAGGAGGTGTCGCTTATATTGGTTCTTTCAATTGGGACAATGATGTACCTTGTTGGGTATTTATTACTTCGGGTAAATCGGGTGGAGATGCCTCAGCGCATGAAGTTGGTCATACTTTCGATCTGGGTCATGATGGCCGTACGACTCCCAAAGAGGATTATTTTGTCGGGATAAACAATACTTCGTGGGCACCTATTATGGGAGCGGGGTATTACAGGCCTGTTGTACAATGGAGTAAAGGAGAATATGACTATGCCAATAACAAACAAGATGATGTTGCCATTATAGCAAGTTCTAAATTTGGAGTGGGGTACAGAGGTGATGACTACGGGAATACAACTGCTGCGGCAGGAAATTTAGATTACAATACCAGTGGTGCGATCAATCAGAAAAACGGAATAATTTCAAGTGATGCTGATTATGACTTCTTTACGTTTACAACTGGAGGCGGAAATGTTTCTATAAATGCCAACACCGTTTCAAGAGACGGTAATCTGCATCTTTTAATTCGATTGTATAATTCGGCCGGAGCAGAAATGGGAACCTATTGGAATTCAGATCCGTTTGCTTTGAACGCTTCTATGAATGTGAATTTGCCTGCGGGAAAGTATTTTATTGGAGTTGACGGCAACGGAGCAGGAAGTGCCGGTTACGGTGGATATTCAGCTTATGGCTCTATCGGAAGTTATTCGATAACCGGAACGATTCCACCGGGAGGAAATATAGCCCCTTCAAC